>Ga0209040_10000143_pt1 | contig 46684 bp, 53 predicted proteins | sample BogFormECP12_OM3_FD_188240 | JGI IMG/M metagenome (GOLD analysis project Ga0209040, IMG submission 188240) | Bog forest soil microbial communities from Calvert Island, British Columbia, Canada - ECP12_OM3 (SPAdes) (version 2) | ecosystem: Environmental > Aquatic > Freshwater > Wetlands > Bog ... | reverse complement strand
CCAGCCCCACCCCACAGGCCCCCAACGACACGCCGTACGCGGGCATTCACACATGAGGCAACGAAGGAGCTACGCGGGCATATTTGATGAGTCAACGCGGCGCCAACCGTCGAGGTACGGATGCGACGGATGTGGCAGGGCTGGCCCGCAACTAGCGACCGGCAGTGGCCGATTTCACGTAGTCAGGCCCGCTAATTGGGAATATCGTTACCTTTGCTAACGTAGTACGCATTAGGCGCAGCGTGGCGTCGTCAAAGATTTCCTGATTCAACAAGTTCCGAGGTTTCGTTATGTCGATTGACACCCAAGAACGCCTAGAACGTCGCACCGAAGAGTTGGCCGCCAACGACCCGCAGTTCGCCGCCGCGCGGCCCGATGAGGCCGTCAGCGCCGCCATCCAGGACGCCGGGTCGCGACTCCCACAGGTCATCAAGGCGGTGCTGGAGGGCTACTCCGACCGGCCGGCGCTGGCTCAACGCGCCGTCGAGCTGGTCAAGGACCCGCAGACCGGCCGCACGTCGGCCAAGCTGCTCCCCTGGTTCAACACCGTCAGCTATGGCGAGCTCGCCGCCCGGGCCGACGTAGTGTCGCGCGCATTGACTGACGGCGCTGATGGCACTGTGGCAGCCGGTGATCGGGTCTGCGTGCTCGGCTTCACCAGCGTCGACTACACCACCATCGACATCGCCCTGGGCCTGATCGGCGCGGTGTCAGTCCCGCTGCAGACCAGCGCGGCGATCGCGCAGCTGCTCCCGATCATCACCGAGACCGAACCCAGCGTTGTCGCCGCCAGCGTCGACTATGTGTCCGATGCGGTCGACCTGATCCTCGCCGGTTCTGACGCAGGCCACACGCCTGGACGCCTCGTCATCTTCGACTACCGCACCGAGGTCGACGACCACCGCGCGGCCCTGCAAACCGCCCACGAGCGGCTGGACGAAACAGGCATTTACATTGAGACGCTGAACGAGGTCCGCGAGCACGGCGCTGCGCTGCCGGCCGCGCCCCGCGTCGCCCAAGACGCAGAAAACACAGCCGACCCGCTGGCGCTGCTGATCTACACCTCGGGCAGCACCGGCGCGCCCAAAGGCGCGATGTACCCGCAGAGCAACGTCGCCAAGATGTGGAACCGTTCGACCAAGAACTGGTTTGGGCCCAGCGCAGCATCGATCAGCCTGAACTTCATGCCGATGAGCCACGTCATGGGCCGCGGCACCCTGTACGGCACGCTCGGGAACGGCGGCACCGCCTACTTCGCCGCCAAGAGCGACCTGTCGACGCTGCTGGAGGACCTGCGCTTGGTGCGGCCCACGGAATTGAACTTCGTGCCACGCATCTGGGAGATGTTGTACGTCGAATACCAGAGTGAGGTGGGCCGACGGACAGCCGAAGGCGCCGACCGTCAGGCCGTCGAGTCCCAGGTGCTGGTCGAGCTGCGCCAGGAGCTGCTCGGCGGGCGCTACATCTTTGCGATGACGGGTTCGGCACCGACCTCTCCGGAGTTGAGGACCTGGGTCGAGTCGTTGCTCGACATGCATCTGCTGGACGGCTACGGCTCCACCGAGGCCGGCATGGTGTTGTTCGACGGCGAAATTCAGAGTCCGCCGGTGGTCGGCTACAAGCTGGTAGACGTTCCGGACCTCGGCTACTTCGCCACCGACCGGCCGTATCCGCGCGGCGAACTGCTGCTACGGACCGAGAACATGTTCCCCGGCTACTACAAGCGGGCCGAAACCACTGCCAACGTGTTCGACGCCGACGGGTACTACCGGACCGGCGACGTCTTCGCAGAGGTCGCTCCCAACGGGCTGGTCTACGTGGACCGCCGCAACAACGTCTTGAAGCTGGCACAGGGCGAGTTCGTCACGCTGGCGAAGCTGGAGGCGGTGTTCGGCAACAGTCCGCTGGTTCGCCAGATCTACGTCTACGGCAACAGCGCGCAGCCCTACCTGCTGGCAGTCGTGGTGCCCACCGAGGACGCCCTGGCAAGCTTCGGCGTTGACGCGCTCAAGGCGCGGATCGCCGAGTCGCTGCAGAACGTCGCGAAAGAGGCCAGCCTGCAGTCCTACGAGGTGCCGCGCGACTTCATCATCGAGACCACGCCGTTCACCCTGGAGAACGGTCTGCTGACCGGCATCCGCAAGCTGGCGTGGCCGAAGCTGAAGCAGCACTACGGCGAGCGCCTGGAACAGCTCTACGCCGACTTGACCGAAGGCCAGGCCAACGAGTTGTCCGAACTGCGCCGCGGCGGCGCCGACGCGCCGGTGCTACAGACCGTCAGCCGGGCCGCGGCCGCCATGCTGGGCGCCGCGAAATCCGATCTGACGCCCGATGCCCACTTCACCGATCTGGGCGGAGATTCGTTGTCCGCGTTGACATTCGGCAACCTGCTGCACGAGATCTTCGACGTCGACGTGCCGGTGGGAGTGATCGTCAGCCCGGCCAACGACCTGCAGGCCATCGCCGACTACATCGAGGGCGAGCGACAGGGTACCAAGCGGCCGACTTTCGCCGCGGTGCACGGCTTTTCGAACAAGGAGAGCGCGGTCGAGGTGCACGCTGCCGACCTCACTCTGGACAAGTTCATCGACCAGGCCACCCTGGCCGCCGCGCCTAACCTGCCGCAGCCCAGCCGCGAGGTGCGGACGGTGTTGCTGACCGGCGCCACCGGCTTCCTCGGTCGCTACCTGGCGCTGGAGTGGCTCGAGCGGATGGATTTCGTCGACGGCAAGGTGATCGCCCTGGTGCGGGCCAAGACGGATGAAGATGCGAGGACTCGTCTCGACAAGACCTTCGACAGCGGCGACCCGAAGCTGCTCGAGCATTACCAGCAGCTGGCGGCCGATCACCTCGAGGTCATCGCCGGTGACAAGGGCGAGGCCAACCTCGGCCTGGACCCGCAGACCTGGCAGCGGCTCGCCGACACCGTCGACCTGATCGTCGACCCCGCGGCCCTGGTCAACCACGTGCTGCCGTACAGCGAGCTGTTCGGCCCCAACGCGCTGGGCACCGCCGAGCTGATCAAGATTGCGCTGACCACCAAGATCAAGCCGTACACCTACGTGTCGACGATCGGTGTGGGCGATCAGATCAAGCCGTCGAGGTTCGTCGAGGACGCCGACATCCGCGAGATCAGCGCCACCCGTCAGATCAACGACAGCTATGCCAACGGTTACGGCAACAGCAAGTGGGCCGGCGAGGTGCTACTGCGCGAGGCCAATGACCTGTGCGGGCTGCCGGTCGCGGTGTTCCGCTGCGACATGATCCTGGCCGACACCAGCTATGCGGGCCAGCTGAACCTGCCGGACATGTTCACCCGGCTGATGCTCAGCCTGGCGGCCACCGGCATCGCACCCGGCTCGTTCTACGAGCTGGACGGCGACGGCGACCGGCAGCCCGCGCACTATGACGGCCTTCCGGTGGAGTTCATCGCCGAGGCGATCTCGATCTTGGGCACGGAGGTGCTGGAGGACGAGGCTGGGTTCCAGACCTATCACGTGATGAACCCGTATGACGACGGGATCGGCCTCGACGAATTCGTCGACTGGCTGGTCGACGCCGGGTACTCGATCCAGCGGGTCGGCGACTACGCCACCTGGTTGGAGCGGTTCGAGACCACGCTGCGGGCGCTGCCGGAGCGGCAACGTCAGTACTCACTGTTGCCGCTGCTGCACAACTACCAGCGGCCGGACAAGCCGATCAACGGGTCGATGGCTCCGACCGACCAGTTCCGTGCGGCGGTGCAGGAAGCGAAGATCGGGCCGGACAAAGACATCCCGCATGTCTCGGCGCCGATCATCGTCAAGTACATCACCGACCTGCAGCTGCTCGGGCTGCTCTAGTCACCAGCTAAGGCTGAGGCCGATCGCCGCGTATTCGATGGCGATCGGCCTCATGGTGTCAAGACCACGTCAATCAGTCGCCCGCCACGTTGGCGCGTCGCCGGCGGAACAGACCACCCTTGCCCTCGCGCCGGTGCGACTGCGGTGCAGCGGGTTCCAGCACCTCGGTTGGAGCTGCCGATGCCGCGAAAGCACCCGAGCTGTCCGCCGACTCCTGCTCTTCTTCGGCTAACAGCGCGTATTCGAGGTCACGCGCCGTGCGGACCGAGACCCGCGCCAAGACCGCGCCACCCAGAAAGACGATCAGTACGCCCAACCCGGAGAAGTAGCCGATCTCGATCACAGCCCGCTTGGCGTCCGTCGCGGCGATCGGCTGACCGACGTCCCCGAGCCGCAATGTCGGTGCCAAGGTGCGACCGACGACAAACCACGCGCCGGCGATAACGGCCAACCAGCCGCCGAACATCGCGGTGGCGCGGTTTCCCGAGATCAGCAGCAAAAAGCCGCCCACCGCGGTGGTGGCGCCGGGGAACACCTCCAGCCAGGCGCGGGCGGTGCTCCACGCCCACGGTTGGTCGGGGGTGTAAGCGAAATGGAAGTAGGGCCCGATGAAGGGGATCAACGCTCCCCATACACCAAGGATTATCAGCAGCAATCCGCTCACAGCGCCACGGCTGCGCGGCATGTGCAGGCTGCCGAAACCTGACCGCGAGTCATTCATTACGAGTCTCCTCAAACAGTGGACACCAGGGTGTCCAGCGCGTGCTGAGTACCCAGATGCGCCGGCGATGTAACCCCGGTCCGCCAACGGGCCAACATGGACCGAACGCCGCGGTCGAGGTGGACGATCCGCGGTTTATGAAGCCGGGGACCTGTTACGGCGTAACCAGGCCGATCACCAACAACACGATAGCGATCAGCGGAAACGTGCCCTGGGTCAGGGCGGCCCGCGCCTTGTCCGGTGCCGACGCCAGCAGCACCACCGCCGCGGCGGCCATGGATCCGACGCCGGCGAAAATCAACGCTGCGCCAACGCCCTTGTGTCCCAACGCAACCGCGGTGATGCCAACGCCGGTGACGATAGCCAGGAAGAGGTTGTAGAAGCCTTGGTTGAACGCGAGCAGCTTGGTGGTCTCGGCTTCCTCGGCCGTCGTGCCGAACGCGGCGCGGGTCCGCGGACTGGTCCAGGTCAGCGATTCCATCGTGAAGATGTAGACGTGCAGCAACGCGGCCAGCGCGGCGAATACCAATCCAGCAGTGATCATGTCCCCTACTCGAATAGTCCCTGTTGACCCAAACCAGCGGCCCTCGCCGGCGGCACCAGGCCTAAGTGGATCCAGGCCTGCGGTGTCGCGACCCGGCCGCGCGGCGTGCGCGCGATCATGCCGGCCCGCACCAGAAACGGCTCGCACACCTCCTCCACCGTAGTGGCCTCCTCCCCGACCGCCACCGCCAGCGTCGACACGCCCACCGGACCCCCACCGAAGCTGCGGGTCAGCGCGGACAACACCGCCCGGTCCAGCCGGTCCAGGCCGAGTTCGTCGACGTCGTAAACCTCCAACGCGGACTTGGCGACATCGCGGGTGATGATGCCGTCGGCGCGCACCTCGGCGAAGTCACGGACCCGGCGCAGCAACCGGTTGGCGATCCGCGGGGTGCCCCGCGAGCGGCGGGCGATCTCCGCGCCGGCCTCAGCACCCAGCTCGATGCCCAGAATGCCGGCGGAGCGGGCCAGCACCCGCTCCAACTCGGCCGGCTCGTAGAAATCCATGTGCGCGGTGAACCCGAAGCGGTCGCGCAGCGGGCCGGTCAGCGCACCGGACCGAGTGGTCGCGCCGACCAGGGTGAACGGCGCCACGTCCAACGGAATCGACGTCGCCCCAGGACCTTTGCCGACGACCACGTCGACCCTGAAGTCCTCCATCGCCAGATAGAGCATCTCCTCGGCGGGCCGGGCGATCCGGTGGATCTCGTCGATGAACAGCACGTCATGCTCGACGAGGTTGGACAGCATCGCCGCCAAGTCGCCGGCGCGTTCCAGTGCCGGCCCCGATGTCACCCGCAGCGATGAGCCCAGCTCGGCGGCGATGATCATTGCCAGCGACGTCTTGCCCAGTCCGGGAGGGCCGGACAACAGGATGTGATCCGGTGTGCTGCCGCGGTTTTTGGCGCCCTCGATGACCAGCTGCAGCTGTTCGCGCACCCGCGGCTGGCCGATGAACTCCCGCAGCGAGCGGGGCCGCAGGCTGGCGTCGACGTCACCTTCGCCGACGGTCAGCGCGGCCGACACCTCCCGGTCCTCGACGTCGTCGTCCTCGTCGAATCGACTCACTTGGTCTTCCCCAGCAGCGACAACGCCGACCGCAGCGCCGTCGACGTGGTGGCCTCTGGTTCATTGGCCAGCACCTTGTCGGTGGCCTCTTCGGCCTGCTTGGCCGCAAAGCCAAGTCCGACAAGGGCTTCGATCACCGGCCCGCGAACGGCGTGGCCGTTGACCAACGTCACCACGGCGCTGGTGCCCACCGGCCCGATCTTGTCCCGCAACTCGAGCACCATCCGCTCGGCACCGCGCTTGCCGATGCCCGGCACCCGGGTGAGCGCGGTGACGTCGCCATCAGCGAGCGCCTGACGCAGCGCGTGCGCGTCGTACACCGCGAGGGTGGCCAACGCGATCTTGGGCCCGACCCCGGAGACCCCCAGCAACGTCAGGAACAGGTTGCGGGCGTCGGCGTCGGGAAAGCCGTACAGCGTCATCGAGTCTTCGCGGACGATCATCGCGGTGATCAGCCGGGCCTCGCTGCCGCGGCGCAGCGTCGCCAGCGTGGACGGGGTGGCCATCAGCTTGTAGCCCACGCCGGCCGCCTCGATGACGACATGGTCGAGAGCGACGTCGAGCACCTCGCCGCGTACCGAGGCGATCATGTCGCGGCCCGCACTTTCGCGGCGAACTTCTTGCGCTGCTCGGCGACCTTGGACTCGGCCTCGGCCATCCGGGCGATCATAGGGGCCCGCCAGCAGTGGCAGATCGCCAGCGCCAACGCATCGGCGGCGTCGGCGGGTGTCGGTTTGGCTTGCAGCCCAAGGATTCTGGTGACCATAGCAGTGACCTGTGCTTTGTCGGCGCCGCCATTGCCGGTGACCGCGGCCTTGACCTCGCTGGGGGTATGGAAGTGCACGTCGATGTCGCGTCTGGCCGCCGCCACCGCGATCACACCACCGGCCTGCGCGGTGCCCATCACCGTCGACACGTTCTGCTGGGAGAACACCCGCTCGATGGCGATGACATCGGGATGATGCGTGTCCAGCCAATGCTCGATGGCGTCGCTGATCGCCAACAGACGGCGCGGCACCGGCTCGTCGGCCGGCGTGCGGACCACGTCGACGTCCAGCGCGATGATCTGCCGGCCGCTGCGGCTCTCCACCACCGACAGGCCGCAACGAGTCAACCCGGGATCGACGCCCATCACCCGCATCCGCGCCTCCCACCTGCCGAACGTCTGTTCGATAAACCTTAGCGGGCCGCACCGACAGCGGCCGGCACGACACGCGGTGTCACCGCGTCGCCGCGAAATCGGGTTTGTCCAGCGGTCGGCTGCGGCTGGGTGCAGGCGCACCAGCGCCAGGCGCGAAGGGTCACAAATTGCGAACGCCTGTTCAATAACCCTAACCTTCGGGACCGACTGCGGTAGGTAGGACACGCGGTGGCCGTGCCGGCCGATCGAGATAGCTGTACCACGCCCAGCCGCGGCAAAAGCTGTTACTTTGAACCGCACTATTGATCAACCGCGGTGCGGTCATGCGGAAGGGTTGCGCATGGGGACAGCACTGCTGGTGCTCGCCGCCGTGCTCTTCATCGCGGCTGTCGTCGTCTTTGTCGCCGCGCTGCGGCGTCCTAAACAACCGCGGGGCGCTCGCCAGGATCCACTCGCGTTCGCCGCGGCGGCGCCTCAATTCGGGCCGCGGCAACTCGGTCCCGGCGCGATCGTCAGTCACGGCGGCATCGACTACGTGGTCCGCGGCTCGGTCACCTACCGCGAGGGCCCGTTCGTGTGGTGGGAGCACCTGCTGGAAGGCGGCGAACTGCCGGTCTGGTTCAGCGTCGAAGACGACGACGGCCGGCTCAAGCTGGCGATGTGGGTCAGCCGCAAAGATCTTCAGCTGCAGCCCGGCGGCGAGCACGTGGTCGACGGTGTGACCTACCGGGAGTCGGAACGTGGTCATGCCGGATACACCACCGAGGGCACCACGGGATTGCCGGCAGGCGGCGACATGGACTTCGTCGACTACGCCAACGCCGACGAAACCGCGCTGCTTGCTTTCGAGCGCTGGGCGCCGGACATGCCGTGGGAGGTTTCCACCGGCAAGTCCGTGGTGACCGGCGAGCTCACCGTCTACCCTGCGCCGCCGGCCACCGCGTAGGCCACGGCGGTGCCGCTCCATCAGCTGGCCGTATCCCCGGCCGATGTCAGCGGAGCGGGACTTGGACTGGCGCTCAACGCGCCCGCCCCTCGCCCGCTGGCCAGCTACGGACTGCCCCACCCCGACGGCGGCGCGCTTGTGCTCGGAGTCCTCGGCGCGTCGCACGTCATCACCGTCGAGCACGCCAACTGTCTCTTTTCCGAACAGGTCTCGTGCGACCTCGGCGGCGAGCTGCCCCAACACACCGACGCGCCCGGCTACCACCTCGAATCCCGCAGCGACATCCACGACGAGCCGACTTTCCGCCGCCTCGCGCAGAGCCTGCGCGAACGTTGCGCGCGTGAAACCGGTTGGCTCGGCGGGACTTTCCCCGGCGATGACGCCGCGCTCACCGCGCTCGCCGCCGAGGCCGACGGCGCCGGCTGGCGCTGGCAGACATGGCATCTGTATCCGGCGGTCTCCGGCGGCACCGTCGTCTATACCGCCAGCCGGTGGCACCCATGACCCGCAACCGTCTATTCGTCATGGCCCTTGTGCTGGCCCTCACGTCGTTTACCAGCCTGATATTCGGAATAACGCTGCAGCACAAGGATATCCGGTCGTTTATTGCTTCCCACTACCGCGAATACTCCCATGACGCAGACGGGGCGCGGTATCTGTGCGATGGATCGCCCGCCACGGTGGCCGACACCCTGGCCGGCTATCAGAGCCCGGCGGCGCGTGCCTCCAGCGCGGGCACCCAGTACCTGCGCTACGACGACGCAATCGTGTCGGTCGGCGCGGACGGCCCACACCCGTGCAGCGTTCGAGTCGAGGACTTGGCCGCCGGATACAGCCACGGCGCGTTCATCTTTCTCGGTCCCGGCTTTTACCCGGGAGCTCCATCGGGCGGCGCCGGAGGCACCTCCGGCGGCCCAGGCGGGACCAAATGACACCTCAGCGGACACATAAACAAGGGAGATAATCATGTACCTGGCCGTCGAGTTGGGAACGATCGACCTCAATCCAGTCCTCAAAGGATTGGTCGCCACCGTCTTGTACTTCCTGGTCGGCATGGCCGTCCTGGTCCTCGGCTTCATCATGGTCGACGTGCTCACCCCGGGGAAGCTGCGCCAGATGGTGTTCGTCGATCGCCGCCCCAACGCGGTCGTACTGGCCTGCGCGATGTACATCGCGCTGGCCACCGTCATCATCACCGCGATCGCCAACAGCTACAGCCAGCTGGGTCAGGGGCTGGTGGGCGTGGCGGTGTACGGGCTCATCGGCGTTGTCCTGCAAGGGATCGCGCTGCTGACACTGCACCTTGTGATACCGGGCGACTTCCATGAACACGTCGACGAGCCGGAGTTACATCCGGCGGCGTTCGCCACGGCCGTGATGCTGCTGGCCGTGGGAGGGGTGACCGCCGCCGCGGTGTCATGACATCGTCCACCGAGTCTTCCGGGCGCTGGCGGGCAGTGCTGCTGGCCGCGGTCGCGGCATGCGCGGCGTGCGGCATCATCTACGAACTTGCGCTGCTGACGTTGTCGACGAGCCTCAACGGGGGCGGCATCGTCGCCACGTCGCTGATCGTCGCCGGCTACATCGCCGCGCTGGGCGGGGGCGCCCTGCTGGTCAAGCCGCTGCTGGGGCGGGCAGCGATCACCTTCATCGTCGTCGAAGCGCTGCTGGGCATCATCGGTGGATTGTCCGCGGCGGCGCTGTACGTGATGTTCTCGTTCATCGGCGGATCCTTGCTAGTGCTCGCGATGGGCACTGCGCTGATCGGCGGACTAGTCGGCGCCGAGGTACCGCTGCTGATGACGCTGCTGCAGCAGAGGCGAACCGCCTCCGAAGACCCAGCCACCGACACCGGCCGGACACTGGCCAACCTCACCGCCGCCGACTACCTGGGCGCGCTGATCGGCGGGCTGGTTTGGCCGTTCGTGCTGCTGCCGCAGCTGGGGATGATCCGCGGCGCGGCCGCCACCGGCATCATCAACCTAGTCGCCGCCGCGATCGTCTCGATTTTCCTGCTGCGACAAGTGGTTAGCGCTCGGCAGCTGATGACGGCGCTGGGCGCGCTGGCCGCAGCGCTGGCGCTGCTGGCCACGCTGCTGGTGCGCGCGCAGGATGTCGAGACGACCAGCCGCCAGCGGCTTTACGCCGACCCGATCATCGCCTACCGGCAGTCGGCGTATCAGCAGATCGTGGTGACCCGTCGTGGCAACGACGTGCGCCTCTACCTCGACGGCGGTTTGCAGTTCTCTAGCCGCGACGAATACCGCTACACCGAAAGCCTGGTCTATCCCGCGCTCGGCGCGGGAGCCCGGTCGGTGCTGGTATTGGGCGGCGGCGATGGCCTGGCTGCCCGCGAACTGCTGCGGCAGCCCGGCGTCGAGAAGATCGTGCAAGTGGAGCTCGACCCGGCCGTCATCGAATTAGCCCGCACCACAATGCGTTCCGCAAACGGCGGCTCGCTGGACAATCCGCGCGTCGACGTCGTTACCGATGATGCGATGACCTGGCTGCGCGGCCCGCACTCCGGGTCGTTCGACGCCGTCATCGTCGATCTTCCCGACCCGGATACGCCCGTGCTGGGCCGGCTGTATTCGACCGAGTTCTATACGCTGGTTTCCCGTGCGCTGGCACCCGGCGGGCTGATGGTGGTTCAGGCTGGCAGCCCCTATTCGACCCCAATCGCGTTCTGGCGCACGGTGTCCACGATCGAGGCCGCCGGCTACGCGGTCACGCCATACCACGTCTATGTCCCCACCTTCGGCGACTGGGGGTTTGCGCTAGCGCGGCGCAGTAATGCGCCACCGCGACCCACGATGCCGCCCAACGCGGCGCCGCTACGCTTTCTCAACCAGTCGGTGCTCGACGCCGCCACGGTGTTCCCCGCCGACGTGCGAACCCGCACGCTCGAGCCCTCGACTCTGGAACACCCGCGGGTGGTCGAGGACATGCGCCACGGCTATGACTAACCCTGGCTGACTCACTCGTCGTCGAGCGCCGCCAGCACCTCGTCGGACACGTCGACGTTGGTCCACACGTTCTGGACGTCGTCGCTGTCCTCCAGCGCGTCGACGAGCTTGAACACCTTGCGGGCGCCCTCGACATCGACCGGCACGCTCACCGACGGCTGAAAGCCGGCCTCGGCGGACTCGTAGTCAATCCCGGCGTCCTGCAACGCGGTCCGCACTGCCACCAAATCAGTCGGCTCGGCGATCACTTCGAAGCTTTCGCCGAGGTCGTTGACGTCCTCGGCGCCGGCCTCCAGCACGGCGGTCAGCACGTCGTCCTCGGTCAGGCCGTCCTTCTCCAGGGTCACCACGCCCTTGCGAGCGAACAGATAGGCCACCGATCCCGGGTCGGCCATAGTGCCGCCGTTGCGCGTCATCGCCACCCGCACCTCGCTGGCGGCACGGTTGCGATTGTCGGTCAGGCACTCGATCAATACCGCCACGCCATTGGGCGCGTAACCCTCGTAGGTGATGGTCTGATATTCAGCACCGCCGGCTTCCTCGCCGGCGCCCCGCCGACGGGCCCGCTCGATGTTGTCGTTGGGCACCGAGCTCTTCTTCGCCTTTTGAATGGCGTCGTACAGGGTCGGGTTGCCCCCGGGGTCACCGCCCCCGACGCGGGCCGCGACCTCGATGTTCTTGATCAGCCGGGCGAACATCTTGCCGCGGCGCGCGTCGACGACGGCCTTCTTGTGCTTGGTGGTGGCCCATTTGGAATGGCCGCTCATCGGTGTACTACCTCTTCTGTCGCTCTCAAAGTTCGCGCAACGAGTCTACGTTGACACCGGATACCGATTGACCGGCCGCCACGCCGCCGCCTCAGATTCCCCAGGAGTCACAAAAGGGCCGGGTATACGGCTGTGCCCGACTCTGAGCGAAAACGGTCGCGCCCCGACGCGAATTCGCGCAGAGGCGGGCAGAAGACGTCCGCCAGCCTCGCCGTGACTCGAGTGACAGATGTGGCGATCAGGGTTTGATCCACCGCCACTGGGTTGACCACCACGGGCCCGCGTCAGGCAATGTGTCGCTGACCGCACTTACTACCCCGGGCCACCACTCGGCGTGATAGTCGTCCCCGGACAACCAGCCTTCGGGCCGTACCTTCGGCGCCCACGCCTTGATATCGGCGACGACGCTCGTGTAGTCGTGGCGCGCGTCGATGTGCACCCAGGCCAGCGAGTCATCCGCGACTAGACCAGCAGCGCCGACCGAGTCGCTGATCACAAGTTGAATCGTGTCAGCGAGGCCGCAACCGATGATGTTGCGGTGCGACAGCCCCGCGAACGTTCCGCCGCCGTGGGCAACCGCGGGTGCGTGCGCGTCATTGTCACCGCGGCCCTCCGACCCGCTCCCCCGACCGGTGTCGACACCGATGATTCGGGTCTTGGCATGCGTACCGCGCACCACCTCACCCAACGAGCAGATGCTGCGGCCGAGATAACACCCCACCTCGACAAAGCAACTGCCGTCGGGGAAATGTGCGGCGGCCTCCTCTTGGTGGCGGCGCCACTGAAACCAGCCGGGTATGTCGCGCCACGAATGCACCGGTTCGTCGAACGTGGCAGTGGTGTCCACCGTCCGGTCAGCCGTGCGGCGCCTCAGAGATCTTGCTGTCGGGTTTGCCGATCGTTTGGCAGTAAGCCGCCGCTGACACACGCGTCGCCGTGATCTCCAGGTTGCTGGGTTCAGCGCCACTCTTGTCCTTGAGCATCTTGCTGATCTCTTGGTCTTGCTTCTTCTCGTCCTGCGTCGTGAAGTCCTTGCACTTGGTGTCGCCACCTGTGTTGAGGATCTGTGAAGCAGAGCAACCGCTGAGCAACAGCGCGGCGATCGCGATCGCGGTGGCTACAGTTCGCTTCATCGTTGACCTTTCTTTGCCGGAATGGTGGGTATCTGTTACACCGCAACGCCTCACTTCAAACGCTGCACTACCGTTGAAAAGGTGACGGCGCAAAGCCCTCTGCAGGCGGTCCGCGACGCGCTGGGCAGCAGCCTGTTCGAAATGATCGCCGGCCCCGACGGTCCGACCGAACGTGCACGCGTCCACCGGACTCCCGGGCCGCGGTGGTTCGCCGACGACCGCCCGATCCGCCGGGTGCACGCCGACGCCTCGATGTTCGTCGGCGGGTTGCGGGCATTGCTGCTGCAGTCTTTGCACCCGCTGGCGATGGCCGGCGTGGCTGAACACTCCAATTACCGGGGCGACCCGTGGGGCCGGTTACAACGAACCAGCGCCTTTTTGGCCGTGACGACCTACGGAGCGGCGGCCGACGCGCAGCGCGCCGTTGATCGGGTCCGGGGCATCCACCGGCGGGTGCAGGGGATCGCCGCCGACGGCAGGCGATATCAGGCCACCGATCCGCACCTGCTGGAATGGGTTCACGTCGCCGAAGCCGACAGCTTCCTGCGCGCCCATCAGCTCTACGGCGCGGCTCCGCTGGACCAGGATGGTCGCGACGGATACGTCGGAGACATGGCGGAAATCGCCGCCAGGCTCGGCGTGGTCAACCCGCCGCGCACCCAACGTGAGTTGACGCAACGGATTAACGCGTTCCGACCGGAGTTGCGCAGCACACCCGAGGCGCGCGATGCTGCCCGATTCCTTCTGCTGACGCCGCCGCTGCCATTGGCGGCACGCGCGCCCTACGGCGCGCTGGCCGCCACGGCGGTGGCGATGCTGCCCGTATGGGCGCGCATGCCGTTGCTGCTGCCCTACTTTCCACCGGTCGAGCTCACGGTCGTGCGCACAATCGGACGCGCCTTGGTCGGCGGCATTCGATGGGCGCTGCCCGCCGCCGGCTGACCCGCGTCACTCCCGACCGCGGACGATGTCGACGAACAAGCGGTGGATACGACGGTCGCCGGTCATCTCCGGGTGAAATGCCGTGGCAAGCACCCGACCCTGGCGGACCGCGACCGCGTGCCCGGCGGCACGGGCCAGCACCTGCACGCCGTCACCGACCCGCTCCACCCACGGCGCGCGGATGAACACCCCACGCACGGGCTTATCGAAGCCGCTGAACTCGACATCGCCTTCGAACGAGTCGACCTGACGTCCAAAAGCGTTGCGCCGCACGGTCATATCGATGCCGCGCAGCGGGACGGCTTCGCGACCTCCGACACCTGCGTCCAGGATCTCGCTGGCCAGCAAGATCATGCCGGCGCAGGCCCCATAGGCCGGGAACCCGTCGGCCAGCCGGTCACGCAGCGGCTGCAGCAGGTCAAGCTCGCGCAGCAGATGGCTCATCGTGGTGGACTCGCCGCCGGGGATGACCAGGGCGTCGACGGCGTCGAGTTCCTCACGGCGTCGGACACTCACCGAATCGGCTCCCGCGTCGCGCAGCGCCGCCAGGTGTTCGCGGGTGTCGCCCTGCAGCGCTAAGACGCCGACCCGTGGGCCGCTCACTGTTCGGTCGGCCGGTATCCGCGCGCGAAGCGGGTCAGGCCCTCCTGCATGACGGCGGCGACCATCTCGCCGTACTGATTGAAGATCTTGCCCTGGCACAGCGCGCGGCCGCCGCAGGCCGACGGCGAGGACTGGTCGTAGAGCAACCACTCGTCGGCCCGGAACACCCGCATGAACCACATCGCGTGATCCAGCGACGCCACCTGCAGATGCGAACGCTCATCGAGGTGGGTGACCTGCGCCGATCCCAGCAGGGTGAGATCACTCATGTAAGCCAGTGCGCAGATATGCAGCACCGGGTCGTCGGGCAGCGGATCGCGGTGCCGAAACCACACCTGCTGCTGCGAAGCCTTCCCCGGCAGCAGCTGCAGCTGGTCTCGCGGCACGATGCGGACGTCCCACTCCTCAAACTGCTTGAACCCGGCGTCGTCGAACACCTTCATCGACTTCAGTCCCGGCAGATCGTCCGGTGGCGGCGCTGAGGGCATCACGTCCTGGTGGTGGATGCCCTCCTGATCGGCCTGGAAAGACGCCGACATGGAAAAGATCGTCTGGCCGTGCTGAATGGCGTTGACCCGCCTGGTACAGAACGAGTCGCCATCCCGCAACCGCTCGACGATAAAGACGGTGGGCGCCTTGGCATCTCCGGGTCGGATGAAATATCCGTGCAGCGAGTGAACCAAATGGTCGGGTTCGACGGTGCGCACCGCCGACACCAGCGCCTGGCCGGCCACATGACCGCCGAAGGTGCGCTGAAAGTAACCCGATTCCGGGCTGAATACGCTACCGCGGTAGATGTTGACCTCGAGTTGCTCGAGATCAAGGATCTTCTCGATCGACACGAAACGTTCTTACCAGCCGCGTTGGGCCAGGCGATGCGGCGTGGCGATCTCCTCCACATTGATGCCGACCATCGGCTCGCCGAGCCCCCGCGACACCCGCGCCAGCACATCGGGGTCGTCGTAAAAGGTGGTGGCCTTGACGATCGCGGCGGCGCGCTCGGCGGGGTCCCCGGACTTGAAGATGCCTGAGCCCACGAAGACCCCCTCGGCGCCGAGCTGCATCATCATCGCGGCGTCGGCCGGGGTCGCGATACCACCGGCGGTGAACAGCGTGACCGGCAACTTACCGCCCCGTGCCACCTCTACCACGAGATCGTAGGGCGCCGCGAGTTCCTTTGCCGCGACGTATAACTCGTCGTCGGACAACGACGTCAGCCGGCGGATCTCACCGCCGATGGCCCGCATGTGCGTGGTCGCGTTGGAGACGTCGCCGGTGCCGGCTTCGCCTTTGGAGCGGATCATCGCCGCGCCCTCGTTGATGCGCCGCAGGGCCTCACCCAGATTGGTTGCGCCGCAGACGAACGGCACGGTGAACTTCCACTTGTCGATGTGGTGGGTGTAGTCGGCCGGGGTGAGCACTTCGGATTCATCGATGTAGTCCACGCCCAGGCTCTGCAGGATCTGCGCTTCGACGAAATGCCCGATGCGGGCCTTGGCCATCACCGGGATGGTAACCGCGGAGATGATGCCCTCGATCATGTCCGGGTCGCTCATCCGCGAGACGCCGCCCTGGGCCCGAATATCGGCGGGCACCCGCTCCAACGCCATCACCGCGACGGCGCCGGCGCCTTCGGCGATGCGGGCCTGTTCCGGCGTGACGACGTCCATGATGACGCCGCCCTTGAGCATCTCGGCCATCCCACGCTTGACCCGCGCCGTTCCGGTTCGCCCGGTGCCGTTGTGCGCCGCGCTATCCACTGGTGATCTCCTTTTAGCTGGTGTCAACCGATTCTAGTGGTGATCACCAAACGGTATTTCCCGCCGTCGGTCGGGGCTGCTACCCCACCTCACCGGATGGACTGCAGCTGGCGAGCCCGGTCGGGAGCCCCGGCCAGCGCGATCGCCTCGGCGAGCAGTTCGGAGAGCTGCAACGGGTACACCGTCTCGCCGGTCGCCACCAGTTCGGCGATGTCGGCGGTGTCACACCAGCGGTGGCCGTGGATGTAGCGGTCCTCCAATTCGGTCCGCCCGGTGGTGGACGGTTCGAACCGTCGAGTCCGGTGGACGAAGAAGAACTCCTCGCTGTCGATCGCCGAGCCGTTGAAGTCGAACACCGCGTCGCGTCGCCAGATCGGGCCGATCATGTCAGCGGGATCGACACGCAAACCGGTTTCTTCGGCCAGCTCACGGGCCGCGGCCTGGGCCAGCGTCTCACCGTCGCCGGCCTGGCCGCCCACGGTGAACCACCACCGCGGCGCTGAGTTTTCCGGGCCGACGGACGCTGCCGGGTCAGATCCGCACAACAGCAGCACCGCGCCGGTTTCGTCGAGCAACACCACCCGCGCCGAGGTGCGCCGGTCCGCCGCGGGGTGATCGCCGTGGCGCAGCGCCTGCGACCGCTCGGCGATTTCGAAATAGCTTGGCAGCGCCGCTGTTCCACCCAGCCGCAGCAACCGAACCAGGCGCCTCTCGCGCAGCGCCAGGGTGTCCCGCACCGCGTCGTTGTGGAATCGGCGGGCCAGCAGCACCCGCGCTTCGGCGTCGGCCAACTCGGCGATCAGCCCGGCCGGCACCGACTCCGGATCGACCATCGCCAGCGCGGCCGAGAGCTTGTTTTCGCAGGCCTCCCGCGCCTGCCGGGGGGCGCGTTCGGCGGCGTCGGCCAGCGCCGCCAACTGCTTGGCTTCCGAGTTGGCTTCCGGGGCACCGCCGTAGGCGTTCGCCGCGACAGCGCGGGCCACCACCGCGCGCCGGGCCAGCGCGCTGTCAAGGGCCTGCCAGGACAGGTCGTAGCGCACGTGCAGCCGGTCCAGCCGATTGGCCGTCTGATACCCCCAGGCGCCGAAGACCACCAGTGCCGCAAACAGCGCGGCCACCGTGATGACCAGCACGATCGCCCCGGACATCAGCTCGCCACCTGGACCTTGGCGCCGGACCCGGCGACCGTCTCATAGACCTGCATGATCTGGTTGGCCACCACCGACCAGTCGTAGCGGCGCACCGCATCGGCGCCTGCCGCGACATAGCGTTTGGCCAACTGATCGTTTTCCAACACCGCGACCAAGCCGGCCGCCAGCGCAGCGCCGTCCTCGACCGGCACCAGTCGGCCCGCATCGCCATCACGCAGCACCCGCCGGAATGCGTGCAGATCGCTGGCGACCACCGGAGTACCGGCGGCCATCGCCTCGACCAGCACGATGCCGAAGCTCTCCCCGCCGGTGTGCGGTGCACAGTAGACGTCGGCGCTGCGCAGCGCCGACGCCTTGGCGGCGTCGTCCACTTGGCCCAGGAAACGCAGGTGGCCCGCCAATCCGCCTGCCTTGCTGCGTAATTCGTCTTGGTCACCGCGGCCCACGACCAGCACCTGCACACCCGGAAAGTGCTCGACCAGACCGGGCAGCGCGTCGATCAGAACGGCCATGCCCTTGCGGGGTTCGTCGTAGCGGCCCAAGAACAGCACCGTCTTACCGGGCCGGGGATACCCGGCCAGCAGCGGCGCCGAGGCGTACGAGGCCACGTCGACACCGTTGGGAATCTCGACCGCATCCGATCCCAGCGCTTCCATCTGCCAGCGCCTGGCCAGGTCGGACACCGCGATGCGGCCGACAATCTTCTCGTGCCAGGGCCGCAGCACCCCCTGGAACACCGTCAGCGTCAGCGATTTGGTGGTCGAGGTGTGAAAGGTCGCCACGATCGGCCCCTCGGCCACCCGCAGCGCCCACATCGACAGGCTCGGCGCATTCGGCTCATGCAGATGCAGCACGTCGAAGTCACCGTCGGCCAGCCAGCGCCTGACCTTGCCGTGTACGGCCGGGCTGAATTGCAGCCGCGCCACCGAACCGTTGTAGGGAATCGGGACCGCCCTGCCCGCGGAGACGACGTACTCGGGCAGCGCCACATGCGGCGACGAGGGCGCCAGCACGCTGACGTTCTGACCGCGGGCACGCATCACCTCGGCGAGCTGCAACACATGCGACTGCACCCCGCCCGGGACATCGAACGAGTACGGACACACCATGCCGATTCGCATCAAGCTCCCGCCAATCGGGCCCGTCGCTCGTCGGACAGATCTGCCAGCCACTGCGGCTGCAGCATATGCCAGTCGGCGGGATACTCGGCAATGTTGCGGGCAAAGACGTCGGCCAGCGCCTGGGTGATGACCCCGACGTCGCCGCTGGCGCAATCCAGCGGCGGGTAGATCTCGATTCGGGTCGTGTCGCCCTCGTACCAGCAGTGCACCGGCAGCAGCGCTGCCCCGGTTTTGATCGCCAGTTTCGCCGAACCGGCCGGCATCCTGGTCGGTTCGCCGAAGAAATCCACCTGGACCCCGATGCGAGAAAGGTCCCGCTCGGCCATCAGACACACCGCCTTGTTATCCCGCAGTCGTTCGCTGAGCAGCTGGAAGGGTGGCTGCTCGCCGCCGGACAGTGGGATCACCTCGAAGCCCAGGCTATCCCGATAGTCGATGAACCGCCGGTACAGCGAATCGGGTTTGAGCCGCTCGGCCACGGTGGTGAACCTGCCGTAAGTCTGGGTCAGCCACACCCCGGCCATATCCCAGTTGCCGCTGTGCGGCAACGCCATCACCGCACCGCGGCCCTCCGCCAGCGCCGCGTCGAGATGTTCGTCGCCCACAACCGTTTTCGCGAGTTCCTGGCCCAGCGCGTGGTGATCCATCATCGGCAACCGGAACGCCTCGCGCCAGTAGCGGGCATAGGACGCCAGCGACGCCCGCATCAGGCTGCCGGGCACTTCTTTCGGCGGAACACCGATGACGCGCGCCAGATTCTTGCGCAGCTGGGCGGGTCCCCCGTTGCGGGACGCATAGAGCGCTCCGGCGTCGAAAACGTTGCGCGCGGCGAATTCCGGCATGGCGCGCACCATCATCCACCCGGCCGCATAACCCCAGTCGGTCACCCGGCCACCCAGCGAAAGGCCGCTGACCCCAGGCAGTTTAAAGCCCCCCGGGACAGAGATCACGGCTCGCTCTTCCCCTGCTCGCCGGCCGGGGGCATCGGGTCGCCCGCACCGGGCGAATGCCGCACGGTGTGCAACCGCTGAGCACAGGTGACCATGCTGGCCGCGGCCAGCAGCCACATCGCCACCGGCAGCGCCCACGACAACGGGAACACCGGCAGGTCGGACAATCCCGCCCCGACGAGCACGATGATCAACCGTTCCGGCCGTTCGATGAAGCCGCCGTCACCGCGCAGCCCGCTGGCTTCGGCGCGGGCCTTGATGTAGGAGATGACCTGCGAGGTGACCAGACAGATCAACGTCGCAACCACCAACGACGGGCTGTGCAGGCCGAACGCCGCCCACCACGCCAGCCCGCAGAACACCGCGCCGTCGCTGATGCGGTCGCAGGTGGCATCCAGCACGGCACCGAATCGACTGCCGCCGCCGCTTTCCCGTGCCATCGCCCCGTCGACCAAGTCGAACAGAACGAAGAAAGTGATGACCAACGCGCCGGCGAAAAGCCGGCCGGTCGGAAACAGCGTCAGCGCGGCCAGCACCGCGGCAGCGGTGGCGATGATGGTGACGCTGTCCGCGGTGAAGCCGGCATGCAGGAACGCCCGGGCCACCGGTGTGGTAACCCGCGCGACGCCCTCACGCGACAGTAACTTGCTCATAGCTTATTCATCGCTGCTTTTCCCACTCGGTGGCCAGCAGACGACGGGTGTCGCGCAGCAATTGCGGGATGACCTTGGAGTCGCCGATGATCGTGATGAAGTTGGCGTCGCCACCCCATCGCGGCACCACATGCACATGCAGATGTTCGGCCAGCGAACCGCCCGCCGACTCCCCCAGATTCAAGCCGACGTTGAAGCCGTGTGGTCGAGACACGTTCTTGATGACGCGAATCGCCTTCTGCGTGAAGGCCATCAGCTCGGCGGTCTCCTTGTCGGTGAGATCTTCCAGCTCGGATACCCGCCGATACGGCACCACCATCAGATGTCCGGGGTTGTACGGGTACAGGTTGAGCACGGCGTAGACGAGTTCACCGCGGGCGACCACCAGACCGTCCTCGTCGGACAATTGCGGGATCTCGCTGAACGGCTGGTCTCCCGATGACTTTTCGCGCCGCAATGGCGCCTCGGCCAGGTAGCTCATTCGATAGGGCGTCCACAACCGCTGCAGGTGGTCGGAGTCGCCGACTCCCCTGTCGATGATCGAGTCGTCATCAGCCACGACTGCTCACCTTGACCAAATCAGCAGTGGAAACTGAGTTTTCGCGGTCGGCAATCCACTGGACAACGGCGGCTACCGCTTCGTCGCGAGGAACTCCGTTGATCTGAGTCCGGTCGCCGAACCGGAAACTCACCGCACCGGCCTGCACGTCACGGTCGCCGGCCAACAACATGAACGGCACCTTTTGGTTGGTGTGATGGACGATCTTCTTGGCCATGCGATCGTCGCTGGAATCCACCTCAACGCGCACGCCGTGCGACTTCAGCTGTGCGGCAACGTCTTCCAGGTAGGCCGCGTGCTCGTCGGCAACCGGGATGCCGACCACCTGCAGCGGCGCCAGCCAGGCCGGAAACGCGCCCGCATAGTGCTCGGTGAGGATACCGAAAAACCGCTCGATCGATCCGAACAGCGCACGGTGGATCATTACCGGCCGCTGGCGCGAACCGTCGGCAGCGGTGTATTCCAGTTCGAAACGCTCCGGGAAGTTGAAATCGACCTGAATGGTCGACATCTGCCAGCTGCGGCCCAGCGCGTCGCGGGCCTGCACGGAGATCTTCGGGCCGTAAAAGGCCGCGCCGCCGGGATCGGGCACGAGTTCGAGACCGGATTCCGTCGCGACTTCGGCCAGCGAGTCGGTGGCTTCCTCCCACATCGCATCAGAGCCGACGAACTTCTCCGGGTCCTTGGTGGACAGCTCCAGATAGAAGTCCTCCAATCCGTAGTCGGCCAGCAAGTCGAGCACGAACCGCAACAGCGATGCCAGTTCGTCGTGCAGCTGCTCGCGGGTGCAGAAGATGTGCGAATCGTCCATGGTGAACCCGCGCGCCCGCGTCAGCCCGTGCACCACACCGGATTTCTCATAGCGGTAGACGGTGCCGAACTCGAAGAGCCGCAACGGAAGCTCGCGATACGACCGTCCCCGCGACCGGAAGATCAGCGTGTGCATCGGGCAGTTCATCGGCTTGAGGTAGTAATCCTGCCCCGGCTTGCGCACAGTTCCGTCGTCGTTGAGCTCGGCATCGAGGTGCATCGGCGGGAACATGCCGTCGGCGTACCAGTCCAAGTGGCCCGACGTCTGGAACAGTTGCGCCTTGGTGATGTGCGGGGTGTTGACGAATTCGTACCCGGCCTCGATGTGCTTCTGCCGCGAGTACTCCTCAAGCTCCCTGCGCACGATGCCGCCCTTGGGATGGAAAACCGCTAGCCCAGAACCGATTTCGTCGGGAAAACTGAACAAGTCCAGCTCGACGCCCAGTTTGCGGTGGTCGCGACGCTGGGCTTCCTCGAGCAGCTGCAGATGGCGGTCGAGCGCCTCCTGCGACTCCCAGGCGGTGCCGTAGATGCGCTGCAGGCTGGCGTTTTTCTGGTCGCCTCGCCAGTAGGCGGCCGAGCTTCTGGTCAGCTTGAACGCCGGGATGTGCTTGGTGGTCGGGATGTGCGGTCCGCGGCATAAATCACCCCAGACTCGTTCCCGGGTACGGGGATTGAGGTTGTCGTAGGCGGTGAGCTCGTCACCGCCGACCTCCATCACGTCGGGGTCGCCGGACTTGTCGTCCACGAGTTCGAGCTTGTACGGCTCGTTGGCCAGCTCCTCGCGCGCCTGCTCCTTGGACCCGTAGACCCGCCGGTCGAACAGCTGTCCGTCCTTGACGATCTGGCGCATCCGCTTTTCCAGCTTCTCCAAGTCCTCAGGCGTAAACGGATCCGCCACGTCGAAGTCGTAGTAGAAACCATCGGTGATCGGCGGCCCGATCCCCAGCTTGGCGTGCGGGAACAGGTCTTGCACGGCTTGGGCCAACACATGCGCGGCCGAGTGCCGGATGACGCTGCGCCCGTCGTCGGTGTTCGCCGCGACCGGCGTGACCTCAACTTCGTGTGCGGGAGCCCAGCTCAAGTCGCGCAGCTTGCCGTCGACGTCGCGCACCACCACGACCGCATCGGGGGCGCCGCGGCCGGGCAGACCCGCGTCGCGCACCGCCGCGGCGGCGGTCGTCCCGGCAGGCACCCGGATCGGGGCTGCTGGGGCGGGGCGTGCGGGGGCAGTCATCGACGCGGTCTCCATGGTTTTCGGGTGTTCAAAGGGACCCGACCATGCTATCGGGGGCGGCCTCGATGCTCTTAAGCCGACGGTCCATGCCTTAGGGCTGGCCGGGTTTGAGGAGCACGAACAGCGCCTCACCATCGGTCAGCACGGTGTCGCCGTCGCTCAACCGGCCCGACACAAAGATCTTGCGTCCCTCAACCCGATCAACGCCCGCATCGACCTGCAGTTCCTTGTCGATAGGGACGATCTGGCGGTAGTTGATGTGCAGGTATGCCGTGCGCTGGCGTGGGCCGCCGGTGATCACCCCCGACGTCATACCCAGAATGGAGTCGAACAGCAGCCCGAGCGCGCCGCCGTGAACGGCGCCGTTGCGTCCCAGGTGAAACCGCCGGAAGCGAGCCCAGCCTTCGATCCGGCCGTCGTCTGTTCTGCGCACCTTCATCGGCACCGGCAGGATGTTGCCGCGGTTCGGCAGATCCATTCGGCGGCCCGACGGCGTCGTCCACTCGTCGACGTCGAACGGGGCAAGCAGGCCGGACACCTTCTCGATCAGGTCGGCCGCCTCGCTGATCACCTCGTCGGGTGCGTCGACCGCCCGAGCATGATCCTGCAGCGCACGCACCGCCTCGATGAACCGGCCGTAGTCGGGCCCGCCCCTGGTCGTCGGTTCGGGCGGATTGAATCCGCCGCCCGGGTGTCGCGCATGTTCGCCGGCCACCAGAACACTGTGCCATGCGTCGAAATCGACGCCAGAGCGACTTTTCGGCGACGTCGGCGCGCTGGCGTCGATCTCGAGGCCGGCTAGCTGCCCTGCTAGTTGCCCTGGGCCGCGCCTGCGGCGGCCAGCGCCTCGAATTCGTCGTCGCTCAGCGTGATCTCAGCGGCGGCGACGTTCTGCTCCAAGTGGGCCACACTGGAGGTGCCGGGAATCGGCAGCATCACCGGGGATCGCTTCAACAGCCACGCCAGCGCCAGCTGCGAGGGCGTCGCGTGGTGACCGGCCGCAACCTTCTGCAGTGGGCCGTCGGGGGCGGCCAGCGGTCCGGCGGCCAGCGGGAACCACGGGATGAAGGCGATGCCCTGGCTGGTCGCGGCATCCAGCAGCGGTTCGGCGGTGCGAGCGGCCAGGTTGTACATGTTCTGCACCGACACGATCGGCGTGATCTGCTGGGCGACGGTGAGCTGATCGACGTTGATCTCGGACAGCCCGATATGACGGATCTTGCCTTCGTTCTGCAGCGTGACGAGTTCACCGACCTGGTCGTCCAGCGGGAAGTTGGCGTCGATGCGGTGCAGCTGAAACAGGTCGATGGTCTCGACGCCCAGGCGCCGCAGGCTCATCTCGCATTCCTGGCGCAGGTAACTCGGATTGCCCAGCGGAATCCACACGTCCGGCCCGGTGCGCAGTAGGCCGGCCTTGGTCGCGATGACAAGGCCGTCATAGGGATATAGCGCCTCGTGGATGATGTCTTCGCAAATGTAGGGGCCGTACGAGTCGGCGGTGTCGATGAAGTTGACGCCGAGTTCGACGGCGCGACGCAGTACCCGGACGCATTCGTCGCGGTCGGCCGGCGGACCCCAGACGCCCTTGCCGGTCAAGCGCATTGCGCCGAAACCGAGACGGCTAACCGTCAGCTCGCCGCCGAGGGTGAGAGTTCCGGATGCCTGAGCTGGTTGTGCGGTGTTGGCGGTCACGCTTACGACCGTACGCCGCACCGACATGCGTGCTGTGACGCCCATGGCAAGCTGAGCGAGTGGACTTGTACACGATCGGTAGCCTGCCGCTGACCTATCCAGAAGTCGGTGCGACCGCCGGCCCGCCGCCGCCGGGATATCGCCACCTCGGCTTTGTCTCCCAGGTCGGGGCGGGTCACCAGCGTTTCGAGGGAGCAGCTGATGCGGTGATGCACTGGGGTATGCAGCGCGGCGCCGGGTTACGCGTGGAGGCCAGCAGCGACGTGGTCACTGTCGGCGCGGTGGTGGTGGTCAAAATGGGTTTCCTGAAAGCACCCTGCCGCGTGGTGTACGTCATCGACGAACCGGATGTCCGGGGTTTCGCCTACGGCACCCTGCCCGGTCACCCTGAGTCCGGTGAGGAACGATTCGTGGTGCGCCGCGACCCGGTCACCGCCGCGGTGTTCGCCGAAGTCTCGGCGTTCTCCCGGCCGGCGACCTGGTGGAGCAAAGCCGGCGGCCCGTTCACGTCGCTGGCTCAGCGCGTGATCGCCAAACGCTACGTCCGCGCGGTGTGACCGCTAACCGCATCCGGCAAGCAGCTTCTCCGCCCCCGCGCAGAGCCGCTCGATGACCTGGCCCACCGGTGCGACGCCGGTGACCATCGCAACACCTTGACCCGCGTCCACCGGGGCGGTTCGGCGATCGTCCGCGGCGATCGCCGCGGCGAGTTCGCCCTGGGCATCGGAGTTGTCGGCCAGCGCGTCCTCATGACCGCTCCAGCGCGCGACGAAGTCGTTGCGCAGCACCCGCGACGGGAATCGCTTCGACCACGGCAGTCCACGAACGATGTCGAAGACCCGGGTGCTGGCGGTGTCGGTCTCGCGGGCCGCAACCAATGCGCGGCGGGACGCGTCGCTCGTCAGCGCCTCCGGGCTGGCCGACAGGACAGTGCCTAACCACGCGCCGCTGGCGCCGGCTGCCAGCACCGGCACCGATACGACGTCCAAGACGGCGTCGAGCAGCGGGAGGGTGCCGATCGTCGCATCCCCGTGGCCGCCACCTTCGGAGCCGCGGGCCACCAGCAGATCGATCCCGGCTTCTTGGGCCAGCTGAGCTTCGACACTGTTGTAAACCTTTGTGGCGGCCGCGATCCCAGCGTCGTGAACGCGATGCACCCATGACAAGTCAGTGCCGAAGCTGACGGAGACAAGAACGGGCTGCGCGGCCAGTGCGGCGTCGAACAGCGCCGGCTCTTTGCGAATCACCCAGTCCACCAGGCCAATTCCGAACGTCCCATGCACGTGCGGCAATTCGGCATGCAGCGACGACGTCGACCCGGCAGTGCCCATGCCCACCATGCCGAGTCCACCGGCTGCGGTCACCGCGGCGGCAAGTCGCCCACCGGCAACACCACCCATGGGAGCGTTGACGATTGGCGCCCGCAAGCCCATCCGCAGGGACCACGGCGTCGACAGCATGTGATTACGCCGAGGGAAGGCCTTGAAGACGGTCAGCAGGATCACCGAATCGTCGACCGCCTGCAGCGAATGCCGCTGCGGCGGAATGACAACGTAGTCGCCGGTCTTTCCGTCCCACATGTCTTCACCGGCGGTGAGGTGCACATGTCCTTTCAGGACCTGCAGCGACGCCTGTCCGGGGCTGTCGTGTTCGGAGAGCTCGTGTCCGGCCAGCAACGCCATCAGGGTCTGCCGCAGTTCGTGGGCGTGCCCGCCATGCAATGTGTGTGCGGCCCGCCCGCTGTGTGCCTGCCTTGCTTCGGCCAGCTTTTCGTCGGCCAGGCTGGTTAGCGAAATCGATTCCATCGATGCGTCCTTCGGTCGAGGTTGCCTCAACTGGATAGTAGAAGAATCCCGCCCACTGCCAATGCGAGTGCCTTGATCGCCTCGAGACCGATGTAGATGTAATGGCTTCGGGAGCGCGGCGCATCCAGGCCGGCGAGCACCTGTTCCGTGCGGCGATTCAATTGGGGCCGCACCGCCCCGATCTGCACCGCCAACGCGGCGAACGCGACCGCCAACGCCGCCGCCGTAGCCGCTGACGGCGGGCTTGCGAGGGTGGTCACCAGGATGACGATGGCCAGAACCACCTCGACGACGTTGAGCGCGCGAAAGACCAAACGGCCGATGCCGAGGCCGATCTGCAGTGTGACGTCGGGAGCGCGGAACTTCAGCGGTGCTTCGAGAAACGAGATGGCCAGCACCATGCCCAGCCAGACGAAGACAACCGCGACAGCAACCGCTGGCGCGACGCTCATGTCGACGCGGCCTCTTCGCTCATCTGGCTCCCAATCTCCGCAGCTTTGCCAATACGTCGGCGATTCGGTCGGGCTGCTCAGCCGGCGCGAGGTGGGCGGCGTGTGCCACCTCGACGAACCGCCCGCGGGTCACGTTGCTGGCGATGTACCGCAGCGAATCAGGCGGCGTCGCAATGTCGTTGGCACCCGCGACAGCGACGATCGGGGTGTCGATTTCGCCGAGCCGATGACGGGCGTCGAACTCGGCGAGCGCCTCACAGGTGCGCGCATAGCCGTCGTCGTCAACCTGGCGCAGCGTATCGAGCAAGGCCCGGGCCGATGCGGGATCTCGCTCGAAGAAGCCGGGGGCGAACCACCGCCGAATCGACAGTGCCACGACTTCGCCAGTGCCCGCGCTGCGAACGACTTTGGCCCGCGACTGCCAGTCGTCCGGGTCACCGATTCGGGCCGCCGTGCAGATCAGCGCGGCCGACACGATGCGTTCAGGATGCCCCAGCAGCAGCTGAAGTCCGACAGCGCCGGCAACCGAGACGCCGGCATAGGTGAACGGCCGTATGCCGATCTTGTCTTCCACGACTTTGATGACGCTGGCGGCGAGGTCGTCGATGGTGAAGGCGTCCCTCGGCCTCGGGCTGACGCCGTGGCCGGGAAGATCCCAGCCGATGACGTGATAGATGTCGGTCAGCCGACGTGCCACACCAGACCACAAGCCGGCAATGGAGGTGCCCAACGACGGGCCGACGACCAACGGCGGCAGTTCCGGCGACCCGCCCAGATGCGAGACGCGAATCCGCGGGGCACTCACGGGTGTTCCCTGGCGGTCCGCTTGGCACGATCCAGGCTCTCGTCGATCAGCACGTCGACCGCACCGAAATAGTTGTCGGACGTGGCTTTCCCGGCCGATGCGGCGTCCGCCTGCCGCGCCTTCTTCCGCATGACAGAAAACCTACCCGCGATACGGTTGAGAAAGGATGACTTACCGAGGGATGGCTCAGCGGCGCAACTGCCGGGCGGCCCCGGCATTGTTCGGCGTCGCAGCGATACTGGCCGCCTGCACCACCTCGGTACCTGGTCGGCCGGTCGAAGCGGGTAACCATTCCTCTGGTTCGGCGCCGAAGCGCCGTGAGCAGATCATGTCCCGCGCCGCCTGACCGCACCGGTTCGACGAGCCGAACGCATCACCAAGGGCCCCGGTGATCAGGTCGGTCGCTACGTCGTTCTGTCACAACGGCATCAGCTGATATCGAGCGCGACCTGCAGAACGGCGCGGTGCCTCTCGGACGTCACCGGCGCATTCGCACGGCTGCGGCGACGGCCTGTGGCGCTTCGGACGGAGGGAAGTGACCCACACCCGCAAGCTCAGTCACCGTGGCTTGAGGCAGGACCTTGACGGCCTGCTGAAGGACGTGGCGGCCCGATACCGGGTCGTCCAGGCCCCACACGAGATGCAATGGGCCATCCCAACTGGCTAGCGCCGCCTCCCACCGACGATGATGAATCGCGCGCTCGGCGTTGTACTTGATGAGCAAATGCCACAGCTTGTGCCCGTTTTGCCGCGTCATACCTAGCCAAAGGTCGTCGAACTCAGTGTCGGTGAGCCTCGATCCGCGAACCGCGTCGAGCGCGGAGCGGACCCTCGCGGCGCTGACACGGCTGGCCAGCAGCTTGCCGACGACCGGCATAATCAGCAACTTCTGCTGGCGTGTTGGGCGATATGCGCTGTACACAATGCCGCAGTTCAACATGAAGATGCTGTCGATCGCAAAGCTGAGCTGGCCCTTGTTGGCTCGGTCGACGAGTTCTTGGCCGACGATTCCGCCGTAGTCGTGGATCAGCAACCGTGTCGACTTCACGCCGAGATGCGCGGCGAGATCCTCGACGATGTCGGCTGATTCGGCCACCGAGTACTCGTAGGGGTTTGGCTTGTCCGACGCGCCGTAGCCCAGGAAATCGAGCGTGATCACATCATGGTCCCGAGCAAGATCGCTAGCCACTTCGGCGTAGTCGTAAGACCAGGTCGGAAATCCATGCAGCAGCATCACTGTGGGCCCGACCCCGCGTCGTCGGAATGCGATGCGATGCCCCCGCCGGCTGACCAGCGTGTCGTTTTCGGCGATCCATTCCGCGGCCCGGGGCACACCGCCGTGTTCGATCATCGTGGCACCCCTCGCAGGACGCGCCGGCTGGTCTCGCATCCGAACGCCGATCGACGGGGCACGCCCGTGCGCGGATCTGCTGACAGCTCATTGACTTCCAATGGACTCACCTTCCGGTGTTGATGCCGACTTAGTCGGATTTGCTTGGTCTTTGGACACATCACAGATCAGCTCGACAACGATCCGGCACGCGCCGCCGTCAGGGTGATGCGCACAGAGTGTGCGATGAGGTCCTCGTCGATGGGGTCACCTGTGGTGACCATGCGATAGAAGAGCGGTGCCCGGAAGGTGGTCAATAATGCGTTGGCGTCGCAGTTTGCCGGCAGCTCACCCCGATCGATCGCTCGGGCGACGACAGGGATTGCCCGCTCGGCCTGGTGGTCGAAGTAGCGTCGGGTTGTTTCGCGGAGCTGAGCGGATCGGAGGCCAGCCGTGAGGACCAACGCGACAATCTGGCGCCCGACGCCCCCATTCAGTACCTTGGCCAGTTGCCTGCCGAGCGCCAGCAGGTCCGTTTCGATGCTGCCGGTGTTGTGGTCCGGGAAGGCGTCGTGTGACCACTCCATGAGCGCATCTACCAGAAGGTCGTCGAGCGTTGGCCATCGTCGGTAGATGGTGGTCTTATTAACGCCCGCGCGGGAGGCCACCGCCTCCATGCTCAGCGCTGCGTACCCGTTGTCGATCAGCTCGCCGAAGGCGGCCGTCAGTATCGCCTCACGAACCCGCGCGCTGCGACCGCCGGTCCGCACACCCTGAACAACCTGCCGATTTGACACTAATCGCCTCCAGTAGTTGCTTTAACGAGCTGTCTGTGTCATCGTAGCTTATAGCAACGCTGGGTTGCTATAACTGGAAGGAGGGTGGACGTGCGATTCATCTTCGACACCGACGAATCGTTCTCGTTTGAGACGTTGCGCGCGGTCGGATACACGGCATACGGCGGAGCCGATACCGGCGAGGTCATCACCACCGCAGAACGCATCACGCCCGGCGACACGGAGTCGTGGTATCGGGAATGGCGTGCCCTGGCCGACCGGATAGCCGGCATCGCCGATGTGTGCGCTGCCAACGGGCACGCGGTCAGTGCCAGTAGCGCCTACCTGCGAGCGTCCAACTACTACCGGACTGCTGAGTTCTTCCTTCGCGATGACCCATGGAACGATCCGCGCGTGGCGGACACCTCCGCACGCGCGATCGAGACGTTCAGGGCCGCACCCGAAATCCAGAGTCGGTGGGCCCGGGTGCGCATTCCTTACGAGGGAATCGAACTGGAGGGCTACTACCTCAACGTCAGCGGGGACGAACCCGGGCCCACTTTGCTCGCGCACGGGGGTTTTGACTCGACGGTCGAAGAAATGTTCTTCGCCGTGGGCGAGGCCGCGCGGCGCCACGGGTGGAACTGCCTGATCTTCGAAGGCCCCGGGCAGGGCACGGCGTTGAGGCACCACAAATTGCTATTCCGCCACGACTGGGAGGCCGTGGTCACCCCAGTGGTGGACGTCGCCCTCAACCTTCGCGGGGTCGACCCCGAACGCATCGCACTGCTGGGCATGAGCATGGGTGGCTACTTGGCGCCTCGCGCGGCGGCCTTCGAACACCGGATCGCCGCGTGTATCGCCTATGACGGCGTATTGAACTTTGCGGCGGCCCTGCCTGGACCGCAGGAACGAGAGCTCGATTCCACGCAACGGGTCGCAGCGCTGGATGACTTGATCGCCCACCGGGCGCACGCGCCGACGTCGCTGCGCTGGGCGGTGTCGAACGCCTTATGGACAATGGGAGTCGCCACCGGCCAAGAGTTCATCGATGAGTTCAGCAAGTATGACCTGACCCACGTGGCCGATCAGATCACCTGTCCAACACTGGTCTGTGATGCCGAGAACGACCAATTCTTCAAGGGGCAGCCGCGCATGCTCTACGAGGCGCTGCACTGCCCGAAAACCTTTGCGGCGTTTACTGCCGCCGAGGGCGCCCGCGAGCATTGCCACGAGGGAGCGCTGACACTGTTTCATCAGCGCATGTTCGACTGGCTCGACGACACCCTCAGGTCCTAACCAGCAGACACCACAAGCTGAGCGCATAAGGAGACGTGCGATGACAGTTTTCCCATACCCAGAGCTCGACGCCGAGAAAGAGGCCCAATACGAGCTCTTCCCCATCAACTTGACCCGAATGACGCTGCACACCCCGGGGCTGACTGTGCCGTATTGGAGATACGCGTTGGGCTTTCGTAACGCCAAGATCACGCCGAAGGTCCGCGAGCAGGTGATCGTGCGGGTCGGCGCGGTCGCCGATTGCGAATACCAACTGGTTCAACACAAGTCGGAAGCCCTGCGGACCGGGACCAGCCAGGAGCTGCTGGCGGACCTGATCAATCCGCAGCAGCAGGAGTTCGACGATGCAGCGCTGACAACGCTGGTCACGTATGTCGACTCACTGGTCACGAATGTCGGGGCCGACCAAGAGGCCCTCGACGCGCTGCGAAAGCACTTCCCCGACAACGAAGTCGCCGAGATCACCTTACTGGCCGGCACCTACATGCTATGCGCGGCGTTTCTCAAATCGCTGCGGGTGCCGCTGGATGACGGACCCATCGACTGGGCCGCCGCCGACGCCTACATCAAGAAGGAGCGACTGTAGATGACCGACGACCTTGCGGTGTTGGAGGACTACATCCAGCGGTGCTCCAACTGGGGCCGCTGGGGCCCAGACGACCAGTTGGGCACCGTCAACCTCATCACCCCCGACAAAATCCGCGAAGCCGCAGCACTGGTGAAGGTCGGCAAGACCATCTCGCTGACCATGCCCTACGACGAGCACGGCCCGCAGACCGGCTACCTCGGCAGGGCCAATCCCCATCTGTACCAACTCACGTCGGGACCGGGATACCTCGTCGGCGAACAACAACGCGTGGAAACCAACACCCTGGCCCAGTGGCGCGAATCCACCGGGCAACCCACCGCCGGCTACTACGACGACGTCCTGGTCATGCCGACCCAATCCGGCACCCAATGGGACGCACTATGCCACTTCTTCTGGCGCGGCCAGATGTACAACGGGCACTGGGCCGGTGACGCCGGAACAGCGGGCAGCCGCAGCAACGGCGTGCAGAACTACACCGGCAAGATCATCACTCGGGGGGTGTTCGTCGACCTGGCCGAATACCGCGGCGTGGACACCCTCGAGCCCGGATACGCCATCACCACGGACGATCTCGACGAATACCTTGCGGCGAAAAACCTCGAAATCCGGCCCGGCGACGCACTGATCATCCGCACCGGCTTCATGGCAGCACGGCGCGGGAACTGGGGAGACTACGCCGGTGGCCCATCACCAGGACTATCCCTGCACACCGCTGCATGGATCCGTGACAAAGACATCGCCGCCATCGCCACCGACACCTGGGGAATCGAGGTACTGCCCAACGAGATCGACGTCTGGCAGCCGCTGCACGTGGTCAGCCTCGCCCACACCGGCCTAGCTTTCGGCGAAATGTTCGACCTCGATGCGCTGTCCGCCGACAGCAAGGCCGACGGGATCTATGAGTTCATGCTCTCGGCATCACCCCTACCCCTCACCGGTGCATCCGGCAGTCCGGTTTCCGCGGTTGCAATCAAGTGACGGGGCAAACAGTTGGACCGAGCAGCCCGACCGAGACGTTGACGGCAGCACCACGCGAACAGGTCGGGCATTCTTAACCCATGACGGTGGATGCCCTGTTGCAGTCGATCCCCCCACTCACTGTGTACGTCGTGGTCGGCATGGTTGTCGGGGTGGAGAGCCTGGGCATCCCGCTGCCGGGTGAGATCGTCCTCGTCAGCGCCGCACTGCTGTCGTCGCGGCATGAGCTGGCGGTCAACCCGATCGGCGTCGGTACTGCCGCGGTGATCGGGGCGGTGATCGGCGACTCGACCGGCTACGCCATCGGCCGCCGGCTCGGCCTGCCGCTGTTCGATCGGCTGGGGCGGCGCTTTCCGAACCACTTCGGCCCCGGACACGTCGCGTTTGCCGAGCGACTGTTCGACCGCTGGGGCGCGCGGGCGGTGTTCTTCGGCCGTTTCATCGCGTTGCTGCGGATATTCGCCGGGCCGCTGGCCGGGGCGTTAAAGATGCGCTACGCAAGGTTTTTGGTCGCCAACGTGTCGGGCGCGGTGTGTTGGGCGGGCGGCACCACCGCTCTGGTTTATTACGCGGGCGTGGCCGCCGAACGCTGGTTGACCCGCTTCTCCTGGATTGCGTTGGTTGTCGCTGTGGTGTGCGGGGTGATCGCCGCAGTCCTGCTGCGCGAGCGGGTATCCCGCACGATCGCCGAGCTCGCGGCCGAACACGCCAGTGAATCCGGCCACGGCACCGCTTGAATACTGTCGGCACCGGCGAACAACGCGCGTCTTTTTGGTGCTCGCCCAGGGAGCCGAGGCGGGGCTCAGTACATATTCCGCCCCGTTTTTCGAAACCGGCGAAAACCGGCTGTTAAGGTCTTCGCGGCGGCGTTTCAATGGCTTTGCCAAAAAGGCCATGTGAGCGTCTCGGCGAGCTGGCATCTCCGCGTTGTCGGCCGCGCGGGGACACGCGCTATGCTTAACCGAAATACACCGATATTATGAGTCTTTAGCAACTGACATACTCGATCGTGTCGATGCCAACCGCGGTTGTGGGCGGGGTGGATGAACCATCCCGATGGGCGAGTCCATAGTTTGCTGATCAGCCCGCGTCGCAGCCACCGGTCGACGCTAGCCTCAGTGAATTCTCAGGCAGCTTTTCATGGACATGCGTAACAGCTTCTGTTATAAAAATGAGATCTACTAATCGAAGTCGGTCTTAAGCCACGTAGGGCGGGCATCCATATCGCGACGCGCAGCGGCGCCGATTAGGAGGACCACATGGGCACTTTTGTCACCGCAGAGCCATCCTGCAATCACCTGATGCTGAGCAGCCGCCTCATCTCCGAGCTAGCGCAGGCGCGAAGCACGCTGCGGATGACCACCGAGCGGAGCGGACTGGCAGTGATCGTCACTGCCGGGGGCGAATTGGACGCCTCCAATGAAGCGACCTGGCGACGCCTGCTCAGCGAGGCCGCGGCTGCAGCAGGCCCGCCGGGACCGCTTGTGATCGACACCAGCGGGCTGGACTTTATGGGGTGCTGCGCCTACGCCGCCTTGGCCGAGGAGGCGGGGCGCTGCCGGCAGCGTGGCGTCGAGGTACGACTCGTGGGCAATCAGCCGCTTGTCGCCCGGATCGTCGCCGCTTGCGGCCTGGGCGAGCTGCTGCCGATTGATGACAGCGTGGACGCTGCGCTATCGGTGTACGACCCGGGCGACTGGTAAGCGAGCTGTATCGCCACCCCTTAGATGCGTTGGGCTACAAGGCCTTTCCCAGGTCCAGTCAGCTGATTCAGCGCGTCCGGTCGTGCCGCGGGTCCGATCCCCCAGTGCAGCCAACACGGCGTCTACCGAAGCAGGCATGCGGTAAGTCTGTACGAACAGTAGGTAGTTGCCAAGGGTTCGTCATGACTAACGGTTGCACGGTCGACGGATTTGCCGGGTGCCGATCTGAAACCACCTGTAACGCCACACGCTGCCGTGGCGAAGTAGTCCGAAACAGTTCGACGGTAGCCAGGGTGCATCCCAAAATCCGCCCTCACCTCGGCTAGCCGGCGAACGGCTTGGAGGAGTATTGGACATCGTCCTCGGGGTATCCATGGCTCCAGCAACCATCCGCATGGTGCTGGTCGAAGGGGAAAACGCTGACGGCCTCACCGTCGATGAGGATTACTTCGATGTTGGCGATGCCAACGATCCGAGAACGCTGAGCGCACCGGACCAGGTGATCGCCGCCATCTTCGGTACCCGCGAAGGCGCCAGCCAAGGCGGCCACCAACTGACGTCGGCCGGTGTGACTTGGACCGATCCACGCGATGCCGCCGCGCTTGCGACAGCGCTGGCCACTCGCAAGATCGAGAACGTGATGCTGGTGTCGGCATTTTTGGCTGCTGCTGCGCTGGCCCAAACCGTAGGCAACGCAATCGGTTACGAATACACGGCGATGCTGTTCGTCGAACCCGACACCGCCACGTTGGCTGTCATCGACTCCGCTGACGGTTCGATCACCGATGTGCGCCGCCGTCCACTGAATGGCGCCAACCCAGTGCCCGAACTGGCCGCGATGATTGCCGGACTCGACGCGCCGGAAAGCTACGCGGAGGGTCTGTTCATCGTCGGCTGCGACGTGGATATCGCGCCGATCAAGCCGGCCCTGGAGGTGGCGTCATACCTTCCGGTCAGCGCCCCTGAGGAGCCGGACATGGCGCTGGCCCGCGGGGCAGCGCTGGCATCGGCCAACGCGCCGCTGTTCGCATCCTCCACAGCCGCTTTGGCCTACGCGCAAGATCCCGGTACCGGTGAAGTGGACCCGTTCGCCGTCTCGCCCGGTTACCTCGAGGTGCCCGTTCATCGCCCCGGTGCCGAGCTCCGCGAGGAGGATCTCGCCTACAGCGCTGCGCCCGACCAGGACGCCGATGCCCAAACCGGCATCGTGAACACCGCCGAGGCCGCAGCGGAGGACGATTTCGACACAAGCCAGCGGCCTAGACCGCTGATGTTGGTCGGCAGCGCATTGGCGGTCGTCGTCGTCAGCGCTGCTTTGGCGCTGGAAATTGCGCTGGCACTGGGTATCCGACCGGCGGTCGCGTTACGGCCCGTTCCCGGCCAAGCTCTCGTCGCGCCCGCAGAGGCGGCGCCGTCACCACCGGCAGCGGCGGAACTCCTTCCGGTGCCGCACCCGTTGGCCGTTCGCGCGGCGCCGCCGCTGCACCTGCCGGCTGCCGCGCCGATCGCACCCCCCGTCCCGGTGCACGTGCCGGTTCCCGCCGCACCCGTGCCGGTGCCCGTCCCGTTGCCGATGCACGCGGGGATTCCGGCGCCGCCTGTCCACGCACCGTTTGGTCAGCCTCGGATCAATCTGGCGGTTCCCAGGGCGCCGCTGATGCGTGAGCCCGTCCCGCAGTGGCGTACGCCAATGCCTCGGTTAGGTGGGCAGTTTGCCCAGCCGCCAATGAATTTCCCGGGCCCCCAGGGTCCCCGCTTCCCCGGCGGGCCGGGTCCGATGGGTCCCCGCTTCGCCGGCGGGCCGGGTCCGATGATGCCTCGGATGCCTGGTCCGATGTTTCCCCGGATGCCCGGGCCCATGATGCCCGGGCTCCCGCATTTCAACTTCCCGGGTCCGTCATTCCGGTTCTGAGAGAGTCGAATTCGACTGTTTATTGGGGAAGGCCGAAGAGCTGAACCACCCCGTGATCGCGGCCGGCGGTGTAGCCACCGTCGACGGCAATGGCCTGACCGGTGAGGAAGGACGCGTCGGGAGAAAGTAGAAAGGCCGCCATGGCCGCGATCTCCTCGGGCCTGCCCATCCGTTGCAGCGCATGCTCATCGACCATCGTGGCCATCGGACCCTCCATCCCGGGCAAGCCGAATACGCTGTTGGTCATCGGTGTTTCGATGAAACCGGGACAAATGGCGTTTGCCCGGATACCGCTCGGGCCGTAATCGAGCGCGATGTTCTTGGTGAGTAGCACGACGCCACCCTTGGAGGCGTTATAGGCGCTGCCGCCCGCTGTGCCTTCCAGTCCCTCGATGCTTGCCAGCGTCACAATCGAGCCCCGCTCGCCGTCGACCCGCGGTTGGTCGATCATTTTGGCCAGGGCCGCCTTGGCGACCAGAAATGTGCCGGTGAGGTTGATCGCGATCACCCGCTCCCATTCGGCCCGGTCCAGCAGGTGGACCGGGCCGCCGCCGGCAACGCCTGCGGCATGGACGACACCGTCGAGCCGGTCGGGCACGGCGGCCAACACGGCGGCGATCGCGGCCTCGTCGGTCACGTCCGCCGTCACGAACCGGAAGTCAGGGCCGAGGTCCGGTGGGGCGGCCAGGTCGGCGCCCACGACGCTGCCGCCTTCGGCCAGCAGGCGCTGGGCGGTGGCCAGCCCGATACCAGACGCCGCACCCGTTACGACGAACGTGCGGGAACGGGCGCGATTAGCGCTCACCATGGCTGGTCCTCTCGAGTTCTGTTGCCGCGCAGTCAGAGTCCGAACTGGTCCTCAATGATGCCGAGCCAGATCTGTGCGACGTCCATTGCGATCTTCTCGCTGATGAACGCATGCTGGGTGCCGGTGTAGATGTCACGGAACGCGCGCTCGAGTCGGCTGCCCTCGCGAATCGCGGTGGTCCCAGCCGCCAAATGGGCCCACTCGGCGCAGGCCCGTGCCGTGTCGGTGGCATAGACCGCCGCCACCCGCATGTCGGCCCGCATCCCGGGGGTCAGGTCGTTGCCCGCGTCAACCGCTGCCTCGGCTGCAGAAAAGGCGTCGATCACCAGCAGGCGGGCTGCCCGCCACGCAGCGACGTGGTGGGCGAGTCCCTTTTGGAAAGTGGGGCGGCTGGCCAAGGTCGCCATGTCGCTCATCCGTACTTTGGTGGCCGCGAGTTCCTCGACATCGTCGAGCATGCTCTTGGCCACTCCCAACGCAAACGACGCGTGGCCGGCGGCGGTGATCGGCATCAGACCCATCCGGCTGGCCGCCGAGGTTCCGCGGACAGGCGCACGGGTGAACAGCGGCATGGTTCGGTACTCCGGTACGAACACGTCGGCGATGTTGTAGTCGTAGGAGCCGGTGCCTTTGAGTCCCTGGACATGCCATCCGTCGGTGAAGGTGACCTCCTCGCGAGGAAGAAATGCGACCCGCATTTCGGGAATGCCCTCGCTGACCCAACGCATCTCACCGTTGTCCATCGGGAAAAAGCCGGCGCCAATGTACGCGGAGTGCCCGGTGCCGGAGCCGAAATTCCACGCACCACTCAACCGGTAGCCGCCGTCGACGACTGCCCCCTGCCCGTTGGGGAAGTACTGACCGCCGATGGTGATGTGGTTGTCGTTGCGAGTAAAGATCTCGGCGAAACCCTCATCGGGCAGATAAGTCGCCGCGGCGAAGGTCGAGGGCAGGTTCGCAATGCCGATCCAGCCGAAAGACCCGTCTTGCCAAGCCATTTCGATCCACGTCTCGATCATCTCGTGGAACGACGGTTCGACGCCGCCCGCCGCTTTCGGATTGAATGCAGACATCAGGCCGCTGACCCACATCTCCTCGACGATCGGCCCCGAGAGCGTCCGCAAACGCTCCGATTCCGCAGCCTCTGCACGGACCAGATCACGCATCCCGCGAGCTCGATCCACCACCCGATCACGCACTTCGGTCATGAGCGCCGCTCTCTCCCCCAAGCGGGTGGGGTCCCCGCGGGGCTGGGGAGAACCCCCACCTCATCGCTCAGTGTCAATTCGTCGTCGGCGCACGTCACGACGTCATCCTTTCGGCCCGCTGCTCTGCTTCATCGAAGACCACGACCGGCTTGCGTCACTCATCAGCTGGCGGAATAACTGGCGGATTGCTTGGCGGCCATGTCTTTACCTGTTTCTTTGCCTCGGCCTTTGCCTTCGCCTTTGCTTTTTTCCTTGCCTCAAAGGTGTCATCGTCATCGTCTTCGTCGCCGGGGTTGTCGTCCGTTTCGAAGATGACCTCGTACCACCGCTTGTTGGGCTGTACCCGCGATTCGATGTCACCAGTTGGAGTTGCGCGCCTGAGCTGGACGTTCTCTAGCCTCGGATCACGTCGGCAGATGAAAGCTTCGAGCGCCTCCGCCAACGGGACACCAGTGAGATTGATGTCTGCGAGCGCCCTGCCCTGGAAGATAGCCACGCCGCACATCTTGCACCGGAATCGCGCTGCATGCACTCTTTTCCGGCCCCCGACCGCGTCGCAATCGGCTCGTGGCCCTCGGTGATGTGCGGCGTTATCGCTGCCGGCGTCAACACGTCGCTGCCTCCGGACTCGTAGCAGAGCAGTCCGGAGGCAGCGAGTGTCGAATTTGAGTCAGTACAGCGGAATCCAGATTCCGAAGAACCAGAAGCCCCATCCCCCGAAAACCGGGTTGAACATCGGGATGGCGTTGTAGCCGTTGTAACCGAACGGCCCGAAATCGGCCTGCGCGATTCCTATATCGCGCGGCGGCCCATTCCATCGGCTGTTCCAACCACCGGGAGGCGGAGGTCCGTTCCAGCCACCCGGGGGCGGCGGCCCGACCCAGTTAGGCGGCGGCCCTCCGGGAGGAGGCCCGCCATTCCAGCCGAATCCGCGTTGTGGCGGCGGAGGCGGCGCACCGTGGTCGGGTGCACTGAAGCCGTGAGGCGCATTGTTGGGGCCGCCCATCTGGGGACCACCCTGGCCGTAGAAACCCCCGGGCCTGTATGGCGTCGGCGGTGGTCCACCGGGTCCAGGTCCGCCGGGGCCACCAGGTCCAGGTCCGCCCGGGCCACCATGTCCACCGGGTCCCGCCGGTGCCGGACCGCCAGGTCCTCCAGGCCCACCCGGCCCCGCGTGTCCACCAGGTCCACCGGGTCCCGCCGGTGCCGGACCGCCAGGTCCAGGCCCACCCGGCCCCTCATGTCCACCGGGTCCCGCCGGTGCCGGACCGCCAGGTCCGGGCCCACCCGGCCCCGCATGTCCACCGGATCCACCGGGTCCAGGTCCGCCCGGGCCACCAGGTCCACCGGGCCCAGGCCCGCCCGGTCCCGGACCACCAGGCCCCGGACCACCCGGGCCACCCGGGCCCCCAGGCCCCGGCGCGTCAGCGATAGGCCCGTGCCCGGGTCCCACAAGACTCGGTCCGCAGTTCACGCAAGGCTTCAGCGGCGCAGCATCGGCAGGCTCGACGCCTAGCGTCAATGCAGACATAACGCCCGCGGCAATTGCCGCACCTGCCACGCGCTTTACATACATACGTGTTCGCCCCTTCCGAGCGTGAACCTCGACAAAATCTGGCTACTCCGCCGATGCGCCTCAGAACGCTGCATCAGGGGCACGTGACATCCATCTCGAATGGCTTGGACAGCTGCTGCTGCGGGTTGGTCGTGTTTATCCCCGTCGCAGTGCCCTTGATCGTGTAGGAGTTGCCGCTTTTTGTGGCCTGGACGGTGCCCTGATTCGGTGCGCCGGCCGAGTAGCCTAGCGTCACGCCGGTGAGGTTACCCAGGCCGACCGCTTGCACGACTGGCGGATCAGCAGTGGTAAACACCGCGCCGATCCCGTTTGCCGGATCACCGATGCCGCATCGGAACCTGCTGACCAATCACCTCCAAGGCGTACCGGCCCGCCGTAGCCGCCACGACCAGGGTGTCGACTTCATCGGCTGGCAGCTCGGGCTCCCTCGGAACCAGCAATATCGCCTGCTCAGCGTCGGCTAACTCCAACGCCCGGTTCACGATCAGCTGCAGCGGCCCGGTCTGTGGATCGCCGGACAGCAGCGCCGTCGTGATCTCACGACTGGCCTTCATCCATTTCGTCGATTCACGTTCTCGTTCGAAGAGTCGCGCATTATCGATGGCGGCGGCCGCCGCCGTGGCCAATGCCCGTACGGCGCTCTCCTGGGAGTCGGAAAACACTCAGTGGGGCCGGTCGTCGGCCAGGTAAAGGCTCCCAAAGTCAGCGGCCCGCACTGTGATTGGTATTCCGAGGAATGCCCGCATCGGCGGGTCGTGCGCGTGCAGCCCGGCGGCCAGTGGATAAGCACTCAGGTCGTCGACCCGGAGACCCTCACCTACCGGCAGATCGCCGAGCCGCCGCGCTGTGTCGTCGTCGATTCCCGTGTAGACGAAAGAGACCAGGGTGCCGTCGGATCCGCGTATACCTAGAGCTCCGTAGCGGGCGGTGGTCAGCTCCATCGCCGCATTGACGATTCGATGCAGCGTCACATCCAGGTCAAGATCGGAGCCGACGTCGACGATGACCCGCAACAGGTTTTGCATCTGGTCGCGTACAACCACCAGTGCGTCTTGCTGTTCATGCATTCCGCTCACCAACTCGCGCCGGCCTTGCTGAACACGGATTCAACCCGGTCGCTCCCCCATAGATACCAACCTGATGGCTCAAATAAACGACCTCTGCCGATCAATGTCATCGCAACGGGGGTGGGGTTGCGGTGGAGCGTGCCGAGGAGTGGCAGTCGGTCGCGATCAGGCCGGTGCTTGAGGATAGACCGGGAGCCAGCGCACCTGCGTGATCCGTTCGGTGAGTTCCTCGCCGCTGCGCTTCGGGGCGACGCCGTCGGCAACGGCCTGGACGGCCACGGCGTGCGCAATTCGGACAGCGACATCGGGCACGTCCACCCACGCGGGCAGCAACGACTGGTCAGGATTGGCGAGGGCGGGCGACGCCTCGCCCAGGGTCGCCGCCGCAACCCGCATCATCTCGTCGGTGACTCGGGTCGCTTGGGCTGCGGTCACGGCAAGCCCCATCGCGGGGAAGATATAAACGTTATTGCATTGGGCCACAGGCCGTTCCACACCATTGCGGTGCAGCGGCGCGAACGGTGATCCAGTGGCAATCAGAGCACGCCCGTCGGTCCAGTGGTCCAGTTCCGCCGGGTGCGCCTCGGCCCGGCTGGTCGGGTTGGACAGCGGGAAGATGATCGGCCGCTCGGTCTTGCCGGCCATCTCGCGCACGATGCTCTCGGTGAAGGCACCGGCAGCGGTGGACAGCCCCAGCAGCACACCGACGTCGACGTGGTGTACGACGTCGGCAAGCTGGGCCGGTTCCGACAGCCCCCAACCAGAGACACGGTCGGCGGGCTGAGCGAAGTCACGTTGCCCGGCTGACAGATCCGTGCGGTCGTCGGTGAGCAGCCCGTCCACGTCGACGACCCAGATCCGTTCCCGGGCAGCATCTTCGGACAGTCCCTGGTTCACCATCTCGCTGCGGATCATGTCCAGCACGCCGATGCCGGCCGAGCCCGCACCGAGCATGACGATCTGCTGCTGCGACAGCGGGCGGCCTGCCACTTTCGCGGCACCGTGCAACGCACCGAGGGTGACGGCCGCGGTGCCCTGAATGTCGTCGTTGAAGGTGAGCAGCTGGTCGCGGTAGCGGGCAAGGATCGGCTCAGCATGCACAGTGGCGAAGTCCTCCCACTGCAGCAGCACATTGGGCAGTTGTTCACCCACTGCGGTGACGAACTGGTCGATGAACGCGTAGTAGTCGTCGTCGTCGATGCGTCGGTGGCGCCAACCGAGGTAAAGCGGGTCGTCGACAAGTTCCGCGTTGTCGGTGCCCACATCGAGCACGATCGGAAGGGTGCGAGCGGGATCGATGCCGCCGATCAGGGTGTATAGCGATAGCTTGCCGATCGGAATGCCCATCCCGCCGATGCCCTGATCCCCCAAACCGAGGATTCGCTGACCGTCGGTCACCACAATCACATCGACATCGCGTTGGGGGCGGTTGCGCAGCACCTCGTCGAGACAGTCGCGCTCGGGATAGGAAACGAACAATCCCCTTGGTCGCCGATAGATCTCGCCGAAACGCTGGCAGGCCTCACCGACTGTGGGCGTATACACGATCGGCAGGGTCTCGGGGATGTGGTCGTGCAGCACGCGGTAGAACAGGGTTTCGTTGCGGTCCTGCAACGCGCGGAGATAGATGTGCTTGTCGAGATCGTCGTGGCGAGTGGAGAATTCATGCCAGCAATGCGCGGCTTGATCTTCCAGGGTCTTCACTGCCGTTGGCAGCAGTCCAAGCAGACCGTACTTGCGGCGCTCGGCCTCGGTGAAAGCCGTGCCCTTGGTCGTCAAGGCGTCGAACAGGGCGGCCTGCCCACGCTTTTCGTTAGGCATCGTCGGCATCCCTTCTGTTGGAATCTCGCTGCGAGTTCCCTTGGGTGCAGTCTCTTTGACGTCGGCGTGGCTGCGACCGCGGCTTCGTCGACACGTCTGCTGTCGAAGAGCATAGGAGGATCCGGTGAACCCTTGGTAGCTCGGCGCGGAACGAGATAGGTGGCGGCCCTTGCGGGCCGCCCCTGACGCGCGTGCGACCGGGCGCACGCCGCTTACGACTGCTGACGACGATCGGCGCGACGACGCACCCTGCGCACGCTTCGGCGCAGACCCCGGACTGCGTAGCCGCCCGCCACGACCGACGCCACAATCGTGGTAATGAACACGGGCAGCCAGCTGTCCCGGTCGTGGTCGACAGACCACCAGACAATCGAGAAGAGCACCGTGCAGAGAAATAGGACGATGTCACGCCAGCTTCCTTCATAGGAACTGGCGTTGGCGCGCAGCTGGCGTGCCTTGTCCTCCGCCACGATCAATTCATCGATGCGGTCGTCAATGCTGCGCCGCAGCGCCTCCCGCCGGGCCGCCTCCATTTCAGGCACCTGCTCGAGCAGCTCCAGGTCTTGTTTGATCCCCTCCCGCAAGCCGGGACCCCTGAGTTGCCCCACCGCAGCGCCGAGCAGCGCACCACCGACGACGGGAGCTGCGCCCATGGCCAGCGCTGCCATACCGGGCATTGTGACCTCTACCTTCCTCTCGCTCCGCAATCCTCGGCATCGACCCTACGGTGACGTTGCGATCGGCGTTTCAGCTCAGTGCCGGTGGGGTCAGGTTGGTTGCCGACTACGAAACCGCCGGAACGTCATTTCATGGTGGCGAGGTTGTGCCAAAAATTCTTGAGGCTGTCGGTGCCGCCGAAAAGCGTGGTGAAGTTCGTGGAGTCGACGAGGACGATGTCGCCGGCACGCCGGCCCGACGGCGGCATCCAGATCAGCGCGTTGAATTCGGTGTTGCCCGCCGCGGTGAAGGGATGGGGCCTGGTGGGATCGATCCGTTGACGACCCAGCACCCGCACCGAGTCGCTCTCCGGAGCGGTGAGTTCGTAGTGCGGCAGGTGGGGATGGAAGTTGAATGTGGTGACGTTGTCGAGCAGCCTCGCGGCGTCCAGGTCGCGGACCGCGGTCAGGGGTGCGATCTGCTTGGTGCCCTCGACAACAGCGGGACGCAGCCCCCAGGTGTTGTGCACCGGGACCTCGAGGGCCGTCATCAGGGAGCGGGTGTACTGCCCGAACCGTTGTTGGCGAGGCACTAGCGGGTCGCCGTGGTGCTGGTATTCAACCTGACGCTGGGCGAAATCGTCGGTAAAGCCCACGTCGTGATGCGGGGCCAATAACAAGCATGTACCCTCGCGCTGCAGCCATTCCCGGATGGCGCTGATCTCTTCCGGTGCAGCTTCTTGTTCCGACAAGATGTGGTCAAGCCCGAACACCATCAGGGTGTCGGCGTCGGCAAGGATTCGTTCGTCAATAGGAAGTTTGTAGCCCGCCTGGTCGATGCGCTGGAAGACGGCGACTGGGTGGCCTGTGGCTTCGCCAGCCAGATCCTGGAAAGCCATCGCCGAGCGGTGGAAAAGTTCCAGGGTGCCGGCGATCCCTTGGAGGAAGTGTGCCTCATCGTATTCTGGTGTCTCGTAGCCCGGCCATAAGGCGTTGCGGACTTCGGTCATGGTGGAGAAGCGGTTGTACATCGCGGCCGGGTCGCGTTGGGCTTCCCACGGGTAGCTCCAGGTCCAGTAGATGCTGATGCGCCGCTGACCTGGAGTGTGCTTGCGCGGGACATGGGTTTGGTTGTAGGTGCGTGCAGCGGGCAGCGTGCTCATGGATCGTGCCTCTTAACTGTCGAGCGCCGCTAGGTATCGCAGGGCCTTAAGCCCCGGCAGGAAGAAGTAGGCCCCGCCCTTCAGAGTGGTGAAGGCAGGCAGACCTTTGAGGACTTTGCGGATCGGCCTATTGGGGATTTTGAATTCCAGTGTTCCGTCCTGCGCTCCGCAGATGGGGTCGTGCTCGTTGCCGAGTTCGTGGAACGTGTGGTCATTGATCCACACGTTCTGCGCGAACTCGAACTGGCGAACCAGGCTGGCGCAGACGATGAATGCGGCGATACCGCGATCGACCCCGTCTTCAGGTGCGCCCTCGGGTAATGCCGGCCCGTAGGTGGCGCCGCGGCGGATCATCCTGCGCCGATTCATGTTGACCGCGGTGTCGCGTGGGTTGAGCCGCCGCGCGTGCGACCCCAACGGCACCGCATAGCCATGGGGGTCCATCTCTTTGTATTCGAAATCGTTGTTGCGCATGGGATCTGCACCGAGTTCAGGATCGTCGCGCTCGGGGGCCAGCACGAGCGGGGCGCCGCTACGCCAGCGGCCCATGAACTTCGCGGCGAGCAGTTCCTGATCGTCTGGCGTATCGGCGTGCTCCCGCAGATAGTCGCGGAACACACCGACATGCTCTTGCAGCCGTCGGTAGGCCATGTAGCTTCCGTTGCGGGACAACACGTCCGGCTGCGGCAGGTTGACCGGCGGCCCCTTCTCGTCGGGGTAACCCAGGATGAACTCGCCGGGCTTGAGCGCCGCGCCCGAACCCGGCGTTGGCTCTTCGCCGGAGCCCTCCATCACCGGCTGAGACAATCGGTCACGGAAGCCGAAGTGGTCGTGGGCGTAGTTGAACGGCGGCGTGGCGTTGAGGTCGAGGAACGAAAGGACCCGTACCCCCGGGCACCGGCTGACCAACGCGTCGTGCACTTCGGTGCACCGCCGATGTTCGTCGTCGCTGCGGGCGAACAAGATCGCGATTGCGTGCAGGTCTTCACCCGCAAGGCCACCCACCCAGTTGTCGGGGTGGTTGGCGCCGGTATCACCCAGGATGTCCGCGCGGGCGGCCATGCCCTCGCGGAACTCCTGCGGGAACGTGGTGAGCGATTCTTCGGGCAGTCCGAGCGCGCGCAGACCGTTCCAGGTGAACGCCAAGGTGATCCAGCGCTGCGAGCTGTCCATCGTGGCCTGCGCGTCCGCGGCCGACTGTACCCGATCGAGCAGCTCAGTCAGCCAGGCCCGGCCGCCGGCTGGGTCGTTGAACGACAAGAATTCGTAGCGGCCCGTCATCGCCGGCGTGCGGGTCAGCAGAAGGTGCTGAATGTCGTCGAACTCAAGCATTGGTGCACGTTTCGGTGCGGGTCACTGCATTTGGTCGAGCATGTCGGAGAACGCCGCTTTGAGCCGCAGGGCCTTTTTGATCTCGTCGGCGGTGACGTACGGGTACTCCCCGTACTCCAGGAAACTGGGGCACTGGTGCTCACGAACGAACTGCACGAAGGCGTCAGGATTCTCTTTCCAGTCCTCCGGGAATCCCTCGAGGTTGGTGAACACCGTAGTGATCCCGGTCTGGCTGAACAGCGTCACCGCATCCTCGGTGTACTTGTCGAAGTCGGTGTCGAAGATGCCCTGGTACTGAAAATGCAGCCCCGAACCGACGTCGAACAGTACCCACCGCAAGTAGTGCAGCCGCAGCGGCGCGAGCACGTCGGGACTCCCGGCAATCGCTTCCTCGATCTGCTTGCCGTACGCGCGGACGGCCTCTTCGCGCCCCTCTTTGACCTTCGCGATGATCGAAAAGCCATAGCAGGCAGGAGTTCTCGGATAGATAGGACCGTACCTGCCCCGCTCGAGCTCGAAGTAGCCCTCCTTAGGAATGGCCATCGCCGCTGGCTTGCTCCAGTCATGATCGCTCATCGGCATCCTCGGACTTCCCTCTGTGCTACCCGTGCGAACACTACGCCCCGATCACACCCCCTGGACCATTTCGTCGGCGGCCATTCGACCAGGCGACCACCGCGCCCTCGCGGTTCGCCGCACCGGTGGCGAGCCAAGCGCGGTAGGGATTAGGCGGGTGGCGCGGGTGGCGCGGGTGGCGGTGAGCTGGCCGGTCCGGGCGCAGCCGCATTTCCATGCAGGC
>Ga0209040_10000142_pt1 | contig 46796 bp, 39 predicted proteins | sample BogFormECP12_OM3_FD_188240 | JGI IMG/M metagenome (GOLD analysis project Ga0209040, IMG submission 188240) | Bog forest soil microbial communities from Calvert Island, British Columbia, Canada - ECP12_OM3 (SPAdes) (version 2) | ecosystem: Environmental > Aquatic > Freshwater > Wetlands > Bog ... | reverse complement strand
AGGCGTGGCGGGTGGCGATCCAGGGCCGCGTGACAAACGCCTGCCGCGCGGCCCTGGATCGCCACGCCGCCAAGCGGCGGCTCGCGATGACGAGGTGAGTCGTTCTCTCTCAGGCTTGATATAACGCGCCGCGGCGCAGGCCTGTGCGTCATGGGCGAGTTGCGATGCCGCGGTGGTCCTGCGGTCGCGTTCCCACGCCACTACCGCCATATAGACACAGACATAGTCAGGATCAGCCAACATGCCCTCCAAGCCGAACTACAAGCATCAACGTGCCGAACGGGACCGGGCCAAGAAGGCGTCGAAGGAGACGAAACTGCAGGAGCGGAAGCAACAGGCGGCACTCCGCAAGGACAGCGAGGCGGAAGGGTCGGAGCCGCGCGACGGCTCGGTCCAGGGCTCGGGGGAGTAGCGGTCATGGCGATCAAGAGCCGGGCTTCGACCAGCTTCGTCATGTTCGACGTGGTGTATGCGGACGGGACGCGCAGTTCGAACCGCAAGGTGTCGGCCAGCCTGCTGGCCGGCTTGGACGGGGACGAACCTGCACGGGACATGATCGAGGCGCAGGACCGTGAGATCGCGGCGGCGTCGGGTCGTCCGAGAAGCGACGTCAAGTCCATCGTCCGTTCGCCGGTCAAGGTGGCGAACGACGGCGCGGGGCCGGATCGCAAAGTGCGGGGCGGCAAGCGGTAGAGCGGGTCCAGCGGGCGGGCGGCGAGGATGAGCAAGACGATCGCCGTGATCGCCAGCGGCGCCATGGGATCGGCGGTCGGGGCACGCTTGTCGGCGAGGGGTGCTCGCGTGGTGACCTCGCTTGCCGGCCGCAGCGCCGCGAGTGCCGAGCGGGCCCGCGCGGCAGGCATGCAGGCGGTGTCCGATGGCGAGTTGGCCGCGGCCGATGTGTTTCTCTCGATCGTCCCGCCCGATCAGGCGGCGGCGGTTGCCCGCCGCTTCGCCACTGCCGCCGCGCAGACGCGACGTCGGCCGGTTTACATCGACCTGAACGCGATCAGCCCGCACACGACCGAAGACATCGCCGCGATCGTGACGCCGAGCGGCGCCGCTTACATCGATGGCGGCATCATCGGGGGACCTCCGAAGGACGGATATGCCCCGACCTTTTATCTGTCCGGGGCAACCGGCGGCGTGCCTGAACTGCTTGGCGGTTACGGTCTCTCGGTCAAGGTGGTCGATGGCGGCATCGGTGCGGCCTCCGCGCTCAAGATGGCCTATGCAGGAATGACGAAGGGCTTTCTCGCCTTGGGCTGCACGATGCTGCTGGCTGCCGACAGGGCCGGCATCGCAGGCGCGCTGCGGGCCGAGCTCGGGAACAGCCAGCCGGAATTTCTCGCACGGCTCAGCCGGACAATTCCGGACATGCTGCCGAAAGCCTATCGGTGGGTGCCGGAAATGGACCAGATCAGACAGTTCGTGGGGCCGGAGCGCCCCGAGAGCGTCATTTTCAAGGGTGCATCCGACCTCTACGGACAAATCGCCGACGACTTCGAGGACGGGTCGGAGATCGTACCGGCGTTGATGCGCTTCTTCAGTTCGGCAGCGTGACCGAAAGCGCCGGAGGTCGCCAACATTCGGCAAACGCCGAATGGTCACCCGATCCTGAAGTTCGCCGCCGAGAGCATCGCCTTGGGAACGTCGGAGATGTCGATCGTCAGCCCGCCGCCGAGCGGCAGCATCGACCCGCCCTTTCCGTCGCTCGTCAGCGCCGCATAGGCCGATCCCGGTGTGGTGATCCCGCCCACCCCGCCGAGCAGTTCGATCATCCCGGTGGCCGTGTCGGCGGAGAAATGGAAGATCGTCTCCAGCCCCGCCGCCGTCGGTCCCACGCCGATCACCGTGCCGGTGCCGTGGTCGCTGACGGTGCCGCCGCCCGGGCCGATGAACACCGTCTCGCCCACGCCGCTCAACGTCAGCCTCGTCGAACCGGTGAAACTGATCGTGTCGCCGGTGCCGCCGTTGACGACGTCGCGGCCGCGGCCGAGCGTGATCGCGTTGTCCAGCCCGCCCACGGTGATGGTGTCGTTGCCGGACCCGAGGGCCACCGAGTTGCCGCCGCCCGAGCCGGTCAGGCTGACCACGGTCGGTCCGGTGCTGCCGGTGACGGTGTTGTCGCCGCCGGTCGCGGTTGCATCCGTAATCGTATTCTTGTTGTGGCCGAAGCGCACCACGTTGTCGGACCCGAACAGCGTGATCGTGCTCGGCCCGCCGCCGGTGTCCACCGCCGTGTAGCCGCTGGCAGCCCCGGTGATCGAATACGTCCCGCCGGCGCCGATGATGGCGGTCTCGACCGGGCTCGACACGCCGTCCTTGTCGGTGAGCTGGAAGCTGAACCGGTCGAGCGTCGGGTTCAGCGTCTCGGTGTACGTCACCCGCCCGTGCGCGGCGTCCAGCGTGCCGCGGCTCGGCGGCGCGACGATGACGGGGTTGCCGGATGCGAGCGCCACCGGCGCGGTGTAGGTCGCGATGTCCATCGCGACGTCCTTCGTCACCCCGGAATCGTGCAGGAACGGCACCACCTTCGGGCCGTTGTCGACGGTCACGAACGTGTTGCTGCCGCTGGTCTTCACCTTCAGGCCGAGCGGGTTCAGGCCCGGGGTGTCGAGCGTCACCGGCCCGCCGGTTCCGTCGAGCGTCAGATGACCGCCGGCGTACAGCGAGCCGGTGGCCTTGAACCCGGTGACCTCGATCGTGTCGCCGGCGTTGAAGTTGTCGATCGCGGTGGTCGGCACGGCGGTGATGCCTAACGCCACGAGCGGCGCGCCCGTGCCCGCGAAGGTGATCGCGCCGCTGCCGGCCGCACCCGCCACCGCGAGGTCGAGCGTGCCCGCTTCCAGCACGACCCCGCCGGTGAACGTGTTGGCCGCAGCCAGCACCACCGTGCCGAGCCCGTCGGCCACCAGCGTGCCGGCACCCGGGTCGCTGTACATGTTCGTGGGATCGGAGCCGGACTGGTCGGCGATCGGATCGCCGATCGTCAGCGTCTGGCCGGAGCCGGGCGCCAGGGTGATCGCCGCATTGCCCATGATGAAAATGCCGGCGCCATAACCTTGGCCGGCCTCGCCGGCACCGGCGGGGGCGACCGCGCTGCCGCCGGCGCCTCCGAGGGCCTTGCCGCCCGAAAGGCTGCCGCCCGCAATGGTCAGCTTGCCGCCTTGGGCAACGAAGATGTCCCCGCCGGCACCGAGGCCGCCGCCACCGCCACCACCCGCGCCGCCGCTGCCGCCGGCCCCGCCAGCCCCACCGCTGCCCCCGAAGCCGCCATCGCCGCCTGAGCCGACTGAGCCGACTGAGGGCGCATAATTCCCGTCATCGCCCCCGTCGCCATCGGTGGCGCCCAGCGTACCAGCCACCCCGGAGCCACCCTTGGCGCCTTCGGCCCCATCGCCGCCCGAGCCTGCGCCGAAACCGCCTTGGCCGCCGCCACCGCCATCACCGCCGTCACCGCCTTCCGCCCCGGTGCCGTTGGCGCCGGCTGATCCTCCGCCGCCGCCCGAGCCGGTGAAGCCGCCCGTTCCCGCGGTTTCGCCGGCGCCGCCGCCCCCGCCGCCGCCGCCCCCGCCGCCGTTCCCGCCATTGCCGCCGCCGCCGCCGCCGCCACCGCCGCCACCGCCGCCGCCAAAGGCGGGCGCATCGAAGCCGTCTCCGCCGTCCGCACCGGCGTGACCGACGCTGCCGTCGCCACCGGCTTTTCCGTCGCCGCCGCGGCCTCCATCCAAATCATCGGGCGGCGTGCCGCCCGCGCCTTCGGAGCCGCCGAGACCGATGCTCGACGTCAAGATGAGTCCGTGTTCTCCGCCGGCCCCGCCCACCCCTCCGTCGCCACCGGTTCCGACTCCGTCCAACCCAACGCCGCCGGAGCCGCCGGTGACGCCTTTGCCGCCCACCCCGCCATATCCGCCGAGACCTCCGGTGCCCCCACCGCCACCGAGTCCGCCAACCGGTGCATCCCCGACCCCTCCGAAGGGACCGGTGCCGGGGTGCCCTAACGCGCCCGCCGCGCCTTCGGCGCCGGGCTTGCCCAGATCGCCCTCGGGGGCTCCGTCGCCACCGGTGCCGCCGATGGCCGCGTCGTTCGAAAACGTGACGCCGCCGATGGTGACGTCGGCGCTGGCGCCCACGAACAAACCGCCGCCCAAACCGGCACCGCCGCCTCCGCCGATCGATCCGTTGTCACCATCGGTGGTGGCACCGGAGATCGTCAGGTTGTCGATCGATACGGTCCCGCTCAGGACCTGCAGCCCGGGAGCCCCGCTGGCGCTCATTGTGTCGCCCGCGCCGTTGATGATCAGCGACGCACCGGGGTTGAGAATGATCGGCGTGATCGACGAGGAATACGGAATGTCGGCGTCTAGGGTGATCGTGTACGTGCCGGAGGTCAGTGCCTCGGCGTCGGCGATCTGCTGGTTCAGCGTCGTCAGATTGTTGGCGGTCCCGCTCATCGACAGCGCTCCTGCATCTCAGATCGAGGAAGGCGGACGTCTATTTTGGACGACGCGACCTCCGCTGCCGCGCGGCCCTCGCCGGGCGGAGGCATCATCCCAGCAGTGCGGTGATCTCGTCATCAAATGTTTCGTGCGCGGCGTCAGTTCTCCGATCGCGGGCGCTGCGCTTTTCCGCCAGACGGGTGCTGATCTCCTGCGACCGCGTTGACCTGCGTCAAGGCGCGAGCGTCCCGTGAACATATCGTCTCACCTGGGACAGCCGATCTTGGAACACATGGAGGGCAGGCCATGGCGCAGACGATGAAGGCGGCCGTCGTGCACGCGTTCGGCAAGCCATTGACGATCGAAGAAGTCCCCATCCCGACGCCGGGGCCGGGCGAAGTTCTGATCAAGGTGGTCGCGAACGGCGTCTGCCATACGGACCTCCATGCGGCCGAGGGCGACTGGCCGGCGAAGCCGACGCCACCCTTCATCCCCGGGCACGAAGGCGCCGGCGTCGTGGCGGCACTCGGTCCGGGCGTCAGCGGACTGAAGGAGGGCGATCCGGTCGGCCTGGCGTGGCTGCACGACTCCTGCGGCCAATGCGAATATTGCAGAACCGGATGGGATGCCCTGTGCCTTGCCCAGCACAACAGCGGCTACAGCGTGAACGGCAGCTTCGCCGAGTATGCGATCGGGTCCGCAGCCTATGTCGGGCGGCTGCCGCCCGATCCGGACTTCGTGGCCATGGCGCCGATCCTGTGCGCCGGGGTGACGACCTACAAGGGCATCAAGGAGACGGAGGTGCGGCCGGGCGAGTGGATCGCGATCTCCGGCGTGGGCGGGCTGGGCCAGCTGGGAATCCAGTACGCCAAGGCCATGGGCATGCACGTCGCCGCGCTCGATGTCACCGAGGACAAGCTGGCGTTGGCGCGCGAGTCGGGCGCCGATGTGACGGTGAACGCAAAGCTGCCCGACGCGGCCGCACAGATCGTCAGGCAAACGGGCGGCGGCGTGCACGGCGTGCTGGTGACGGCGGTATCGCCCCCGGCGTTCACCCAGGCGATACACATGGTGCGGCGCAAGGGCACGGTCGCCCTTGTCGGCCTGCCGCCGGGAGACTTCGCGACGCCGATCTTCGACGTCGTGCTGGGGCGGATCACCATACGCGGATCGATCGTGGGCGGCCGTCAGGACCTTGCCGAAGCGATTGCCTTCGCGGCCGAAGGAAAGGTCCATGCGCACATCCACACGATGAAGCTCGAGGACATCAACGACGTGTTCGCCAAACTGAAAGCCGGCAAGATCGACGGCCGCATGGTGATGACCTTCTGAGAGCAGGCTTGCGAGGGCTCGGCTTGCCGGCAGCCGCCAGCGAGTGGGGCGGGGACGCGGAGCGCATCCCGCCGCTATCCGCGCCACGTGTTTCGCGCCATTTCCCGGGGGATGGGATAGCCCGTCCTCGGAAGGATGGCAGAGTGCGCTGCGCCTTTCCGCCCTGCGTGTGCTGGCGATCGTGCGAGTCGTGGACGATGGAAAGCAAATCGGGCACCGAGCTATCTCCCTTGGGATCAAGCCCGGCTGGAAGGCTGGGTGGCGGGCCGGAACGCGCCTGCAGAAACCGGTTTGGCGGGCGCCCGGTTCGATGTGGACCGAACCAGTCAGATTGGGTTGACCCATGACCGAACGCGAGAACGAGGCAGTGCTCGCGTTCAAGCCGCCGTCGTTGGCTTGGTCGCGCCTATGGCTGGCGCCCGCGCGCGCCTGGCACCGCCCGTTCTTCATGGGCCTGGAGCACGTCGATCCCTCTCATCCGACGATGTTCGTCGGCAACCATACGCTGTACGGGATACAGGATGTGCCTCACATCCTGTATGAGCTGCAGCGCGTACACGGGATTTTCCCGAGGACCCTTGCGGATCGCGGGCACTTCGCGCTCCCGCTGTGGCGTGATCTTCTGACCACGGTCGGCTGCGTGAAGGGCACGCGTGAGAACTGCCGGGCGCTCATGCTTGCCGGCCAGCATCTGATGGTCTTTCCGGGCGGCGGCACCGGGATCACAAGGGACACGAGAGCAGCAGCCGCGACACCACCAAGGACAGCACCACCCACGAGACGGAGCACAACTCGCGCGGCTGATCGCGCCGGCGAGCCGGCCGGACGATCCGGCCGCGATCCCGATACGAAACGTTCGGGCGGGCCGGCATCCTTGCCGGCCCGCCGCATGTCTTTCCGGCGCCGGTCTTCGGCCCACGCGTACACGATGCCAACGAGCGACGCGCCGCCAGGCTGTGATCGGTCCGCGCGTCCAAGGACGCAAGACAAGGAGGTTGCAATGGTCACGATATCTGCTGCGCCGCCGCGCCGCATCCGGGTCTGGGACCTGGGCGTGCGGGCCTTCCACTGGCTCCTGGTCGCCGGAATCGCGCTGTGCCTGGTCTCGTCCGCGGACGAAGGCCCGTTGTCGGCCTGGCACATCCGCATCGGATGGGCTGTCGGCGTCTTGATCGCCTTTCGGCTCGTGTGGGGGTTCATCGGCGGGGAGCACGCACGGTTCCGCAACTTCGTGCGTCCGTCGCAGATCGGCGACCACGTCCGCGACCTGATCGACGTCCGTGTCGATCCGTCGGTGGGCCACAACCCGCTTGGCGCGGTCAGTATTCTGCTGCTGCTGGCGATGACGGCAGCGACCGTCATCACGGGCGCGGCCGGCGGCGAAGACTGGCATGGTCTGATCGCGTATCTGCTCCTCGGCCTTGTCGCGGCGCATGTCGCCGGCGTCGTGCTGATGACGCGTCTCACCAAGGACAATCTGGTCCGGGCGATGGTGACCGGCACGAAGGACGCGCGTCTGCATCCCGGCGCGCAGGACGCGGAACCGCCGGCGCGGCTCGCGGTTCCGGTGGCGGCAATCGTCATCGGCACGGCCGCCTATGGCGCGACGCGCTTCGATGTGCAGACGTTCATGCCGCACGCCGCCGCTGAAGGCGTGCAGGCCGGCCATCATGCCGGCGATCGGACGGCCGTACGACAGACGGACGACGACTGACCCCCTGACCCCGATGGACGCATGTCGAACTCCTCCCATCCCGTCAGTGTCGCGTCAGCGACCGTCGCTAGGTTGGCCCCAGGCAGCACGGCGCCGCCTGCAGACGAAACCAACCGGGAGAACCCTGATGTCGAAGACCACAAGCCTGATCCGCTCCGGCCTGACCGCTCTGGCCATCATCACCGCCGTCACCGCGACGACGCAGTTCATGTTCCCGCAGACCGCGATGGCCAAGGGCGACCACAGCAAGGACAAGAAGGACCACGGCGACAAGTCGGGTCACTGATCGAACGCACGCGGCGCCGGGCCGGACGATCCGGCCGGCGCCGCCCCGCGATCCGGAATAGTTGGCGGGCCGGCATCCTTGCCGGCCCGCTGTTCGTACTGATGGCAGTCGTTCTGCCCGCTGCGCGCGCCGCCACGACGGACGGCACCGCATCCGCCGTGTCCGAAACGCCGGTGCGGGTGACGCTCACCCTGCCATTTTTCGGCACCAGCAACGCCGTCAGCGATTCGGCCAACGTGACGAACATGGGCGCCGGTCCTGACGCCGATCTGGCGCCCGATCTTCAGGTCGACTGGGCGCGACAATTCGGCCCGGTCAGGCTGACCACCATCCTCGATACGACGGCCGAACGCTTCCCCCGCCACCCGAGCGAAAGCAGCGACAGCATCTTCGGGTCCATCCGGCTGGCGCTGACGGATGGCGTGTCCGAGCGGTTCGTGCCGTTCGTCCTGTACCGCGCGGGCATGGACTTCACGCCGCTGCTCGCCACGCGTCAGGACACGCTGCAATACCTCGCCGCCGGCGTCCGGACGGGCTTCGGCCTGACGGCCGCCGGCGCCATGATCGGGCGGCGCGATGCGGACAAGCCGGGACAGACGGCGATCTGGCTCGAAGCGCAGGCGGGGCGGCGGTTCGCCAATCCGGCCGACCTGGACCTCGTCTATGCGCAGATCAAAGGCGAGGTGCAGTACACCGTCTCGCCGACGGTGCAGCTGACCTTGGCGCCGACGGTGCGCGGACGGCACTACGACCTGTATTACGGATCGCCGCGGCAGGACCTGTTCCTGGAGCTGGAGGGAACCGTCGCCTGGACGCCATCCTGGCTGACGAAAGTCAACCCGGATGCGGAGCTCGATTTCGTCGTCACCTTCGACCGCAACCTGTCGACCTACAGCAGCGCCCGCTACGTCTCCTGGACCGGCGGACCGCAGATCATGCTCGGCTGGAGGTTCTGACTGCCGCCGCTCACGCATGCGGGGCGAAGGACAGCACGAACCGCGCGCCGCCGCCCGGCCGGTCCTCCACCCGCACATCGCCGCCATGCAGCTGCGCGATCCGGCGGACCAGCGGCAGGCCCACGCCGGTGCCGGCGCGGGTGCGGTCGGCGCGGAAGAAGCGCTCGAAGATCCTCGCCTTGTGCGTGTCGGGCACGCCGGGGCCGCGATCCTCGACCACCACGTCGCAATCCCGGTCCACCGCGACCTCCACCTCCTGGCCCGGCGCCGACGCTTTCATCGCGTTGTCGACGACGTTGCGGATGGCGATGTCGATCAGCGCGCGGTTGCCGTGTACGCACACCGGCGAGGCCGGGGCGCTGAACGCCAGGGTCAGGCTCCGCGTCACCGCCGCCGGCGCCAGCTCCTCGCAGATCGTGCGGCTGGCGTCGGCGAGGTCGACCTCCTCGCGCGACTGCGCCATGGCGTCTTCGGCCTGGGCGAAGCGGAGCAGCTCGTTGACCAGGCTGCCCAGCGAGTCGAGGTCCGCCTTCATCCGCTCCACGGCCGCGTCCGGCGGCAGCGCGGAGGCTTCCAGCAGCACCGCGGCGAGCGGGGTGCGCAGCTCGTGCGCGACGTTCGACGTGAACGCCTTCTGCTGCTGCAGCGAGCGTTCCAGGCTTTCGAGCATCGCGTTCAGCGCCGCCACCACGGACGCGAACTCGCGCGGCAGGCGCTCGGTCGGCAGCGGGACGAGCGGCGCGCCGGCCCGCACCGAGCGGCCGAGCGCCTCGGCGCTGTCTGCGATCCGCTGCAGCGGCCGCAGCGCCCGCGTGGTTGTCAGCAGCAGCGAGATCGCGAGTGCCGGGACGATGAACGCCATCGGCACCAGCACGTGGTCCGTCATCTCGTCGCCGATCACGTCGAGCCAGTGGCGGTCCGGGTCGCCGACCATCGCCAGCTGGATCCACAGCGAGCGCTTGCCGATGTCGACGTGGTCGGTCAGCAGCCAGCGGTCGCCGCCCGGCTCACCGCGGGCCGTGCCTGCCTCGCTGAAGCCTTCGGACACGCCCGTCGCCGCGCCGGCGCTGCCCGGCGGTGCGAGCGGCGGGAGAAGCGCCGGGTTGCGCTCGACGAGGACGGTCGGATTGGCGCGCGGCGCCATCAGGATGCGCAGCCCGTAGGCGTCGGGGTAACGGCTCCACACGCGCCAGGCCCCCGGATCCTCGCCGCGCGCCAACGCGTCGGTCACTTCGTGCAGATCGGACTCCAGCGTCGCGCGGCGCAGCGCCGGGGTGTCGAGCTTGTACTTGGCGAAGAAGATGACGAGCAGCGCCGCGCAGACGATTGCCGACGTGACGGCCAGGCGCATCGCCAGCAACCGGGTGAGGCTGGGCGCGGCGTCGCGCATCAGGCCCGCTCGCGGTCGGGCGTCGTCATGATGTAGCCCAGGCCACGCATCGCGGTGATCGCCACGTCGGCGTTGTTCGAATCGAGCCGGCGGCGCAGGCGCGAAATGGCAACCTCGACCGCGTTGGGCGTGACCTCCGCGTCGAGCGTGTAGATCGCGTTGAGGATCTTCTCGCGCGACAGCAGCCGCCCCTGGTTGCGCATCAGGGTTTCCAGCACCATCAGCTCGCGCCGCGGTATGTCGATCCCCTGTCCGGCGACGCTGACCGACATCGCCGCGGTATCGAGTTCGACGTTGCCCGCCGACAGCACCTGACTCGGTGCGAGGCGGGGGCGCCGCTGCAAGGCGCGCAGCCGGGCGAGCAGTTCGTCGAACGAGAACGGCTTGACGAGGTAGTCGTCCGCGCCCTGGTCGAGCAGTTTGATGCGCTCGAGGACGTCGGCGCGGGCGGAGGCGACGAGGACGGGCGTGCCCTCGCCCTTCTGCCGCACCGCGCGCAGCACATCCGCACCCTCGCCGTCGGGCAGGGTCAGGTCGAGCACGATCGCGTCGTATGGCGCGGCGTCGAGGGCGGCGATCGCGTCGTCGACGGTGGAGAATGCATCGACCACGTGCCCGTGTTCGCGGAACAGGCGCTCCAGCAGCGCCACGAGCCGGTCGTTGTCCTCCACGATCAGCAGCCGCATGACCCGCTCAAGCAGCACGCCGCTTGCTGCGCGTCAACGCCGTATGCCGACACGTCCGATGTCAGCGTGCCGTCAGCCAGGCCAGGTAGCGTCGCAGCGCGTGTCCGTGCGTGCGTGGCCGGAGCGAGGCGGCGAAGCGGATGTCCAAGATCGACGCGACGCGGATTCAGGTGGAAGGCCGGTGGCAGCCGGTCTCGCAGCCGACGGTCCATCCTGCGCTCGCGCCCAGCCGCTTGCCGATCATGCGTCGTATTGTCGAGGGGTTCCTGAAGGACCGAAGGCAATTCAGCCCCACAAGTCGCGGCCGCAAGCTCATCCGCGAGTGCCCGATCTGCGGCTACCGTGGTCGGTTCCTCAGCCTGGAGCATGGCCTCCGGCTCGACAGCCGGTGCCCGGGTTGCGGCAGTCGCGAGCGCCATCGCCTGCAGCATCTTCTGGTCACCGAGGAGTCCGGCTTTTCGCTGGACGGCAAGCGCATCCTGCACTTCGCGCCGGAGCGCCACATGCTGCGGCTGATGGAGGGCAATCCGCTGTATGTCAGCGTCGACCTGCATCAACCGGACGCCGACATGCGCGTCGACGCGACGTGCATCCCGTTCGACGACGGCGCGTTCGACGTGCTGATCGCGCATCATCTGCTCGAGCATGTGGACGACGATCGCGCCGCACTCGCCGAATTCGCGCGCGTGCTGCGGCCCGGCGGCTTCGGCCTGATCGCGGTCCCGCAAAACTTCTCCCTCGACGAGACCGACGAGGACCCGGGCGTGACCGATCCGATGGTGCGGTTCTGGCGTTTCGGCGGCTACGACCATCGCCGCCTGTACGGCCGCGACTTTTTCGACCGGCTGCGCGCAGCGGGTTTCCAGGTCACCGCCTACCGCCGCCCGCCGGCCGACCAGCTGCGCTACGCGCTGCTCAACGACGAGGTCATCTACATCGCCCGCAAGCCGGCGCGGGTCGCGCCACCCAACTCCCGTAGCGAAGTTGATGAGCGCACGCTCAGCACCGACGGCCGCAGTGTTGAAATGCGGCACCGTTCTCGCGCGCGGCTCCGGGATTAAGGGGGCAGAGATTCTGGGGCTCACATGCCCCGCCCACGGCCGCGGCAAACAGCAAGCCCGTGATGCTCAGCTCCCGAGACTACGTGCTGCTTCCGGGCTGTCGTCACGGACGATGCTGCCCCTCTGCTCGGCACAGGATCGTTCGTCACGTCAGACGCGGGTGCCGCAGACCTGTTCAGGAAGCCAACGGAGATGATGACTGATGACTGACAAGCCGACGAGGCTGCAGCGCTCGACCCACCGCCAGCGCCTGTGGCGCACCGCTTGTCATGAGGCCGGCCATGCGGTGGTCGGGCGGGCACTCGGTCAAGCATGCGGTCCCACGACGATCGAGCACGACTGGGAGTGGTCGGAGACTTTCCACGGCATCACGGCTGATCCTTGGACCACGATGAGCGCCTGGGGCGCGATCGGCCGGCGGCGCCACTATGACACCATCATGCACGGCCGGATCATGGCCTACATGGCCGGCGCCGAGGCGGAGGGGGTGCTGGTCGGAGATTGTGCGGAAGGCGATGGCGAGGACCGTCGACAGATCGCGCTCATGCTCTCCACGTTGCTTGGAGAAATGGATGAACCAGCGACCGAGGCGTGGGAGGAGCGACTCAGACGCCACACACGGGGTCTGGTTCGCCGCCACGCGGCCAGGATCGAACTGGTCGCCGAGGCGCTGCTCTTGCGGCGTCGGTTGGAAGGTTCGGAGATCGACAGGCTGCTTGCGGTCAGCGGCCTTGAGGTCGGTCTGATGAGCCATCGGGGCCACTGTCTGCGCAGACTGGCATGGACGGACACCATGAGAGTCGACGCGATGGGGCGTTGGTGAAGACGGCAGATGATCAGGCAGCGCGCACCCATGATGCGTAGGAAACCGCATCAGCCGACTTCCATACGAAAAAAGGAACGCCGATCGCTCTCGACGATGTGCCTCGCTATCCTGCTGGCGTGGCTCTGGACGCCTTTGTCCGCTGCGGCGGCCTCGCTTTACCGGATCGACCCGCGCTACGGAACGATCGAGTTCTCCGTGGGCATTCTCGGCATGTTCGATGTCAAAGGCAGCTTTCCCCGGTTCGAGGGTGAGCTTCTGCTCGATACCGTGCACCCTGAACAGTCGCGCATCGACATGGCAATCGAGGCGAACGCCGTCGAGATGCCGCTCTCAGATCAGGTCGATCTTCTGCGCTCGGCGGCTTATTTCGACACGGTCCAGTATCCGACGGAACACTTTGTAAGCACCTCGATCCAGGCACTTACGCCGTCACACTACCTCATCCACGGTACGCTCCAAATCCGTGGCATCGTGCAGCCCCAAGACATAGATGCAGTCTTGGAAGACCGTCATTTGGATACGCGCATGGGATCGAATTTGCCGATTTCGTCGTCACGTGTCGGATCAGACGCTCAGCGTTCGGCATGGTGGCGGACCGCACGATGGTCTCCGACACTGTGAACCTCCGGATCCGTATTCGCCTGACCGTTGGTTCGACCGCGAATGCCGGCTGACCCACCTCAGTCCTGGAGCCGAGGGCAGCGTGCTCTGCACTGGGCCATCGCGGCATTCATCCTGATTGCCGCACCGATGGGCGTCTATATGGTCAGCCTGCCGTTCCAGCAGCTGCTCCTTAAGTTTGTTCTCTATCAACTGCACAAGACGATCGGCATCACGGTGTTCCTGCTGGTGCTGGCTCAGTTGACGTTCCATTGGCGCCGCGGCCGCCCGGCACCGGGCGACGACGTTCCAGGATGGCAGCAGCGCGCCGCTCCTCGAGTACATGCTGCCCTCTTCGTGCTCATGGTCGCGACCCCGTGTCTGGGATATCTGACTGCCGCGACTGCTCCCGTAGCTATCCCGACGCTGTTCCTCGGCGTGATTCCGGTGCCACACGTTGTTGGGACAGATCCGGCTTGGTTTCAGGTGCTTCGCCAGGCGCACATGGCCTGCGCGATGGCGCTTCTTGTGCTGGTCTGTGGCCACGCTGGCGCGGCCGTTCACCATCACTGGAACGGTCATGACACTCTGGTCGGCATGTTGCGTGGTCGCCGGACTTTGCCCGGCAGAGTGAAATATGACACGATATCGAACGGCTGAGTGTATCGCTTACGGCTGATCTCCACGTGCTGCTCGTTCCACCGGCCGTTTCACCCACGCGGCCTCGCTCGCGGCGAGCAGACGTGCGGTGATAACCTCGATAGAGTGCGGCAGTTCGGACGCGGAGAGCCCGCGTCAGTTCATCTGCCGCGTGTCGGGCAGCTCGTCGGTGACCGCCGGCGGGACCGAGCTGACCAGCGTCAGTTCGGTCGGCCGCCGGGTGCGCACCGTGATCGGCGCCGGCGAGGCGATGACCGTGCGCAGCAGCGCGGCCAGGAAGGCGCGGCCCCAGTGCATGGGCGAGGCCTCGGCGATGGCGGCCCACAACTCCGCCTGCCGCGCACGGCGCTCCGCCCGATCCATGCGCAACGCGCGGTCCAGCGCATCCGTCATGTCGTCGGTGTCGTTCGGATTGACCAGCACGGCCGCGTCCAGCTGGTGGGCGGCCCCGGCGAAGCGCGACAGCACCAGCACGCCCGGATCGTCGGGGTCTTGGGCGGCGACGAATTCCTTCGCGACCAGGTTCATCCCGTCGCGCAACGGCGTGACCAGGCCGACGCGCGCGATGCGCATGTAGCCGGCCATCGTGTGGCGCGGCACGCTGCGGCCCACGAAGCGCAGCGGAGTCCAGTCGGGATCGCCGAAGTCGCCGTTGATCGCGCCGACCTCGTGGTTCAGCGCGACGCGCAGGTCGCGATACGATTCCACGTCCTTGCGCGATACGGCCGCGATCTGCAGGAACGTCACCTGCCGCCGCCACGTGTGGCGCGTCTCCAGCAGACGCCGGTAGCCGGCCAGGCGCTGCAGCAGGCCCTTCGTCGGATCGAGGCGATCGACGCCGAGGATCAGCTTCTGATCCTGCAGGCTGCGGCGAAGCCGCTCGGTCGCCGGCGCGGTGGCCGAGGCGGCGGCGGTGGCCGCGAACTCGGCCGCTTCGATCTCGGCGGGGAACACGCCGAGCCGCACGCGGCGATTGCCGACCGTCAGCCAGGTCGCGTCGGTCGGCGATGGTGTCGCATCGGCGATCGCGACCGCGGTCGCCTTGAAGTTGGCGACGTCGCGTTCGGTCTGGAAGCCGATCAGATCGGCCGCCAGCAGGTCGCCCACCAGCCCCGCCGCATCCGGCACGGCGGACAGCACGTCCGGCGACGGGAAGGGGATGTGCAGGAAAAAGCCGATCGGATTGAGCACGCCGCGGCTGCGCAGCAATGCCGGCAGCGCGAGCAGGTGGTAGTCGTGCACCCAGATCAGGTCGGAGGGACGCAGCAGCGGCACCAGCGAGTCGGCGAAGCGGGCATTGACGTCGCGGTACACGTGCGCGTCGCGCCGGTCGAACTGCATCGCTTCGGGCATGGTGTGCAGCAGCGGCCACAGCACCCCGTTGGAGAAGTTGCTGTAATAACGATCGTGCTCGTCCCGCGTGAGGTCGATGGTGGCGCGCACGACCTCGCCGTCGTGCTCGATCGTCGCCGGCCGGTCCGCCGCGTGCGGCATGACCTTGCCGCTCCAGCCGAACCAGACGCCGCCCCGCTTCTGCATCAGGCCGCCGAGGGCGACCGCGAGGCCGCCCGCCTGATTGCCCGCGCCGTCGGGCTCGGGCACGCGGTTCGACACGACGACCAGCCGGTTCATTGTCCCTCCAGGACAGCCACGGGCAGCTCAGCCAGCACGCCTGACAGGGCGATGCGCTGACCGGACAGCTTCGGCTTCCGCCCTCCTGGACCGGCGAGCGCATCAGACCACGCAGTTGTGGCGAAATTACGCGGCGGCAACACCGCAGTTTCCTCCCACGCCTGTGGGTCGATGGCGGGCAGCCCCGCGCGCAGCCTCATATGGGCAGTCAGCCGCGCAACGACCACCAGAGATGCCTGACGTTCACCGAAACGTACGAAGGCGAAGGCGTGCTCGGCCATCGGACCCTCGATCGCCAGCGGCGTGTAGCCGCCGTTCGCGAACAAGGATGCCGCACGGCGCCGGTAGGCGAGAATGCGATGGATCAAGCTCTGCTTCACATGCCCGTGACGCCAGAAGGCGAGCAGGTCGGCGGGGGCGGCCGGATCGGCCAGGGCGGCGCGGCGGGCGTCGTAGTCCACCGGGCGGCGGTTGTCCGGGTCGACCAGGGCGAAGTCCCAGAACTCGGTGCCCTGATACAGGTCGGGGATGCCCGGAGAGGTCAGCCGCAGCACGGTCTGGGACAGCGAATTGATCGCGCCCGGGACGGCGATGCGGAAGGCGAACCCGGCGATCTCGTGGACCAGGCGGGCGGGCCGCGACTTGTCGAGCACGCCGTCGAGGAAGCCGCGGCAGGCCGCCTCGTATTCCTCGTTCGGCGCCGCCCAACCGCTGCGCCGCTTGGCCTCCCGCACCGCCTTTTCCTGCCAAGCCGCGACGCGGTCGCCGAATGCGTGCAGCCCGGCTTCGTCGTCGGGCGACAGGTCGAGCGGCCAGGCGCCGACCAGCGTCTGGTACAGCATCAGCTCGTCGGGCGCGTCCGGCGCCGGCGCCCCCTCCACCTCCCGCCGCAGCGGCGCATTCAGCCGCATCCAGCGCTGCACGGCGGCGTCCCACTCCTGCGGGATCTCCGACAGCACGGCCATACGGGCCCGCGTGTCCTCGCCGCGCTTGTGGTCGTGCGTGGCGGTGGCGAGCAGCGCGCGCGGGAAGTGGTGGCGGCGCTCGCGGTTGGCGGCGTGGAACGCGGCCGGGCTGACCGCGAACTGCGACGGCTCGCTGCCCACCTCGTTGCGCGAGAGCAGGCGTCCGTAGCGGTAGAACGCGGTGTCCTCCACCGACTTCGCCGCGGTCGGCGCGGAGAGCTGCTGGAAGCGCACCATGGCGCGCAGCCGCTCGTGCCGGCGCGGGCCGGGCGGCGTTGCGCGCGCGCCCTCGCCGGACAGCCAGGTGTCGATCAGGTCGAGCACCGGCCGGTCGGCGCTGCGGATGCTGCGCCGCGCACCGGCCACCGCCCGGTCGAGCACCCGGCGGTCGGTCTCCGTGATGCCGCCGAGGCCCGCGTAGATCCGATAGACCGGGACGTGCACCAGCACCTCTTCCAGCGCGCGCCGGATCGAGGTCAGCGTGTAGTCGCGCGTGGCGGTGTCCCGGCGGGCGATCCGGTGCAGCGCCGCGGCGGTCGCCTGCAGCTCGCTGAACAGCGTCTCGCGCAGGATCTGGCGGCGCGCGGCGCGGGCCTCCTCGGCGAAGTCGCCTCGCGCAGTCTCGCGCGTCCACAACGCGGTGAGCGGCGCTTCTCCGCTGGGATCGTGCAACAGGCCGGCGACCTCGCCCATGAAGTCGTAGCCGGTGGTGCCGTCGGTCATCCAACCGTCGGGCAGGTGCTCGTGCGGGGCGAGGATCTTTTCGATCCAGATGATCGGCGCGTCGCTGCGCAGCTCGGCCGGGCGCTGCTCCCGCGCGGTGTCGAGCACGCGGCGCAGCTTGCGGCAGTAGCCGCGCGGGTCGGCGAGGCCGTCGACATGGTCGATGCGCACGCCGTCGATCAGGCCCTCGGCATAGAGCGAGACGACGCAGGCGTGCGTGTCGTCGAACACGCGCGGCTCCTCCTGCCGCACGCCGGCCAGCCCGTTGATGTCGAAGAAGCGTCGCCAGTTGATCTCGTCGGCCGCCGCGCGCCACCACGCGAGCCGGTAGGCCTGCCGCTCCAGCAGCCGGTGCAGCGCGTCGCGTCCGGCCTCGGTCGCCGGGTCGAAGGCGGCGAGGGCGGCGTCCATCGCCGCCGGATTGGCGCGTGCAGCCACACGCAGCGCCGCGCGTGCCGCGTCGGCGCGGTTCCGGCCTTCACGGCCGACGCTGATCCGATCGAAGCCGAGCACGTCGAACTGCCCGCGCAGCACGAGGTGGTAGGTGCGCGGGTCGAGCGGGAAGCGATGGCTGTCGTAGGCGCTGACGAACAGCCGCCCGTCCGCGGGGTCGTAGCGCAGGCGCAGGTCGCCGCCGGCGAGCACGTCGCCGTACGGCGCGCCGAGGAACGGCGCGAGCAGCTTGCCGCGCAACGCCGCGTCCGGCGGATCCCAGTCGATGTCGAAATAGCTGGCGTAGGGGCTGTTGCGTCCCCACTCCAGCACGTCGAGCCACCACGCGTTGTCGGCGCCGCCGACGCCCATGTGGTTGGGCACGATGTCCAGGATCAGGCCCATGCCGTGCGCGCGCAGGGCCGCGACCATCCGCCGCAGCGCGTCCATCCCGCCAAGCTCGGGATTGATCCGGTGGTGATCGACGATGTCGTAGCCGTGGGTCGATCCCGGCCGCGCCGTCAGCAGCGGCGAGGCGTACAGGTGGCTGATTCCGAGCCGGTCGAGATACGGCACCAGCGCGGTGCCGTCGTCGAGCGTGAAGTCCTTGTGGAATTGCAGCCGAGCGGTGGCGCGGATCATCCCCGCGCGGTGGCGAGGCGGTCCAGGCGCGCGGTGACGTCGGGCTCGTCGAGCATCGTCGCGGCGTCGGCCGGCAGGCGGCGGCGCCAGTTCGGATGCTCGTCCATCGTGCCAGGCAGGTTGGGTTGTTCTCGCAGCGCCAAGACGTCCTCCGCCGGTATCATCGCCAGCTCGCAGGCGCTGGTGCCGACATGGGCGATGGCCGCCTCTACGGCGGGCCAGGTGTCCCAGGCGGGCGGCGCCTCGCTCTCGGCAGGCACAACGCCGCTGGTGCGGAAGGCGTTCCACAGCCATGCACGGTCGCGGTCGCGGCCGTCGCGCTCGGCCTGCTCGTCGCCCAGCAGGCCGAGCCGGGCGCGCCATTCCAGATCGTGTCCCGACCACCAGCCGGCGAACGGCGGCAGGTCGTGCGTGCTGGTCATCGCCACCGCGTCCGGCGTCCAGCCTGCCGGCGGCGTGAATTGGCCGCTCTTGTCGCGTTCGAAATACAGCACGCGCAGGCCCATGATGCCTTCGCTCTGCAGCAGCGGCTTGAAGCCGTACGGCAGCGTGCCGAGGTCCTCGCCGATCACGATGGCGCGGTGGCGCGACGCTTCGAGGGCGACCAGCCGCAGCATGTCGTCCTGCGGGAAGTGCAGATACGTGCCCTCGGTCGCGTGCGCGCCTTCCGGCAGCACCCACAGGCGCGCGAGCCCCATCACGTGGTCGATCCGCACGCCGCCGGCGTGGCGCAACGCGGCGCGCAGCATTTCGGTGAAGGCGGCGTAGCCGTTCCGGCGCAGGCCGGTCGGCGAGAACGCGACCAGGCCCCAGTCCTGGCCGTGCGGGTTGAGCAGGTCGGGCGGGGCGCCGATCTTCAGGCCGATCAGCGTCTCGGCCTGCCGGCTCCACGCATGGCTGCCGCCGCTGTCGGTGCCGACGGCGAGGTCGCTGATCAGGCCGACCGGCATGCCCGCCTCCCGCGCCGCCTTCTGCGCGGCGCCGAGTGCGGTGTCGGCCAGGTATTGCAGCCAGGCGTGGTACGTGACCTCGCGCGCGTGGTCGGCGGCGAACGCGGCGACGGCGGGGGATTCCGGCGAGCGGAACGCCTCGGGCCAGCTGCGCCAGTGCCAGTGATGCGGATCGGCGCCGTAGAAGTGCGCGTGCAGCGCCTCGAAGCGCGCATGGCGTTCGACGGCGTTGCCTTGCATGCGGCGCCATGCGTCGAAGTCCGCATCGTCCGCCTGCTGGTCGTAGCGGGCGCGCAGATGCGACAGGCGGGCCCGCACGGCGCGCGGCCAGTCGATCAGGTCGCCGTTTGCCCCGCCGGCGATGTCGCAAGGGATGTGCGCCACGTTCAGCATCAGGCGGCTGGACGGCGCGTAGGGGCTGAAGCGGTCGGGATCGGCGGAGAACTGCGCGTGCACCGGGCTGATCGCCACGGCCGACGCGCCGTGCCGTCCGGCGCTGCGCACCAGATCGGTCAGCGCGGCGAAGTCGCCGACGCCGCCGTCGTTCGGCCGGCGCAGGCTGTAGAGCTGCACGGCCAGACCCCAGCCGCGCCCGTGCAGCCGCGGACAGTGCGCGGGGGCGACGGCGAGCGTGATGCTGCGGTCGGCGAACTCGACGATGTGGTAGCCGGGCACGTCGACCGGCGGCAGGTGGCCGTCATCCGTTGCGCGCCCGTCGATGCTGCCGCCGGTTTCGAACAGCAGGCGGAATTTTTCGCGCGGCGGAGCGGGGGCGGGGACGCCCGCCTCGGTGACGACCAGCGGCGCGGCGGCCTTCGCTTCCTCGTCGAGGCGGTGGCGGCTGGCGGCGATCTGGTTGTCGCTGCCGGCGTCGTAGCCGAGTGCGGAGAGCACCGCGCGCAGCGTCTCGGGCGGGACCTCGTGGTCCTCGCCGAACGCGTCGCGCCATTCCACCGCGAGGCCGGCCTGCGCTGCGAGTTCGCGCAGCGCCTTGTCCTGCGGCATCAGTGACGCTCGGCCAGATAGACGACGGTGCTCATCTCCGGCAGCGCGCCTTCCGGCACGACCAGGCCGAGATGCTCGCCGGTTCCGTAGAGCATCTCGCCCGGTATGTCGGCGATCGGCACGGGGTGGTCTCCCAGGTTGGTGGCGATGGTGAGCGCGCTGCCGTCGCCCAGACGCCAGCTTGCGCGCACCGCCTTTGCCCCGATCGCCTCCGCCCCCTCGCTGCGCGCGCCTTGGATGCGGGGGACGATGTAGCGGTTGCGCAGCGCGAGCAGCGCGCGCGTGCGCTCCAGCCGCTTCGCGTACTCCGGCTCATGGGCTTCGTCCGGGTCGGGGATCGAGCGGATGAAGGTCTCGGGCGCATTCGGATCGGGGATCGTGTCGCGCTTGTGCGGGTCGCTGAACGCGGCGAAGTGCTCGAACTCACGGCGCCGGCCCTCGCGGACCAGCGGCGCCAGTTCGTTGTTGTGGTCGGTGAAGAAAAGGAACGGCCGCCTGGTGCCCCACTCCTCCCCCGCGAACAGCATCGGGATGAATGGCGAGAGTAGTTGCAATGTCTGTGCCGCGTGGATCGCGGCGTCGCGCGCCAGCGCGTTCGGCCGCTCGCCGAACGCGCGGTTGCCGACCTGGTCGTGCGTCTGCATCGAAATGACAAACGAAGTTGACGGCAGATGTGCGCTGGGCTCGCCACGCTTGTCGCCTCTGGGCGTCATCTCGCCCTGATAGGCGAAGCCCTCCGACAGGCACCGCGCGAGAAGGCGGGCGGCGTCCTGGAAGCCGGCGTAGTAGCCTTCGCGCTCGCCGGTCAGCAGCACGTGCACGCAATGGTGCCAGTCGTCGGTCCACTGCGCGTCGTACGGGCGAGGCAGGAAGCGGGCTTCGTTGCCCTCGTTCTCCAGCACCAGCGCGACGTCGCGTCCGGCCGGGATTTCCGCGCGGATCGCCTCGCCCATCGCGCGCAGGAAGTCGCCGTCGCGGTAGGCGTGCACGGCATCGAAGCGCAGCCCGTCGAACCGGTACTCGTTGAGCCACATCAGCGCGTTCTGCACGAAGAACTCGGCGACCGGCTGGTGGCGGAAATTGATCGCGGCGCCCCAGGGCGTGTGCCTGCCTTCGTCGAAGAACGGCTTGGCCAGCACGTGGAGATAGGCGCCGTCGGGACCGAAATGGTTATAGACGACATCGAGCATGACGGTCATGCCGAGCCCGTGCGCCGCGTCGATCAGGCGCTTGAGCTGGGCGGGCGTGCCGTAGCTTTCGTCGGGCGCGTACGGCAGCACGCCGTCGTAGCCCCAGTTGCGCTGGCCTGGGAAATCGTTGATCGGCATCAGCTCGATCGCGGTGATGCCGAGCTGATGCAGTCGCGGCAGTTGCGCGCGGATGCCGTCGAAGCCGCCGAACGTGCCCGGGTGCAGTTCGTAGACGACGGCCTCGTGCCACGGCCGGCCGCGCCAGTCCGCGTGCTGCCATGCGTAGTCGTGCGGATCGACGACGACGCTCCAGCCGTGCACGTCGCCGTCCTGCTGGCGCGACGCCGGATCAGGCACGCACAGGCCGTCGGGCAGCCGGAACCGGTAGCGCGTGCCCGGACCGCACGTGAGCGCGGCGCCGTGCCAGCCCTCGGCGTCGCGCTGCATCGGCGTCTCGCCGCCGTCCTGGATCTCGAGCACCAGCGCGTCCGCGCTCGGCGCCCAGACCCGGAACCGCGTGAAGCCGTCGGCCGTCGAGGCACCCCAAGCCGGTTCGTTCACGACGGTCCCAGCAGTACGATCGTCGCGAGCGGCGGCAAGGTGAGCGAGACGGAGGCGGGGAAGCCGTGACAGGGTATCGGCTCGGCCGAGACGCTGCCGCCGTTCCCCATGTTGGACCCGCCGTACATCGCGGCGTCGGTGTTCATGACCTCGCGCCACTCGCCCTCGCGCGGCACGCCCATACGGTAGCCCAGGCGCGGGACGGGGGTCGCGTTGAACGCGACCAGCGCCGGCGGATCGCCGGCCTCGCCGTAGCGGAGATAGGCGTACACGCTCTGCAGATTGTCGTCCACGACGACCCACTGGAAGCCTTCGTAATGGGTGTCGCGGCGATGCAGCGCCGGCGTGTTCGCGTACAGGTGGTTCAGGTCGTGCACCACCTGCTGCACGCCCTTGTGCAACGGATATTCCAGCAGGTTCCAATCGAGGCCGGTATCGTGGTTCCACTCCCGCCACTGGGCGATGTCACCGCCCATGAACATCAGCTTCTTGCCGGGATAGGTCCACATGAAACCGTAATAGGCGCGCAGGTTGGCGAAGCGCTGCCACTCGTCGCCCGACATCTTGCCGATCAGCGAGCCTTTTCCGTACACCACCTCGTCGTGCGACAGCGGCAGCACGTACTTCTCCGACCATGCGTACAGCATGCCGAAGGTGATGTCGCGGTGGTGCCAGCTGCGGTGGACCGGCTCCTCGTGCATGTAATGCAGCGTGTCGTGCATCCAGCCCATGTTCCACTTGTAATTGAAACCGAGCCCGCCTTCGTCCGCCGGGCGCGTCACGTTGGGCCACGCGGTGCTTTCCTCGGCGATCAGCACCGCGCCGGGACAGCGTTCGGCGATGATGCGCGACAGGTCCTGCAGGAACGACACCGCCTCCAGGTTCTCCCGGCCGCCGTATTTGTTCGGGATCCACTCACCTTCCTTGCGCGAGTAGTCGCGGTACAGCATCGAGGCGACCGCATCCACGCGCAGCCCGTCGGCGTGGTAGTGCTCCAGCCAGTGCAGCGCGCTGCCGAACAGGAACGCCCGCACCTCGTTGCGTCCGAGATTGAAGATGTAGGTATGCCAGTCGTGGTGGTATCCCTCCTTCGGGTCCGCGTGCTCATACAGCGGCGTGCCGTCGAAGCGCGCGAGCCCGTGCGCGTCGCTCGGGAAATGCGCCGGCACCCAATCGAGGATGACGCCGATATTCGCCTGGTGGCAGTGGTCGACGAAGCGCGCGAACGCGCCGGGCGGGCCGAGCGCCGCAGCCGGCGCATACTGGCCGAGCGGCTGATAGCCCCACGAGCCGCCGAACGGATGCTCCATGATCGGCATGAGCTCGATATGCGTGAAGCCCATGCGCGCGACATACGGGATCAACCGCTCGATCAGCTGGTCCCACACGCAGCCGGTCAGCGAAGGATCGTGCATCCAGGATTGCGCATGCACCTCGTACATCGCGATCGGGGCGCGCGGCGATTGCCGTTCCGGCCGCGACGCCATCCATGCGTCGTCGTTCCAGCGGCGCGGCGCGGTGTCGGCGACGACCGACGCGGTCGCCGGCGGCGACTCGGCGGCCCAGGCGACCGGATCGGCCTTCAGCGGCACCAGCTCGCCGTGCGGCCCGACGATCTCGTATTTATACAGCTCGCCAGGGCCCAGGCGCGGGATGAACAGATCCCACACGCTCGGTCCGTGACGCAGCCGCATCGGATGGCAGCGGCCGTCCCAGCGGTTGAACGGCCCGACGACGGACACCCGGCGCGCGTTCGGCGCCCAGACCGCGAAGCGCACGCCGCGCACGCCGTTCATCTCCGTCGGATGCGCACCCAGCGCGCGGCCGACATCGTGATGACGGCCCTCCGCCAGCAGGTACACGTCCAGCTCGCCCAACACTTCCGAAAAGCTGTACGGGTCCTCCGTCTCGATCACCGCATCGCTCTGGTCGATCCGCAGCCGGTATGGCGCGGCGCTCGCGACCGCGCCGGCGAACAGGCCGGCGGGGTGGATGCGGCGCAGCGTCCCGCGCAGCTGCCCGGTCGCGGCGTCGAGCACCTGCACGTCGCGCGCGAAAGGCTGGAAGGTGCGGATGACGGTCGCATTGCCGGCCGCATGCGGGCCGAGCACGGCGAACGGGTCGCCGTGCCGTGCCTGCACCAGCGCTTCGATCGCCGCGGGATCGAGCGTCCCGTCGGCCTTTTCCACGTCAAAGGGCGCGTCCATCAAGCCTCCTGTGCGGGCAGAAGGCGCTGAACCAGCTCGCCCAGCCCGCGGAGTGGAATGCCGATCCAGGTCGGCCGGTTCGATGCTTCGTAACGAATTTCGTAGGCCGCCTTTTCGATCAGGAAGAGATCAAGCAGCGCGTCTTCCGCCTCCGGGGCCACCCACGGCCGTGCCGCCGTATGCAGCACCGCCCGGTAGGCGTCCAGGAACGCCGCCTGTGCCTGTTCACGGAAGCGTGGCAGCAGCAAGGCACGCCGTTCCTCCACCTGCGGCGACGCGGCGGCACGGCCAGGGGCGGCGGTGGCGGCGGCATAGTCGAACGAGCGCAGCAGCCCGGCCGCGTCGCGCAGCGGCGAGGATTTCGCCCGGCGCTGCTCCATCGGCCGCGCCGGCTCGCCCTCGAAGTCGATGATGTAGGCGTCGCCCTGCACCACCAGCACCTGGCCGAGGTGGAAGTCGCCGTGCACGCGCGTGCTGAGCGCATCGCGTCCGGCGGCGGCCAGGCGATGGCAGAGTTCGCGCACGTCCGCTTCACGCGCCAGCAGCGTCTTCGCGCGGACTTCCGTGTCGGCGTCCGGCCAGTCGCGCGTCTGTCGAAGCAGGCGGAAGGCCGCGTCGAGCTGCTCGATCGCACCTTCGGCCCAACGGCGGCGCATGGCCGCATCCGCCCTCTCCGGCCGGAACTCCGGGTCGTCCGTCGGTTCCGCGAGCACGGCGTGCATCTCGGCCAGCCGCCTTCCGACCGCGGCCGCAAAGTTCATGTACGGCGCGAAGGCGTCGTCGTGCCGTGCGGCTTCCTCGCCCTGGCCGGTCACCGCGATCTCGTCGACCACGCGATGCAGGAAATCGAGCGTCCAGCCCCAGCCGTCGCCCTGGTTGCGGACAAAACCTTGCACCAGGCCGAGCGTCGCGCGCGTGCCGTCCGGGGCGACACGCATCAGCTCGCCGTACAGCGGCGCGATGTTCGGGAAGCCGCGCTCGGTCAGGAAGCCGGTCATCTCGGCTTCGGGATGGATGCCTTCGGCGACCTTGCGGATGATCTTCAGCAGCAGCAGCTCGCCGACGATCAGCGAGGAGTTCGACTGCTCCGCCGACAGCCGTCGTACCTCTTCGCCGTCGCCGATCTCGACTTCCGGCAAGCGCCCGTTGGTCAGGAAGCGCAGTTCGCCAAGACCGTCCGGCAGCTTGAGCACGAGACATTCGCGGAACGCCCGCAGGAAGGCCTGCGGCAGACCGTCGACGGCAAACCCGTCGGTCAGGTAGCCGACCTCGCGCCCGCGCCGCAGACGCGCCAGCGCAAGCTGGAGAACCCGCGTGCTGGCGCCGTCCTCGGCGACGCCGGCAAGCGGCAGGACGTAGATCTCGGTGCGCCCGCCCACCGCGACCTCGACCTCCGTCAGCAGCAGCGGATTGGCGCTGGCGCGCATCCGGACGCCATAGACGAAGCGCACCCCGTGCAGTGCCTCGCCCTTGGCGCCGAACCAGCGCCGGTGGGGCAGGTAGGCCGGCAGGATCTCGCGCTCCAGCACCACGCGGTTGAGGCCGTCCAGCACGTCCTCCAGCATCCGGCGCACGACGAGCGTGGTCAGCTCCGGCAGGACCTGAGGGCTCGGCGCGTGCCAGGACGGCAGCTGCGCGCGGTCGGCGAGCAGGAACCAGAAGAACCCGTAGGGCGGCAGCGTCAGCAGGTATGGCAGCTGCCCGATCGCCGGGAACACCGAGCCGCCGACGAGTTCCACCGGCGTGCGTCCGGCAAGGCTCGAGAGGTCGAGCTCGACGGCCTGCGCGGTGCGCGAAAGATTGGCCACGCACAGAATTTCTTCGTTCACGCCGTCCGACAGCTCGCGCAGGAAGGCGAGCACCTTGCGGTTGCCGGGATACAGGAAGCGCAGGCTCCCGCGGCCGAACGCGCGGTGGCGCTTGCGCACCGCCAGCATGCGCCGCGTCCAGTTCAGCAGCGAGTGCGGATCGGCCGCCTGCGCCTCGACGTTCACCGCCTCGTAGCCGTACAGCGCGTCCATGATCGGCGGCAGCACGAGTGCGGCCGGGTTGGCGCGCGAGAAGCCGCCGTTGCGGTCGGGCGACCACTGCATCGGCGTGCGCACGCCGTCGCGGTCGCCGAGATGGATGTTGTCGCCCATCCCGATCTCGTCGCCGTAGTAGATCACCGGCGTGCCGGGCATCGAGAACAGCAGCGAGTTCATCAGCTCGATGCGTCGCCGGTCATGCTCCAGCAGCGGCGACAGGCGGCGGCGGATGCCCAGGTTCAGCCGCGCGCGGCGGTCGCTCGCATACGTCTCCCACAGATAGTCACGTTCGGAATCGGTGACCATCTCGAGCGTCAGCTCGTCGTGGTTGCGCAGGAAGATCGCCCACTGGCAGTTGTCCGGGATCTCCGGCGTCTGGCGCATGATGTCGGTGATCGGGAACCGGTCTTCCTGCGCGATCGCCATGTACATGCGCGGCATCAGGGGGAAGTGGAACGACATGTGGCATTCGTCGCCGTCGCCGAAATACTGCTGCGCGTCCTCCGGCCACTGGTTGGCCTCCGCCAGCAGCATCCGCCCCGGCGCGTGCGCTTCCAGCTCCGCGCGGATGCGCTTGAGCACCGCGTGCGTCTCCGGCAGGTTCTCGTTGTTGGTGCCTTCGCGTTCGACCAGATAGGGCACCGCGTCCAGCCGCAGCCCGTCGACGCCGAGGTCGACCCAGAAGCGCATCACCGACAGCACTTCGTGCAGCACCCGCGGGTTGTCGAAGTTGAGGTCCGGCTGGTGCGCGTAGAAGCGGTGCCAGTAATACGCGTTGGCGACCGGGTCCCAGGTCCAGTTCGACTTCTCGGTATCCAGGAAGATGATGCGCGTGCCGGCATAGGCCTGATCGGTGTCGGACCAGACGTAGAAGTCGCGCGCAGCACTGCCGGGCTTGGCGGTGCGGGCGCGCTGGAACCACGGATGCTGGTCCGAGGTGTGGTTGATCACCAGCTCGGTGATGACCCGAAGTCCGCGCGCGTGCGCCTCGTGGATGAACTTGCGGACATCGGCGAGCGTGCCGTACTCGGGATGCACGCCGCGATAGTCGGCGATGTCGTAGCCGTCGTCGCGCCGCGGCGAGGGATAGAACGGCAGCAGCCAGATCACCGTCACGCCCAGTTCGGCGATGTAGTCCAGCTTCTGCATCAGTCCGCGGAAGTCGCCGACGCCGTCGTTGGTGGAGTCGAAGAACGACTTCACGTGCAGCTGGTAGATGACCGCGTCCTTGTACCACAGACCGTCGCCGGCCTCGGCCTTCGTGGCCGTCGCGGCGCCTGGGCGGGCGAGGGTCGAGACGTCGGAATCCATGTCGTGCTCGCGCAGGGTCGATGCCGGAGGCAGCGTGGCCGTCACGCGACCGGACGCGCGCGCCAGACCATGAACGGCCGGTCGGGGGTCAGTGCCAGCCGCTGGATCTTGCCGCGCCAGACGGTCATCTCGCCGGTCATCAGCTCCTCCATCTGCAACGCCGCATCGTCGGGCAGGCCCCAACGCCACAATGGCGCCTCGCAGTCGCAGCTCTGCGCGTTGCGGGGATCGAGGCTCACCGCCACCAGTATCACATTCGACCGGTCCGGCGTCGCCTTCTCATACCACATGACCGCCTCGTTCCAGGCGTTGAGAAACGTCACGTTCAGGTGGGTCTGCAAGGCCGGGTTCTCGCGGCGGGTCCGGTTGAGCAACGCCACGTCGGCGACGATGTTCCCGGGCCGGTTCCAGTCCCAGGCGCGCAGCTGGTATTTCTCGCTGTCCAGATACTCCTCGCGGCCGGGCAGGGGGGTCGCCTCGCACAGTTCGAACCCGTTGTAGGCGCCCCACAGTCCCGACAGGGTCGTCGCCAGCGCTGCCCGGATCAGGTGCGCGGGCCGGCCGCCGGTCTGCAGGAACACCGGGTTGATGTCGGGCGTGTTGACGAACAGATGCGGCCGGTAGAAGTCGCGCACGGGCGCGGTGGTCAGTTCCGTGAAGTAGGCTTGCAGCTCCGACTTGGTGTCGCGCCACGTGAAGTAGGTGTAGGACTGGCTGAAGCCGACCTTGCCGAGCCGGTACATCACCTTCGGCCGGGTGAACGCCTCGGCCAGGAACACCGCGTCGGGGTAGCAGCGCCGCACCTCGGCGATCATCCACTCCCAGAACGGGAACGGCTTGGTGTGCGGATTGTCCACCCGGAACAGCCGCACGCCCTGCTGGCACCAGAACAGGACCACGTTGGCGAGCGCGATCCACAACGAAGGCTGCGCGCCCGCCGTGTAGAAGTCGACGTTGACGATGTCCTCGTATTTCTTGGGCGGGTTCTCCGCGTATCTGAGCGACCCGTCGGGTCGCCAGTCGTACCAGTCCTTGTGCTCCTTCAGCCAGGGATGGTCGGGCGAGCACTGGATGGCGAAGTCGATCGCGATCGATATGCCGTGGCCCGCGGCTGCGTCGATCAGCCGGCGGAAATCGTCCAGCGTGCCGAGTGCCGGGTTGATCGCGTCATGCCCGCCCTCGGCGGAGCCGATCGCATACGGGCTGCCCGGATCGCTCGGCTCGGGGCGCAGGCTGTTGTTGCGCCCTTTCTTGTTGGTGCTGCCGACCGGGTGGACCGGCGGGAAGTACAGCACGTCGAATCCCATTTCGCGCACGCGCGGCAGGTGGCGGATGACGTCGTCGAACGTGCCGTGCCGCTTCGGATCGTCGCTCAGCGAGCGCGGAAACACCTCGTACCAGCTGGCGAACTCGGCCTCCGGCGGGTCGGCGACGACCGGCAGCGCCGGCTCGTGGCGCACGCGGAACGGCTTGCGGTCCGCCGCCGCCATCTGCTCCGCCACGTCCTCGGACAGCAGCAGCGCGCGCCGCTCGTCGTCCGCCATCTCGCTCAGCCGCGCGTCCAGGCGCGGCAACGCCGCGCGCTCAGGCCCTCGCGCGTCGGCCGCCGCGCGCCGCACGAGGTCGCAGCCTTCGATCAGTTCGATATGCGTATCCACGCCGGCCGCGTGCTTCTTGCCGACCTCGTCGCGCCAGCTGCCGAAGGCGTCGTACCACGCCTCGACGGTGAACTCGTAGCGCCCGAGGGCGGCCAGCGCGAATTCGCCCGTCCAGCGGTCGTTGCCGAGCGGACGCATCCGCGTCTCCTGCCACGCGGCCTCGCCGTCGCGGCGCCATAGCAGGGCGGCGGCGAACACGTGGTGGCCGTCGTAGATGACGTCCGCCTCCACGACCACGCGGTCGCCGACGATGCGCTTGGCGGGAAACCGGCCGCCCTCGACCGACGGCGTGATCGCCTCGATGCCGATGCGCGGGGCCTTGCAGGCGGCCACCGCGCCCGGCGTCAGGTCGCGCGGCGTCTGGGCCAGGCTCGGCGCCGGCTTGCCGCGCAGCTCCAGCACCGCGCCCACGTCCAGTACGACCGTCTCGCCCGGCTGCACCGTTCGGCCGTCCTCGGCCTGCAACGCCCCGAGGACCATGCCGCCATGCGCGAGCAGCCGGCCCGCCTCGATCCGCGTCCGGCGCCGCAGGCTGGCATTGGCGAGCACCACGCGGGCGTTGCGCGCCAGGCGCGGTTCGGGCGCATCGGTGCGCAGCACGGCGATCGTGTCTTCGCCCGGCGCGGTCAGCAGGCGCAATCCGGCGCCGTCCGCCGCCTCGCAGGTGCGGTTGGCGCGGATGATCGCCTCGCTCAGGTCGTAGGCGGGATGCGCCGCGAGGCTCTCCCAGTCGGAAGGCCGGTCGTGCGCCGGATCGAGCACCGCGCAGGCGCCGTACTCGTAGCCCATCGGCAGCATCCAACCCGATCCGATCGCCGCGGCGAACGCGACCGCGCGGCGTGCTTCCGCCTCGTCCGCCGGCGCGGCGGTCGCGAACGGCGCGGCGGTTGCTGCCACGATCGCGCCGTGGCGGCGCAGCGCGGCCACCTCCTGCCAGAACCAGCCGGCGCGGAAATCCCACCACGGCAGCGAGCCGAACAGGTACCCGAACGACGGCAGCGCGTCGCGCGCGGCGGCCGACATCCCCGGTGTCCACGCGAACAGGTCCGCGCCTTTCAGCTGCGCCAGGATCGCCGCCGCGGCGGCGCTCACGCTGTGCAGCCCGAGCAGGCGAAAGCCGGACACGCCGGCCGCCGCGAGCGAGGTCAGCCGCGCCGACCACCATGCGGTGAAATCCGGCAGGTCACCGCGCGCCGATGCGATGCCGGCCTGCGCGATGCGGCGCGGATCGAGCAACTCGCCGGCGCCGGGTGCCGCGAACAGGTCCGGACGCGTGCGCGCGAGCGCCGAGTCTTCGCCGATGCGGTCGAGCACCACGTCGAGCAGCAGCGACAGTCCGTGCGAGCGGCACGCCTGCGCAATTCTTGCGATCCCGTCATGTGCGCGCATCCCCGGCGCGATCCGCGGATCGAGCACGTCCGGGTCGGCGGTCACGTTCAGGCTGCCGCCGGAAGATGCGGCGAACGGCGGCGCGATCAGGACGTGGTTGAAACCGAGTTTCGTGATTCGATCGAAATGCGCCCCCCACCCTTCCAGCGGTCCCGCCAGCAGCGGATGCAGGAAATAGATTCGGGGGGCGACGGAAGTCTCGCGCGACGCGATCGTGGGCGCCTGGGCGAGCGTCGTGTCCATGCGACGTTCTCCTGAATTCGCACGCGGGTTGGACGCGCCGGTGCCGGCGCGGGTTGCAGGCTCGGCGCCGTGCGGCCCCGCTCCGAGGTTCCTAGGACCTCGGAGCGGGCGCGGCCACGGGGCTCAGCCCAGCCGTACCCCGCCGGTGACGGCCTGGTAGGTGGCAATGGCCAGCGTCATCGGTTCGAAGGGCTTGGTGATAACGAACGCCGGCTCGGCTGTCTCGCCCGTCAGCAGGCGCTCGGGGTAGGCGGTCACGAAGATGACCGGCGCGTAGTGCGTCTGCATGATACGCGAAACCGCGTTGGTGCCGTCGCCGCCCTTGCCGAGGTTGATGTCGGCGAGGATCAGACCCGGCCGGGTCCGCTTGGCGATTTCCACCGCCTGCCGTTCGGTGGCCGCAACACCGACCACGCGATGGCCGCAGGCCTGGACGAGTTCCTCGATGTCCATCGCTATCACCGGCTCGTCCTCGATGATCAGCACGTCGGTCGCCGCCGCGCTGCGCAGGCGGTCGCGCGCATCGGCGAGCAGGTGGCTCGCCTCATCGAGGCCGATCGACAGGATCGGTGCGGCGTCTTCGAGCGGCACCTCCTCCAGCGCGGTCAGCAGCAGCAGTTGCCGCTGCAGCGGCGCCAGCGTCTCCGCCTCCTCGTGCGTCGCCGCGCCTGTGTCCCCGAAGCGCTGCGTGACCTGGCGGTACAGCTCGTCGCGCGCCTTCGGCAACTGCGTGGCATCGGTCGGGCTGGCCATGATCGCCTTCAGGCTGTCGGCGACCAGCTTGTCGCCGACCTCCTGCGTGCCGGTCAGCGCGCGGGCGTAACGCCGCGCGCCGGGCAGCGCGCGTATCAGCTCTTCGCGGCGCAGACTGTTCATCTCAACTCGGCTCCCTGATGCTGCGGGCGCATGACGACAAAGCACGACCGCCACGTGCGCCAGCTTCCGGCCCCCGTCCGGCCCGCGCTGGGCGGGCAGGAAGCGGCGGCGCTGCGTCGGCAAATGGCAGATCTGATCCCCGACCTGCGAGCATATGCCCGCTTCCTTGCCCGCGACCGCGCGGAGGCCGACGACCTGGTGCAAGAAGCCCTTGTGCGCGCACTTGGCAAGCTTGGCACCTTTCAGTCTGGCATGAGCGTGAAGCCATGGCTGTTCACGGTTCTGCGAAACGCCTTCTTTGAACAGACAAGGCGCCGGCGTATCGAACGCGCCAGCATCGCCGTGGCTGCATCGTCGGAGGAGCCGTCCATTTCCGCGCAGCAGGAGGATCGGCACACGCTGTCCGATCTTCAACGCTTCGTGTGGCAGCTGCCGTCGCTGCAGCGCGAAGCGCTGGTCCTGGTGGGCGCCCAGGGGCTCGACTACGAACAGGCCGCAGCGATCTGCGACGTGCCACTCGGCACGATGAAGGCCCGCGTGGCGCGTGCCCGCGCCCGGATTCAGCGGATGATGGAAGGCGAACCCGCCACGTCGCGCGATCGTGAGGCCGAGGACGCAACCTGACTCGGCGCCCGTTCATAGGTGGAGCAGAAGGCAACGGAGACCTATCTGCATGTCTGCTGCGAATCCGAGCTTCCACGATCAGATCGTCGATATCCTTCCCAAGCTCCGCGTCCAGGCCTTGGCTCTGACGCGCAATCGCGCCGCCGCCGAGGACCTCGTGCAGGACGCCATCTGCAACGCGCTGTCCGCCCAGAACAGCTTCATCCCGGGCACGAACTTCGCGGCCTGGATGCATCGTATCCTGCGCAACCGCTTCATCTCCAACCTGCGCAAGCGGCGCGAGACCACGGACATCGAGGACGTGCCCGCCGCGTCGTTGTCGACCGATGCCGCGCATGAGGACCGTCTGGCGCTGAAGGAACTCAGCCACGCGCTGACCCGCCTGCCGGCCGAGCAGCGCGAGGCTCTCCTGATGGTCGTGGTGCATGGCATGAGCTACGAGGTGCTCGCCGACGCGACCGGCTGTGCAGTGGGCACGGCGAAAAGCCGGGTGTTCCGCGCGCGCCGCCAGCTCGAGGCGTGGCTGATGGGCGAGCAGCCCCAGGGGCAGCCCCAGGGGCAGCCCCAGGGGCAGCCCAAGGCCGAGGGCGTTGCCGCGGCGAAGCCGTCCGCCCGCCGCCCGCGCCCGTCCGCGGACCGGCTGCGCGCGGCGTTCGACGATCCTGCCGACGGCCCGGTGTTGTAGTTTTCACTCACAATTGAGTAAGTTATCGGCCCGTGCTCCGTCACACGGGGATTTCTGCGACGGGGCACGGGCCAGCGAGGCTTTCGGATGAAGCACGTTAACATGGCGCAGCGGAAGGACCGGCCGACTCCCGTGAAGCCCCGCGACTCGCGGGAGCCGGGGCAGAAGCCGGAGGCTGCGTTCGACCTGTGGCTGAACCGCGGCCTCCATCAGCTGTTCGATGACGTGGCCCGCGAGCCGATCCCCGAGGAGCTGCTGCGGATCATCGAGGAAGACCGCAACCGCTGACGCGCGAGCAACGCGAGTGCTGGGAAGGTCGGCGGTGAACCGCCGGCGCCGTTGGGGGTTGCGCGTTCTGTGCTGACATGGCTCGCGAGCCTTCGTGCGCGTCTGATGGTGCTGCTGGCGATCGCCGCCGTGCCGGTGATCGGGCTGGCGGCCGTGCTGGCATGGCAGACCTACGTGCTGCAGCGCGACGAGCCACTGCAGACGGCGCGTCTGGCGCGGGAAGGCGTGTCCGCGAGCCATTTCGCCGCGCTGGACGGCGTGAAGCAAAGCCTCGACGGGCTCGCGTCGGACACCGCGATGCGTGGCGCGTTCACTCAGGAGGCCGGCGCGTGCAATTCGGCCGCCGAAGCGGCGCTGCTGCGCGGCGGCGGCCGCTATGTGGCGATCCTGGTGGCGGACCGTCAGGGGGCGATCCGGTGCGCGACCTCGCTGCCCGGCTTGCCCACCCAGATCGGCGACACGCGGGCGTTTCAGGCGATGCGCTCGACCGGTGCGCCGGTGATCGCGCCGGTTGCCACGGATGCGCTTGGCCCCGATCGTTCGGTGCTCGTGGGCGTGCCATTGGCGGGACCGTCCGGGTTCGGCGGCGCGATCGTTGCGGCGGTCAGCGTCGACTGGCTGCGGCGGGTCACCGCACCTCCGCAGCGCGCGACCGGAGTCGCGGTCTGGCTGTTCGACACCAGTGCGCCGGACGGCGCGGGCCCGGCCGACCCCGCCATGCCGTCGGACAAGCTCCTATCGGGCCTCGCCGCCGACGAGCGAGGCGTCGTGTCCGGACGATCGCAAGGGGGCAGGCTCTACGCATACGCGTCCCAGCGCCTCGCCGATGGCCTGCTGCTGGTGGCCGGCGTCCCGGCCGGCGACGTCATCGCGCAGGCGCGGGACGACCTGATCCGTCGCTTTGCCGCGCTGACCGTGCTGCTTGGGATCGGTTTCGCGGCGATCGCGCTCGGCGCCAACCGGGCCGTCGTCAATCCGGTGAAGAACCTGACGGCGGCGGTGCGCCACTGGCGGGACGGAGAGACCTTCAGTCCGGAGACCACGTTCGACACGCCCACCGAAGTCACCGACCTGTCGCATGCGTTCGAGGAGGCGACACAACGGTTGGCCGAGCGCGAGGCGCAGCTGCGCGCCGCCGTCGAACAGCGCGACCTGGTGATGCAGGAGATCCATCACCGGGTGAAGAACAACCTGCAGGTCGTCGCCAGCCTGCTGAACCTGCAATCGGGACGCATCCGTTCGCCCTCGGCGCGCGCGGAGTTCCAGTCCGCGCGCGACCGCGTTCGCGCCCTGGCGACGTTGCACCGCCATCTGTACCTGCACGGCGACGTGCAGCGGATCAACATGCGCGGCTTCCTGCTCGAGCTCTGCGAACAGCTTCTGCCGGCGATGAGCGACCGGGACGCCGATCGGCTTACGCTCGACGTCGACGCGCCGGAGCTGGTGATGAACAGCGATCAGGCGGTGCCGCTGTCGCTGATCGTGACGGAGGCGGTGAGCAACTCGGTCAAATACGCGTTCCCCGACGGACGGTCCGGCCGCATCGCGGTGCGCCTGTCCGCCGACGACACGACGGTGCACCTGCAGATCGAGGACGATGGCGTCGGCATCACGCCGGGCGTGGTGCAGACCGAAGCCGGACCGCGCGACGGGCTCGGCATCCAGCTCATCCACGGCTTCGCCCGTCAGCTGGACGGCACGCTGACCGTCCACCAGGACCGCGGCACCTGCTACAAACTCAGCTTCCCGCGCCACCGCGTCGACCCGGCACCGCCACCAGTGCCGGGGTCAGACGTCGATGTTGTCCAGCAGGCGCACTGACCCGAGCCGCGCGGCGGCGATCAGCCGCATCCCCGAGGCGCGCGTCGGGGCTTCGATGCGAACGAGCGTGGGACCGTCGACCAGCTCGAGGTACTCCACGCTCATGCCCGCGTCCGTCAGGCGCTGCCGCGCGGCCGCGAGCGCGGCTGGTGTCGCTCCGTTGCGTGCCGCCTCGCGCAGGCTGGCGTACAGCAGCGGCGCGCGCGTGCGTTCGGCGTCCGTCAGGTAGCGGTTGCGCGAGGACAGGGCGAGCCCGTCGGGATCGCGCACCGTCGGCACGCCGACGACCTCGACCGGCAGCCGCAGGTCGGCGACCATGCGCCGGACGACCTGCAGCTGTTGCCAGTCCTTCTCGCCGAAATAGGCGCGATCGGGCCTGACCTGCCCGAACAGCCGCGTGACCACGGTGGCGACGCCGCGGAAATGGCCCGGCCGCGCCGTCCCCTCCCAGCCCTCGGACGGGCCGCCGACGTCGATGCGCGTGGTCATCTCCGGCGGATACATCGTGGCTACGTCCGGCATCCAAACCACGCCGCAGCCGGCCTCGCGCAGCAGGGCGAGGTCGCCCGCCTCGTCGCGCGGGTAGCGGCTGAAGTCCTCGTTCGGGCCGAACTGGGTCGGGTTGACGAAAATCGACGCCACGATGCCCTCGTCGGCGGTTCGGGCCGCGTCGACCAGGGCCCGGTGGCCCGCGTGCAGCGCGCCCATCGTCGGCACGAAGCCGATGCGGGCCGCCCGTTCGCGTAGGCCGGCGACGGCGTCGTCCAGCTCGGCCTGGGTGCGCGCGATCTGCATGGGCGGAGACTTGCCGGGCCCGGAGTTGCCGGGCAAGTCCGGGAAGGTGAACGCACAGCCCGAACGCCTCTTCGTGTCCGAGGTCGCTACGCCGGTCGGCACCCTGCTGTGCGTGACCGACGGTGCCAGTGTTGTGCGGGTGGTCGACTGGGCCGATTGCCCCGAGCGGTTCGCCCGCCTGCTGTCCCGGTACTGCCACACCTCGGCGGAGGTGTTGGCCCCACGCGGACCGCCGTCGCATGCGCATGACGTGTTGGGGCGCTATTTCGCGGGCGAGGTCGGCGCGCTCGACCAGATGGACGTGTGCCTTCCCGGGACCGCGTTCCAGCGCGCGGTCTGGGGGTCGCTGCGCTTGGTGCCGGCCGGCCAGACTGTCAGCTATGCCGAACTCGCCCGCCGCGCCGGCCGTCCGGGCGCGAGCCGCGCGGCCGGCGCCGCGAACGGGGCCAATCCGATCAGCGTTGTCGTGCCGTGTCACCGCGCGATCGGGTCGAACGGCGATCTCACCGGCTATGCCGGCGGACTGGCGCGCAAACGCTGGCTGCTCGCGCACGAAAGCGGCGCATGACCCTGTTCCTCGCCAGCGTCGCCACGCTGGAGGACGCCGCGATCGCTCTGGACGGCGGCGTCGACATCATCGAAGTGGCCGGGCCTTCCGATCCGGAGCGTGTGCGCGCGTTCGTCGGTGCCGTCGGTCACGTTCGGCCGGTCTGCGCCATCGTCGACGACGAGCTGTCGGAGCCGGCCGCGAGCCTCGCCGCCGCGCAGGCGATGGCGGACGCGGGGGCGGATTACATCAAGGTCGCCGCTGCGTCGGAGGCATCCGTCCGCGAACTCGCGCCGATCGCCGCCGAGCATCGGTTGATCGCGGTGATGTTCGCCGACCGCGATCCGGATTTCGGCCTGCTGCCGGTCCTGCGCGAAAGCGGCTTTGCCGGCGCCACGCTCGACACGGCGCGCGGGTCGGCGACGCGTCTGTTGGACGCGATGGACGTGACGACGCTGGCCGAGTTTGTCGGGGCCTGCCGGGCGCACGGACTGTCGGCCGGACTCGCAGGAGGCCTGGAGGCGCCCGATATCCCGCGGCTGTTGCGGCTGGAACCGGACGTGCTGGGCTTCCACAGCGCGCTGACGAGGGGGACGCACACGACCGTCGATCCTCGCGCGGTGCGGACGATCCGAGGGCTGATTCCCCGTCCGACGGATCTCCCCGATCCGCCGCCGCCGTACGGCGACGAGCCGGACGAGTGCGACACGGTGTTCGTGCGCGATCTCGTGCTGCCGGTTTCGATCGGCGCCTATGCGGGCGAGCGGGCGGCGACGCAGCGGGTGGGGTTCGCGGTCGATGTGCAACTCGCACCGCTGCGCCGGCCGGCGCACGGGCTGCGCGACGTGCTGTCGTACGACATCATCATCGACGGTATCCGCCTGCTGATCGCCGAGGGCCATGTCGCCTTGATCGAAACGCTCGCGGAACGCATCGCCGCGATGCTGCTGGCGTATCCGCGCGTGGTCAGGGTGACCGTGCGACTGGAGAAGCTCGACCGGGGCAACGGCGTCGCCGGCACGCGGATCGTGCGCCGGCGCGGCGGTTAGGCGTCGGACAGCGGCACCCAGGGGATGCGGTTGACCTCGATGCCCTCGTTGGCCAGCGACTCGGCGTCGTCGGGCGAGGCCTCGCCGTAGATCGCACGGTGATCGATCTCGCCGCGGTGCATCTTGCGTGCCTCGTCGGCGAATTCGGGGCCGACATAGTCGCAGTTGCGCTCGACCTCGGCGCGCAGCCGCTGCAACAGCGCCCGCATCGCGTCCGGGAGGCGGCCGCCGGCCATCGGTTCGGGCACCGATGCCGGGGCCGCCGGGGTCGGGGCCGGGGGCGGCGCTGCCGGCTGCTCGGGGGCGGGGAGGGCCGCGCGACGGGTCGAGACCGCCGGGGCCATCAGGGCGCGGACGATGCGGCGGTCGGCGCAGACGGGGCATTCGATGTGGCCGTCCGCCGCCTGGCGCTCGAAGGTCGCGCTGTCGCGGAACCAGCCGTCGAAGACGTGGCCCGCCTCGGAACAGCGGAGGTCGTAGTGGATCATTCCTGTCTTCACCGCCGAACCAGGCCGGCCGTCAAGCGGCCAGACTACCGGCGCAACTCCTAACCGCGGCCTATACGTCAGACCGGCATGAACACGCTGTCGAGCGCGCCCGTCCGCTCCAGCGCCACCAGCTCGTCGCTGCCGCCCATATGCCGGCCGCGCACGAAGATCTGCGGCACGGTGGTGAGGCCGCCCGAGCGGCGGATGCTCTCCTCGCGCTCCGGGCTGCCGTGCGGGGCATCGATCTCGCGATAGGCGATGCCCTTGCGGTCCAGGATGCTCTTGGCACGGGCGCAGTAGGGGCACCACGGCTGGGTGTAGATCTCGACGTCCGGCTCGGCCTTGCTCATGCGCCGGGACATCGGAACGGTTCCCTGTCCTAGCAAGGGGCGGGCCTGCATCGGGCCATGCGCGCCGGTCGTGCCCCCTTGTCGCGGCCATCAGGCCATCCTCGGATCGGGCACGCGCGCGGCGACCAGCACGTCCACGCGCGCCGCGCCGGCGTCCTGCAAGGCACGCGTGCAGGCGGCGACGGTCGCGCCCGAGGTCATTACGTCGTCGATCAGAATCACCCGCCGCCGTTCCACCGCAGTCTCGCGGCCGGGGCGCACGGCGAAGGCGTCGGCGAGCAGGGCGGCGGACCGCCGGCCGAGCGACGGGGTGTCGCGGCGACGGATCAGGGCGTCGCGCGACGCGGGCACGCCGGCCAGCCGTCCCACATGCGCCGCGAGCAGCGCGGCCTGGTTGTAGCGGCGCTGGCGCAGACGCGCGCGGTGCAGCGGGACCGGCACCAGAACGTCGGCTTCGCGCAGCAAGGCCGCGCCGGCCCGGTGCATCATCGGCGCCAGGACTCGCGCGAGCTCGACGCGGTCGGCGTGCTTCAGCGGCAGCACCAGCCGCCGCGCCTGCGCGTCGTAGCGCAGGGCCGCGCGCGCCCGTCCGTACGGCGGCGGCGACGCCTCGCACGCGAGGCACAGGCCGGACTCGCCCGCGCTCGCGGCGGCGTGGAACGGCACGCCGCAGCGCGCGCACATCGGCGCGGTGACGAAGGCGGTGGCGCGGAAGCACGCGGCGCACAGCTGGCCCTGCCGGTCCACCGCCGCGTCGCAGGTCACGCACACCGGCGGCAGCAGCAGGTCGAGCGCGGTGGACCCGACGGCGCGCGCCGCCGGGCGCAGCCGCGTCAGCAGGTCACTCAGCCGCGACACCGAAACGCACCGACGGCTCGCGCGCGATCTGCTGCACGAGGCCGACTTCCCAACTGAGATAGGCGCGCATCGCCTCGGCCACGCCTTCGTTGCGATCGTAAGGACGCAGCCAGACGTCGATGCACGCCGCGTCGGGCGGCGAGGTGCGGTCGCGCACCAGCGGCCGGCCGAATGCACGCCACGCCGCGGTGCCGCCGTCCAGCACGAAGGTCTCGCCCGGCGTCAGCAGTTCCACCTCCTCGTACGCGAGCCTCGCGACCGCGCCGTCCGGCGAGGTGATCGCGACACGGGGCGCGAACCCGAGCGCCTCCGCCAGTGCCGCGAGCCGCGTGCGGACGCCCCACTGCGCGCCGGGGATGTGGCCGTCGCGGAACTCCCGGCTGAGCGCGACATCGACGACCACGGTCCCGGTGCCGGAATCCAGCGCGGCCGCGAGGTCGGCGACCGAGATCGTCGGCACCTTCGCCCGCAGCTCCGGGATCACCAGCGCGCGGGCTTTCGGGCTCGCTTCGGCCAATCCGCCGTCGACGGTGAACACGTCGCGGTGGCCCATCTGGCGCAGCCAGCTCGCGGTCATGCGCGCGCGCACGCCGTCGTCGTCGATCAGCGCGATGCGCGCGTTGCGGACGCCGATCCACTGGTCGGTCGCCTGCACCAGCTGCCCGCCCGGCGCGCTGATGCTGCCGGGGCGATGCGAGGCGAGATACTCGTCGGGATCGCGCACGTCGAAGACGTACAGCGTGCGGCGCGGATCGTCCTCGTAGCGCGCCAGGTCGAGCGCGCCGATCACGCCCACGCCGGATGCCTCGGCGAACGCCCGCGCGCGGTCCTTGGCCAGCGCCTCCGTGCGCGGGCGGCCGAGCGGGTAGCGGTCGGCCGCGCCGCGCGTGACGGCCAGCCCGGCCAGTTCCCAGCCCATCGTGCCGTTGCGCAGCGCCACCACCCGGTTCGGCACGCCGGCGCGGCGCAGGCTTTCGGCGCCGAGGATGCTGCGCGTGCGACCCGCGCAGTTCACCACGATCAGCGTCTCCGGATCGGGGACGAGGTCGCCGATGCGATAGGCCAGCTCGCCGCCCGGCACGTTGCGCGCGCCGGGAATGCTCATGCGCTTGAATTCGTCGAACGGCCGGCTGTCGAGGATCACCAGCTTGCCCTTGGCGTCGAGCAGCGCCTTCAGCTCCGCCGCGTCGATGCTTTCGGTGCCGTAGTGGTGTTCGACCCACTCGCCGAACCCCTTGGACGGAACGTTGACGCCGGAGAACAGCTCGCCGCCGGAAGCCGCCCAGGCGGGCGTGCCGCCTTCGAGCAGCGAGACGTCGGTGTAGCCGACGCTCTCCAGCCAGTCCGCCAGACGCTCGGCCTCGTCGCGGCCGCCGTCAGTGCAGACCACCCGCACGTCCGGCCGCGGCAGCAGGGCGCGGGCGCGCAACTCGCGCCGCGACAGCGGGCAGGGCACCGCCCAGAACAGGTGGGCGGCGGCGAATTCGCCTTCCTCGCGCGCGTCCAGCACGGCGAGTTCGCCGCCATCCTGGAGCCAGGCCCGCAGGGTGGCGGCGCTGATGGGGTTCATGCGGCGGGGACGGTCGGTTTCATGAAATTCGCGTTGTAGGGGATGCCCTCGCCGGTCGCTTGGTCGTAGGCCTTGCGGTTGTCCAGCTTCTCCAGCGCCAGGCCGTACATGTGCAGGTGGCGTGTCGGCACGTCGCCCAGCGTGTGGATCGAGTGGATGTCGTCGGGCATCAGCCCGATGCCGTGGCCGGGCTCGACCATCACCTCGCGCGCGACGGACAGCTTGTTGCCCTCGTTGCGATAGACGCGGTTCAGCTCCTGGCCCTCGACGGCGACCACCACGGCCCAGGTCGTGTGGTCGTGCGGCTTGGACTCGTTCCCTGGGTTGAGGGCGTTGAGGTAGAGCGCGAACCGATGGTCCGGGTCTTCCTGCAACAGGTAGCGGCGGCTGGCTTTCTCGCCGGCGGGCGGCGGGGGGAACTCGGCGGCCGGGAACAGCGCCTCGTTGGCGGCGAGGGCCAGCATCTCGGTCTCGATCGCGGCCAGCGCCCCGCGCGTGACGCCGTGGTCGCGCTCGATGCCGCGGATGCGGTCGATCGTGGCGGCGACGGCGGCAGCGCGGGCGGCTCGGGTATCGCTCGCGTCCATGCGACCCTCCTGGTTCGGGGCGGGGCCGGAGCCTAGGCTGGCGCCGGCGGCGTTGGCAACGCGGGCGCCATTGGCAAGACGGATGGGGCGGCGCATCTGCGGGCGATGACGATGCAGGTCTTCGACCGCCGTGCCGTGCGGCTGCACCGCGACCGGGCCGCCGCCCTGCTGCCCAGGGTCGCCGACTTGTTGCGCGAGTGTGCCGAGCGGCTGGTCGAACGGCTGGACGACGTGGTGGCCGAGCGGCGGTTCGCCCGCGCCCTGGATCTGGGCGGACGCGGCGCCGTCGCCCCCTTGCTGCGCGCGCGCGGCATCGAGGTCGTTTCGGTCGACATCAGCCCCGTCATGGCAGGGATCGCCGGCGGGGGCGCCGCGGTCGTTGCCGATGAGGAATGGCTGCCCTTCGCGCCGGGGAGTTTCGACCTGGCGGTGGCGTCGGTGTCGTTGCATTGGGTCAACGACCTGCCCGGCTGCCTGATCCAGTTGCGGCAGGCGTTGCGGCCGGACGGGCTGCTGCTCGCCAGCGTTCCCGTGCTCGGCACGCTGCAGTCGCTGCGGGACGCGTTGACCGAGGCCGAGGCCGAGATCGCCGGCGGCGTGGCGCCCCGCATCTCGCCGTTCCCCGAGCTGCGGGACTGTGCCGGGCTGCTGCAGCGGGCCGGCTTCGCGCTGCCGGTCGTCGACCGCGAGGACATCACGCTCGGCTACGCCGACGCGCTCGGGCTGCTGCGCGACCTGCGGGCCGCCGGGGAGACCAACGCGCTGATCCGGCGCGACAGGCGCATCCCGCCCCGCGGGTTGTTCGGAGCCGCGCTCGCGCGGCTGGGGGGCCGGATCGAGGTCGCGCTGCGTCTGGCGATGATGACCGCCTGGGCGCCGCACGAGTCCCAGCCCAGGCCGCTCCGTCCCGGCAGCGGCGCGGTCGATCTGCGCGACGTGCTCGGGTCCTAGGGGGGCCGGGGACGTGCTGACGGGGTTGGGCGAGGAGTGCGCGAGGGCGTCGCGCATGCGGACGCAGCGCTTCTGGAGGTCGCGTTGCAGCTTGCGCGTATGGGCGCGGACGAGTTTGTCCTCGGCCGCGCGGCGCTCGACGATGAACCAGCGGTCGGTTGCGGGGTGATACTCTTTGCGTCGGTCGCGCCAGCGCTTCCAGCCGAGCATGACCCAGATCACCGGCGGCGGTCCCGGCCTGGGGGTGCGCGCGGCGCGCTGGCGGCGGCGCGTGTCGGCCCAGGCGCGGCGCTCGGCGAGCAGACGCATCGACGCGCGGGTGGCGAGGCGGTGCAGGCGGACTTCGGCCTGCCACTCGCCGTCGTTGGCGCGTTTGAAGAGCGCGCGGGTCTCGGCGCAGTGGGCGCAGCGGTGCCGCGTGGTGGGATAGCGGGAGACCTCCAGGTCGCACCAGGACTCCATGTCGCGGTGCCCGGACGGCTTGCGGAACAGACGCTGGGGTTTGGGCCGGCGTTCGCAGAAGGCGTCCTGGATGATCTCGACCCTGAACATGCGCTCGCGCATGGACACCGAGATCTCGGGGTCGGGCTCGGGTGCGGGGCGTACGCGGGTGGTGCGCGCGTACGGCGTCGGGTGGATCAGCCGGTCGTAGAGCCGGACGAGACCGGCCGGCAGCCAGCGGAGCACGCGTCCGGGGCGATCGGCGGGACCGTGCTGCCGGGGGCGGCGTGCGGTGCGTGGGGGCGGCGCGACCGGCGCGGCCGGTGCATCCGGAGCGGCCGGAGCGGGCGGGGTTTTGAGGCGGGCGTCGGCTTCGGCCGCGTGGGCGTGGGCCGCGGCCGAGCGGCGGCGGCGCTCCTCATAGGTTCGGCAGATCTGCTCCCAGGGTGACGGCCAGCGCGGCGGACGCGGCTCCGCCGTCCCGTTTGCGTGGCCGGAGCCAGCGGGATCGGCGGCGTCGGTTGGTGCAGCGTCGTCCACACACATCCGGCCGGTCTAGGACCGAATGCCTGGCGGTGTCAAGAATGTTTTCTCCGTCTGGAGACGCCCCTCCAGTGTCCTGATGACACAAGGATCTGCCTTGAATTTAAGCGCTTATCACCCTAACATGCTAAGGTGATAAGCGCTTACCTGTTCATATAGGAGGTGGCCATGCCCGACGACATGACGCGCTGGACGGTGTCGGTCTCGAAGGAGACTGACATCGCGGTGCGCAGCTTTCTTGCCCGGCGCGGCATGAAGAAGGGCGACCTCTCGAAATTCATCGAGGAGGCGGTGAAGTGGCGTGTGCTCGACCAGACCATGACCGAGGCGCGAAGCAAGTTCGCCGACCTGCCGGCCACGGAAGTGGAGGCGCTGGCCGGCGAGGCCGTGGCGGCGGTGCGCAAGGAGCGCCGCGGCGGTCGGCAGAAAGCCGGGTGAGGCGTGCGGCTGGTCGTCGACACCAACGTCCTTGTCAGCGCGTTGCTGGCCGAGGCCTCGCTGCCGGCGCACCTCATTGTGTTGTGGCGGGAGGGTCGCTTCGATCTTCTGACTTCGGCCGAGCAGCTCGACGAGCTGATGCGCGTGACGCGCTATCCCAAGATCCGCGAACGGCTGTCGCCGGCGCTGGCCGGGCGGCTCATCAACGAGCTGCGCGACATCGCCGTGGTGGTCAGGGAGCTTCCGAGCATGGATGTTTGCGCCGACCCCGACGACAATTACCTGCTGGCGTTGGCCGCGGCCGGTGGCGCGGATTTTCTGGTGACCGGGGACAAACGCGACCTGTTGCGGCTTCGGCTACATGAGGGCACCCGCATTGTCACGGTGCGCCACTTCCTCACGTCGATGGGCCGGCTGCCGTAGGATCGGCGAGACATTTCGGTGCGGCGGCCGGCAGCAAGCAGGACGCACGCAGTCCGCCGCCTTTCTGTCCACCGGAAGACGGCGAATTGCGTTCCACTCCATCCGCCCTTCGCTTGCTGGAGGTGGCAAGAATGTTTTCTTGGGCCGGGCGCGCCCCTTCGAACCCGCCCCAAGACGGTCGGGGACCCGTTTGCGCAGCCTGCGGATGATGGTCTTGACCTCACGCAGCCGATCCTGTGTGATGCATGCATCAATCGATCAATCGAGGACCCCATGGACCGCCGCATCGACGCCCACATCGCCCGCACCCAGTTCGGTCAGATCATGGACCTCGCCACCAGGAACAACGAGCGTTTCATCGTCGACCGGCGCGGCGAGCCGGCCGTCGTGATCATGAGCGTGCAGGACTTCATCCGGACCGTCGCGCCCCCGCCAGACTGGCTGCAGAAGGCCTGGGCCGGCGCCAAGCGGCGCGGCCTGGATACGATGACGCTCGACGAGATCAATGCGGAAATCGGCACCTATCGGTGCGAGAAGAAAGCCGCCGCTGGGGTCGAGTGATCCGAGCCGTCATCGATACCAACGTGCTGGTGTCCGGCCTGCTTTCCCCCGCGGGCAACGAGGCGATTGTCCTGCTCGCCGTTCGGCAGGGTTTGTTACGGCCCTGCTTTTCCGAGGGAATCATGACCGAGTATGCGGAGGTGATCGCGCGTCCGAAGTTTCGATTTTCCGCCGACGAGGTCGCCGCCACGCTGGCGCTGTTGCGCGAGCGGGGCGAGCTCGTAGCTCCGGCCGGGCCACCACCTGTGCTGCCCGATCCCGACGACGCGAAGTTTCTGCACTGTGCCGAGGCCGCCGGGGCGGAGTATCTTGTCACCGGCAACAAGCGGCATTTTCCGCAGGAGACATGCGGCGCGGTGCGCGTCGTCAGCGCCGGCGAATTGCTTGATCGCATCGCCCTGGAAATCTGATCGACATGCAGCACGGCGATTTCCGGATCGGCGAGACATTTCGGTGCGGCGGCCGGCAGCAAGTAGGACGGACGCAGCCGCCGCCTTTCCGTCCACCGAAAGACGGCGGGTTGCGTTTCACTCCATCGGCCCGACGCTTGCTGACGTCGGCTTCCACAATGGACACTTGATGCTGGAATTTCAGAAGAGGCTGGCCTACGTCACGGGACGGAACCAGCGGCGCATAATCGCCGGTAAGCCATCGGTGACTGAAATTCTTGTGCTCGACGACAATGGTAAACATAGAAACCAGTACGGACCGGGTGGCTGGTTCGGGGTATATTTCTGGAACGGCGGGGAATGGGAGCTTGATGCAGTATACGACTCCAGGGACGGGGCTCGGAGGGCGGCAGCGCGGATCCGTCGGCTTTATGCAACCAGCCAACTTTGACCGCTAAATAGTGACAATCAGCTTGGGTTGATCTGCAGATCAAAAACCTCACCAGCACTATCTTGGCAGACACCAACGCCGCTGCGACTCAATGTGTTAAAAACATACTCGCAGTGCAGCGTCGAACCATCGGCTGCAGAGGCAAACACGGAGCCGCCACCCTGTGCCGGCGCGCTGAGTGCGATGCCGCCGGCCGTCGCCGCGTGGCCACCGGAAATCCCGGTCGCCATTCTGACCGTCATTGCGCCGCCGTTGGCCATGTAAACCCAGCGCCCTACGTATTGTTTCCCGCGAAGCAAGATAGTGAAGTCACCGGCTGGGTGACCAGTATTGACCGTAATCATCGTTCGCGCTTGGTCCGCTGAAGACCGCCCCATTAGATACACGTCATAGTGGCGCGCGCATCCTGAGAGCGTTCCACAGACAGCCACGGCGGAGATCAAGAATCGCCTCGATGGGTGAAACTCGTGCGCACTACGCATCGCTCGCCCTCCCGGACCTGCGTGGGATCTCTTACGGTAGCAAGTAGGACGGACGCAGTCCGCCGCCTGTCCGTCCACCGGAAGACGGCGGATTGCGTTTCACTCCATCCGCCCTACGCCTGCTGCCGTCAGTCTTCCGCGTATTCCCAACGTAGCGGAACTCGCATTATCAACACGCCGTTCGAGTCTCGAAGAACTACGCAGCGTGGCGTCCTTGCCGCTGTTCCGACCAGCCGACGCCTCTCATTATAGTAGCGGATGCGGCTCTTGCCCTGGGGAATTGCGCGTGCGGAGAGGTGGCGGTTAGGGAGGTCGAGGAGACAATCGGCGCGCATCCCGAAGAGCGAGAACAGCTCGCATACCCTGTCACTGTCGGAAGCCGGCCGTCGTCGGAAGTACGTGGAGCGTAGCATCAGTCGTGATGCAGCGGGTGTATCCGAAGCAAAAAGTGGGGAAGCGACTGGAAGAACTGCTCCGCGCTCATTGGCGCCCCAGATTCGAAACTGTGTTGCAGGGGCAATTTCGCTATCTGCTTTGCAAATCTTCCGACCTCTCTTCGACCGAAGAGTTTCGCTCTAACTCCTTTTCCTGGGATCCTCACGACTCCCCTCATTTTCATACGATCCCGAAAGTCCCGGCAAAGATCGGTAACTCGGCCAGCATTGCGGCGAACCGCTCGATCAAGGGCAGC
>Ga0209040_10000141_pt1 | contig 46855 bp, 78 predicted proteins | sample BogFormECP12_OM3_FD_188240 | JGI IMG/M metagenome (GOLD analysis project Ga0209040, IMG submission 188240) | Bog forest soil microbial communities from Calvert Island, British Columbia, Canada - ECP12_OM3 (SPAdes) (version 2) | ecosystem: Environmental > Aquatic > Freshwater > Wetlands > Bog ... | reverse complement strand
TGCGGGCTTGTCACGGACAAGGACGGCGAGGGATTCGTCGGGATGCGCGACAAACGCGCGAGCCGCGGGAAGTTCCGTTGCATCGACGTTGGCCAGAAGGCCATTGCGGCGCCGTACACGCACATCTGGTGGTACCGAAAGGAGAGGCCGTGAAAGAAACCGCATACACACTCACCATCAACAAGAAGCAGGCCGAGGTGCTCATCGCCGCGCTCGACCTCTACACCCGCATCGGCATCGGCCAGTTCGAGGAGATCGTCAACGTCTACGACCGGGCCGCGAAGCTTCCGCTGGTGATTCGCGACGGAATGCGAAACGGTTTCGACTTCGTGAAGCAGCTCGTCGGACATCCGACGAACGGGTCGTACGGTATCCACCACCAGGACGTCGACGACGACTTCCGCGTGTCCTACGACGTGAAGCAGGTCATCCGGAACCGGCTCGCCTGGGATCGAGCCCCGAAGGGCGGGATGCAGGTGGACTTCGACGAACCTCGCGCGATCGGAATCGAGCCGCTCGCGACGATCGAGACTCGATGATCTGCTGGGGCCCCGCTTACGGGGTCCTGGCGGGCGCTGAGCCCCGAAAGGAGACAGGACATGAAGTGTCAGAACTGCAAAAGCGAGCGTGTCGCGAGCGTCTCGGCTCACTGCTCGGATCTCTGCAACGTGAGCATCGGACAGATCGAGGAGAGCGACTACGTGCCCCGAGACATGGGCATCGGCGGAGGTGATGACGTTCACATCACCTACTGCCTCGACTGCGGGCAGATCCAAGGCAAGTTCCCGCTCCCGACGTGCGATCTGGAGATCAGCGAAGATGAGAAAGCGTACTGAAAAGAGCGCCTTCTCCCTGACCTTCACCTGCAAGCAGTGCGGCGAACCGATCTCAAAGACGAGCGTGGATTTCGGAATGGACTGCAAGAACGACTGCGCTCGTCGTGCGTTCGAGGCCGGAGACACGCGACTGACGATTCAAGCCAAAGCCGAGAAGGAGAAGAAGCCATGAGGATCAAGACAAGGTTGCGAGCCAAGATCCACGTGTACGACGCCTTGGAAGTCCTCATCGACGACGCCATCCGCCAACCCGGCGATTGGCTGGATCACGACGAGAACGGCCGGGAGCTGACCGTCAGCGAGGCAGCCATCGTCCGAGAAGTTGCAAACGACCTTCGCACCGAAGTACTGCGTCGACTGGACAAGGCGAAGGCGAAGATTAAGCCGAAGAACCCCGACGGTCACGTGTTCGTGAGCCAGAGCAAGTGCACGTGCGGGTTCGAGGTCGGCGATGAGCCGAACGGACCATGCCCATTCGGTGCGGTGAAGCCATGATCCCGAAGATCCACAGGGTCCTCCGCGACTGCGTGAACGCCGAGACCGCGTTCGTCCAGCCCGACTACCCGTACGGCGCTCGCTTGCGCTGCAAGCGACGGAACTGGCTCGAGTTCAAGCCAGGCAAGACGGGCGGCTTTCGGTACGTGCACCAGACGAGCGACCCAAAGTCGTCCTTCGGTGCCGGGACGCGTTGGAACAAGCCGAAGCACGGCACGTACACCTGGCTCGCCGTGCTGGTCGTCACTGACGAGTACACGTCGAACGGCGAGCCCTCGGCCGTGACGACGTTCGGCCTCGGCCTGAACGACTCCGAGGACGCGCTCGACGCGTTCGAGGCGGCGTTCGACCGCGACCTGGACGAGAATCAGAAGAAGCAGGCGGCTCTGCTCAGGCTTCTCATCCCGCGCTACGGCACAAGGAAGAGCGGCAAGCTCTTCCGTGTGAGCAACGCTGAGACGGGAGCACTTCTGCCGCCTCAGCTCGTCACGGCAGGACACAAGGTGTTTGCCGCGTCGCTTACGACAAGCACGGGCGACCTCTCACTTCTCCGTCGAGATGGCACGAACCAGGACACCGTAGAGATCGCCGCTGACGTTCTCACGGGCCTCAAGAAATACAACCCGCCGCTTCAGTACATCGACGAGCACCGCCGATTCGGCCTCATGGACTCGTACTACCTCGGCAAGCGCTTGCTCGTCGAGTACGTGCCGGACGCGGCGGTGGAGGGAGCTGCGAAGCTCAGCCGCAAGGGCCTCATCGAGGCGGCGAAGAACACCGTGCCCGAGGTGCCTCCATCTCGACGTCGAACCGACGAGGCGTGGCCGCTCAAGAGCGTGAACGCTCACATCACGCCCGACACGGCCTCGGAGTTCTGCCCCGAGCCAGACGACCTTCACATCGACCCCGACCAAGCAGCGTCCCCGTTCTCGGACCAGGAGTAGATCATGAACCAGACCCCCGTGTGTCGTAGTTTCTCTCTCGTTGTCATCGACAAGGACCGCTACAGCGAAAACCGCGGCAACCGCGTCGTGCCGGTGCCGGTCTCGAAAGACCGCATGCCGGTCGAGTCCTTCCTCAAGGCCGTCATCAAGAACGCCAAGATCGAGCACCTCGGTCGCAACGAGATGGCCAGCCTGGAGTACAACCGGGCCAACCCCTCGAGCCTATTCTTCCAGGGCCTCCACCAGGCGTTCGCCAAGCACCACCCGTTCGCGCTTCGCCCCGAGGTGCTCGCGTACCTCATCAGCTTCAACGTGGCCGAGACCGTCAAGCGGCACCCCGAGGACTACCGGCATCTCTTCACCAAGGCCACCGGCAAGGAACTGATCCAGATTCGACACGACGGCCTGGTGCGGGGTTCGAAAAGCCCGTGGCACGAGGTGTTTCCGATGTTCAACGCAGGGCTTCGCGAAAAGGTCCCTGCGGGCATCATGGAGCACATGCTGCCGGGCTTCTCGACGGCTACGCCGGAGAGCGACGCCGCCTCGATGGTGTCCTTCATGGACGCCGCGAGCCCGTTCTACGACTACCACGTACGTACGTTGTGCGGCATCCCGGAGATTCGTCTCCTCGGCACGCCCGAGGATTGGAAGAAGCTCAAGACGGCCGCCGCCATGCTCGCCGAGCCGTTCGCGAAGCACCTGGGCCCCTACTTCGAGAACCTCCTGCCGGTGATCTCTACGCTCGCTGACCAAGCGAACGGCGCTCACCAGGACAGCGAGTTCTGGACGTCGATCTACAAGTGGGAATCGGAGTCCGGCGGCCCCAAGTTCAACGGCTGGATCGCAGCGTTCCTGTACTACGTGCAGGAAGACGGCAAGCTCGGCGTGAAGCACGACCGACACTTCAACTGGAAGAAGAGCTACGGCCTGCCTTCCGGCTGCGCCCCGGCACACGTCTCGTCGGTGCCGTTCGTGTGGGAATACCTCGGCACCGAGATTCCCATGTCGTTCGTGGGTGGCGTGCTCGGGCTCGACGTCGAGGATGGGTACCTCACGCCCGCGCTCTCGTACGGCGTGATCGAGAAGTAAGAACAACTCCGGCACTGAGCCGGCGGGAGAGAACATGGCATTGTCGAACTGGGACACGCTCGCCTTCGACGAGAAGGGCGAGTCGAGCACGGGCGACTTCACCTCGAAGCTCGGTGTCGAGGTCGAGGTCTACAAGAACTGGCTCTACGTCCGCGACGAGAAGGCGTGGGTCGACGGCGGGCAGTTCGTGAAATCGACCGTGATGCAGATTCAGCACGGGGAGATCACGTACAAAGACATCCACGTGGTGGCTCTTCGCGGACCCCAGAACGGCGTCTACGCCTTCGTGTGGTCGGGGTGGGAGCACGAAAAGACGCTGACCGGCATGATCGGCATCGGCGTGTACGGCTACGACGACCGCGGCGAATTCATCGGAGTCACCACGGACTCGCTCGAGTGGTTCAAGGAGCAAATCAAAACCGGCGACCTCGACGTACCGAAGGTGCTCAAGGAGATCGACCTCTCCAAGGGGCAGCGCTTCAACCAGGGCGACGCCTTCTTCGCGCAACACCTCGGCGAAGGCATCCCGGCAACGCCGCCGGGCGAAGCCGGGCCGACGGTCGTGTCGCAGATCATCAAGAACACGAAGTAGCTCGATTATCCGATGGAAGGTGCTGCTGGGCTTATACGCAAGGGTTCGATTCCCGCGAGCGCCTCTAGGGAAGAGTGTCTTCCCAAATTTTGGAGAGAATATCATGATTACGAAAGAGTTCCCGTACCCGAACGATCAACAGTTGGCCAGCCACCACAAGCAAGAGATCGAAGTTCTGCGCAGACTTGCCAACAAGCACATGAACAACGAGACCGGAATCTCGAAGTTCGAGATCGAACTCACCAGCACCCTCGGTGAGGCTCTGCTCGCCCACTCCGCGCTGTTGGGCACGTTCATCAACCGTCACGAAACTGAAAATCGCATCGAAGAGATCGGGCGCGATCTGAAAGAAGAACGCTGGTGTCGATCGTACGACCCCATGGCACTTGGACCGAACCTGGTGCTCGGGAACGCCTACCATCGTACCAAGGCCGTCATCAAGACTGGCATCTCCATGACGCTAGACGTCATCGTCTTCACCGATGAGGTGCAGTTCAAAAACTCCATCAAGGTGGGCGACAACAACAAGAAGCGCACCAAGGGTGACGCCCTGGAGATGCTCGGCATCGTCCCGCGAGGCCAGGGAAAACGTGCTCAGTCCATTCTCGAGGCCGTCACCTACGTTGACCGCCGGTTCCCCCTCAACCTCACCTCGAGCGAGATGGAAGACATGGGACGTACGTTTCAGTCGCAGTTGAACACCATCCTGCGAAGCCTCTCGTCGAGAGAGTTCATCGCCCCCACGTGCGCAGCTTTTCTCATCGCTTACCTGAAATGCCCGAGCGAGATCGAGACGTGTATGAGGCACGTTTCGAACAAGATCGGCTACACGGATGGTTCAGCAGCACACGCACTGACGCAACACCTGCCTCAGATGCAAAAGGAGTTCTCGAGACTCTCGCGGCACACCCTGGTCATGCACGTGCTCTCGTACCTCTACAAGCACGTGAAGAACAAGAAGGCTGGCGTTAACGTCCGAAAAGACGAGAAGGCTTACCAGTTCTTTCTGGATGGCAACTTCCGTGAGAGTTCTGGACGCTGAGGGGAGTGGTTCATGGCGAGCAGAATTCAATGGAAAAAGGGGACGCTGGACGAATCGAAGATGAAGCCTCTTGCCGGTGATCCGAGCAAGATTTTCAACGCTGTTAAAGCCTCCGGCGATAACGGCTTGACCGATTTCGAAATCGTCCGCGAAAGTGGTGTTCCCGCGTCCACGGAGTCGACTCGTCGGAACGAGTTGGTCCAGAAAGGCTATCTACAAAACAGCGGCCGTAAGCGACTGACGGACAAGGGTGTGAGTGCGGTTGTCTGGATTCTGGGCGATGGTGTTCCCCTCATCGCAGGCGACCGCGTACGGCGACCTGATCGCGAGGAACTGCAAGAGATGCTTGCTTCGCTTCCGCCTAAGTTCGATAAAACGAAGGCGTGGATTCAATACCTGATCCGAGATAGGAAGTGACTTCCTAGATCATCAAGAGACTCGGCAAGTCGGCTGGGCCCTTCGTGATGGCACGAGGGGCCTGGCGGGCGCTGAGCCCAAAGGAGAGAGCCATGAGAAAGTTCTTCAAGACGATCCTGACCTTTGCCGTACTCTCTGAGGAAGAGTCCGTCAGCACGGGAAGCCTCAACGACATCATGAACGTCGTTCAAGAGTGCGACGAAGGCGCTTACGTCGGCACGATGCTGAAGGAAGAAGCCGTCGAGCTGGCTCCGAAAGAAGCCGCGGAGGCTCTCGTCGAGTTCGGAAGCGAGCCTGGCTTCTTCCAACTCGACGGCAGTGGTCGTGACCTCGACGAAGAGGACGAAGAGGACGAAGAGGACGACGAAGACACGCGCACGTGGCGCGTCTGGGACGGCAAGACCAAGGAGTTCGTCTTCATCTCTCGAGACGAAGACAGCGCCCGCGACGAGTACGAAGCGATCTGCGAGGACGTGAACCTGGAGTACTACGTGGATCTCTCGCGCGGGGGCGACGGCGCGACGGTCGAGACCAACGGTGTCGACGAGGATCTCTGCAACAGGCCGGACGCGCCGGGAAGGAGTTCCACGTGAAAGACCCTCTCGTCGAAGTCCTGAAGAAGGCGACGCCGGAGCAGGCCCGTATCGTCCATGAGGTGCTCTCCGGGTGGTGCGAAGACACAAACGTCCACATGGACCCGGATGACGAGCACGACGCCAAGGTGCTCGAGAAGCTGCCCGCGGCCGAAGACCTGGTGGGCAAACTCGACGCCGCCATGGCGTCGCTCGCCGGACCGCTCACGGAGGCCGAGCGAAACCCGAAGACGAAGAAGTGCGAGCTGAACACGCATTTCTGCTCGGGGGAGTGCATCGCGCGGTACAAGGGCTCGAAGAAAGACGACCCCGAGTTCGACGCGTGCATCGCGTGCATCGCGATCATGAAGCGACGCGGCCTCAAGGTGAAGCAGGTGAGATGATGGCGCGTTACTTCGAGGAGTGGGACGAGAACACGGAGATCGCGTGGTGGAACGCTGGCCGCAAGCGACTCAACGTCATCATCCGGGCCTTCAACGCCTGGCAGCGCGAGGCACAGATCGAAGACGCTCACGATGCGAGTAAGGCGCGAGAGATTCTCGCCTTCATCGAAGAAGCCAAGCAGACCTGGGCCTCGAAAGACGGCGCCTCCGGATGGTTGGAGGTGCTTGAGGAGATGGAGAGGTTGGTGCGAGATGTCCAATGAAGAGCCGAACGAGAAGAACAAAAAGACCGAGAAGACCGAGACCGCCGAGAAGACCGACTTCGAGTTCAAGCGACTCACGGTCGACGAGCTGCGCACGTTCATCGACGACTTCGTGTCAGGGCGCATCTGGACCTCCGTGCACACTCCGGAGAATCTTATCGCGACTGTGTTCATGCCGATCGCGTTCGGCGCTTTCAAGGACTCCACCGAGGAGAGCCTCAACGACGTCGGCGTGATCTACGAGTACATGACGAACGCCGGTCCGCGCAGCGTCAACGGCTGTCCGATGTTCACCTCCATGCGGATCTTGCACAAGAAAGACTGGCAGCGCGCCGCACGCGCGATCGATCGCGAGCAAAAGCGAAGAAAGTCGATCAAAGTGTAATGGACGCGAAACACGCAAAAGAGCTGGCGGCCATCGAGGCTCTCAAAGCCTACGCGGCCACGCTCGCCGAGCACAACGTGCCGATCGATGACATCGCCGAGAAGCGAAGCCACGTGCACGTGGCGCTCATGATCGACAAGAACACCGGGCGCACCGTGATGGTGCGCGCTGAGTGGACGTTCACGACCGACGCCGCCGAGATCGAGCGGGCGCTCGCAAAGAAGACCACCCCGAGCGCTGGCTCGGCCTGAGGAGACCACGAACATGGCCCAGCGAAACATCCCGAACACGAACGAGATCAAGGGCTTCATGCACTGCTCGAAGTGCCTCCACGAAAAGCCCGATGGCGTGAGCCCTGCCGATTGGGCCCGCGTCAACGTCGGATGGACCAAGCTCGGTCTTCAAGTCTGGTGCGTGAGGCACGACACGAACGTCGTACACATCGACTTCCAGGGCCAGACGCATCCAGCAAACACAACGCCAACCGATCCGGAGCCGCCTACGACGCCCTCCAAGGACGCCAACTGACATGAACGAGATCCAGGAGTTCTTGAGCAGGGGCAAGTCCGTGTGCCCTTTCGCTCAGACGAGCACCTTGCACTTCGCCGAGTCCGGCAGTGCGCTCGTGCGTGCAGTGAAGGAGTTCGCCGAGACGCTCGGCGCAACGCCAGCACACGCGCTCGTCGTCGGTGAGAGCAAGGACACCTCGTCGTGGGGGTTCGTGGAGACGAAGGCGTGGGCGATCGAGAGATTCATGAACCTCTTCACAGTCTGCTCTCTCATCTCGGGAGTCGATCTTAGGGAAGCTCTCGAGCACGCCAGGTGCAAGATCCTCCCTATGTTCGACGACGAGTGCCCGACGAGGCCCATCCTCGGGCTCAATAACCAGCCGCTCTTCACGATCTGCATGGCGCCGGTCTACCCCGAGACGCACCCGCGCTACGCGCCACGACCCATCGTGGTCGTGACCTGGGGTGAAGACGTTGCCAACGTGCAGGCGCTCCCGAAAGTCCTCGCGGCCATCCGCGACAAGATGCGTGCGTGGCACGGCAGCCTGTACGACGCGGATGAGCTGATGGTCCCCCTCCCGAAGGAGGTAGCGTGATGTTCGGGCTCATGTTCAACTTCCCCACCCAGGCCGATCTGAAGGCCCATGCTGCGCGTCACGGGCGCGGATGGCGGCGAGCATCGCTGGAGCAGGTCCGGATCTGCCGCGCTAAAGAACACAAGCTCGAGCGCATCGCGAAGGCCGAGCCGTGGTCGGCTAACATGCCATGGAAGCGCGAGCTGAACCTCAAGGCCGACACCTTCCCGGTGCTCCGGTTCTTCAACGGCAAGACCACGGAGAGTCCGAGCGGGCTGTGGCTCTACGAAGAGAAGCTGCTCCCGAAGGGCGGAGCCCTAGTCACGCATCAAGGAAGCCGCCCCGGAAGCGTCATCTTCGACGGGCCGGTCATCATTCCGGCTCTCTTTCACAAAGACGACCGCGGGTTCACGGGTTGGGGTGCAGAGCCCTTCATGTCGCTCACGCCGATGGAGTTCTTCACGCTCCGGGCCGGAACGAAGCTCGCCACGGGTCACGTGGTCATCGCGGGCCTCGGCATGGGGCACCAGCTCATCGAAGTGAGCAAAAAGAAGAGCGTGAAGAAGATCACCGTCGTCGAGAAGTCGGCTGAACTCGTGAGGTTTATCTGGCCGGAGATTCAGAAGCATCTGAACATGCCCGTCGAGTTGATCGTCGGTGACGCCTACGAGGTTCTCCCGAGCCTCACGGCGGACATCGCGCTCATCGACATCTTCCCGAACTACGGCGGGAACAAGTTCGAGGTCCGGGACCTGAGCCCGGACAAGTACATGCGCCGTAACGGCCGCAGGCGCCTGAACTACAACTTCGGATGGAAGCCCGTCCCTTGCCCCGGGATCAAGCGCACGTGGGTCTGGGGCGCGGCGGACGTGAAAGGAGAATGGTGATGAGCAGCAGCATCCAATCGGTGAACACGCTCAGCTCGACGTTGCGAATCTCGAAGGAGAATGCCACCTCGGCTCGAGGAGACCTCGATCTGCCCGAAGCAAACCCTCTCGACAGGCTCAAGTTCGACGAGAGCGGCTTCGCAGCCATCAAGCACTTCTCCTGGTGTTACATGGGGAGCACAGACATGAACGTGCTCCGCCAGTTCGCGGCCCTCACGGAGGGCGACGCGGATCTGGTCTTCCTCTGGGATGGTGGCTGGACTACGGGCGCTCAGATCCGAAGCGGCGTGGTGACAGAGTGCGACGTCGCGATGACGTTGGTTCCGAAGAAGGCGCCTGGGGTGCAGTGATGCTCGTCTACATCTACCAAGCTGCACTTATCTGCGAAGAGTGCGGCGAGAAGTGTCGCGAAAAGCTCACCGAAGAAGGACGCGCCCCAGAAGACCCCGACGACGAGGCATCCTTCGACTCCGACAACTTCCCCAAAGGACCGACGGAGGAAGGTGAATCGGACTCGCCGTCGCACTGCGATCACTGCAACGTCTTTCTCGAGACCAGACTCACCGGCGAAGGCATCGACCAGCTTCTCGACGATGCGGAGGCAATCCTTCAAGGTCTTCGCGAACCAGGAGCGGTGTTTGAGCAGTGGATCGCCTACTACGAAAGGCACGACTCGCGGTTCAACCTGGTAGCTCTCGCCGAAAACGGACAGCTCACCATCGGCGAGATTCTCGACACGCTCGTGAAGCAAAAGGCTGAGGTCAAGAAGCTGTCTGCCGAGTGCGAGCGCTTGCGCAATGCACTCGTCATTAAGAAAGGTAAAAGGAAACGTGAGCAGCTACCTCTATGACTCCATGGCAGACTGCGTGAAGTCCAAAGCCCACTCGACCAGCGTGGACGACGATGGCTTTTGCAACCACTGCGGCAACGAACCCCTTGACGAAGAAGGCGAGCCGAAAGCCGGAGACGTATGCCGTCACGGCGAGACCTGGCGGTTTCGCCAAGCACACCTCCTCGACAAGGTGCTCGTGGTCGACTGCGACACGTGCGACGTGTCACGGTACTTCGAGCTGGCGAAGACCGAGTACGGCCCTCGACTCGAGAAACTGCTCCAAAGCACACGCGAGTGCCTCGTGAAACATGGCTGGACGTGCGACGAGGTGACGGAGCTGCAAGGCGAAGACCTCGAGTACAGCTTCACGGCGTCGCGCGAGCCCGATGACACGGACGAGTGCGCTGTCGACTTCAACGCCGAGATGTGCCTCTCCGAGGACTACGACGGCGAACGCGGCGGCGTCACGTTCCGCGTGGACGTGAACCGCGTCAGCGGCGCGTGCATCACGAATGCCGCGCCCGAGAACTACGGGCCGAAGTGTTGGGTGCCGCGCGACGACAAGGCCGCTGTGTCGGAGCGGCTTTCGGTTCTCGAACGACTCGACCCGGAGTCGGTGCTTCCGCTCATCAATCGGTAGTCGAGGACGCGGGCAGTGAGTCCGCGGAGCGAACATGAGTAATAGATACGGCAAGGACGTTAGGGATCCTGATCCTGATCCTTTCCAGGAGTCCAGCGACGGGGCTCCGTGGATGGAGGACGACATCCAGAGAAAACTCGCTAGAGAAAGCTGGAAAGATCGGTCCAGCCCGTGGCGAAGCCCGCTACCGCCGTGGCGTGACATGGGCATCATGTCCGTCAGCGACCTGCTCTTCGAGTACGAGGAAGAGATCCGAGTTCTCCGAAGAGACCATGAGCAACTTCTCGATGCGAACACCAGCCTATGCTCCAAGTTGGATCAAGCTGAGTACCGGATCGAGGAACTCAAAAAGAATCTGACGGACCCGTCAGAAATCGCTCGTGTGCAACGCGAGCTGCGTGCCAAGAGCGATGCCGTCGGTCTTCTCCAGAAGGCGTTCGACGAACACTTTCGAGTTGGCCTCGTCGAGCTTGAAGCAACCGACCGCACCAAGCGAGTGCTTGAGGAACTTCGTGAGAAGTCCACTCGCCTGGAGAAAGAGCGCGACGAGGCAGTCGCGAAGACTACTCGACTCGAACAAGAACGAAACGAAGCCGTGGAAAAACTCGGAACGATCGATCGCGCGAAGTCGCAAGACCTGACGATCGAGGTTCGCGTCGTGGACATGGGAGACGACTAATGAGCATCGCAGCAGAAGAGACTTGGCGCCGCGACAAGCGTCTGCCTCGTCCTCACGAGACTCTCGAAGACTTCATCACCCGCCAGAACAACTTCTTCCGCCACGGGCGCGCGGTCTATCACGCGAACCTGCCGTCCTTCCGGATCGGATGGCTCGACTCAGTGCGCATGGCGTCGCGCATCCACGCAACGCAGGACGCGGGCGAGAGCACGGTGTGCGGCTACGGCCCGATGGCCGCGCATCGTGTCGAGCGCTGGGTCATCGTGGCCGAAGTGCCGCGAAAGATTCGTGGCACGAGCCGCTACTGCAAGACCTGTTTCGGATACGTGAAGAAGACCGTGCCGTGGCTCACGGCACCCGACCTGATGAAAGAGGCATCATGAGCTACGCCATCGGAACGGTGTTCTACGGCATCCCGCTCACCAAGGAGATCAAAGAGGCGGTCGCCGAGCAGGAGAACCTAGACGTGTCCGACCTGGACGCGTCTTTCTTCGAAGATCAATTCAACATGCTCTACACGCAGGGTGAGGGGCTGGAGGGCTACTGCGGCTTCAAAATCACGGAGTTCGACGAGACCGCGGAAGTGCAGCTCGTCTCCGACTTCGTGAAGCCGTTCAAGGCTTCGCCGAAGCAAAAGTCCGAGGCCGACAAGAAGATCAAGGCTCTGCCCGAGCACATGCACAAGGCTGCACCCAAGATCGGTCTCTACGTCATCTGGTCGTCGAGCTGAAGCCACCGAAAGCACGAACATGATCAAGTTCAACATCTCCTTCATGGACAAGAACGGCCTGCGCACCCTCTCGGGCCCGAACCAGGGCCGCTACTTCAAGGACACGCGCGAGGAAGCCGAGAAGCACCTCCGCGACTTCCTCACGAACAACAGCGAAGAGCGACTCGCGGACATCTACGGCAAGCAGGCCATCGGAACGTTCCGCGTGGACGAGTTCGACTGTTACGACCATGGCGACGCCAAGGGCATCTACGTGGACATCGGTCCACAGGAACCTTGCCCGCGCTGCGGCATGATGCACCTCGCGGGCGATTACGTGGCGCGGCCGGACCTCAAAGGGGTCAAGGACGGCATGCCTCACTGCCCGCCCGACGTCCTGTGCACCTGCGGCGCCTTGCTCAGACATAGCGTTCCTCTGTTCAAGGTCAGCATGTCCGGGTGGGTGTGGAGGATTCTGTGAACGGCCTCATCGTCCAGAGGGCGGCGGCGACTGGTGCTGGACCATCGTCGACGTCGAGCGGTGGGAGCAAATCCAGAGCGTCGGTGACGTTGGTGGTGAGAGCACGGAGAAGTACGAGGAGTGGCTCGGCTACCTCACGTGCATCGACGCCGAGGATCCTGCCAAAGAGATCGCGAAGCCGAAGGGCTGCCCCGAGCCTCTCGGCAAGATCGTGATGCAGTTCTTCAGCCAGCGCTACGTCACCGAAGTGGTGGTTCTGGAGAACATCAGCGGCATCATCACGCTGGGATAGCCATGCCTCGCCCTCCCAGCACCGAGAACCGCGTTCGCCTGAACCTCGAGCTACCTGTGCGCGTTCGCGATCAACTCGAACGTCTGAAAGAGCTGTCCGAGGCAGACAGCCTGACGGAAGTGATTCGTCGCGCTCTCCGAATCTTCGAGCTGCTCCTCGAAATGCGGGCGAGCAAAGCCTCGATCATCATCCGCGCCAAAGACGGCAGCGAAAAAGAAATCATCATCTCGTGAAAGGAGTTCCCCATGATCGTCACCACGCCCACAGCCGAACAACCCGAGTGGCAGCGGCGCATCGAACGCCTGCGTAACCGCATCAAGGAGGATCCGAACGCGATCATCTCGAGCTACGAGCTGAACCTCAGGTTCATGTCGACGCCAGCCGCCGCGGGCGAGATGCTCTTGAAGCTCGGCCTCGTCATCGAGGGCGCGAAGGGCGAGGCCCGTACGCACAAGCGAAAGGTCGCGCTAGGATCTCTCGCTTACGCCATCACGAAAGAGTTCGAAGAAGTCGAAGCGTTCCGCGTCGTCGTCTGACCTTTCTGCTTGGGGTTGTCTCGCACGAGACAACTCCCGGCGGGCGGTGAGCCTGAGGAGGAGAACATGATGACCAGCGAAGAGATCGCCAAACAAGTCGCCAAGTTTCTAGCCAACCGGCCGACGTGTAAGAGCTGTCTTGGTCAGCTCACAGTCTCGAACACGTCGAGGCTTTATAGTGGCAGCCTTTGGCACCTCGTCGACAACGGCCGCGTCCACGCCTCTGGCCTCACGGTCACGCTTGTGGAGCCGTCCGCGTCGAACGTGACGAAGAAGTCCGCGTCGAAACCGACGGGGCTCGTGTGCGAGCGCCTCGCCCGCATCTGCTGCCCGAAGTGTGGCAACGTCGCCGGCAGCGAAGTCGAAGAGAGCCGCATCGAGTACATCGAGACCTTCGACATGTACCGCGTCGTGTCGGTCAACCCAGACGGGCAACTCGAAGTGACGCGGACCAGCTCCTTCGTCGAGGGCTCGGACGGCGACGGCAAGAACCCGCGTTTTCGATGTCAAAAGCGAGACGCTGATGGTAAGTGGTGCGGGCACACCTGGCCTGTGCCGGAGTGGGTCGAGAAAGCGCTCTGGGAGGCGGTATGAGCTGGGGACCTGTAGAAGTCAGCGGACCGCATCCGAAGTGCGTGAGGTGCGGCGGGGCATGGCAAGGGGACGACGACCACACGCACGTCGCCTGTCAGGATGGTAATGTCGTCGTCTGGCGCCACCAGCACAACGACGTGACGCGCATCAGCATTCAGTTCTCACCCGTCTTCGACGTCAGGTGGAACTGCGATTGCATGGTGCCGGAGTGCAAGGGCCTCAACGTCATCTACGAAAACCACGACTACGACGAGCAGACCTCCCTCTACGACGGCAGCCCGGAGGTCGAACGCTTCGTGGAGCACAACCTGCCCTTCACATGCTCCGAGGCCGACGTTCGTGCTGTTGTAGAGGCCGGTCCGTGGAAGTACCCGGCATGAGGGAGCGCAAATGATCCTGAACCTGACATTCGATGAGATCGACATTCTCATCCGAGCCATCCAGCTCAAACGCGACAACTACCAGATCAGCGACCGGGATGACGATCACGCTCTCCTGAACGGTCTCGAAGATCGCCTCGAAGCCATCTGCCACCAGGACGCCGAGGCCGTCGCGACCGCCTGGGAGGCTCCCGTCCAGAACGAGAAAGGCCGGCGCAAACACTGGTTCCGCTCCGTCGAAGTTCGCATCTTCTCGGAGGTGCTCTACGTGTTCCGGGTGCGTGCCGAGGACTTGCTCAGGCCCAACGACCCCATCACGGACCACTACGTCGTCCTCGGAAACCGGGAGTACCGAACGACGCAACCCGCACCGGCCGAGGTTCACCTGAAGGCGCTCGTCGCCTTCCGCGGAGTGACCGCGTGGATGATCGATGCAGGAATCACCGAGGACTCGGTGAGGAAGGAATGGCCATGAGCGCAGCGACCGTCGAAGGCACCATCGAGATCGCCAAGTCCATCCAGAAGAAGGCGGAGGAAAACTTCATCGAGTACGGATTTCTAACGCCCGTCACGTTCGTCTTCCTTCGCAAAAACTGGCAGACAGGAGAAGTCCACCTCGAACCACAAATGGCCATCATCTCGCCGGCCACCATCGGAATCGAATTCGGTGACGAGGGCAAAGACGTTTACTCCGAGATCCTGCACGTCGTACTCAAGAACGGCAACGGGATCGCCATCATCAACCTGATGGAATGTTGGACGGCCCACGGTGAAGACGGTACCGAAGATGACGTCATGGCGTGGTACCAAGAGCATGGCACCTTCAAGGACTACCCCGGTCGCAAAGAGAAAGCCGTGATCTCCATCGAGCACGAAGACCTCCACGGCGGCGCGATGTGGATGGCCGAGATTCTTCGACCAGAAGGCGAACCGGCCCATCTTGGACCGTGGGTTCCGATGACGGACGGCAACCAGATGGAAGGCCGCTTTTTCGGGTTCTTCAACGAGCCCGTGACCGCATGACGACGTGAACCAGAGCAAGTGATGCGCTGAACAGGACAACCCAATGACCAAGAACAACACCGCGAAGAAGACCGCTTCGAAGACCACCACGAGGATGAAGAGGGACCCGCAAATGACCATGAGTCAGAAGAAGCCCAAGACTCGCGCCAAGAAAACCGCCGCACCCAAACCCGCGTCCCCGTGGTCGCTGACCATTCCGTTCTTGATCGCGGCCCGCACCGTCGGTTCAATTCGCGAGTACGTCGATCTCGAGGAGGTCAAGCACACGATCAAAGGGAAAGAGGTCGTCATCGTCGACCTGGCGGAGCTGCCGATCACGTTCGCGCAGACGTTGCCTCGCTACATGCCCGGGTCACCGCAAGCCGCCCTGGCGGAGCGCTTTACCGATCAACCCGTCGACACGATCTTCGACACGCTGGTCTCGAGCATCAACGAGTTCGGGCGATCGATGCAGATCCTCGGCGGCAAGGCGGACCCGCTCGTCGAGATGGAGCTGAACGGCTTCTGGTACCCCATCCCGATCAACGTGTCCTACCAGACCGGCTACTTCGGCGGCCCGTTCGTCTCGGTGGCGGTGGACCTCGCGGCAGTCGACTTCATCATCCGCAAGCGCTGGTTCATCGACGAGATGACGTTCAAGAACCCGGCGGGTGATCGCATCAAGCGCACCGTGATCGAGATCCTCTCCGAACTCGGTCTCCGCCGCACGACGCCCGAGAAGGTCGCCGTCATGCGTGACATGGTGTTCAAGGCGGCGACGGTCGGGGCCGAGTACGGCAAGGTCGTGGATGTGCCCACGTCCGTTCTCGTGGCCATGACGGTCGGCTGGCGCGAGGTGCTTCTGCCGATGCGCTTCGGCTCCGAGCAGTCGCCGAAGTCGATCATCACCGAGAACGAACTCGAGGTCGATCGCGACATGGAGGAGAAGCACGCCTACAACCTACCTCTCGTGCGAGGGTTCTCCCCGGACCTCAAGCGCTTCGGATACGTGGACGTGCGGTCGCTCAAGCCTCACGTCTTCGACAAGACGGCCAAGGACCGCATCGTGCTCCCGGCGGACGAGCGTCACGTGCTCGACGCCGTGTTCTCGACGCCGCCGAATCTCATCTTTGGCGACTTGTTCAAGAACCGGCACGGCGGCATCGTCATCCTGGCGGCCGGTCCTCCTGGTACCGGCAAGACGCTCACCGCCGAGGTCTACTCCGAGTTCACGGGGCGCCCGCTCTACGCGCTCGAGATGGGCGAGCTAGGCACGAGCCTGGAGCACGTGGAGAACAATCTCCAACGCATCTTCGACCGCGCCCGGCGGTGGAACGCGGTGCTTCTCTTCGACGAGGTGGACGTGTTCCTGGCCGAACGCGGCGAGGACATCGAGAAGGCCGCCATCGTCGGCGTCTTCTTGCGGCTACTAGATCAGTACGAGGGCACGTTCTTCCTCACGACGAACCGCCCCGAGGTCATCGACAAGGCGTTCAAGTCGCGCATCACGGTCAAGATCGAGTACCCCGCGCTCAACGACGAGAAGCGAACTCGCGTCTGGGAGCTTCTCCTGGAGGCCGCGGGCTTCAAGCTCAACGGCGAGATGGACTGGCTCGCCGCTCACGACCTCAACGGGCGCAACGCCAGGAACGCGACGCGCATCCTGCGCATCCTGCACCCGGATGCGACCTCGCTCACGCGCGAGAACCTCGAAGAGGCTCTCAAGTACATCGCTCGGTGATCCGTCGGACCGCCCGGTTTTGGCTCACGCCAGGCTCGGGCGGTCTCGCGGGCAATGAGTCCACAAGGAGTTCAACATGAGCCGACTGACCCGACTTTCCAACAGCGATATCCGCGCAAACTTCTCGATGATCGAAGCCCGTCTTCGGTCTGAGCCCGAGACGGCCGAGGAGTGGATCGCGATTCGTGACTCGCTTCGAGCTTGCACGCGCGAGGCCGAGAGGCGAGTCGCCGAAGCCAAGGCGCTCGATTTTTCGAAAGAACAAGCGAAGAGAACCCCGTCGTGAGCGACTTCCGGGAGAAGGCTCACGCGTGGCTGGCAACGCCGCGTGTCGACCTCGCGAGCTACGACGTGATCATCGTGGCGTTCTCGGGCGGCAAAGACAGCCTTGCCTGCCTGCTGCACCTGCTCGACCTCGGCGTACCGAAAGGCAAGATCGAGCTGTGGCACCACGACGTGGATGGTTGCGAGGGCTCGACGCTCATGGATTGGCCATGCACGAGGGCCTACTGCGAAGCGGTCGCCGAAGCCTTCGGCGTGCCGATCTACTACTCGTGGAAGGTCGGCGGGTTCGAGGGCGAGATGGCACGCGACGACGCGCCCACAGCGCCGACTCGCTTCGAGGTGCCCGGGGGACCTGGAGGGCCCGGCCTCCGCGAGGCGGGCGGCAAGGGACCGAAGGGAACGCGCAAGCTCTTCCCCCAGGTCTCCCCCGACCTCTCCGTGCGCTGGTGTAGCGCGTACCTCAAGATCGACGTCTGCGCGGTCGCCATCCGCCACCAGAAGCGCTTCAACCACGCCCGTACGCTCGTCGTGACAGGCGAACGCGCGGAAGAGAGCGCCGCGCGAGCGAAGTACAAGACGCTGGAGCCCCACCGCGCCGACCGGCGCAACGGCAAACTCCGTCGTCACGTGGACCAGTGGCGCCCGGTGCATGCGTGGTCACGGGAGCAGGTCTGGGGCATCATCGAGCGATACCAGATCAACCCTCACCCCGGGTACCGGCTCGGCTGGGGCCGGCTCTCGTGCGCTGCGTGTATCTTCGGAAACGAGAGTCAGTGGGCAAGTCTGCGTGTCGTGAACCCTAGTCAATTCGCAACAATCGTCGCGAAGGAAGCGGCGAGCGGCAAGACCATCAAGCGCAAGCTCTCGGTCCTCGAAACCGCCGCGAAAGGCAAGGCGTACGTGATGCGCGACGAAGACATCAAGGCGGCGCTCTCGACCGACTGGAGCGAGCCCATCATCGTGACTGACTGGCAGCTCCCTGCGGGAGCGTATGGAGATTCCAATGGCCCAACCTGAAATCGAGACGACTACCGCGGCAGATATCGCGACCGTGTACGTGCTGACGTACAACCACAAGCACGGCACCGACGTGTCGGTCTACCGTACGCACGACGGCGCCATCATCTCGATCTTCGAGATCGTGTTGGAGTACCTCTCCGAGGTAGAGGACCGCGAGAAGCGATCAGCAATCCGAGAAGCCGTCAAGCAGCGGAGCCTCGCGAAGGTCAGCGAGTTGTGGGCCGAGGCGACGGAAGAGGGCTTCGACATCGACACGTGCGCCGTGATCGAGGATGAGGCGGACCTCGAAGCAGCAATCCAGTCATCCGAACAGGATGACGCTGATGTCTGAGCCAAAGAAGCCCAAGGCAAACCTTCCCAACACCTCAGCGTGGACCGTGCCCGTCCCGAGCACCCCGCCCAAAGCGACCAAGCCGAAGCCGGACCCGTTCTGGCGGCCGAAGTCACGTAAGCATCGGTGACCGTTACGAGTCTCGATGATCCGCTTGGCCCTTCATGTTACCGTGAAGGGCCCGGCGGGCAGTGAGCCCCAAAGGAGACCATCATGACAAGACGAGTCGTATCCGGGATCAAGAACTTCTCCCAAAAGAGGGCAGACGCCGCGGTGGGTGAGTTGTACGCGCTCGTCGAGGCGTACGTGCTGGCGCACGGTGGGAAGAAAAACGAGGAGTCGTTCGGGTACAACTGGACGCTGCCCACCAAGTTCGGACCGTACCGCGTCAGCGTGCACTACCGCAAGGGTGCGACGGGTCTGGCCAACGGGTACCTGACCGTATTCGGATCCTTCGAGGACATCGTGAAGCAGCAACGCGAAGACTTCGGGAAGATGCCCCGGCCGTTCCCGGTCGGGTTCCCGACGGACCACCACAAGTGGAACTTCCATCTCGGCACGTACCAGGAGATCACCGCCGACGAAGCGTTCGCTCAGTGGGAGCGCGCGGTATCCCGCGTCCTGCCCGCCGTGGCCGTCAACGTTTGACCGGGCAGTGAGCCCGAGAAAGAACCGATCATGGCACTCGAAAAAGACGGCGACACGACCGAGGTCCAGGGCTCCGGTGCGAAGCCCTACGTGCTCAAGTACATCGGGGGCGTGTACTCGTGCTCCTGCCCGGCGTGGCGGAACCAGAGCGAGCCCATCGACAAGCGCACGTGCAAGCACCTCAAGAAGATCCGCGGCGAGGTCGTCGAGATCGCCCGCGTGGCAGGCGTCGCGCTCTCGCCGGAAAACCTTGCGCTGGATGCGGCGCTCAAGAAGAAGGCGCAAGAGAAAGCGGCACCCGCTCCGCCCGCCGTAGCTCGTCAAGGAGCCAAGCCCTCGAGCTTCGGGTCGCCTACGCTACTCCTCGGGGCGCAGCCCATCCGGGGCAAGAAGCAGGGATCTTGGCAAGGTCCGATCAAGACGATCGATACGGTCGATAGCTCAACGCTCGGCGATCTGCTCGCGCAGTCGATCCGATCGAAGCCGGCCACGAAGCCTGCCGCGAAGACGCCCGAAGGCTTCGCAGCCGGCGTTCGCGCCGTCGAGATGGACGACGAGGAAGAGGAGTCCGAGCCCGTCGGCGTCCGTGCCGTCGACATGGACGAGGACGAAGCCGAGAACATCGAAAACATGCAGGACACGAGCGACGGCGACGCGATCCTGGCCCGCGCCGCCGCCCAAGGCCGCAAGCTCCGGCCGGACGAGAAGGCGAAGCTCAACGGCCCGCCCGTGCTCCTGGCGATGCCCTTCGAGGGCGCGGACGTCGACCCGACGGACTGGTGGATGAGCGAGAAGCTCGACGGCGTGCGGGCGTACTGGGACGGTAAGCAGTTCATCTCGCGTCAGGGCAACGTATTCTACGCGCCGGAGTGGTACACGCGGCTTCTGCCCAAACACCCGATCGACGGTGAACTCTGGATGGGACGCAAGATGTTCCAGAAGACCATCTCCGTCGTGAAGAGCATCGACGCGGGCGAGCGTTGGCGCGAGGTCAAATACCTCGCGTTCGACCTGCCTCATCTGAAGACGTCCTTCGAGTCTCGCATGCGAGAACTCGACACGCTCGCAAAGATCGGCGGCCCGAAGTGGTTGTCGAAGGTCGAGCAGACTCGCTGTCGTGGCTTCAAGCATCTCGAGTCCGAACTCGATCGCCTTGTCGCCCAAGGCGCCGAGGGCATCATGCTTCGGCAGCCGGACTCGATCTACGTGGCAGCGCGGAGCAGCACGCTCCTGAAGGTCAAGCCTTGGAAGGACGCCGAGGCCAGGGTGCTCAGCTACGAGCCCGGTAGGGGCCGGCACCTGGGCCGCCTTGGCTCTCTCGTCGTCGAGACGCTCGAGTCCGTACGCTCGAAGCGTGTCCAGTTCAAGATCGGGACTGGACTCTCGGACGCGGACCGACGCAACCCCCCGCCCATCGGGTCCGTCATCACGTTCCGCTACATGGACAAGACCGACAGCGGCGTGCCGAAGGGTGCGAGCTTCGTGGCCATCCGCGACTACGAGTGATATAGACCAGCTATGCTGGTCAAGGTGATTTCCACTCAGTCGTTCGGTGGGCGTTGGGATTGCGTCTCGCTGCTCCTCGGTGAAAAGGGACCGTTCCCGGCCATCATCGTCGACGGCGAGACGTTCGACGTGAAGCCCACGCGTTGGCGGCGCATCGTTGCGTGGGTCAGGAGGCTGTTGAGATGAGCGATCACGAAGAGACTGAAGAGCCTGTCGTCCTGCGCGTGAAGGTTCTGCGCGCAGGACGACACAACCGTCGCCTCGATAGTTGGGAGTGGTTGTCCGCGCCGCCGCATGTTCGCCGCTTCATCGAGGGCGGCTTCGCCTCCGTCGTGCTCGAGCTGGCAACGCTCGGCTACACCTTCCGCGTGGAAGTTCTCGAAGAAGACATCTCGTTTCTCGATTTCGCATCTCGTGGAGGCAGTCATGGGTGAGACCGAAGGCTACATCACCAAAGGCACTCGCATTCGAGCGCACTGGTTTCAGGTGAACGACCCGCCGTCGAGCTTGGCGGGTATGCAGATGAAGTTCGGCGTCACGGAGCGCGTGGTCACGGGAGTCGTGCGTCACGTGCGAGGTGATCACCCCGTGACCCCGACCGAGGTCCGTTTCTACATCGACCCGGAGTCCCCGTGGGACGGAGCTACGATCACGCCGCACGGCTGCACGTGCGGCCACTCTCACGTGGAGATCAACCCGAAGCACGTGACCGGGATCGTGAAACCGGGCAGTGAGCCCGAAGGAGACGCTCATGAGCAAGGAAGTTAGGTACCTCGACATGTCAGCCCTCGCCAAAGAGCTGAAAGAGCTTCAAGAGCTGAGGGAGTGCTGTCACTCTTGCGATCTGGTCATCTACGAGCCCGAGCCCGGAGTATACAAGCACGGCGCTCGCTTCACGAAGCACGGCGAGACCAAGATCGTCGTCGACGACGAGGACGCGGAAGCCGACATCGACCACAAGGCCGAACCGGACCTCGACGACGAAGAGCACGATCGTCTCGAGGTACTCGAAGCTCTCCAGAAAGAGTTGGTCGGCGAAGGCAACGACCTCGATGCCGTCGAGGGGCCGATCTTCGCAGCCGACACGTTCCCCGAGCGCTGCCGTGAGATCGCGCTCGAGTCCGAGCAGATCACGGAAGACTCGCCGCTCATGCCGTACGTGGATTGGAAGGCCGTAGCGGAAGATGCTCGTGCCAACCACTACGAGTTCGACTTCAACGGCGAGGAGTGGATCCGGCCGGCATGAACTGGATCTACCGCTGGTGGCGGCGCTCCGTCGTCGTCAAACGCGCCGACCCCGACCGTGACGTTGCCTACATCTTCGTCGGCTACCAGGACTCGGACGGGACCGTAACGGACGGGCCTTCACAATCACTCTACTGCTCCCGCGGCAACCTGTTCGCCCTCGCTTGGGTGTGCCGTGAGTGGCTCGCGATGGAGAAGAGAAATGGACCGACCAAGATGGTCACCCTGACACTTCAAATCCCGATGCCTGACGGCGGAGTTGAAACATGCGTCCTCGATGTTCCGGACTGGGCCAAGTACAAGCTCTTCCGCCGAATCATCCACCTCGCCAACGAGTTCGGTTGGCGAGGTGAATGCCCGCACCCGGCGCCTCACGGCGCCTTTCGCTGAAGGAACACCCATGAAAGCTACTTGCTCCAAGAATCCGAACCACAAGCGCTTCATCACGGTCGCCCATGTCACCGAGTACTGGGTCGTGGACGAGCGCGGCAACTTCGTCGAACAGACCGGAAACACAGGCGAGGCGACTCACGGCCCGAACCCAGACAACATCTGGACCTGCGCGACATGTGACGGCGAAGTCAGAATCGAGGCGTCATGATCGACCAAAACACAGCCATCAAAGAGATCATCCGCCGTCGCGGTGACACCGAGTTTGACAGCCTGTACGGCACGACCAAGCTCGAAGTCCGTGACGAGCGCGATGAGCTGCTCGTGCTTCAGTCGCACGAGAACTCGAACCGCACCACGCCTCGTGGATCCTCGATGCCGCCGCGGATGAGTTCCGCGATCGTCTTCGGAAGACCGAGCACGACATCGTACGCCATGCGTTCTTCGCCGATCGACCCGAGGAGAACAACCTCGAGAACCCCTACGAGAAAAAAACCAGACACGAGTTCCGAGCCACGCTCGAAGAGACCCGCGCGACCTACCGCGACATCTTGAAGTTCCTCCGGGCGCTACAGGATGTGGCGTCGCAGGTCGTCGCCGAGGACTTTGCGGAAGGGATGCAAGACTTGTTTCAGAAGACTCGAGGGAAGTGACCATGGCCGGGCAGTGCCAGAAGGCGCATCGCCACGAATGGCGGATCAAGGTCGAGCTATTCCTCGACATCCCTGCTCGTCTCGGTCATCGACTCGCGAAACGTCGCCTACGGTCCAAAGACGTTCAGGTCGACGGAGCCAACTGGCCCAAAGCGCGTTCGTACTGCGTCACCTGCGGAGCCAGTGAGGACTTCGCCGTACCGCCGGAGTGGAAGAATGAAAGCTAGAAAACGCTGCATGTGGTGTCGCCGCATCGGCACTCGTGCTTTCCGTATCTGGGATAACCGCTGGGAATGCTCGGACCTCTGGTCGTGCGTCCGGCGCTGCCGGAGGCGATCATGAGCACACTGCCTGGTCTACCCTTCGAGGGCGAAGCCCTCCCCGACGGAGGACTTCGCATCAAGGGCGACGACCTGGACGCCACCCTGCGAGCCCGTGCCGAGGCACGAGGCTGGGTCAAGGAATCCGGCGGTCCCCGCTGGCTTCATCCGGACGGCGGCATCCTGCCCCTGCTCTGAGGCTTCAACTACATCCCCTGGTTCAGGGGACTAGACCTTCCAGCGGTGAGCTGGGGCGATGTCACCTGGGACTCCGAGGGGGAGATCGTGTTCACCATGATCAGGATCTAGACATCCCATCTCGTTCGTGTTACCCGTTCTACTAACCTGTGGCAGTGCGCCACACGACCTGACCGGACGGTCAGATCAAGGCACAATAAAGGAGAGTCGATGGACGCATACCGACACGCACCTTCGTCAAGCTCCACCCTGCACGATGCGTGCAAGAATCTCGCAGGGCGGGTACGTCATGGAGGCTCGACTTCGGATCTGACCGAAGCCATCTACGACCTCGCGCAGCTCCTCGCGCCTGGACCGTCCTTCAGCACGAGCGATGCGAACTGGAAAGCGATCGTCGCGATGGCTACCCAGTTGCAGAACCACGAACGACCGAACGACGCCGACCTCACGGAGCTACTCGACGACGCAGAACGCCTAGCGCAGCTCATCGTGACATTCGACGCGCACCTGAAGGAGCTTTCGCGTGGGTAGGCTCTACACTGTCAAGGGCAGGCGCACGATCGCCAAGGGCCTGACCGCCGAAGCTGCCGCCGAGGTCGCCATCGACGCCGGAGGGCACCTGACGATCGTCGACGAGTCGACCGGATCGGTGGCAATCGAAGACACCGACGGCGACTACATGACGATCGGCGCGACCGAGAGTCTTCTCGCCGAGTACGAAAGAAACCCGGGGAAGTCGAAAACGGCGCCTCAAGCCAGACCGTCAGAGCCAAAGCAGGCGCCAAAGCCGAAGGCCGCACCGAAGCCGGTCGAACCGGAACCAGAGCCTGAGTCTACCAGACCTAGGTTCATGGCGGCGCCGAAACGGAGAAGGCGATGAGCGCCAAAGCCGATCATCACATGAGGCGAATGGTCGCCGCGCTCGCCCACATTCGCGGGTACAAGGCCGGTCCGGTTGAGGTGCTCCTCGCCGCGCCGTACGTCGTTTGCGTGACCACCGTCGTGGCGAGTCGGAAGATCGCTCGCATGGCGATTCTTCCAGAAGACCCGGACCAAGCACTCGACGCGTTTGCGTCGCTGCTCGAGAAGGTCGAAGACCGTTGCTCCAGCGTCGCGTTCAAGAAACTGCTCTCTGCCATGGGCAGAGACGTCAAAGTCTTGAAGAGAAGAAACCCGTGAACACGTTCGACCTCATCACGGACGCCTGCGAGGAAGCCCGTTCCGAAGGCGTCGTGCTCGTGCGCGGGGCCTTCTATGACTGGACAAGTCCCGTGCGCGAAGACGGCCTGCCGAAGTCGTGCAACGCGCTCGGCGCTGTTCTCCTCGTACGGGGATTCGCGAAGACGGAGCATGCCTGGCCGAAGCTCTGCGAGATTCTCGACGTGGGGGAGTTCTGGCTTTACCGCTTCTGCATCGGTTGGGACAACATGCACCAGCTCGTCTATTACACCGAGGAAAAAGGCGGCAAACTCGTTGCCCATCTCGACGACGTGAGCGGGACGGCCAGAAGTCTTTCCAAGAAATACATGAAGGCGAGGTCGAGATGAACGAGTCGAAAGCGGACGCTCCCAAGCTGACCGGCGTCGAGCGCACGATCGATCTCACGCACATGCTCTTTCCGTGGGAGAACGACGGGCCGTTGATCCTGCGTGCGCCTGGCTCTTCGCACAGATACATCCCCATCTTCGACGACGTGGACATGCTTCGCATGTTCACGGTCCGCCACGGACTCGTCTACGACAAGATCAAGCAAATCGACGAGCAGGGCGAGTTCCTCGAGTCCGTGCGAGAGGCTGTCGGAGACGAGGCCGGAAGCTACAAGTTCATGGTGAACCCGTACTTCACCGAAGAAGGTCGCATTCGATGGACAGAGGTTTCTCTATGAAAAATACATTCGCCGACCTCATCGCCTCTGGCTTCAGCTCCGACACACCTCACCTGAACCAGCTCCCGGCGGACGATCCCAGAGTCGGCACCATCACGGAGATGAGTGACGCGTTCACGGACGGCGTGGAGATTCTCCGGCACAGGTTCCCGAACCCGCGCATCAACACGCTCATGAAGATGGTGTGGGACCTCGTAGGAGGCCACGTCGTTCCCGTCGTCCACGGGATGCCAGTGAAGGTGTTGAGCATCGGGGTGGTCGTCACGCCAGGAGGCGAGCTTCAAGCTCGAATCTTCATGCCTGATGATTACCTCGAGATGGTGACCAAGGACCCGTTCTACCAGCTCGGCGGGCTCGTCTACATCGGCTCACAAGCCGTCGACTTCTGGAACGGCAAGATTACCCGATCTCAACCCGACGGAGGCGTCTTCCGTCGTGCTCACGCGTACGAGGCGGAGTTTCTCCACTCTCTCGCAAAAGAGACTCCCTGGTGGCACCCGAACAAGTGGCAGAAACGCGCGATGAAGGACTTCCCTAAGGGTCTCGATTCACCCGGTGTTCACCTCTACGAGTACAAGCGCGTCCCTCCGTCCGAGCCGGTGGCCTGACTCTAAAATCACATGTTCGGAGGGCTAAGACCCTCCGGTAAATTGAAGGAGATTCTAAATGGAAACTCGAGAATGTTCTCTTCCGCCCGGCTCGTTTGCCGAGGCTTGGACGCGCTGGACAGCTCCTTTCGCCTACTGGGGTGGGGTTCCGACGGGTCCTCACAACAGGAGCATGCAGTTCCCCTCGCACGCTGCGGCGAACGGATTGCTTCGAAAAATCGTCGGCAAACGAGGAGTTCACCACCAAATCCTCGACATCGCGCTTCAGTCGTACACGGAGCCCGTCAACATCACGTCGAACGAGATGAAGACCTTCCCGGAGGGCCCTTTCTTCACGGATGACCACAGGACGCTGAGAACGACGACGGTTCTTCGGAACGTGACCTACATCATTCACTCCGTGATGCGCATGTTCGCGAAATGTGCGGATCCGGACGACAACCCTACGAAGTTCAGCGAGATGTTCTTTCGCCGAGCCAGGCGGGGAGACCACTGGGGTCATCGCCCCGTGATGGGGCGGAGCGAGTATGTCGCAGAGTACGAGTTGATCGAAGACCCGAGCACGCTCGGACCGCCGGTCGATCTGAACGAAGATTACGGGATCGTCCCGTACGCCGAGGACTGGGAAGACCCGGAGCACCCGCTCTACTTCACTCCGCTTCGTGCCGAGCACGGGAAGGTCATCTTCCCTTCGTGGGAAGCCGTCCGCGAGGGCGGAATCTGTCGACGGAACCCGGCGCTGGCCATGAAAACACGTGGCCGAGCCCGGAAAGGATGAACACATGCTCACACTGATTCGTGATCTGGTCGATCTCGCCAACCGCAGGGAGTCGCCGACCTGGCAACGGGACCGCTTCTTTCGAGAAGCGAAACGGTACTACACCATGGAGCTGACGGATCCCGACCCCAACCTCGTCCACCACGAGGCCACGATTCAGCTTCCTGCTTCTCTGGAAATCCGCTCAGGTATCAAGGCGAAACCGACACAACTGGCGGACAACCTGAATCACGTTCTGCGTCCGGACTTCTGGGATCAGCTCATCGAGGACGCGAAGACTGTCGGAGATCCAGACGTGGTGTCGGCCGTCCGTGCGGCGCGGGATAACGTACTCTCGTGGGTTACGGGGCCCTGTGCGCCATGTGACTCGAATTCGACGTACATCTACGTGCTCCCTCGGGGCACTCGGAAGCTTCCGGCGCCTTCCGTGGTCGCTGTCAAGCGGAAGGACGTGCCGAGCACGGCGTTCTCGGAACAGCAGCAAGTCGTCCCCACCCTCCGCGGAGTGCCTCTGGCACAAATGCCCTCCTTCCAGGCGTGGTGTGCGAACCGGAAGCTCCCTTCCACCGGAGAGGATCTCGACGTCATTACAGGTCAGCTCTGTGAACCCTTGCGACTTCACCCTCACATCAAGGCTCTTCAAGCACCGCTCATGTCGTTCAAGAACCTCGCGTTCTGCACGACGGTCGTAGGAGCGGACGGCAAGCTCTGGAAGCCGTGGACGAGAGATAGTGCTCCAGGACTGAACTTCCCGATGTCGAAGGATACATCGGACAAGTACTCGTCGGCTTTGAACAGGCTCATGGAAGACGCGCGTGCGGATATCCTCCCCGAGTTCGACCTGTTCGCGGTCGTGTGGCCCGGATCCGGTACGGATCATCCGATCGTTCCGATGGCCGTTCGTCTGATCGGCGGAAACCGCGAACCTCTCGGAGAACTTTGGGACGAGTTGGAGGCCCTGGACGCCGATGAGACGGTAATTCACATCGCCTTCTTTCAGGCGTCGAAAGGTCGTGTGGCATTGCTGGAGCATCTTCGCATTCCCGCTAGCGATCTGCGTAACGCACTCTTGCGGTTCCGCATGGAGTTCGTGCACCTCCCTGAGCGATCCTCCGTCCGGGACATGGTGACGTTCTCCACCAAGCCGAAGAAGCCCGCGGCTCTTCCGAAAACGCTTTTTCTCCCTCTCATCAAGGCCGTCCTCACGGGAGGACGATTTCCTTCACAGCTTTCTTACTCGCTCGACCTTTCTCACCTCGACGATGAGTCGGGGTCGATCGCCGCCGCATGGATCACCGCTGACTACAACCGCAACACCGGAGTTTCACCCATGACAACTCTTTGTTTCGATCCCGATGTCGAGCCTAACCTCCGCCTCTACCTGCGGGGACCTCAAGACAACCCGTACTACATCCACGGAATCCTCTGCGGATTGCACTACGGACTGCGCCGCGTCCACCACGCAGGGTTGGATGCCGGAAAGAAGGGAGCGCACGCCCAGGCCATTCGGCACATGGCGATGACCTCCCCCGAAACCTGGGCGGTAAGCTCGGAGGCCAGCAAGCGGCTGGCCTACGTGAGCAAGCTCTCGAAGAACGGGTTCTCCAAGTATCTCGTCTTCGATGCCCACTGGGCCCAGTTCAACGTCGAGATGGGGGTCGCCCCGAGGGGTTATCCGTCGATCCCGCAACAGAACAACATCGTGGCGGGCTTCGACCACACCGCCCTGTATGTCGATCACATGATCGACTACATCCGATCGCACCCGGGTGTCCGGCTCGCGTCTGTGTAGAAAATCATCATGCAAACCACCATCAGCAACACCACCTCTGCCTCGAACCGCCGAAACCACTAGAACGGAGCATCTCATGCGAAATCCCACGACCAGCACCAGGCCCAACCTCAAGTCCAACCCCAAGACCGTGCAGCCCGAGCGGACCGAGAACTACATCGCCCGCCTCAAGAAGCCCGGAGAGGAAGAGCCCGGGTTCTTCTACGTCAACGACCTCAGCGCGGTCGTCGACCGGCAGATCACCATGGTGTGCTACGTCTCGGCTCACCTGTCGAACCCTCAAGGAGATCCCGACTGCGACAACCGGCCGAGGTTCGATCCGTGCACGGGGCGCGGCTACATCACGTCGCAGGGGTACAAGCGAAAGATCCGTGACCTCATGGTCATGCTCTACGAGCAGGCTATTCACGGAGCCCGCAAATCGGTGGCGGCGACGTTGACCCTCGAAGCCGCGAAGGCCGACCCGACCACGCCGCCCCACGTGCTGGTGCACCTGAGCAACGGCGCCGACGACGACAGCGAGAACGAGCCCGAGGAGACCGAGGTGTCGTCGGCTCCCGTGGTAGCGACGCCGCAGACGGCGGAGGAGAGGAAGGCCGCGAAGGCGGCAGAGAAGGCGGCGGAGAAGGAGAAGAGGGCGAGGGAGAAGGCGGCAAAGGCCGCCATGATCAGGGCTGCTGGCAAGCTCACGGACGAGCAAAAACTGGCCGTGTGTCGGACGTGCTACGAGAAGTACCCGGATGATCGGATCTTCGGTCGACTGTTCCTCAATCCCATCCGCGAGGGCGGGAAGGGAGCCGTTCAGGTCTCCACGGCCGAGAGCCTGCATCGGGTGAGGATCGTCAACTTCACCGTCGGCCTGACGAGCGTCGCGACGGAAGCCGAGAAGGAGAAGAAGGATACGAACCTCGGCACGAAGTCCTTGATCCACTTCGGAGTCTACAAGTTCACGTTCGACCTCAACCCGCTTGGGGCCCGCAACACCGGCATGACCTGGAACGACTTCAACATGCTGGTGGATCTCATCCGGGTCGCCTGGGAACTCACTCAGTCCGACACGCGGAAGGACATGGTGTTCGAGAAGATGTTCACCTTCTTCCATCCGGCAGGCAAGTCGATGGGCCTCTGCAAGGAGGCCAAGACCATCCGACTCATCAAGGAGAAGTACGTCGGGAAGATGCCTGACGACGGCTCCGAGCCGATCCCGACGTCGATCAACGACTACGAGATCGGGATCGACGCGAGCAAGGTCCCCGCCGGGATGCAGCTCATCATCGTCGAGTAGCTGTTCGGAGGGCTGGGAGGAGGGCCGAAAGGCCCTCCGGTAATTGAAACGCCGCGCGTCGTTTCTTGATGGCCGCCGCGTAGGATAAGTACGGAGGGTTGAGAAGCCCTCCGGTAATTGAAACGCCTTCCGTAGCGTTCGGTACTTGACTCCGCCCTCGCTCGGAGGGCCGAAAGGCCCTCCGGAAGACGGGACCGTGATCCGGTCGTCCCAGTTCGGAGGGGCCTCACAAGCCCTCCAGTAAATTGAAACTTTGCGAATCCGGGTGCAGGTTTGATCGGAGTTCGGAGGGCCTAGAGGCCCTCCGGTAATTGAAACACGAACCGCGACGGCGCCATGCAAGGCAACTGAGGAGTTATGCGTCTCCACGACTACCAAGCGAACGACACCCACGAGTGCGTACGATACCTCACGGGCGGCACCAGTTGCGTTCTCGCGTACAGCGTAGGCTGCGGCAAAACCCCTGTCTCCATGACCGTTGGTTCCATGCTGCTCGCTAACGGGACCGTTACCCATGTCGTGGTGCTGGTCCCCAGCGTCGGTATCGAATACCAGTTCTGGAGCTTCTACGACACCACGCCTGAGGTCGCCGTTGCGGACCGCACGGTCAGGATCGCCAAGATCAAGGCGTCGAAGGACTTCAACAAGCCGGGGCGACCGATGGTCAAGGAGGGGAGCCGCAACCAGCTCGTGGGCTACTTTTCGGAGCCGTCTCCAGGACACATCTTGGTCACCTCCTACACGGCAGCACGAGGACCGCAAGGGTCTTCAGGCCCTATGGGTGTCCGCTGGCGTGACATCTGGGACTCTTTGGTCAAAGACGCGAAGCGCACAGGGGCGAAGGACTGGTCCAAAGTCCTCATCATCGTGGATGAGGGACACCACGATCCTCGTTATCTCGGTGATGATCGAGCTACCGTTCTCGAGAACTACCCACTACTCGCTCGCATCACGGACGCTCATCGCCAAGAAGGAGGGCTCATCCTCAAACTGACGGGAACTCCGTATCGCAGGGAGGGTTGGTCTGTCGTGGGAGATGATCATGTCATCAGCCGCACGCTCGTCGATCAGATGCTTGCGCGCCCGGCGCTAGCCCCTCGCACGCTTCGGAGCGAAACGATCACCGTTCGCGGAGCAGACACAATCGACGAGGGCGATCCGACAGCCGAGGCCGGGACCTACGGCGCACCTGCGGAGACGGACGAGATCCGTGGCTTCGACATGATGGCGGAGCACATGGTGAGCCACGGTAGGCCGAAAGCTCTCGTGCGGATCAAGCACGGGTCCAAGGGCGACAACGAGCGGCGGGTGGCCCGTCTTGGGGAGGCTCTCGACCGAGCAGGGATCACCTACGTCGTCGCCTACGGCGATGGAGATTTGGACCCTTCTTCCGGGAAGAGGACCCTGAAGCCTTTCAACGACCTCATCGCGTTCGAGAACGGAAGAGGGTCCAAGAAATATACCGACTCAGCCTTGAAGGCAGCGGATGTGGTCATCGCCGTCTTCCGCGCCGGAGAAGGAATCAACATCCCGAGTCGATCCCACGTCTATTTCTGGGGCATCCCCTACGCAATGGGCACGTTCGAGCAAGTTCTCGGACGCGGGATGAGACTTCGGTTCCTGGTTAGAGACGGCGTAGTCACGTACGAGCCGGCGATCGAAGACTACCCAGAGAGGTGGTTGGACGAAACGGTCGTCGTCTTGTGTGTAGGGGACATTCCTAAACTGAGCGAGCGTCATGCCAAGTACATGCTCCAAGTTTCCGCCTACCTAGCCTCCTACCGAGGTCTTCCTCTGCTGGGATCTGTGATCAAGTTCCGGAAGCCTAGCGTCGATCGTGTACCGAAGTCACCCGCGGCGTCATCCATGGCCGCGATCGTGGCCGATCCGAGCATGGAGCAAACCTGGCGCTTTTTCAAAGCGTGGTGGGATAGCCGCGGTCCCGGTCAATCACCTTACGATGAACCCGCTCCCCATCCGAACACGGTCTATGTCATCTTCGAAGAGTGGTTGGCCGCAGGCATGATGAAGGGGGTTTTGGCCGCCGATGACCACCAAAAGTTCCTCGCGCTGACTCCAGAGTACCGTCGGCGTCAGCTCACCTGGTTGGCTGGCCGCGAAAATCCTGTGACCAACGCTATCATTCAGAACATGATGCAGGGGGCGTACGATAGCCAGGAGAAGTGCGACGAGGCGTTCCGGGCGGCTTTGGATGTCGTCTACAACACCTTGTGCGAAACGCAAGCCCAGTTTATGGACCTTCCTGATAGCCTTCTTTTCACCGGAGCGCAGATTCAGGAATACGCAGATCAAGTCATCCGGGAACTGGAGTCAGAGTCCCGTCCCACTTCTGTAGAAGCCATCCTCCAACGAGTGGAGAATTACAAGGCAGCGAACAAGGGGTCCTACCCCAAACTCGCCACGCCCGATCCGGCGTACCCGGTCTGCACCTTCCGACGCTATCATCAGATGATGACGGACGGCGTTTATGACCTTCCCGCTTCTCGAGGCGGTCTCGTGGAGCGCCTCATCACCGAGGATTGGAGGAACGACCTTCGCAAGACGGCAGCTCAGCTCCTCCGCTCCGAAAGTGCTACTGCATCCTCCAACGTCTATCGTCGCAAGCTCCCGGAGAAAGCCGCCCGGGAAGACTGCCAACACGTCCCGGTGATGGTCTACTTCCCGCAGGCGTGGAAGGCTGTAGCCTACGAAGGCCCCGGCCTATCTCTAGATGACTTGACACCGGAACAGGCGGACGCCCTGGGAAGGTTTCCCAAAAAGAGCGAGGCCAAGGTCCAGCAATGGGTCGCCGCCCGCGGGATCGAGGCTTTCAAAGATCGCCTCGACGAAGGCGTTTTCAACCTCGACGAGGATTGACCCATGCCGCGTACAGAGAACCACGCCTACAGTAAGTCCGAGTGGTGGCCTCCGAACATCACCTGGGCGCGTGAAGCCAGACTTCTCCTGAATCCCGAGGGAAAATTTACATGTTCGTTCGTGGACATGTCGGGTGCCAGCCCGTGGCGCGCCTTCCGCGTGGCCAGACCGTACCTTCTCCGTGACGATCAGTACGTGGTCGTCGAATACGACGCAGCGACTTGGGCCAAAGCTCGTCTAGGTATGGACCGAGAAGTTGCAAAAAACCGCCCAGTACCTCATCTCGTCTTCAACGACATGTATCTGACCGCCAAACGTCTAGCGGTAGGAAACAATCCGACGTGTCCTCCGGCGGCCATCTTCATCTACGACACGGAAAATCAGGCGGGTGCAAGCTGGTGGGGAGAGCACGGGGTCCACGTGCTGGACACGGTGCTCGCTGCCGTCGAGAGGTCGGGTTGTTGCGTTGCAATCTTCAACCACACCTTGGAAAGCCCTTACAGCCCCAAGAGATCCCAAGACGGTCTTCTCACCCACACACAGGCCATGTGCGCCCTGTTCAAGGCGTGGGGACCTCGAGTGAGCAGCTTTCTTGGACTAGGCTCTAACTACGACAAGGCCATGGAGCACGCCGGGGACCGCAAGTTCACTGGGAAGGTAGGAGCCTTCGAAGTCTACAAATCAAGTAGGCCAGAGACACTTGACGGGGTAGAAGTAGAAGTCCCCAACGTGCTTCGGATGGTGACAACACGTATCCGATTCGAAAAAGGCAACCGAAACATCATCATCGAAAACAACCAGAACCGAGAAGGTAGGTGACAAGTGGCAGCAAAGAAGACGACGAAGACGATGAAGCCCGAAGTGAAGATCACGGCGATGGATGTCTACAAGTGGGTCAGCCGCCCCGCCCAGCGAGGGAGGTTCACGTCGGCGGATGTCGCGGATCACTTCAACATCGCACCCACCCGGGCGGCGGCGTTCATCGCGATCCTCCGGATCAAGAACCTGGTGGACCCCGGCGACCGCCTTCAAGGAGACCCCGACGAGTCGTCCCACTGGCAGCTCGCCACCGCGACCGCCTCGGCGACGTCCTGAGCCCAGAAGGCGCTCGCAGCAACGAAAGCCCTTAAAATACTCGACTTTTCGATGGCAAGAATCGAGGAGGTACGTGCCTCGTCTCGTTTTCCAGGGACCGCTCGCAAACCGCCTGCTAGGTCTTTGAAATCCAAGGTCTTCTAGGAGACTAGAACGGAGGGCTGAGAGGCCCTCCGGTAATTGAAACTTCATCGTTCGCTCCTGTGGCGCCCCGGATTCCGAGAACGGAGGGCTGAGAGGCCCTCCGGTAATTGAAACAGGATCTCGCGGACCTTCAGGATCGCAAACAGAAGGTGAACGGAGGGCTGAGAGGCCCTCCGGTAATTGAAACAACGACGCCCGCGAGCGAGCGCATGCCCGGATAGCGAACGGAGGGCTGAGAGGCCCTCCGGTAATTGAAACCTTCTCAAGCTCGCATCGTCGCCGGCGTTTGGCGAGAACGGAGGGCTGAGAGGCCCTCCGGTAATTGAAACATGACGACCCTCACGCGGTCGCCCTCCTTCAGCTCGAACGGAGGGCTGAGAGGCCCTCCGGTAATTGAAACATGTACGTCTCCGCGAAGCGTGAGCGCGCCCCAACGCGTGAACGGAGGGCTGAGAGGCCCTCCGGTAATTGAAACGCCGCTCCGACCGACGTCATCCAGAGCATGCGCGAGAACGGAGGGCTGAGAGGCCCTCCGGTAATTGAAACACGAAGGCTTACCAGTACAGCTCCGACGAGCGCCGGGTAGAACGGAGGGCTGAGAGGCCCTCCGGTAATTGAAACGACCATGCCTCGAAGCTCCCCAGCAGCGCGCACGCCGGTAACGGAGGGCTGAGAGGCCCTCCGGTAATTGAAACTCGGACTGCCGTGTTCATGATGCTCGCTCATGAGGCGAACGGAGGGCTGAGAGGCCCTCCGGTAATTGAAACGATTCGCCGCGTCGCTGCCCCTTGCGTGGGCCTTGAACGGAGGGCTGAGAGGCCCTCCGGTAATTGAAACGCCACCGACGTCGCGGTCATCGTCCTGAAGCGGAGGACGGAGGGCTGAGAGGCCCTCCGGTAATTGAAACGTGTCGACGTCCGCGTCCTCCGAACGAGCGACGCAGAACGGAGGGCTGAGAGGCCCTCCGGTAATTGAAACCTGATCACGAGGTCGAACTTCCCCAAGGTTGCCGGAGTGAAACGGAGGGCTGAGAGGCCCTCCGGTAATTGAAACACGACCGGGTTGTAGCGGCCTTCGTACGCGACGCGAACGGAGGGCTGAGAGGCCCTCCGGTAATTGAAACATCACCCTGGCTTGTTCCTCGCCCACCAGCAGGCGGAACGGAGGGCTGAGAAGCCCTCCGGTAATTGAAACGGCGCCCACTCGCCCCATTGCTTTCAGAAAAACGGAACGGAGGGACACGCTGACGCTAGCGGCGGTCACGTTTTGTCGACCAACGCCGCCATGAGCGAACGGAGGGCTGAGAGGCCCTCCGGTAATTGAAACTCGTCATAGTGAACGTCGCTGAGCTTGGTGATCAGGTGAACGGAGGGCTGAGAGGCCCTCCGGTAATTGAAACCCGTTCGCGCCACCGCCGAAGTGGAAGAAGAGCGCTCGAACGGAGGGCTGAGAGGCCCTCCGGTAATTGAAACGTCGCTACCACGTTGCTCCAAGCTGGCGTTCGCTCGGAACGGAGGGCTGAGAGGCCCTCCGGTAATTGAAACTGCGCGAACGACCCGGGCTGGAGCGCGCCCCGAGGAGGGCTGAGAGGCCCTCCGGTAATTGAAACCAGAATGAACAGGCCGCTCCCCGACGTCGGAAGGAGAACGGAGGGCTGAGAGGCCCTCCGGTAATTGAAACGATGCCCCGGCGAATGACCGGACGCACGCCTTCCGGAACGGAGGGCTGAGAAACCCTCCGGTAATTGAAACACGTTGAGCCCCGGCGACCGCCTTCAAGGAGACCCCGACGAGTCCACCAGGTTCTTGATCCGGAGGATCGCGATGAACGCCGCCGGTAATTGAAACTCCTCGGTAGGCTTCGACGTCGGCCTCGTCGCTTCGGGAACGGAGGGCTGAGAGGCCCTCCGGTAATTGAAACGTCTGCCCGCGCTCCCGCCGAGACGAAAGGGGGGCGAACTGAGGGCTGAGAGGCCCGCCGGTAATTGAAACTCGACAGGCATGTCGCAGACGATCACCTTCGTCCCCGAAGAACGGAGGGCTGAGAGGCCCTCCGGTAATTGAAACCACGTCGCTCCAGAGGGCGTTGGCCCCTGCGGTGATGTGAACGGAGGGCTGAGAGGCCCTCCGGTAATTGAAACCGATGCCGGCACACGTAGTAGCCGTAGGTCTTCGTCCGAACGGAGGGCTGAGAGGCCCTCCGGTAATTGAAACTCGGCGGCCTCAAGCGCCTTGATCGCATCGTCCAAAACGGAGGGCTGAGAGGCCCTCCGGTAATTGAAACAAGCTCCAGAAGATCCTCGGTCACAAGACGGTCCGTACGGAGGGCTGAGAGGCCCTCCGGTAATTGAAACAGCACCTCGCCGAACAGCACGTCCCCCATCGCAGCGGCGAACGAACCAGAGGTACGGAGGGCTGAGAGGCCCTCCGGTAATTGAGACAGCGCCGTCGGCGCCGGTAATTGAAACAAGACGGACGCGGCGTAGTCGCTCCAGCACATGCGGAGGGCTGAGAGGCCCTCCAGTAATCGAAACTCGACTCCCGCTTCGGACTCGATGTCACCCGGTCGCCACCTGAGGGCTGATAAGCCCTCCAGTAATTGAAATGTCTCCACGTGACGCCCCTCGTGGACGATGAGCAGTGCGGAGGGCTGTAGCTTGCGGAGGGTTAGACCCTCCGGTAAATTGAAACGACTACATCGAGCGACCCGAGTTGACGCCACTCATGATGTCGAACGCGCTAAAGAAAGGAGCACCATGCGAAAGCCTTGCAAAGAATGTCCGTTCTCGAGAGCGATCGAGCCTGGCGGCACGGGCGGATCGTCACCGGCAATCTACATCGGCCAGGCGTACGGGCCGTTCTTCCTGCCGTGCCACATGGACTCCGAGTACACGAGAGACAAGCGCTCCGTGGACCTGCTCCAGTGCGTCGGGGCCGCCACGTTCCGAGCGAACGTCGGGGTCGACGTGAAAATGCCGGAAGCCCTGCTTCACTGTCCTCCAGACACGAACCTCGTGTTCGCGGATGCAGCAGAGCTACTGGCCCACCACGGCAAGGTGTCTCGCGAAGAGGCGAGCGCCTTTCTAGCCGTGTACCCGCCTGCCAGACTGCTTCGCATCGAACTCTCGAAAAAAGAAGTCGAAGAAGTCAAGGTCACGAGGAAGAACCGATGACTCTCACCTGGAGAATGTCCATGCCCCGCCCCACGTTCACGCCTGAAAAATTGGCCGAGTACGAGAAAGCCGTCGATCATGCCCTGAAGGATCCCGGCGTCCCCAGTTTCATGCGCAGCTTGCCCCTCATGCGCGACGTCACCATGGCAGGCGTCTGGCTCGCCGATCAGCTCCTCGCCGAGGGCGCTTCCAAAGAAGACGTCAACGACGTGACCTTCGCCTCTGGCCAGATGAGCGTCGGGCGGGACCCGTGGGCCTGCTCGGAGAGGTGTCTCGTGCTCTGGCGCGAGGGACGCTGCCCCAAGCCTGGCCCGGAGCTAGGTGATCGTCTTCTCATGGGAGATGTGTCCGACCTGCCTCCCGGCGGTCTTCGCATCGAAAAGGTGACTCCGTGAATCAAGAAGTCTGTCCAGAAGACATGCGCGTCGACGCCATCATGACCCGCGCCTTCGAGCGCGCCAAGACGTCATGGCGAGTACACCAGAACCCGAGTCGTCAACCGGATCCCGACGACTGGCTCGGCTTCGAGCAAGCCCTATCGCCGAACGAGGTCAGCGTCTTCACCTACCACTGGCGCGGCGCCATGAGCCGCCTCAAGGCCGCGCACGACGCGTTCCTCGCGTACGAGCACACGATGGGCGACCCGCGCCGCATCCAGAACGTTCGCTTCGAGGAGACGGTCGTACTCGAAGTTCTCGGCGAGGTGAAATCTCGCCTCGGATCTCTCGGTCAGAGCACGAGACTCTTCCGCGACTCGAGCGAGTTCTCGTGGGAGGAGCGCAAGTCTCCCACGAAGACCGTCGGAGATAACCACGAGGCGTACGAGATCGCCCGCGAAGTGCGGGCTCGTGTCGTCGAGGCTGTCGAGGGCGTGTACCGGCCCGAAAGTCTCACGCTCGCCGTGGGACCGATTGCGCGTGTCGAAGAGACTCGCGAAGAGCCCTTCACGGCCGTGCTTGTCACGGCAGAGTCTCTCATCACGAAGAGCATCACGTTGGCCGTCTACGCGGAGAGACTGTGAACACACTGACCGACGAACGACTCAAGTACCTCGTGGAGCGAGGCTACAGCGTACGCGAGCACACAACACCACAGACAGGCTACGTGGTGTACTTCCGCGGTGAGCCTGTCCCCTGGACACTGGCAAGCTCACGAAACGCCGCATGGCAACTGGCCGACGAAGACAGCTACAGCCGCTAAAACGAACGGAGAATTCACATGAGCTACCTCCCGAATCAAAACGCCATCCACATCACCTGCAAGGGCACGACCGAAACCACGTTCACCGGCGCCTCGTTCAGGGCATCCGTCACGACGTACGGCAAGACAGGCCCGGCCGCGAAGGAAGAAGCCAACAAGACCATCGCGAACATCCGCGGCGTCGTCTTCAAGCACGCCAAGCTCGCCGACGTCGATACAGAGAGGCTCAGGACGAGCTTCGGCGTGGACGTGCACCGACCCATCCACGGCGCCAAACCCGAGGGCTACAAGGCCACGTACACGATCGCATTCACGGCCAGGAACGTCCTCAAGGCCATCGCCCTCCATGACGACCTGACGAGCATCGAGGGCGTCGAAGCGCTGACGCCGATCTTTCGCACGGACGAAAGCCCCGAGGTCCAGGCGCGGGCGTTCAAGGACGCCGTGGGCAAGGCGGAGAAGAAGTTCTTCGACCAATGCGTGGCCTTGAAGCTCGGCGCGTCGAACTACCACGCCCAAGCGTGGGGCACCGACGAAGACCGCGACCGGGAACGAGGCGGTGGCAAAACTCTGAGCATCGCCAACTCGTCGGACGACAAAGCCATCTCGGTCGAGCCGGGCAAGGCAACCTACGAGGTGACCGTGACGGTCGCGTACGTCCGGAAGTCGGAGGCTCCGCAGGGGCCACAGCCCGCCTGACGTACATGAAAACGCCCAAACTCACCCACACCAGGTTGGCGTTCTACACGGCGTACAACGTGATCCTGTTTCTGTGGTTCCTCACACCGGGGACGCCAAACTGGATGTGGGGAGTTTTGGCGTTCAATCTGATCACGAACGTGTTCATGATTTGGACGCAGCCTACGGAGAAAAAGAAGCCATGATCACTTTGGACTTGAACCGAGAAGAAGTGGAACTCGTCCGCAACGCACTCGAGACACACGATCAAGAACAGCTCCCCGGCGAGGTAGAGGGAGATCCCGACCGTCGCGTGGCTTACGCCACCGTGGAAGCGCTTCAGGAGAAATGCGAGACCTGCATTGCCCGAGGTACCGCGCTCGTCGTGACCGACGACGAACTGCACGAGATCCGCCAAGCCCTCGACAGTCATCGGTACTGGGACCTCTCGGACATCAACTACCGGAACAGCGGCAACGTGATGGACCCGGGCTCGGACGACCCCGAGTGCGTCGCCGCCATCGTCGAACTCGACAAGCTCGACGAGAAGCTTGCGGAATTGGAGCCCGCCGCATGAAGCTCCCTACGCTCAAGGCTTGCATCCAAGCCATCGGCCAGACCGAAGGGTGGAAGGGCAACTGCTACGGGATCGCATCCCTACTCGTCGAGAAGAAGCTCGTAACCGGAGGTAAAGCCGGAAAGGCCACCGCCGTCTATGGCCACTGGCTCGGGCCCGTCGCCGAGACGTCGTTCTTCAAGGAAAGGCGGGGCTCGCTTTTCATCCAGCACGGTTGGATTCTCATGCCCGACACGAGCATCGTGGACCCGACGCGCTGGGTCTTCGAGGACGTCAAGCCGTACCTCTTCCACGGCGAAAACCTCGGCCTCTACGACGAGGGCGGCAACAAATTCCGCATGGCGGTGCTCGGGGCGCCTCCCGACTTCGACCCGAGCGATAAGCAGTTCGAAATCACGAAAGGGGTAATGGACTCGGCGACCTGGAACTTCGTCGAGAAGATCCTGGAGCTAGACTACTCCGGATTCTACGAGGAAGACGGGGAGGGACAAGAGCCCGGTGTACTCACGCGAAGCCAGCTCCACTGGATCGCGAACCTGCCGCCGAGCACGCTCGGCAAGCACCAGGCTGGCGTCTACCAGGCGCTCGAGAAGCTCGACCGAAGCGGGCTGATTCCCATCGACAACTACCGAGCGTACGAAAGAACGCTCCCCAAGAGGCGAAAGACGGGTGCCGGTTGAAGCTTACAGGAGAGTGTTTGCCACCCGTAAAGTGGGTGTTTACTGCAACAGGAGACAGCCACGTCGGCAAACGCGAGAACAACGAGGACGTCTTCCTATTCACGGAAGACCTCTTCGTCGTTGCCGACGGTATCGGGGGGCACGCAGCGGGAGAAGTTGCAGCCAACTACGCGGTCGCAGTCATCGAGGAAGTCGTTCGCGTGATGGCGGAGGAGTCGAAGCGCGATGCGATCGGCATCCTCTGTGAAGCCATTTCGGTGGCGAACCGGATCATCCGCAAACAAGCACGTCACCCTTTCAAGGGGATGGGCACGACGGTCGTGGCCCTCTACGCGTACAAAGGCATGGCCGCCATCGGCCACGCTGGGGACAGTCGGTGCTACAGGCTTCGCAAAGAAAGCTTCCGCCAGCTCACCACCGACCACTCGGGCGGAGGACATTCGATCAACCGAAGTCTCGGGCACCGTCCGAACGAAAGCGGCGACGTTCGAGAGATCGATGTGCAGGAGGGAGATGTCTTTCTCCTGTGCTCGGATGGATTGAATGTTCTGTCGGACACCAGGATCAAGAGGATCCTGAAAGAAGACGGAGAAGCCGAGGATCTCGTTCACGCGGTGCTCGAACTTGATCTGGATCATCAAGACAACGTGACGGCGATCGTCATTCGCGTCCTCAGCGAGGAAGAAACTCCATGAACACCTGCAAAGTCTGCCGCAAGAAGGTCCGCAAGACCATCACCTCCGTCGTGCTCAAGAAAGGCGATCTCATCTCGAGTCGCATCTGCCGCGAGTGCGCCGCAGATGGCGTGCTCCTCGTGTCCGACGGCGACAAACCCCTCGTCTGCGCCTGCGGTGAAGGTCCGGCCACGTGCTGCAACGCGTGCGCCTCAAAAGAAGCCCGCACAGCGGTCAAGAAGGCCGGGGACATGAAGAAGCACGTGAAGCACCTGAAGGGCCTCGTGAAGGCGTACACGTCGGCGGTCGGCGGAAAGGCGGCACGAATCGCCGACGAACACGTTCCCGGCCTCGAGATGGCCATCGACTACCTGGAGAGCGTGGAAGCGCTCGTGAAAGACTGACCCATGAGACGCTACCCCGACATGCAGAAGCTCGTCCTCGCCGCCGCTGCCACGGCGCGGGCTCACCGAGACGCCGTGCGCCTGCTACTGCAAGGCGTCGAGGACGCTTCCTACGCCAACGATGGCGCGCTTCAAGAGTTCCTCGCAGACCCGGTGAACCACGACTCGATCTGTGAAGTTCACGCATTCACACACGCATCCGAGGCTTTTCTTCATCCGATCCGACACGCTTCCGTGCGTGCCGTCGCACACGAAGTGCTCGGAAGTCCTAATCGAGATCGTGATGTCAAGATGTACGAAGGCATCTCCAGCGAAGTGCGAGAGCGCGTGAACGAGACTTGCCCGTGTCGAGGGTGCGTGAACAGCCGCACGCAGGCCATGAAGACCGTGAGCGCATGTCTTCGAAAGATTCAGGACAAGGCGAAGGAGGAAAAATGAACGCCGAAACGCCGACCAAGACGCCGACCAAGGCCAGAAAGCTCGCCAAGAAACCTCACTCGCTCTGCGAGATCAAGCACGAGGCCGACAAGCTCGCGATCTACGTGCTCATCCGCAAGGTCAAGGAAGCCGTCGCCGAGTACGACAAGACGAACGATCACCTGAAGCATGACGCGAACGGCGACTGCATCCGCTGCCGGCTCGTGAAGGCCCTGGGCCCCCTGGGGGCGTCGTGAACCACGGCACCGTGGTTCGCACCAACCCGGACTGCAACGGCTCTCACTGCCAACAGCGAACAGGAGAAGTACGCGTTCTGCCGACCGGAGGCGACGGCAACGTCATCCTGTGTCGCGCCTGCTTCGATCACGAGATCCGATGGCGGCGAGAGCGCAACAGAGAGCTGGGTGATTTCGCGCAGTTCAAGCTTCCCGCGTGGGAAGCGTGCGAGGTGTACGGGACCGCGGAGGAGACGTCCATGAAAACGCGAAAACTTCCGAACATGGGGACCGCTGCCCGCGCCGTGGTAACGCCGAAGACCACGAAGCACACGACCACCGACGGCTTCGACTTGATGAAGCAGGAACAGCTCTACGACGCCCACGCGAACGCGAACCAGATGAACCGCGAGCACGCGGCCTGGAGACAGGTCTGCAAACACCTGGTCAAACTCGGCGTCGACATCAACGGGCAGGAGCCACTCGCCTGCTCGATCCGGCTCTGGGGTGAGGAGTTGGTCTCGCTCCGCGAGCAGAACCCCAAACACACGGCGGCAGCGCTTCGCGAGCACCGGCTCGCATACGCCTCCCACGTCATCCGGGATGGTGAGTCGTGAGCTTCTCAACCGTCAAGGCGTGGGAGAAGCCCTCGAGCGTCTGGTGGCCCCGGGTGCTCTGGGTCTCATACGACCAGCACTTTTACAACGAGGTCAACTGCGCGACCCGAGGAGACGCATGAAAAAGAAGACCGCAAAGGTGTGGGAGACGCACTTCGTCGTGGAGGGCCTCGGCGACTTCCCCTTCGATATGCTCCGGTACGACAGCGCCTACCCGATGACGGAGCGCGATTCGTATCTCGCGGGCCACACGGGTGAGGTCCGGCGAGTCGCCGTCACGAGCCGGAAGGTGAACGACAACGACCCGACCGCCCTCCGGTGGCAGTCCTTCGGATGGACCGTAGTCGGCATCTTCCGCGAGGCCCAGGACGCCGAGGACTTTCGCGACGAGAAAGCGCCGCCCCGCGGGGCCGTCGGTACCTAAGACCCTATAGAACAGCCCAAATTTGGGCTTTTAGGCCAGCCTAGGCGCCTATATTTGCAGGCTGCAAGCAGGCTGCTCTTTTTGCTTGCACAGCGTAATCATGCCCGCTAGGGTGCCCTACCGATGACCACACCCAAGAAAAGAGGGGGGCGTCCGCCCGAGCCAAGTTCAAAAAAACGCGCAATCATGATTCGCCTGGATGATGCGGATTGGATCCGATTCGAGAAACTCGTCGAAGCCCGAAACGCAGACCTCCAAGCAGAAAATGTGAAGGTGAAAGGACCCGACGTAATCCGATGGCTCATCGTCAAAGAGTTCTCATCCCGAGGTCTCGACGAGACGAAGGAGAGCAGATGAGAAAGTCCGAAAGAGCGCCCTCGTCTCACGAAAAGCGCATCAACCTCGAAGAAGCTCGAGCGCTCTTCTTCGCAGGCGCCGCGAAAGCATCCAAGGAGAAAGACTGGGACGCCCTCGTCACGGTCGCGAACGCCGTCGTGGCGCTCCGGCAGTTCGAGTCCGCTCGGAACCACTTCGTGTGGAGCACCGGCATCATCGAAGATCGCGTTCTCGCAGCTCCAGACGGGGAGCTTCTGAAGAAGTCAGTGAAGAAGCCGTCGAAGAAGCCGTCGAAGAAGCGCGAGGGGCTCCGCCTGATCGGCAATAGCTGGAAGACGGCGCCCGGCACGCCTCCCGCGAAGGTGCGCTGGAAGCCCATCGCGAAGAAGGACGCGAAGGGCTCCACGAAGAAACTCGTGACGAAGGTCGAGTCGGCGGTCGCTCGGGCGGCGGACGCGATCAACAAGAAGGCGCTGAAAGAAGCGCGCAAAAACCCGAGCAAGATCACCAAGTGAGCCGTGGGCTCACGGAAAAGAGAACAGAGATGTCCACCAGTGGATTGAACCGAGTGAAGCGTCTTCAGAAGGACGGCATCGAGATCAGGGAGGATCGTCAGGCCAAGAAGATGACGCTCTCGCAGATCACCGTCCCGACGACGGGTCAGCTCGCGCACCCGCGAGCGAGCGATCCTGTCGACCAGGAACTCGTCGACAACATCGTGGAGAACGGCATCCTCGTTCCCATGAAGGTCTGGGAGCAGGTCGGCAAGGACGGCAAGCCCGTCTTCCTGTGCGTCGACGGCTCGCGCCGCAAGAAGGCCGGACACAAGGCCGAGGAGATCCTGCGGCAGGCAGGCAAGCTCGCCGAGGGCGAGGAGTTGTGGGTCAAGGTCGAGTTCTTCGAGGGGACCGAGATCGAGTTCCTGCTCGCCCGTCAGCAGGCGGACGGCGACCCGCTCAAGAAGCCGCACGTGCCCTCCGTCATCGCGATGACCTTCATCCAGATCCTCAAGATCGACGCGGAGTTCCCGATCGCCAAGATGCGCGCTACGTGCTCGTCGGAGTACAACGACCGCATCGTGGAGGCGCTCACGCGCTGGAAGTCCCTGCCGAAGGCCGTGCAGGAAGCCTTCGACCACGGTCTCGAGATCGAGGGTGTCGTGCGCCCCGTGCCCATCGGGCTCCTGCCCGGCATGGACAAGTTCGCGAGCGAGGACAAGCTCGACGCGCTCAAGGAGCTGATCGCGGGCGGCTACAAGAGCTTCGCTGGCGTCACCAAGTTCGTGAACCAGAAGGCGTTCGAAGACGCCCTCGCGTCGAACGACCCCGAGCCCACGAAGTCCGAGCCGGAGGCGGCCGGCGCCAAGGAGACGAACGGGAAAGCCCGCGGCTCATCGAACGGCAAGAGCCACGACACGGCGTCGAGCTTCATGATCCGCAAGAGCGCGTGCAAGAAGGCGTACGAGCACGTGGTCGAGAAGAAGGCGCACGCCGACGTCATCGCGTTCGCCGCCGGTGCCGCGTTCGACCAGGGGCTCGAGATCGACACGGAGGGCTTCCCGCAGCGACTCCTCAAGTTCCTCGAAGGGATGATGTGGCGGCGCGGCATCCCGGGCGTGAAGGCCCCTGCCGAGGTCAAGGAGGCGCTCGTGAAGGCGCCCAAGCCGGCCGCTGCGAAGGGCAAGGGGAAGGGCAAGGGCCCGAAGGGGAAGAAGGGCAAGAAGGGCAAGGCCGAAGAAGCAACGGCGTAGCCCGTTTCGAACGAGCCGAGAGTGACTCGGCTCCCGGCGCCATCGTCTAGCGGTTAGGACTCCGGCCTTTCAAGCCGGTACTCGCGGGTTCGAATCCCGCTGGCGTCGCGAGGAAAACATGAGCGAAGCGGAGAAAAGGGTTCTGGAAGTCGTTGAGACGGCCACGGGCAACGTGGTGCATGAGATCGACGTGAGCGACCGCGGTGCGCGGGCGACGGAGAGGATCGAGGACGGTGTGAACCGGAACCTGAACCACGCGGCGTTTCACACGCGGCTCGTACCGCCACTTCCGAAAGAGAAAGGGAGCATCGACCGATGACCAGGCTGCGCGCAGTTCTCGACAGGCTCCGAGAAGACGTCGAACGCTTCGCTTCATTCGATGTCGGCCCGGAGCTGCGAGAAGCCGTAGCGCCGCTCGCGGCTTTCTCCGACGCGGGCAGACAGGTCGACAACGATCTCGCTTGGGTCGTCTCGCGGGTCTCGTTCGCGGTCGGCCATCCCGCTGCGAAGGCTCCGCCGAACGTGTCAGAGGTGCAGGCCGCCGTCACGGCGGCCGTCGCCTTTCACAAGGCGAAGAACGCCAAGTACTACAGGATTGGCGACGCGATGTGGGAGAAGCACGCGGTCTTCTGTCTCTGTCCCGTGGCGGGCGGCGACACGGCCGGCGACCGCGTGATCTTGCTGCCCGAGCCTCCGAACGGCTCGGTCTACAAGGCGGCGGATCCCGGCGACCCGTGGGTTTTTCTGAACGGCTACAAGGTCGACTGGCCTCGGTTCGAGCCACCGCTCGTGCGACTTCTCGTCTCGGAGAACTCGACCGAGCGGGACGCGTCGGGGTTCGTCGCCGTGGAGTTGGCACAGCCGGGCAACGCCAAGATGAGGCCGGACGTCGGGTTCCGGCCGGGAGCGTAACGTGGCCATCGGAGGTTGGATCGTGAAAATCTACGACGGACCTGACGCTCCTCCTGACGGCCAGTACATGGCTCTCGCCACGGACGAGCCCAGGAGAACGCCCGAACGCGACAAGGCTTTTCCGTGGGCGGACAAAGCTCAGGCAGAAGAGTGGGTCAGGGTGTTCAACGACCCGTGGATGGGTTCGCGTGCAGAGCTTGAGTTTCATGAAGGTCTCGTAGGCCAACCTCCGGTGAAGCCATGACCAACCAAGAGATTCGTCTCACGGTGAACAGCGAAGGTCAGTTCGTGCTGACCTACCGAGGCGAGCCTTGGTACGGTCCCCTGGAGGACCGCTTCACATCGGCGATGACTCGAAATGAGAGTCACGCAATGGCCTTGAGGCTGTTCGACGCACAGGGACAGGGCGCAGAAGTAGCCTCGGCTAGCATCCTGCGACACGCTGGCTGGATCTGCTTCCCGACGCTGAGTGAAGCCGGAGAGAAAGAAGCCTCGGGTTTCCTTCGAAAACGCCACTGGACCTGCGCCCCTCCCGGTCGCGACGGCACGCGAGAAGTGCTCGAAGACTTCTTCCACCGCATCCAAGACATGAAAGACGAGGGCGGCGCCTACCTTCGCTACGAGATGGCTCGCCATGGGTATGCTCTCACACGCCTCGTTCCCGAAGATGCGCCATCACCTGCCTTGGAGCTGAAGTGAAAATCCTACTGGTCTCCGACCTCCACATCGAGAAGCACTTCGACGGCGGCAAGACCGTCATCGGAGAGCTGACCAAGGACGTCGACGTGCTCATCGCCGCCGGGGACATCGCCGTCGCAGACG
>Ga0209040_10000140_pt1 | contig 46879 bp, 49 predicted proteins | sample BogFormECP12_OM3_FD_188240 | JGI IMG/M metagenome (GOLD analysis project Ga0209040, IMG submission 188240) | Bog forest soil microbial communities from Calvert Island, British Columbia, Canada - ECP12_OM3 (SPAdes) (version 2) | ecosystem: Environmental > Aquatic > Freshwater > Wetlands > Bog ... | reverse complement strand
CGATGTGATTTACGAATTCGGAGAGGAAAGGAGGTCGCGGAGAATCGCCAGAGCCATTTGCCGGTCGCGGCCGATACGATCTACCGCACATCTTGCGGATGTCATATCAGCCGCGGCCCGGCCAATGAACCAGGCCGAACGTAGGATTCATCCCGCGACTAAGACTTTTCAAGCTCTTCGAATCTTCGTAAACCGCGAACTGGACGATCTGCAGGCGCTGCTCAAAGCGGCGCCGCGGATTCTGAAGCCAGGAGGACGCGTGGTGGTGATCAGTTTTCACTCGCTGGAAGATCGCATCGTGAAAGATGCGTTTCGCGAGGGAGCGAGAGAAGGTTACTTCAGTGTCGTAACCAAAAAGCCGGTTACGGCAACAGAAGAAGAGAGTGATCGCAATCCGCGGGCCCGCAGCGCGAAATTGCGGGCGGCGGAAAAAGTTTAGCTCCGGAAAACCTGCCGGAGTTCCCGGCATAGCTGTCATGGCGTGCCGGGGCTTAGAGATCAGGTCAAAAGGCGGACGAAGATCCGCTGCGGCGGGAAGAAAATGCGGCGTCAGACCTCGGACGCCGGACCTCAGCAAGAACAGCTGAGGTCGGAGGTCGGGTTTTGCCGGGTTCCGTGGTAGGAATCCAAAAGTAGAGGTAGCGGGTATGTACACGGGCGAATTGATCAGCGAGTTGATGGCGACGGTGGAGCGGGTGGAACTGCGCTTGGCAAAGAGCGCGGAGCAGGAGCGGATCGACGAAGAATTGCACGCGATCTTCTCTATGCAGATTCCGATGAATGAGGATGGCCAGGTTTTCATGGGGGCGGCATAAATGGCGGCAGCGGCGGCGACAATTCGCAGTGCGGATTCCGTGGGAGAACGTCCAGCGGCAGAGGGGCAATCGTTTTGGACGGGTACGCCTGAGATCTACTTCTCCAAGGCGATCGACAATTCGCGGCTGGTGAAAGTGGAAGATCCGCGGCGCAACCGCGAGATGAAGCAGTTCGGCACGGCACTGGCTTGCCTGTTTCTGCTGGTCTTTACTTATGCGTGGCAGCACTTCAAGGCGATCGAATACGGCTACCAGATCGAATCGGCCAAGCGCGAACTGACCGAAAAGACCGAGATGAACCACGCCTTGCGCCTGGAAGACGCCTCCCTGCGCGATCCCGAACGGATCGATCTGCTGGCTCGCCGCATGGGCCTGGTGCCGCCGGAGCCGGGACAGGTGATCCGCATGGATTCTGCATCGGGCGATGGTCAAGGCCCGGTGATGGCGAGCGCAGAGCCGGTGACGGTGATTCCGGGGCAGTAAGTTCATTGCGTAGCGGCGGACGCATTCGTCCGCCAGCCGGGCGAAGCTCGGCGGCATTTCGGCGGCGGCCTGTCTGTATGTGGGCCGCCGTGTTTGTCTGAGGGTGAGCGTATCTCGAGTTTCCTTGTCATTCCGAGGAGCGAATGCGACGAGGAACCTGTTGTTTTTCGGCGCTCGCACAACAGCAGGTTCCTCCTCAGCGCTTCGCCCATCGTCGGAATGACAAAGTGAAGTGATTGCCAATACATGGCTGCGACTAACTCCCATCCCGGCAAGAACTCGCGAGTCTACCTGCTGGGCGCTCTGCTGTTGCTGTGGTGTGTCGCGATCTGTGGGCGGCTCGTCTACCTGCAGATTTTCAGCTACGGCCGATTCGTTAAGCAGGCCGGACATCAGCAGCAGCGGGCCATCCCGCTGGCTGCCAAGCGCGGAGTCATCTACGACCGCGCCGGCCACGAGCTGGCCATGTCGGTGCTGGTCGATTCCGCGTTTGCCGTGCCCACCGAAGTCAAAGACCTTCCCACCGCGGTTTCGCTCATCACGCGCATCACTGGCGATGACTACAACGTGGTGCTGGCGGACTGCCGCGCGCATAAAACTTTCTGCTGGGTGGCGCGGAAGGCTGACGACCAGACCATCGAGCGCATCAATTCGCTCAAGCTGCAGGGGATTCACTTCCAGAAAGAGCCCAAGCGTTTTTATCCCGCGCGCGATTTGGCGGCACAGGTGCTGGGTTCGGTCGGCATGGAGGATTCCGGCCAGAGCGGCATCGAGCACGAGTTCGACGATCAACTGCGCGGGCGTCCGGGAAAAATGTTCATTTCGGTGGACGCACGCAAACAATGGTTTGCCGATGTTGAGACGCAGCCGGACCCGGGTGAAAACCTCGTCCTGACCATCGACAAGAACATTCAGTACGTCGCGGAGAAGGAGCTGGATCAGGCGATTCACGATACGCAGGCCATTGCCGGCACGGTGATTGTTGAGAATCCGCACACGGGAGAAATTCTGGCGCTGGCCAACCGGCCGACGTTCAATCCCAATCTGCGCAAGCAGATCACGCCGGGCGCGCTGACCGACCGCGCGGTGAGTTACGCATACGAGCCGGGATCGACGTTTAAGCTGGTCACGATTGCGGCGGCGCTGGAAGAAAAAGTTACGAATCCGGACGAAGTGTTTGATTGCCAGATGGGATCGATCGTTTACAACGGAATGCGCATCCGCGACTCGAGCCCGCATGGGTTGCTGCCGGTGTGGGGCGTGCTGGCGGAATCAAGCGATGTGGGCTCGATCAAAATTGCGCTGCGGCTGGGCGAAGACCGCTTCTACAGGTACATTCGAGCGTTCGGATTCGGGCAGCAGACGGGAATCGAGTTGCCGGGTGAAACGCGCGGGATGACCAAGCCGCCGAGCCGCTGGTCAAAGGTTTCAATTGCCGCCATTTCGATGGGACAGGAGATCGGTATTTCGCCGATCCAGCTGACCAGCCTCATCTCGACCTTTGCCAATGACGGGGTGTGGATTGCGCCGCGCATCGTGGCGGGAACGGCGACGCCGCAAACTCCGCTGCAGACGGCGGCGTTTCATCCTGGCGCATCGCATCGCGTGATCTCTTCATACACGGCGGCCGAGATGCGCTCGATGATGCAGAAAGTCGTGCTCGAAGGCACGGGCCGCAAGGCAATTCTCGAAGGCTACACATCGGCAGGCAAGACCGGTACGGGGCAGAAGGTCGATCCGGCCACGGGCGCCTATTCGAAGACGAAATATATCGCATCCTTTGCCGGATTCGCTCCGGTGAACAATCCGCAGATTGTAGTCGCAGTGATTCTGGATTCTGCCGTGGGGCTCCATCAGGGCGGCCAGGTCTCGGCACCGGTGTTCCGGCGCATTACGCAGCAGGTGCTGGAATATCTGCACGTGCCGCACGATCTGCCGCTGGCTCCGCGGCACCAGTTGCTGCTGGCACAGGCGAAGACGAAAGATAAAGATCTCGAAGAAGGGACTCCGGATCATCCCGGCGAGCCGCTGGAAACCGCGGAGGCGAGTGCAGATTCCTCGGACGGGGCGAAGCCGCCGAGTGTGGCGCGAGCCCGCCCTGAGCGTGAGTCGAAGGGGCTCCCGCCCACGAATGCCGGCGCTGACGAAAAGGTCGTGCAGGCAGCCATGCGTGAGCAGGTTTCAGTGAGTGCAGCGCCGCCTGTCGCGAAGGATGTTCCGGCGAAAACCAATGACGCGGCGAGTGCAGAAAAAATAAAACTGCCAACCACCGGAACCGTAGTGCTGGACGTGGAACAAGGCGGAATTGTGGTGCCGTCGTTCGTCGGCAAGACGGTGCGGGGCGCCGTGGAAGCGGCCCAGGACGCCGGCCTGCAGCTCGATGCCGTCGGCAGCGGCGTCGCCAGTAAGCAGACTCCCGTGGCCGGAACGCGCGTGGCCGCCGGAGCGCGGGTGACGGTGCAGTTCGGGCAGTAAAGTCAAAATCTTAACCACAGAGGACACAGGGGATACAGAGGCTTTCGATCTTCCTCTGTGTCCTCCGTGTCCTCTGTGGTGAAGCTCTTCCGGTTTGACCCGCCGAAAAAGCGCGTGATACGGTAAACAGTCACACCATCCCAGCACGCCAGCGACTGCCCGCTGATTGAGGTCTATTTTGTCTTCTGTGGAGGCGACGCCCGCCGGCATCACAACCAACATCCGTAAAACTGCGCTGCACCCCGTCCATCGCCAGATGGGCGCGAAGATGGTCGAGTTCAACGGCTGGGACATGCCGGTGGAGTATCCCGCGTCGATCGGCGGCGGGATCATCAACGAGCACATGGCGGTGCGCACGGGCGTGGGTATCTTCGACGTCAGCCACATGGGCGACATCCGCCTGGCCGGGCCGCAGGCTCTGGCCGCGGTGCAGCACATTTCCATGAATGACGCGTCGCGGCTGGCTATTGGGCAGGCGCAGTATTCTGCGCTGCTTTATCCGGAAGGGACGTTTGTCGACGATGTGATCGTCCACCGTCTCGCAGAGAACGATTATCTTCTGGTCATCAACGCGGGGACGCGCGAGAAAGATTTCAGCTGGGTGCGCGACAATACGCGCCAGTTCGATTGCGCGGTCGAGAATCTGTCGGATGATTTTACCCAGATTGCGATTCAGGGGCCGAAGGCCGTTAACTTGCTGCAGAAGCTGACCGACGCCGATCTGAGCGCGGTCAAATTCTATTGGGTGACTCGTGGCACTCTGTGCGGCCTCCCCAACATTCTTATGGGCCGCACCGGTTACACGGCAGAAGACGGCTTCGAAATCTACATCCCGGCCGATGAGCAGATTAGCGCGCATGTCTGGGACGAGATTCTCGAAGCAGGCAAGGAGTTCGGGGTCGTACCGTGCGGACTGGGAGCGCGTAACACGCTGCGCCTTGAAGGCAAACTCCCCCTCTACGGCCACGAGATTTCCGATACGATTAGTGTCTGGGAAGCAGGCCTCGACCGCTTCTGCAAGATGGAGAAGCCAGAGTTCATCGGCCGCGAAGCATTGGAGAAGGCGAAGGCCGCGGGCGTAAAGCGAACCCTCGTGGGGCTGGAGATGACCGAACGCGGCATCGCCCGAGATGGATACAAAGTGTTAGACAGCAATGGATGCGAAATTGGATATGTGACGAGCGGGTCGCCTGCGCCGTTTTTGAAAAAGAACATCGCGCTGGCATACGTTCCGCCGGAGTTCGCGGCGGTTGGGGCGGGAGTGAAGGTGGACATTCGAGGTCAAGGTGTGGGAGCGGTGGTTGTTCCTACTCCTTTTTATAAACGTCCGAAGAAAACTGCTTAACCACTGAGGACACAGAGCAGCACGGAGGATTAGCTAGCAGCCAGGAGCTAGAAGCTTTTATGCCTTACCCTACAGACCGCAAATACACCAAAGAGCACGAATGGATTCAGGTGAACGGCAATTCCGCGACCATCGGCATCACCGACTACGCGCAGCAGTCGCTGGGGGACATTGTGTTCGTCGAAACTCCTAAGGTGGGCGCCGAACTCACCGCCGGTAAGACCTTTGGCACGGTCGAGTCGGTCAAGGCCGTGTCGGACTTGTTCGCTCCCGCGTCGGGTACCGTGACCGAGGTGAACGCAGACCTGGCCACGTCGCCCGAGAAAGTGAATAAAGATGCGCACGGCTCGTGGATGGTGAAGCTCACGCTGAAAAATCCCGGCGAACTCAATGGCCTGCTCTCGGCGGCGGATTACGAGAAATTTGTAACGGAAGAGGCCGGACACTGAGAGAGCAGACCTCGGCCGTCAGACCTCGGACCTCCGGAGGTTCTTGCCGAAGTCCGAGGTCTGAGGTCCGACGCCGTTTTTGAACGCGCCGCCTCAATCCAAATGACATCGAGCTACATCTAAAGAACTTCCTATGCGTTATTTACCGAAATCTCCCGCCGACCGTGAAGCGATGCTGAAGGCGATCGGCTTGCGCTCGGTCGACGATCTGTTTGCGCCGATTCCGGCCGAATACCGACTGACCCGCGACCTGAACATTCCGCGCCAGATGGCGGAGTCGGAAATTGTTGACTTCTTCCGCCAGCGTTCGCGCGAGAACGGCGACGGCTACACCAGCTTCCTGGGCGCGGGCGCGTACTTTCATTACCGTCCCGTCATTATTGATTCGCTGATTTCGCGCGGCGAGTTTTTGACCGCGTACACGCCTTACCAGGCGGAGATTTCGCAAGGCACGCTGCAATCCATCTTCGAATTCCAAACCATGATCTGCGAGCTGACTGGCATGGAAGTGGCGAACGCGTCCATGTATGACGGTTCCACGGCTGCGGCTGAAGGCGTGATGATGGCGGTTCGCCTGACTGGCCGGCGGTCAGTGGTGGTGGCGCGCAGCCTGCATCCCGAGTATCGCGAAGTCCTGGCCACTTACGCGACGCATCAAGGGATGCCGCTGTCGGTCGCGGGCTTCGGCGACGACGGCCGCGTGAACCTGAAAGAACTGGAGAAGGCGATCACGCCGGAAACGGCGTGCGTGCTGGTGCAGTCGCCGAACTTCTTTGGCACAATTGAGGACGTCGCGGCGATTGCCGAGATCGCTCACAAGCATGGGGCGATGCTGGTGGTCTCGATCGCCGAAGCGGTTTCGCTGGGAATTGTGGAGCCTCCGCGGGAGGCTGACGTTATCGCCATGGAGGCGCAGTCGTTCGGCGTGCCTCTGGGATTCGGCGGCCCGTACTGCGGCGTTATCGCTACACGCGAGCAATATGTGCGGCAAATGCCCGGGAGGCTGGTGGGCCAGACCGTCGACAAGCAGGGCAGACGCGGGTTTGTGCTGACACTGGCGACGCGCGAGCAGCACATTCGCCGCGAGAAGGCGACGTCGAACATCTGCACCAACCAGGCGCTGGTCGCGTTGATGGTCAACATCTTCATGACGGTGTATGGGAAAGTGGGCCTGAAGGAATTGGCGAAGCAGAATCTTGCGAAGACTGCTTACGCGGCGGCGCAGTTTGCCAGGCACGGCAAAGTTCTGTTCGCCGGAACGCCGCGTTTCAACGAGTTTGTTGTCGAGACCAGCGAAGATCCTTACGCCATCAACAGCCGGTTGCTGGGGCACAAGATGGTTGGGGGCCTGCCGCTGAAAAAGTTTTATCCCGAGTTGGGGAACGCGGCATTGTGGTGCTGCACCGAGCTGACCACACGCAGCGCGATTGATACAGCGGTCGGATTGGTGGCCGAGAGCGAGCGCTCGGTGCGGTCCGCCAAAGAAGAAGATGTGGCAGAGGTGGCGCGATGAAGCCCGTGATCCGTAAAGCGACGCTCCACGTCAACCAGAACGAGGGCTTGATCTTCGAGAAGTCTTCGGCAGGGAAAGCGGCGTGGAAGTTGCCGCCGCTCGATGTGCCGGAAGTGGATACGGCTCAGCTTCTGGGAGCGGCGGAAAGAAAAGATCTGGGTAACCTGCCGGAAGTGAGTGAGATCGAAATCATCCGCCACTTCACGCGGCTTTCCACGTGGAACTATGCCATCGATCTCGGCATGTATCCGCTGGGCTCGTGCACCATGAAGTACAACCCGCGGGTGAACGAGGCGGTGGCGCGAGTGGAGGGAATCGCGAACGGACATCCCTACCAGCCGGATAAAATTTCGCAGGGCGCGTTGCACATTATTAAGACGCTGAGCGAGCAGTTGATCGAAATCACGGGGATGGATGCGATCACGCTGCAGCCGGCCGCCGGCGCGCACGGCGAGATGACCGGTCTTTTAATGGTTCGCGCGTATCACCGGTTCAAGGGCAATGCGCGGAAGAAAATTCTGATTCCCGACTCAGCGCACGGTACGAATCCGGCAACCGCGGCGATGGTGAACTATGCGGTCGAGAATTTGAAGTCGGATTCGCGTGGCATGGTCGACATTGCCGCTCTCGAAGCGCAGACGAACGAAGATGTCGCCGCGCTGATGCTGACCAATCCCAACACGCTCGGCGTTTTTGAGCAGGACATTCACAAGATTGCCGACATTTTGCACGCCAAGGGCGGCTTGCTCTACATGGACGGCGCGAACATGAACGCGCTGGTCGGGAAGGTGCGGCCCGGCGACTTCGGCGTCGACGTGATGCATCTGAATCTGCACAAGACGTTCTCCACTCCGCATGGCGGCGGCGGCCCGGGTTCGGGCCCGGTGGCGATCAAGAAAGCGCTGGAACCGTTTTTGCCCACTCCGGTGCTGACCACAAAGTCGGATGGCACGCTGGCTTTCGATTACAACCGTCCGCAGTCTGTGGGGCGGGTGCGCGCGTTTTATGGCAACTTCGGAATGTTTGTGCGCGCTCTGGCTTACATTCAGGCGAACGGCCCGGATGGCCTGCGCCAGACCACCGAAGACGCGGTTCTCAACGCCAACTACATTCGCAAAGGTCTGGAAGGCACCTACGATTTGCCCTACTCCACGCCGACGTTGCATGAAGTTGTGTTCAGCGACAAGCTGCAGCTGAAAAAAGGCGTGCGCACAATGGACATCGCCAAGCGCCTGATCGATTACGGATTCCATCCTTATACGACGGCATTTCCTCTGATCGTTCCGGGCGCGCTCATGATTGAGCCCACCGAGAGCGAATCGAAAGAAGAGATGGATCTGTTTATCGACGCGATGAAGTCCATTGCCGCAGAAGTCGAAGAAGATCCGCAGACGGTGCTCGATGCGCCGCACTCCACACGGGTTTCGCGGCTGGATGAGACTGCGGCGGCGCGTAAGCCGGTCTTGCGCTGGAAGCCGGCCAGCTAGCCGGTGATTGGCCGCTAACCGCGTCGCGCCGCGGAGGAAGGAATCGCATGCCACTGGTCGCAGCGACCGGCGACATTGTTCTGAAGTCGATCCTGGTTGCAACGGATTTCTCCGGAGTTTCTGACAAGCCGCTCCGGCATGCTCTGGCCATTGCCCGCCACTATGGGGCGAAAGTTTACCTGACTCATGTCGTCTCAGCGCAGTCCTTCACTCTCGCGGGTCCCGAAGCCGTCCATGCCGCCACTGACGCGGCTTGGAGAGACGCTCGCCAGTTGGAAAAAGATCTCCTGCAACGAGGAGCGCTGGCCGGTCTGAATCATGAAGTGATCGTCCTTCAGGGCAACGTGTGGGATGAGCTGGATAAAACTGTCCAGCAAGAGCAAGTGGATCTGCTGGTAGTCGGCACCCACGGTCGGCGGGGTCTAGGGAAACTGCTGTTGGGCTCAGTGGCGGAAAACATTTTTCGTCACGCTGGATGCCTGGTTCTTACGGTGGGTCCGGGCTCGCTGCAGGATTCCCCTGTCGACGGCTCAAGAGCGGTTCGCCCGTTTCTGTTCGCAACCGACTTCAGCGAAGCGTCGCTGCGCGCTCTGCCTTACGCCGTCTCGTCGGCCAATCACTTCGGAACGAAGCTCGTGTTGCTCCATGTGGTGCCTGCGGTGCCGATGCCGGAGACTGTGACGCGGCCCAGTGCCGACGATGTCATGCAGATGCGAGAACAGAGTCGTGCGGCCAACATTCAGCGCCTCAAAGAATTGACGTTGCACAGCCCCAAGCTGAACATCGAGCCTGAATTCGTGGTGGAGTTTGGATCGCCGAGTGAAGAAATTCTGCGAACCGCTGACGCGGTCAAATCTGACGCGATCATTCTGGGATTGCATAGCTCAACCCACATCGATACCAAGTCGCACCTGCCGTGGGGCACTGCGTATGAGGTGGTGTGCGGCGCGTGCTGCGCCGTTTTAAGCGTGCGGAACTGAGCCCGGCTTGATTGGCCGCGGACGACGGAAGCTCCCCTGAGGCACTGGATGCCTACCAGCATAGCGCTGAAAATCTCTCCCGACTTTGTCGACGCGCAGCAAGCCGCCGACGCGCTTCGGCAACAGAGAAGGTGAAACTGCGCGCAGCTGCTTTCGCAGGCCGTCGTGCAGTTCCTAGCTTTTTCTTGAAGTCACCGCGAAAAACGCAGCGGCTTCCTGCTCCACATTCTTACTGCCACAATGCGGGCACTCAGGGTTTTGCTTGTCGTGCTCGTTCAGGGTTAGAACAGTTTCGAAAGGTTTGTGACAGTCGAGGCAAACATAATCGTAAACGGGCATGGGAACCTCCCGCGGGAATGCTGTCGGGAGCATTGTACGCCTGCGGGAGATTGTTGATTGCTGATTGGAACCGCCTCAGCTTCAGGTCCAAGCCTCAGCCCGGGTCTTCAAGCGGCAACCAAGAACCAACAATCAACAATTTCATTTCGCCTCGCGCGGGCCGATATCTACTGTCGCACCTTGTCTCCAACGAGCGCAGTCGAAATGTCGACCGCTGCGCGCGTGGTCTCCCAGTCGAGTTGCAAAGTGCAGCCGCTACCAGACTTTTCGTAAGAGATCGTGAAGTTCTCGATCGGGGCGGGTAGTTTCGAGACTTTCATGTCGACGCGCGCCAGTTCGTTGCTCTCGTATTTGTAGGGGATGCCCCACTCGCCGGTCTTCTTATTGATGATGAGAGTCCACTTGTCGGCGGTGGGGAGGGTGAAGAGAGTGTAACTGCCGGCGGGCACGGTCTTGCCGCCCATGGTTACATCGGCGCTGGTCACAAACGTGGTGGCGGAATTGGCTCCGGTTCGCCAAACTTCGCCGAAGGGCACCAGTCCACCGTAGATCTTGCGCCCTTTCATGCGCGGGCTCGAGTAGTCGGTCTTGATGGTCTTGCCCATGCCGAGGTCGCATGACGCCGAAGCCGGCGGGCTGGCCTGCGCCGAGGCGAACAGGGTGAGGGTCAAAATCGCAAGCACAAGTAAAACGATTCGTTTTTGCATGGTCTCTCCTTTTGGAATGTTGAATGCCAAGGTTATTGACGCTTGAACGAAGAATAAGTCAGCAGCCCAGCCATTATGCGCCATGCCCGCGTGCAGTTACAATCGTCCGATGCCGGTATTCGATGAAAAGCAGGAAGAACTGGAGCACTACGAGACCATGATGGGCGTGCCCCGCGGGCGCCTGGCCGTCACCATGGACACGATCACCGATGCCATGGCGCTGGTCGGCCAGCACGGGGTCTACTGCCAGAGCCAGCGCTGGCCGGGCAAGCCGGTCATGGATATTCAGATGATCATGAAGAGCCTGACCGACGCGAAAGAGCTGATCCAGAGCGTGATGGAAGACCTCAAAAAGAAGCCTTGACCTCTGTGACCTCAGTGCCCTCTGTGGTGAAGGGGTTACGGTTTTACCGTGACCATCACCACGCCGTGCGACGCAACCGCAGCTGAGAATTTCCCGGTGAACTTTCCCAGATCCTTGTGCTGCCACAAGTCGCGCACGGAAGCGCTGACCGTGTTGGGATAACCGATATCCTCCCAGTTCGCCGTGATTTGTTGCTCAGTCCCGCCGCGATTCAGCAGGATCACGGCGCGGCTGCCGTCCTTTAGTTGCTTCGCCCAAACTTCCAGGTCGCCGTTTTTCGCAACGCGTTCGCCTTCGCGCCCGAGCGCGTCCTGATTCACCGCAATCACTTCTTTGTTGGTGAGGATGTCGTGAATCTCCGGCCGCATGTTGCGCAGGTCGTTGCCCGCGATCAGGGGAGCGGCCAGCAGCGCCCATAAACTGAAATGCGAGCGGTATTCCACGTCTGTCATTTTCCCGTTGCCGACTTCGAGCATATCCGGATCGTTCCAGTGCCCGGGGCCGGCATAGGACTGCAGGCCAACTTGCTCGTCGAGGATGGACAGCACGCCATTAGAGCAGCATCCGCCGTCGGGCCACTTTTCTTTACCCCCCCAGCGGTCCTGGATGTCGCCGGTGGTGCGCCACAGGTTGCCGCCAACCTCTTTTCCCCACAACCACGGCTTGGCTGTGCCCCATTCGCAGATGCTCAGCACGATGGGGCGCCCGGAAGCGTCGAGAGCCGCGCGGATGTTGGCGTACGAGGCTTTCGCGTCCTGCGTGGTGGTGTTGCACCAGTCGTACTTCAAATAGTCCACGCCCCAGGCGGCGTACTGCACCGCGTCCTGATATTCATGACCGAGTCCCCCGGGACGGCCCGCGCAAGTCTTCGATCCGGCGTCAGAATAGACGCCGAACTTCAGCCCCAGCGAATGAATGTAGTCGCCCACAGCCTTCATCCCATGCGGAAAGCGCTCTGGGTCGGCGACGATGTTGGCCTGCGCATCGCGGCTGACCTGCCAGCAGTCGTCGATGTTGACGTAGACGTAGCCCGCGTCTTTCATGCCCGACTTCACCACGGCGTCGGCCATGCTCTTGATCATGTCCTCGCTGACGTTGCAGCCGAACTTGTTCCACGAGTTCCAACCCATGGGCGGAGTCAGCGCGAGATTTGCGGAGGGGGATGATGTCTGTTGTGCAGTGAGGCCGGTAACGAAAAGCAGCGTGCAGAAGAATATGGTTAAAAGGGCTCGTCTCATTTTCATGCAGACGTTTTACCAGAAGCGCCCGGAGATTGGTAGAAGGTGAAGACGAATGTGAACAATCGATCTTGGGAAGCAGCGGGTTTGGGAAGGGCACGGCTTCCAGCCGTGCCGTTAGAGTCGCCTGATTAAAGGGCTTTAGCCCCTGGGGCCCGCTCGCACTGGAATGCGGCAGCCCGGCTATCAAGCAGCGTGTGCGCGATCCCGTTTACAATGCCCGGTTAATCCTATTCTGAATCGCCGCTGTTCCGGGAGGACTTCGTGCGCAGACCGCTACCTCTTATTACACTGATCGTTTGCAGTTGTTCTCTTCTCTGCGGACGCGTTTGTGCACAGAACGCCAGTTCTCCTCTCGGAGTTTTCGAGCGGCACGGCGATGTAGGGACTGTCCTGCACGCGGGCGCCGTCGACTACGACACGGCGAAGCGCGCATACACGATCAGCGGTAGCGGCGAGAACATGTGGTTCACCGCCGACGCGTTTCAGTTCGTGTGGAAGAAAGTTTCCGGCGACGTGACTTTGACCGCCGACATTTCTTTTCTGACCAAGACTGGAAACGAGCACAAGAAAGCGGCGCTGATGCTGCGGCAAAGCCTGGATGCCGATTCCATCTACGCTGACGTGGCGCTGCACGCCAGCGGCCTGACCTCGCTGCAATTTCGCGACGAGAGGGGCGCGGTGACGCGGGAGATTCAATCAAACGTGTCCACCCCGAAGCGCCTCCGCATCGCTAAGCGCGGCGATTACGTCTACATGTCACTGGCGGCCGATGGCGAGCCCCAAGTCGCCGGCGGATGGCTGCGCATCCCGCTGCAGGGCGCGTTCTATGTTGGTCTCGGCGTGTGTTCGCATGACAAGGATGTGGTGGAGAAAGCGGTCTTCTCCAACGTCGAGTTAACGCAACCTCGTCCTGACGAAGGAGGGAAACCGGTTCTCTACAGCACGCTCGAAACGATCGCCATCGACTCCGCCGACCGCCGTGTCGCTTATCTCGCACAGGGACGCTTCGAAGCGCCAAACTGGATGCGTGACGGCAGCGCGTTTTTGTTCAATCGCGACGGCCACATCGAGCGCCTGGCCGTCGGAAGCGACAAACCCATCATCATCGATACGGGCAGCGCAAACCGTTGCAACAACGATCACGGCATTTCGCCGGACGGCACGCAACTTGCCGTCAGCGACAACTCGCAGGGCGATCACGAATCGCAAGTTTACATCGTCCCTATCGACGGAGGTCCGCCGCGGCGCATCACGCAGAAATCTCCGTCGTACTGGCACGGCTGGTCGCCCGACGGAAAGACGCTGGCATTCGTTGGCCAGCGCAATGGAGACTTCGATATTTATACGATTCCCGCCATGGGTGGCGACGAGACCAGACTGACTACTGCCAAGGGCCTGGATGACGGCCCGGAATATTCACCGGACGGAAAGTATATTTACTTCAATTCCGAGCGCACCGGACACATGCAGATCTGGCGCATGAAGCCCGACGGCAGTGAGCAGGAGCAAGTCTTCTCCGACGAGTTGAACAACTGGTTCCCGCACATTTCTCCCGACGGAAAGTGGATGGTCTTCCTCACTTACGGAGCCGACGTGACCGGGCATCCAGAGAATAAAGACGTGATGCTGCGGCTCATGTCGCTTGATCCGAAATTGAACGACAAGAGAAGTACTGTACTGGCGAAATTGTTCGGCGGGCAGGGAACCATCAACGTTCCGTCGTGGTCGCCGGACAGCAAGCAGGTGGCGTTCGTCAGCTACATGCTCGTGCCGGAAGAGAAGTAGATGATCATTTCATCCACGAGGTCTTACTCCGGCGCCTGAAACGGCGACGCGGGCAGGCCTTCCTTGTTGAACAAATTACAGTTCGGATTGGCGGCCCATGCGTAGCGAACTGAAACGGGGATCGGCACTGCGGAGCTCGAAACGACCACGGACTCGCCCTCGATCTTCGCATCCGCCAGAGAATATTTTCCGTCCGCGCCGGCGACTTCAAAGCCCGTAAGTTCGGCGCCCTTTGCCGTCAGTCCGCCCGCATGGTCGAACCAAACGCGCAGCGCATGTTCCTCCTGCGTCACCTGACGGACTAGCGGGCCGGACCACTCAACCTTTTCGCCGAAGGCAATCGCGCGCGCGGCCAGCGCCAGACGCAGACCCACGTCCTGCTTGTTCTTGGGATGAATATCGACCGGGTCGCCGATGTCGATAGTCACGGCCATGCCGGTGTTTTTGAGCGCGAGCGTCTGCCGCTGCGCATTGCGAACTTCAGGCCACTGGCTGTCGGGGCCCGCGTTCCAGTTGGCGATCTGAACGAAGAGGAAGGGGAAATCTCCCTCGCCCCACGCGTTGCGCCAATCGCGAATCATCGCCTGGAAAAGGCGGGCGTAGAGCGGCGCACGATCGGGCCCGGAGTTGGATTCTCCCTGATACCAGATCACGCCGCGAATGGCGAACGGCGTAAGCGGTGCGATCATGCCGTTGTAGAGCGCCGCCGGAGCCCATGCCGCGAAATCCGGATGCCATCGCGGAGTGGGCAGCGGCTTGCCGTCGGCCTTGGCTTGCTCGACCGCCTTTTGAAATTCGCGTTCCTCGCGTTGCTCATGCAAAACCACGGTCGATTCCCCGGCCAGAGTTTTCGCCCGCGCGGCGAAAACCGGCATGAGCGCAGCATCGGCCGAGAGCGCGTGCAGGCTCGTCCATGACTCAGCGGCGGTTCCTCCCCAATACGATTCGATGACGCCGATGGGAACGCCCAGCTTCTGCTGGAGATGGCGCGCAAAGAAGTAGGCCACAGCGGAAGCATCAGCCACGGTTTCCGGAGTGCACACCGCCCAGCCTTTTGACTCGGCATCTTCCAGCGGATAGTCGGCTGGCTTATGCTTCACCATAAAGAAGCGAATTTTAGGATATTGCGCCGCGGCGATTTCGGTTTGGGCGTTGACCAGTTCGGTCATGGGAAATTCCATGTTCGACTGGCCCGAGGCGACCCAGACGTCGCCCACCAGAATGTCGTTGAGGGTGATCGTGTTCGTGGCCTTGATGGTCATCTGGAACGGGCCGCCGGCTTCGCCGGGAGAAAGGTAAACAGTCCAGCGGCCGTCGTCGTCAGCGGTCGCGGCCTTCGTCTCGCCGCGGAAAGTCACCGAGACCGCCTCGTGCGGCGCAGCCATGCCCCAGACGTGAACGGGAAGGCCGCGTTGCACCACCATGTGATCGGCTAGCAAGGCCGGCACGCTGACATCGGCTTGGGCTGCGATGGTAAGTATGCCGAGAGCGATCAGGGCAAGCGCGATGCGCAGAACAGAAAAATGGGAATGACTTCGGATCATGAGTTCTCCCGTTCCTAAAATGGCAGATTACCGCGCCAGCTTGGCGTCGAAGAATTTCGCCATCAGTGCGAGCGCTTCTTGCGTCTCCGGCAACTGGAAGTGATACCAGAAAGCGTGGGGCAGCGCCTCGAATACGACCAGGTGTGCATCATCTCCGGCGCGCAGCAGCGCGCGGTGCAGCGTCGCCGTGTCACTTAGTAAGATGTCGCGAGTGCTGGTGACGAGCAGGCTGGGCGGCATTCCATGCAGATCGGCGAAGAGCGGCGACAGGACCGGATCCTTGCGGTCGGTCTTGCCGACATATTGATCGTCGGGCAAATGATTGGGATCGACCGGCTCCATCCGTCCAGGAAGGCCGTTGAGCGTAAACAATTGGCGGGAGTCACCGATGCGACTGAAGTCGGCGAGCCCGGAGAAAATTCCGAGCGCGGCGGGCAGCGGCAGGCCGAGTTGCTTCAGGCGGACCGCCACTTCGCAGGTGAGAATGGCTCCCGCTGATGTACCGAAGATTCCAATGTTGTGCGGTGGATAAGCTTTCAGCAGTTCCTTGTAGACCGCGACCACGTCGTCGACCGCGGCGGGAAACGGATTCTCCGGAGCCAGCCGGTAGTAAACGGAGACGACTTTGATCTTGGCCAGGTTCGCGATGGGGACGCCTTCGATCAACGAGCCCGAGTCGGAATTGAATCCGCCGCCGTGAAGATTGATGAGCACCCGGTTGCTCGCAGCGCCCGACACTGGCGTGATGATATCGGTGCGCACACCCGCGGTAGTCGTTTCCTCGACGTTCACGGGATAGAGTTTGCGCGCTTCGGCGGAGTCCATCTTCCGCCAGGCATCGGTGTGGGTGCGGCGTTCGGCAAGGGTTTCCGGCGGGCCTACTTTCTGCTGGTTGAGCGATTCCAGCCACTTCTGGGCTTCCGGACTGATGGTCGCCGGCATCGGAATGACGCGCGTGATGTGCCCAGTGCCGTCGGGGTCGAACGCGGCGGAGTCCTGCGGCGGGGCTGGAGTCGACTGCGCGGCTAAAGCGGGAGCGATCGCGATCGCGGCGATGAGGGGCAGCGCTGTGATTTTCATCGTGACAGTTGTACCAGAGGGACGAATACACAGGAAAGGGCGAATGACCAGGATTGACGGAGCAAGGATTCAGAGTTCCGCGATGAACTCTTCGATCGTTACCCCAGCCTGTTTCAGGATTCCACGCAATGTTCCGGTTGCCAGCTCAGGATGCAACGGAACAACACATCCCGTAATTGCTTCTGGCCCGACTCGTTTCAGAACAACATGGCTGCCACGCTGGCGAACCCCAGCCTTTCCAGTGCGCGGATTGCATCTGCCCCTGAGACTCGGGGCAGCTTAGGCATAGTGCGCCTCGAAAACGGTTACGAGCGGGCGTCCGGAATTTTCAGGAGGGAACTCCTCCAGATACAGTTCGGTCGCTTCCTTGAGGCTAGCCACGGCCTCCTCAACATTTGTACCTTGGCTGACGGTGCCCACCTCGGGGCACTCGGCCACATAGAGATCACGTTCTTTATGCAGGACCGCAGTGAACGTTCCGACCGGCATTTCAATCCTCCAGATTCCTTACGCCAGCGTGTACTTCCCCCGTTCAATCATCTTCTGCGCGATCTGCTGGCGCAGTTCGATGGTGTTGAACGGCTCGTATTTCGCTAGCCGGCGCAGAATCGCAAGCTGGGTGCGCAGCATGTCGCCGTCGGCGACCGCGGCAATCACCTTGCGCGCCGCCGACTCGACTTTCTCGAAAGCCTGCGACAGATAGACGCGGGTCATGGCAATCGGTAAAGCCGCGCCGGTTTCGCCTTTCGTTTCCACGATCTTCTGTGCGCGCAGCACTGCCGATTCCATTGCGTAGGCTTCGATCGTCATGTCGGCGATTGCTCCCATGATTTCCTGCTGATCCTGAATGGCCTGCATGTATTTCTGCGTGGCCGCACCTGAGGCAAACAGTCCCAGCTTCTTGGCTTGCGCCACTAGCTTGCGTTCTTCGGGAAGAGCGCCTTCGAGTTCCTCGGTCGTCGACGGACCGGAGAGCACCTCGTCCATCAGCTTCTTGATCGCGGGCATCAGCGGCAACTGCCCGCTCATCGCGCGCTTTAGCAGGAAGCCGGTAATGATCAGCCGGTTGATCTCGTTGGTGCCTTCGAAGATGCGATTGATGCGGGCGTCGCGATAGGCGCGCTCGGCGGGATATTCCTCGACAAACCCGTACCCAGCGTAAATCTGCACGGTCTCGTCGACGACGTAGTCAATCATCTCCGAGCCCCAGACTTTTATGATGGAGCACTCGACGGCGTATTCTTCGATGGCCTTCAGCGTCTGGCGTGCGGCGTCGACGGCCGACTTGTCGACTTCGCCCAGAGCCGTGTCCATCATGCCCACCGTGCGATAGACCATCGATTCGCCAACATAGAGCAGAGTCGCCATGTTGGCGATCTTCTCCTGTACCAGCCCGAAGTCCGCGATGACTTTATTGAACGCCTTGCGCTGTTTCGCGTAGCCAATGGCGTTTTCCATCGACACCCGGCCTCCGCCCACGCACATCGCACCCAACTTGAAGCGGCCGACGTTCAGAATGTTGAACGCGATCACGTGCCCCTTGCCGATTTCACCCAGCAGATTTTCGACCGGGACTTTGCAGTCGTTGAGAATGATGGGACAGGTGGACGACCCGCGAATGCCCATCTTGTGCTCTTCGGCGCCAACGGAGAATCCGGGGAAATCTCTCTCGATCAGAAACGCGGTGAACTTCTCGCCATTGATTTTGGCGAAGACCGTGAACAGGTCGGCGAACCCGGCGTTTGTAATCCACATTTTTTCGCCGTTGAGCACGTAGTGCTTGCCGTCCGCCGATAGCTCGGCGCGCGCGCGGCAGTTGAGCGCGTCCGAGCCGGAGGAAGCTTCCGATAAGGCATAAGCGCCGACAATTTCGCCGGCGGCCAAGCGCGGCAGGTACTTGTGCTTCTGTTCTTCGGTGCCGAAGTAGACGATGGGCAGCATTCCGATGCCGCTGTGCGCGCCCCAGGTGGTGGCAAAGCCCGCGTACTTCGCGATGTGATCGGCGATAACGGCGGCGGTGACCTTGTCCATTTCGAGTCCGCCGTAGGCTTCGGGAACCTCTACGCCGCTCAGCCCGAGTTCTCCGGCCTTTTTCAGCAGCGCTCGGGAAACCGAGAAATCCTTGTGCTCGATCTTCTCGGCGTTCGGAAGGATTTCGTTGACGGCAAACTCTTCCGCCGTCTGTCCGATGAGCTGGTGCTGTTCGCTGAAATCTTCCGGCGTGAATATGTCTTCGGGCTGTCGCACTTCCAACAAAAAGCTGCCGCCGGAAATTTTGGTCTTGGGAACTGCTGTGGTCGTTGCCATTTATCTCCCTCGTGAAAGAAACCGCCGCATCCGCGGCGGAAAGAATATCTGTCATTCTAATGCGGGAAGGAAGGGAATGATAGGAGGGAAACTCAGGTGTTAGCGGGTGTTTCTTACCGGTATCGTGGCCGTTCTCGATATTCGGGGATCGGACCAACGCTGCAGGACCTTTTCGGGTCGATGGCCCTGAGGTGACGATCCGCTAGGGATGATTTTTCAGTAACGGCCCAGCCCCATGCTCAGAGAATCAAACGAGAGCCCCGCCGAATAGCCCGGGATTCTAAAGCCGCCGCTGAAGTGAGTGCCCATCGGCGACCGCCGCTGACAGGCTTGATATCTGTTCTGCAGCTCCCGGTAGAAACCGGCTTCGCTCGCGGCCTGACTGGTTAAATCGGTGCATTGATCCCTCGGGCCTGTGGAGCAGGTGATTTGCCGGTCCTGTTCCGCCGACTGCATGCGCTGCGCCTGCCGTTCCATCATCATGCGCAACCCGCCACATTCGTCCTGAAACCAAGTCTGCTGCAGGCAGGCGCCGTTAATCCAGGATTCTCCCGCCGGGCAGACACGCCGGATACGGTCGCGGAGGACCGTTCCCTCACATCCGCTTACGCCGTGGACTTGTCCTGCGGGACAGACCGGGCACGGGCCTTTGAAACAGATTGGCCGCCGCAGTTCAGCGACCGGTTGCTTCGGCTCAGGCTTACGCTGTGCTGGATTGGGTTCTGGCTTCCGAACGGGGTGCCGCAAGAAAGAGAAGAAGCCCCGTTTTTGAGACGTTTGTGCCTGGCCGCGCGATCCCGTACTGGGCGCGTGGATGGAGTGTAAGTTGTTGGAGGCCGGATTGGAGTGAGACGTGCCGGAGCGCGACGACGCCGATCCCGCACTCGAACTGTGCCCAGTCGAGCTGTGCGAACTCGATCCGCCGGAGCTATGGCCGCCTCCCGAAGAAGCGGACCCACCCGAAGAACCACCGTGAGAACCCCCGCCGCCCCCGCCGCTCGACCCAGCGCCGGCCGAACTGCCGCCGCCTCCCGCCCCATGTTGTGCCAATGTGTTGGAAGAGAACAGCAGGATGACCGCTAGAGCTAAAGTGAAGTGCAACACCGAAACGCCGACATTGGAGAGCCGCATAAAGCACCTCCGTACCGACCGAACCTCACTCGCTGAAGCTTACTGGCCGAACCTTACCGACCGAACGGGGCCTGGGATGCCTTTGTTTTTCAGTGGACCCTTTGCGTCCAATAAAAGCATACTCCTGGGCGGTGTCAAGGAGCGTAGTAATCGGGTAAAGATGAGTAGAAAATTGTGACGAAAGATCGCTCAGCGGTCCGGCGTAACCGACCGCATCTCTGTGGTCTTCAACTGGTAACGCGCCGCCGGTTGGCAGGTCGAATAGCTGACCGGGTGCGTGGAGTCGGAACTCTCAGAATCGCGCGCGACGACGTAACTGCGGATGGCGTAGCAGACGGTCTCAGTGTTCAAGGCGTCCTGCTCGAAGCTCCGAAAGCGTGGATCACCTTTCATCTGAGCAAGACGATATTGGTCAAGGCGCGCGCCATCGAGAAGACTTTCTCCAGAGCTGAGGGCCGGTTGTCTCGGGATGATCCTCCATGGATCGGTGGGCGTTGCGGACGAATTCAGTTTCAGTGGGAAAAGAAAGGCTCCCCCGCTCGGGCCTTTCCGGTAATGCACGGTAATGCGCCCGGCCGGGGGCGAGGAGCTTTGAGATTGCTGATCCTGAGCGAAGGCCGACAGAGAGCAAAGCAGCAGCGCGGCGGCGAGAAGGCGGGCGAGAGTCATAGGAACCCTCCTGCCAGAAAATTATAGCGCCGTTCCTAATTCAGGTTCTCGAAAATGCCGGCGGCGCCCATGCCTCCGCCGACGCACATGGTCACCATGCCATAGCGGGCGTTGCGGCGCTTCAGTTCGCGGATCACGGTGGCCGTCAGCTTGGCTCCGGTGCAGCCCAGCGGATGTCCCAGGGCGATCGCGCCGCCGTTGGGGTTGACTTTCTCCGGGTCGAGCCCCGCTTCCTTGATTACTCCCAGCGACTGCGCCGCGAAGGCCTCGTTCAACTCGATCACGTCGATCTCCGCGAGCTTCAACCCGGCCATCTTTAATGCTTTCGGAATCGCGAACACCGGGCCGAGTCCCATTTCTTCCGGCTTGTACCCGGCGGTGGCGAAGGCCACATAGCGAGCCAGCGGCTGGATGCCCAGCGCCTTCGCCCGCTCGGCCGACATGACAACAGCCGCGGCCGCGCCGTCCGACATTTGCGAAGAGTTCCCGGCCGTCACGGTGCCCTTTACGTGAAACGCAGGCTTGAGCGCGAGCAGTGCTTCGAGCGACGTGTCGCCGCGCGGCCCTTCGTCGACCTTGAATACGATCTCCTGCCGCTTCGGTTTCGAGCCGTTGGGCGTGCTGAAACTTACCGGGACTGGAACGACTTCGTCGGCGAACCTTCCCGCCTGAATCGCCGCCAGCGCCTTCTGATGGCTGCGCAGCGAGAACTCATCCGCGGCCTCGCGCGTGATGCCCACACGCTGCGCGACGCGCTCGGCCGTCAGCCCCATCGTGAGATACGCGTCGGGATAGTGTTCGACGAGCCAGGGATTGGGCGAGACTTTGTGCCCGCCCATGGGGATCATCGACATCGACTCGGTGCCACCGGCGACGATGACTTCCGCGCCGCCGCTCATGATGCGCTCGGCCGCCATGGCAATCGCCTGCAGTCCCGAAGAGCAGAACCGGTTGATGGTGAGCGCCGAGACCTCGACGGGCAATCCCGCGCGCAGCGAGGCGATGCGGGCCACGTTCATCCCCTGCTCGGCCTCGGGCATGGCGCAGCCCAGGATGACGTCCTCAATCTCTTTGGCGTCGAGTTGCGGCACGCGGTCGAGCGCGCCCTTGATCGCGACCGCGGCGAGTTCATCGGGACGAGTGGCGCGGAGCGTGCCTTTGTAGGCGCGTCCCACGGGCGTGCGAACGGATGAGGCGATGATGACTTCACGCATGAGATTTATACCGTGATGTATTCCGTGGTGGCGCTGGGCGCCGGGATTGGGTCACCGTGCTGACGCATGCCTTCGAGATGAAATTCGATGGCCTCGCGGATGAGCTCCTTCACCTCGTCCAGCGTAGTGCCAGCGACGCCGAGGCCGGGAAGATCGGGGGCATACGCTCCCCAACCCTCGGACGATTTTTCATAGATGACGAGATATTTCATTTGAGCCCTGCCTGCTTAAGGATATTGTTCAATGTTCCGGGCGGAATGTCCACTGACGGATGACCCGCGACGGTAACCGTTCCCGGTTTCTGCGGATGGTGGAACTGTCGGTCGCTGCCTTTGGTTCTGGCTAGACGCCATCCTTCGCCTTCCAGACGCTTGATCACGTCACGCACCTTCATCGCGTCTGCCTTTAGCTCACTTGGCCGGAGCGAAAAAGAAATAGTCGGCCGTATAGCTGCTCTTGGTTTCAGCATCTTTGTGCGACTCGTCGCAGGCGTCGTCGCCCGGCCTGCCGCCGTGCGTGTGGACGCGCTGAATCGTCGTCACCTTCGCCAGTTGACCCTTGCCCGAGTTGCTCACGACATTCACCAGCAGCCAGGGGATGGACTCCGAATCGAGCGAGTCGACATGCGCGGCGGCTTTACCCGAGACTTCGCTGCCGTCTTTCAGTTTCCAGGTTGGCAGCTTCGAGGCCGGATCGGCGAGGTGCTGTCCAATCACTTTGTCTTTCCTATCGCTGAGCGCGGCCTCGGGACCCTTGAGCGTCCAACTGAACTTGCCGTCTGCTCCCGCCTGACAGGTGTAGATCTGCGATCCCTTGGCATGCAGGGAGATGACGGGCTCCAGGCCCGCGGGGACAGCAATCGCATCGGGGACGTCGGGAGCAACTTCCTGAGCGGGAGCGTCTTTCTGGGTGTTGGCTTGGGCGCTAGCGGGCGAGGTTGAGCAAATGACGACGGTCAGGCATAGGGCCGCGGCGACAAGCAGAGGTCTAATTACGGGGCGCATGAGGCGATTGTAGCGCAGGACAAATGCAAGGGAGGGCTTCGTTTCGGAACCCTTACACAATTGGAGAGCTGCCTGCCGGCCGCTGGGCCGAGTTTTCCGCACGGCAAGAAAAGACTTCAGCGTCTATTGACTCGCCGGCGTGAACCGAAAGGAGTCAAATACTTTGTTGATGTTCTTGTCGGGGCTCTCGGTTTTCGAATAGACCGTAATCAAGTAGAGTCGCTGGCCCACCAGATGCATTTCTTCGTCGATAAACGATTCTCCTTGAGCGGTCGATCGGAATCGGCGCCCCGGATATCCGCCCAGGGGTCGGTTCTCCTCGGCGATTAGTTTTCCCCGCACACTCGTGATCGACCCGTCCCTGGTCCAGTCGAAAACTACGCTGCTGTTCTCAGGTGGAGACGGGAAATCGGCGTACCCGCACATCACTCCAAATGAAGGTGGCCTTAGGGCCCAGTACGGGTGCAGTCTCGCGGTGAACTTTGGCAACGGAAGGTCGATAACTCTTCCCGTAACTGGTTCCGCGGGCATAAGAATCTCGAATCGGCCTTCGGGCGACGAGAACTTAAACCACCCTTGAGGGTCGGTGCGGCTGAAGAGGATCTGATAGGACAGCAGCCCAGCGATGGCGATCGCTATTCCGGTCAGAATCTTGGTTCTCATCTAATTCCTTAGCGTCTTCCCCGTCTTCAACGAACTGAATTCTCCCCTGCGTCTTCTTCTCGTTCTCGCCGCAGCGGAATTTGAAGGCCCTTTCGCCACAGGCTTCACTCGTCAGTGGACACGTCGGCGATCAGTCCTTCAATCCATTCTTCCGCTTCTCGTTCGTGCGTCGCGTCGCTGGCCATCTCACGATACTGAGTTTCCAGGTCTAGCTGATTGGTATGGTCGTCGTTCATCTCGAGTCCCCTTAGTTCCTCAGCGTCTTCCCCGTCTTCAACGTGAACTGAATTCTCTCTTGCGTCTTCTTTTCGCCACAAAGCGATTTGAAGGTCTCGCGCTCCAGGTCGAGGATGTATTGCTCGCTCACCGGAGTGCCCGGCGTGACGTTGCCGCCACAGAGGACTTCGGCGATTTTTCCGCCCAGCTTCACTTCGTAGTCGGTGATGAAGTCGCCCTGGCGCATGAGGTAGACGCCCATTTTGAGCGCGGCCAGAAGGCTTTCGCCGGGCGCGGGAATTTCGGTGCGCGGGACTGGCGGCTCGTATCCGGCGCGGGCCAGTTCGAGGGCGCAGGCCTTGGCGTCGGAGAGCACGCGCTCGCGGTTCATGGTGATGCGGTCGGCGTCGGAGACGAATCCCAGGCCGCGGGCTTCGTGTGCCGACATGGCGACCTTGGCGGTCGCGATGGTTTCGAAGGCTTTCTTCATGGACTCCATCATTTCGACGGAGCCGGCGAGGGCTTCGCCGGAGGCCTTGGCGCGCGACGCGGCCGCGCTGTCAACGGCGCGCAGCAGCATCTCTTTACAGCCGCCGCCGCCGGGGAGCAGTCCGACGCCGACTTCGACCAGGCCGGCATAAAGCTCGGCGTGCGGCTGGCGCGCTGCGGCGTGCAGCGAAATCTCCGTGCCGCCGCCCAGGCACAGGCCAAACGGCGCGGCCACGACTGGCTTGGAGCAGAATTTGATCGCCTGCGTCATCCCCTGAAACTGGCGGATGGCGAGGTCGACGTCGTCCCACTCCTCTTCCTGCACGCTCATGAGCAGCAGCATGAGGTTGGCACCAACGGAAAAATTGGTGGCGTCGTTGGTGATGACGAACGCGTCGAACGCGTCTCCGGGCCCGCCGGGCTTGAGCGACTGAATAATCAGACTGATGATGTCGGCGCCCAGCGAGTTCATCTTGCTGTGAAATTCCAGGCAGGCCACGCCGTCGCCGAGATCGATGAGCGAGGCCCCGGAATTTTTCTTCACCACGCCGTTGGATTTCTTGGCGACCGTGGTCGACCACACGCCGGCCGGGACCTCCAGCGGTTTCCAGTTTCCGGTTTCCAGTTTCCAGTACTGCTTGCCTGAGGCTGTCTTAGGATCGTCGGCGTACCAGGATTTCTGGCCGGCGGCGAGGAGCTTTTCTGCGTTGGCCGCGACCGGCTTGCCTTCTTTTTTCATGCGGGCCACGGTGGCTTCGACGCCGGCGGCGTCCCACAATTCGAAGGGGCCGAGTTCCCAGTTGAAGCCGAGACGCATGGCGCGGTCGATCTCAACGATCGAGTCGGAAATTTCGGGAACGCGATTGGCGGAATAAGTCCACAGGTCGGAGAGCGCGGACCAGAGGAACGAGCCGGCTTTGTCGGCCTTCTGCGGGGCTCCGCCGTCGAGGCCGAGCAGCGTGCGCAGGCGCGTGCCCGTGTCGTCGATATTTTTCGCCATGTCAAGAGCAGGAAATTTCGGCTTCTGGCGGGGATGGTATTCCAGCGTCTTCCAGTCGAGCGCAAGGCGTTCGTCTTCCTGGCCTTCGCCGCCCTTCACCTTTTTGTAGAAGCCGCCCTTGGTTTTGTCGCCCAGCCATTTACGCTCCAGCATCTTAGAGAAGAAATCGGGCAGGCGCAGGTCGCCGCGTTCGTCGTGCACGTTGGTGGTCATGTTGCCGACCACGTGGCCGAGAATGTCGAGTCCGACCAGGTCGATGGTGCGGAACGTGGCGGAACGCGGCCAGCCCACGGCTTGTCCGGTGAGCGCGTCGACTTCTTCAATGGTCAGGCCCGCCTCCTGCATCAAGCGCATGACGTTCAACACCGAAAACGTGCCAATGCGGTTGCCGATAAAGTTGGGCGTGTCTTTGGCGATGACGACGCCTTTTCCGAGATGCACGTCGCAGAAATGCGACACGGCGTCGATCAGGGCGGGGTCGGCTTCGGGCGTAGGAATGAGTTCAAGCAGGCGCATGTAGCGCGGCGGATTAAAGAAATGCGTGCCAAACCAGGAGCGCCGAAACTCGTCAGAAAATCCTTCGGCGATTTTGCTCACAGGCAGGCCGCTGGTGTTGGTGGTGATGATGGTGCCGGGCTTGCGGATGGATTCTACCTTTCTTAGCAAGGCCCGCTTGAGGTCGAGATTCTCGACCACGGCTTCGATGATCCAGTCGACTTCGGCGAGTTTCTTGAGGTCGTCGTCGAAATTGCCCACCGTGACGAAGCGGGCGAGCGACGGCTCCATGAATGCTGCAGGCTTCGATTTCTTCGCGGCGTCGAGTCCGGCGGCGGCGATTTTGTTTCGCGCCGGGCCGTCGGCGTCAGCGGGAACAATGTCGAACAGGTAGCTGGGAACGCCGGCGTTGGCAAAATGCGCGGCGATGCGGGCGCCCATGGTTCCGGCGCCGAGGATAGCGACTTTATTAATGCGTTTCATGATCAGGCCTCGAAATGAAAGTCTTCACCACAGAGGAACAGAGGATTGCGAATTTGATTTGTGAACCTGTAATGGTAATCGCTGGCGGGTGATTTTATCTAGCGCCGCGGACTCACAAGTCCGGGTGCGACTTCACGTACTCCAGCGCTTTGCGCGCCATCTCTTTCTCGCCGCGGTAGGCCAGCAGTTTGGGCGCGTCTTCGAGGCGGACCCAGAGCGCGCGCGCGACCTCGACGCGCATCGCGTCGGCAATGTTGTCGATGCGTCCGGATTCGTAGCGCAGCAGGTAAAAGCTGACGATTTTGAACACGCGCTCGCCGTCACCCCAGGAGCGCACGTAGGTGTACTTGCTGTCGCCGAGTTTGATGATGGGCCTGGCCGTGATTCCGGTTTCTTCGCGGACTTCGCGCAAGGCCGCCTCCAGCGGCTTCTCGCCGGGGTCAATCAGTCCCTTGGGCAGGCAGAGAACAGCCTTGGCTTTCGGGCTCACGGCGCGCTGACCTGGACTGGGCGCGGCGGCCGGCGCGCCCGAGGGCAGTTCGATGGCGGCTATCCACCAGCTACCGTCCCGGTGACGGATGACCACGCCGCCCGATGAAATCTCACGCACCATACTCTTGGCAACTTAGCAGGAATACAGGAGTTTCGTCACGCGGCTGCCGCCGCCGGTGTCTGGTCCCAAGGTAACCATTACTGCCCGTTGGATTTCCCCAACGTAACGCCGGATGGCACCCTTGTGCCCTTACAGCCTGCCATCCGATTGTGGCATCTTAGCTGCATGTGGGATTTCCGGCCGCTCGGGCCGTAGATGTGGGGTTGGCTGTGAAGAGTCTGGGGAAGATTATTCGGTCGGTACAGGCCTTTGGACGGGAACTCTCCCGCAAGACTGCCCCGGTTCCGGCGCCCCGGGTTCCTGCCATTGGCGTGGCGCTGGGCGGAGGCTTTGCCCGCGGCATCGCGCACATCGGAGTTCTGAAGGTCCTCGAAGAAGAAGGCATTCCGGTGCGTGTGGTTGCCGGGACGAGCGTGGGCGCTCTCATTGGTGCTTGTTATTGCAGCGGGCTGTCGCTGGCCGAAATGCAAGAGGTCGCGCACCGCACGCGCTTCACGACCTTCGCGCGCTGGACGCTCTCGCGCTGCGGTTTCGCCTCCAACGACCGCATGGTCGCGTTCCTGAATCGTACCTTGAAGGTAAAGACTTTTGAAGAGCTACGCATTCCGCTCGGCGTGACCGCAACCGACTTCAATACCGGCGAAGGTGTGGTGTTTCACTCGGGCTCGATCGTCGATCCGGTGCGCGCCAGTTGCGCGTATCCGGGAATGTTTGTGCCGGTCGAGATACGCGGGCGCTACCTGGTGGATGGCATGCTTTCGCATCCTGTGCCCACACGGCCCTTGCGGGAAATGGGCGCCGATCGCGTGCTGGCGGTGCATTTGAAAGGCACGTGGGCCAATGGCGGCGCTCCGCGCCATCTTTTCGACGTGATTGGGCAATCGTTCGCCATCGCGCAGGATGCGATGTCGAGTTTATGGAAGGAATCGGCCGACCTGGTCATCGAGCCCGACGTTGCCAGATACGCCTACGACGACTTCAAGCGCGCCGACGATTTGATTCGCAGCGGCGAAGTGGCCATGCGGAAGGCGCTGCCGGAAGTGCGCCAGTGGATGGCGACGCCAGCGGCGGAACCGCTCAACACGAATGCCAGTTCGAAGGGAAGGCCGGCCCTGACGCGCCCGGTGCCCATGCCCGCAGATTAACAAACGGACGATTCCGAGTCCTTAGAGCTTTCCTGCTTCTTCTTGTATCCTCTTCCAGGCGTTCTCCACGTGCCGCGCCTGCGTATGGGTCTGGCCCACGCAGAGACGCAGCGTCAGCTTGCCATGAAGTTTCGTGTGTGTGAGGAACAGGTCGCCGCTGCGGTTCAGCCGGTCCATGATGGTCTGATTCGTGGCGTCGCCGACCTTGTGCCGGAAGCACACAAGATTCAGCGGAGCGGGCGCGGCCAGTTCGAACCGGGCATCGTTCCGCACCCACTCCGCGAACTGCTGCGCCAGTTGCACATGCTGGCGGACGTGGTGCTGCAAGCCTTCCACGCCGTAGTGGCGGATCACGAACCACAACTTCAGCGAGCGGAAACGCCGTCCTAATTGAATGTGCCAGTCGCGGTAGTCGATGACCGCGCCCGACTCCGTAGCCTGATTGCGCAAATACTCGGGCAGGATGCTCAGCGTCCGAATCAGCGCCTTGCGGTCTGCGACCCAGAAGCAACTGCAATCGAAATTGGTGAACATCCATTTATGCGGATTGAAGTTGTAGCTGTCGGCGAGTTCGACGCCGCTTTGCAGGTGGCGAAATTCAGGGCAGAGCATGGCCGTGCCCGACATGGCTGCATCGACGTGCAGCCAGAGATTGTGCTGGCGGCAGACTTTGCCGATTGCAGCGACAGGGTCCATGGCGTTGGAAGAAGTCGTCCCGACGGTCGCACACACAAGGAATGGAGTCAGCCCGGCGCGCCGGTCGGCCTCGATTTGGCGTGCCAGGGCCTCAGACCGCATGGCAAAATTTCCGTCGACTTCGATCTGCCGCAAATTGTCGACGCCGATGCCGGAAATCATGGCCGCCTTTTGCAGCGAAGAATGCGTCTGCGTCGAGGCGTAGGCGACGAGCCGTCCGTCGCATCCTTTCTTGTTGCTGACGTAGTTAGTGGCCCGTTCGCGGGCGGCCAGCAGGGCGCAGAGGGCGGCGCTCGAAGCCGTGTCCTGAATCCCGCCGCCGCCGGTGCTCGACGACTGGAACTTCTCGGGCAGCCCGAGCATGGCCACCAGCCAATCCATGACGTGCGTCTCAAGTTCAGTGCAGGCCGGGCTCGTTGACCACAGCATTCCCTGCACGCCCAGGCCGGAGGAGAGAAGATCGCCGAGAATGCCCGGCCCTGAAGCATTGCACGGGAAGTATGCGAAAAAATTCGGCGACTGCCAGTGAGTGACGCCCGGCAGGATCAGTTGTTCGACATCTTCCAGCAGCGCGTCAAACGGCTCGCCCTGCGGCGGAGGATGCGCCGGAAGCGATGCACGAATCTCTCCCGGCCTCACTTGCGAGAGCACGGGGAACGATTCGATGCGAGCCTGATAGTCGGCGATCCAGTCCACCACCGCATGACCGTGGCGGCGGAACTCTTCGGGCGTCATGTGAAGAGATTTTTCGTCAGACAAGTTATTCTCCCGATCCCTTACTTCAGTCGCCCAAAATAAACGCGCGTCTTGTAGTCGAAGGTTGCGCGTCCGGCAACGTTGTGTGCATCGAAGATCTGGCGCAGGTCGCGCAGCATCGGCGCGTAATTCGGCTGCTCTGGTCCCGGCGCGTACGACGAGGACAGCAGTCGGCCCTCGATCCCGGTGTAATCGAACTCCTGCCGCATCGGGAACACTCGTTCTTGAAACGGCGCTGGATCGAAGAACTGATTCACCTCGTCGGTGGTCCGCTCATGGCGCACGTCTGCATAGTCCGTGCCGTAAGTCAGCAGGAGTTGCTCGTAGTCGCGCAGAAACGGAGTCGAGTCGATGGCGCGTTCATTCCACAGGAGAACCAGCCATCCGCCCGGTTTCAGAATGCGGACAAACTCCTGCCGCGACCGGACGCGATCGAACCAGTGCGCCGCCTGGGCCGCCGTGACAAAATCGATGCTCGCATCCGTCAGCGTGGTCGCTTCCGCGGTTCCCGCAACGCTGGTGAACTTCGGGAATTCTGCCAGCAAGCGCTCGCCCGCCTGCCGCATCTCGGCGTTGGGTTCGACTCCGAAAACAGAGTTTCCGTTCTCGATCAGCATGCGAGTCCATATTCCCGTGCCCGAGGCGATGTCGGCGACAACGTGATCCGGAGCCAAGCCGCACTCGTCCCGCAAAACACGTAAAGCTTCCGGCGGATAACCCGGCCTGTAGCGGACATAATTTTCCACGCGATCGGAAAAGCGGCTGGTAGCGTTGGATGCAGGCATAAGGGCGCAACGCGGCAGGATTTTCACCTTGCCAGAAATTCATTCTAACGGCAGGATAGAGATGTTGTCCCTCTCCGCTGGGTCATCGGAGTTTGTCCGCCGGGTCTCCAGGCTGGAGTTTCGTAGACTGGAGTTTTGCGGCCGCCGACAATAGTGAATTCGCCCCAGCCAGTCATACCTATGCGAGTGGTCATCAAAGTCGGCACCAGCTTGATAGCTCCCGGCGGGCACATTGACATCCACCTGCTGCGTGGCATCGTCGATCAGTTCGACCTCTCGAAGAACGAGTATCTTATCGTCACTTCCGGCGCGATTGCCGCGGGCATGTCGGGCCTCAGTCTGCAGAAGCGTCCTGGGGATGTTCCGCGCATGCAAGCCTGCGCCGCCGTCGGCCAGAGTAAGCTGATGCACACCTACGAGCGCCTTTTCTTCGGCAAAAAAGTGGTCGCGCAACTGCTGCTTTCGAGCGACGACTTCACTTCACCCGTGCGCTACCGCAATTTGCAGAACGCGCTGGCCGAGTTGCTGGCGCTCGGCGTGGTGCCCATTGTGAACGAGAATGACAGCGTTTCCGTGCGTGAGTTGGAGGGCGCCTTCGGCGATAACGACGAACTGAGTTCGCTGCTGGCCACGGCCGTCAAAGCCGACTGGTTGCTGCTGCTGACCAACGTCGACGGATTGCTGGTTCCCAACGGCCGCAAGAAGCCGCGTCTGCAGCGCGTAGTTCGCAAACTTACGCCCGCGATTGAAGCGCTCTGCGACGGCAAGAGTGCGCTGGGGCGCGGCGGCATGATTTCAAAGCTGCGCGCCGCCAAGTTGGCGAGCGAGGGCGGGGTTCATGTAGCCATCGTGAACGGGCGGCATCCCCAGGCCATCACGGCGGGGATGGAACGGAAAATCGGAACGTACTTCCCGCCCCAGCGCGATAAATAAGTAAAGATAAACAGGAAAGATGTAGCAGAAATGGCAGCCAGTCTCACCTCCGCCGCTTCGACGCAAGAAAAGCTGCTCCGCGCCCGCGCCGCGTCGGCCAGCCTGGCATTGCTTTGCGCCCAAGAAAAAAACGCGCTCTTGCTGGCCATCGCCGATGGCCTCGAAGCGAACGAGAAGAGCATCCTGGCCGCGAACCGCGAGGACGTGGAAAACTCCGGTCTCGAAGGCGCGATGCGCGACCGCCTGTTGCTGACTTCGTCGCGGATCAAAGAAATGGCGGGCGGCGTCCGCGACGTCGCGGCCTTGCCCGATCCCATCGGAGAGACGCTGGCGGAATGGACCAAATCGAACGGCCTGCGCATCCGCAAAGTGCGCGTGCCGCTGGGCGTGGTGGGCATTATTTACGAATCCCGTCCGAACGTCACTGTCGACACCGCGGTGCTGGCGATCAAGACCGGCAACGCCATCGTGCTGCGCGGCGGCAAAGAAGCTGCGCAGAGCAACCGGCGACTCGTCGAACTGATGGCCGCCGTTCCTGGCGTGCCCGAGGGTGCTGTCGAATTGCTGGACTCGAGCACGCGGCAGTCCGTGCATGACCTGATCAAAGCTCGCGGGCTGGTCGACGTCATCATTCCGCGCGGCGGCGCCGGGCTCATCACCTTTGTCGCCGAGAATTCTTCCGTTCCCGTCATTGAGACCGGAGCAGGGAACTGCCACATCTTCGTCGACGAGGCGGCGGATTTCGATATGGCTGACCGCATCGTCATCAATGCCAAGACACAGCGTCCCTCGGTGTGCAACGCCGCGGAAAAATTGCTGGTGCACGAGCGCGTGGCTGCTGAATACGTCCCACGCATCGTCAGGAAGCTGATCGAAGCCGGCGTCGAAGTGCGCGGCGATGGCAAAGCGCGCACGCTGGCTGCCGGATTGCACGTCGCGCCCGCGGCCGAACAGGACTGGTACGAAGAATATCTACGGCTGTGCATGGCGGTGGCCGTAGTCGCCAATGTCGACGATGCCATCGCTCACATCAACCGCTACTCGACCAAACACAGTGATTCCATCGTGACTGGCGACGCGGCGAACGCCCGCAAATTTCTGCGCGGCGTGGATTCGGCTGCCGTCTACTGGAACGCGTCGACCCGCTTCACCGACGGCGCGGAATTCGGTTTCGGCGCCGAGATGGGCATCAGCACCCAGAAACTCCACTGCCGCGGCCCATTCGCGCTGGCGGAACTCACTTCGTCGAAGTACGAGATCGTCGGGACTGGGCAGGTGCGGTAAACGTTTTCACCGCCAAACCGGCACGCGCATCACGTCAAAGTGACGATCGTAAGTCCAAACTTGCAGCCCCATGCGGGAAGCCAACGCCGCAACGGTGGCGTCAACCAGTGTGATGCGCTGGTCCGGCAGTCCTCGCACCCTTGTGAGCGCTTGCCCATAGTCTTCTTGTGTCGGATTCACCAGGACTGCAGCGCCCATAAATGCCAGCCATTTTAGGGCGGCCGCTGTCCCCATGCGGAATAACAGAAGTCCGTAGGTCTCGAGTAAAGTGGGGTAAGCAATCGCAACTTCGCGCCGGTCGTTGGCTAGCTTCTGCAGTTGTAGGATCGCCTGTTCGTGATGGAGGTCGTCCCCATCGGCCGCCGCGTAGAGCGGACCAGTGTCGGCCAACACGGCGCGAATCATTCCTTCATCCCGGTCAGATAGAGGTCATGGTTCACGCTGACATCGCTGCGTCCGCTCCGTCCCACTGGCGTAATCTTCAGCGGTCGGTACTCCCGCAGAAAACCTCGTTCCCGCAAGTATTCTCGCAGTGCCGCCTGCACCACGGTCGTGAGCTCAGGCGGAGCCTCCTGCGCGAGCATGTATTCGTCCATGGCTTGGGCAAGATCATCGGGCAGAGTCATCGTCGCTCGCTTCATCGGAGTAGTACACCATGCGCCTGCACCATGTGGTGAACTTGGTGAAGTTGGTGTTTAAGGCGAATAATAGGCGAACACGACGGACGCTGACAGCACCGTGCTGCCACAACTGTCAGTCGCTGTGCTACCTTACTAACTCTCAGCGCGGATATATGAGACTCCTTTCTGCTGCCCTTCTTTCTTGCGCCATCTTTTTGTCCGGCTCTTCCCCAAAAACGCGCGGGGAGACCTTGGCCTCTGCCGGTTCGACCCCGGCCATCTTCGGATTTCGCGCCGCTGCCGCCGAGCAGGCCGTGGAATCGCAATTCCTGGCCGTGCCGGATTCTAAGCTGGCGGAAGAGCATCTGCGCATTCTGACCAAAGTTCCGCACATGGCGGGCACCATCGAAGACAAAGCGACTGCGGAATATGTCGCAGAGAAATTCCGCGCGGCCGGTCTCGACACTGAGATCGTCGCGTACAAAGTCTGGATGAACTATCCCGCGGAAATCAGCGTCGATTTGATCGCGCCCGCGGGAGTCGAAATGCATGGCCCCACGCGCGAGCGCGTCGACCACGATCCGTATCAGGACGATCCCCGCGTGGTCATGCCCTTCAACGGCATGTCGCCCTCAGGCGACGCCGAGGGCGAGGTGGTCTACGCGAACTATGGCACTCCAGAGGACTTCGAGAAACTCGACCGGCTCAAGGTCGACGTGCGCGGCAAAATCGTGCTGGTGCGCTACGGGCAGAATTTTCGCGGCGTCAAAGTTTTCGTGGCGCAGGAACACGGCGCGGCGGGCGTGATCATCTACTCCGATCCTGCCGATGACGGCTGGCGGCGCGGCGACAAATATCCTGACGGCCCGTGGCGGCCGGACACGGGCGTGGAGCGCGGGTCGGTGGGATTCATGTTCGAGTTTCCCGGGGACCCGACTACTCCGGGCGTCGCCTCGGTGCTGTCATTGCCGGAGTCGCAGCGCATTTCTCCGCAGCAATCGAAGCAGATGCCAAAAATTCCCGTCACCCCGTTGTCGTATCACGACGCGTGGCCCATCCTGCAGCACCTGGGCGGACCGGACACGCCGCGCGAGTGGCAGGGCTCCCTGCCATTCACCTATCACGTTGGTCCCGGACCGGCGAAGCTGAAGATGCATCTCCGGCAGGACTATCAGTTCCGCACCCTGTGGGATGTAATTGGCCGCGTGCGCGGCAGTGACTTGCCGAACGAATGGGTGGTCGCGGGCAACCATCGCGACGCGTGGGTCTATGGCGCCGTTGATCCTAACAGCGGCACGGCCGCGATGCTCGAGGCGGTGCACGGCGTCGGCGACTTGTTGCGATCGAGCTGGCGGCCGAAGCGTAGTCTGATTTTCGCCAGTTGGGATGGCGAAGAAGAAGGCCTGATCGGCTCCACGGAGTGGGTGGAACAGCACGAGCCGGAACTAGCGAATGCGGCCGCCTATTTCAACATCGATGTCGGCGTCTCCGGGTCGCGGTTCGGCGCTTCGGCGGTGCCTAGTCTTAAACAGTTTCTGCGCGACATCACCAAAGTTGTGCCGAGCCCGAAGGGCGGCACCGTTTACGAGGCATGGCAGAAAGCGGCGCAGCCGGACGCTTTCTCCGCGCAGTCTCCCGCGGAGACGTTTTCAGACAACCGCCGCCTTCCAGTCGCGCAGGTGAAGGGCGACGTCCCGGTCGGCGACCTGGGCAGCGGTTCCGATTACACCGCCTTCTTGCAGCATTCCGGAGTGCCGTCGACCGACATGAGTTCGAGCGGGGCGTATGGCGTGTATCACTCGGTGTTCGACAATTTTGCCTGGTTCAGGAAGTTTGCCGATCCCGAATTTGTATACGAACAGGAGATGGCGCGCATCTTTGGATTGGAGGCCGTGCGCATGGCCGATGCCGACGTTCTACCTTACGACTACGAAGAATACGGGAAAGAGATTGTCGTGTATCTCGAAACGGCGCGCAAGCGCGCGGAAGATAAATTCGGCAGCCACGTTCTCGATTTCGGAGCGGTGAACGCCGCGGCTCGTCACTTCGAGTCCGCCGGGGTGAAGATGCTGGCCAAGCAGAAGAGTCCGCTGCAGGATGCCGCGCGGCTGAACCAGGCTCTGCGCGGGACGGAACGGGCGCTGCTGGCGCCGCAGGGACTGCCGCATCGTCCGTGGTTTCGCCATCTGATTTATGCGCCTGGCGAATATACCGGCTACGCGGCGGTGGTGATTCCCGGCGTGAATGAGGCTCTGGACAAGGGCGACAGCGAGCGGGCCCGCCAGCAGTTGGCGGCGCTCGCGGCCGCACTGGAGAACGCGGCGAAAACCCTGGAAGGATCCCGCTAGGCCATGAATTCCGCTCACGTCCTCGGACAGTTCTTGCGCACGCTGCCGGCTTCGGCGGCGGCGACGTTTCTGGCGCTGTTTCCGATTGTCGATCCCTTCGGCGGTATTCCTATCTTCTTCACCATGACGTCGTCGTGGACGCCGCGCGACCGCTACCGCACTGCCGTCAAGACGGGAATGTGGGTGTTCCTGATCCTGATCACGTTCCTGTTCTTCGGACGCTTCGTGCTGAACTTCTTCGGCATCTCGCTGCCGGTCATCAAAATTGCGGGCGGCCTGATCGTGGCCAACACGGCCTGGGGAATGGTGACGTCGACGGCCCGCATCACGCCCGCCGAGAGCCATGAAGCCGAAAGCAAGGAAGACATTTCGCTGACTCCGCTGGCCATGCCGCTGATGTCAGGACCGGGAGCGATCGGAGTGGTCATGGGCCTGGCCGCTCATGTGGACAACGCCGCGGCATATCTTGGCATGGTCATCGGCGTGGCGGCGATCGCGCTGAGCGTGACTCTCTTTTTCAGCCTGGGCGGGCCGCTGGTGCGGCGTCTCGGCCCCAGCGCGGTGGGCGCCATCAACAAGATTTTCGGTTTCCTCATTCTCGCCATCGCCGTCCAACTGGTCTGGAACGGCATGGCCGACTTCCGGAACTAGCGGGGTGTCCGGGTATCCCCCTCCCCCCTCGAATCCCTGGCATCACCGAGTTAGCAAGAAATTCCCGGCAAAATACGGCTTTCAAAGAACTTAGAGCTCAAAATCCGTTAAACAAAGGACTTTGGTAGGGACCGAAGCGCGCTGGGCGCGGTGTCCCTATCTGGGTCATAATCGCGCAAGGTCGATATTGAAGGCAAGGTTGGACGTCACAACGCGCTGTGGAAATTTGGGGCGGTAGTCTTGGATAGACACCGCTCCCACCCACCCTTCGCAAAGAACGCGAAAGGATGGGGCACCCGGCAAAGTGGGCGGAAGGATTGGGCATCCAGCGTGTAAAATGGCCTTATCATGGCGGCAGATAAACAGCACGCCCACGAACTGATTGAGAGATTAGCTCCGAGCCAGGTTCCGGCTGTGATCGGGATGCTCGAAGCCCTGCTCGATCCTGTTTCGCGCGCAATCGCCAACGCTCCTATGGACGAGGAGCAGCTATCGGCGGAAGACGAAAAGGCGCTCGACGAGGCGGAAGAGTGGCTGAAGCGTAACGAGGGCATTCCGCACGAACAAGTTCTTGGCGAACTGGGCCTGACACGCGAAGAGATTGACCGACCTCAGAGACAGAAGTGAAGCGTATTGTCTGGACCGATCCCGCCAAAACGGATGTCCGCAGCCTAAGCAAGCCAGACGCCATGCAGGTTCTCCATGCCCTCCATCGCTTCGCAGAATCGGGCACAGGCGACGTGAAAGCTCTTAAGGGAAGAGCAGAACTGCGACTGCGAATCGGTGATTATCGACTCTTCTTCATTTGTCCTGACGCCGAAACGATTGAGGTTCGCCGCGTACGTCATCGCGGTGAGGCCTATCGGTGAGATCGAGGAGGAGTATGATCCTGTGCCTATGAACAAGAAAGGATGGGGCACCCGGCAAAAAGCGCGAAAGGATGGGGCACCCGGCTAGGCCGCCTCATCAGTCAGGTTAACCGTCGCGAACCCTCTCGAACCTACCTGCTCTTTGATTCCATTCATGAGTCTTGTAGGAAGGTTCAGCTCCGACAACGCGTGCTCCACCATCGTCCAAGACGTGTAGTATGTTCCGGTCCCCGCTGACGTTACCCCGGCATGCTTGCGCGAGACGAGGAATACGTCCCCATCATTAGCATCCTTTTCCTTGACGATTTTTTAAGAACATCTCGCCCTCCTAGGGGAACGCTAGCACAGAACTGTGGCGAACACAAGGCGAACATTAGCGATTGGGTTATCAGGCTAGAGCTGAGTTCCCAAGAGCCTTACTTCAGCGAGACCAGCTTTTCCACCAACTCCGAGTAGTCTTTCTTCTCGATCCCGTGGACTTGCTTGTTGTATTCGTCAACCTTCGACGAATAATTCATCGAGCAGAATTTCGGGCCGCACATGGAGCAGAAGGCGGCTTCTTTGTAGTAGTCGTCGGGGAGGGTTTCGTCGTGCATGGCGCGGGCCGTTTCCGGGTCGAGCGACAGCGCGAACTGTTTTTCCCAGTCGAATTTGTATCTCGCGTAGCTGAGGGCGTCGTCGCGGTCGCGGGCGCCGGGGCGTTGGCGGGCGATGTCGGCGGCGTGGGCGGCGATCTTGTAGGCGATGATGCCGTCTTTCACGTCTTTTTCGTTCGGCAACCCGAGGTGCTCTTTGGGCGTGACGTAGCAGAGCATGGCCGCGCCGTACCATCCGATCATGGCTGCGCCGATGGCGCTGGTGATGTGGTCATAGCCGGGAGCTATATCGGTGACGAGCGGGCCCAGCGTGTAGAACGGGGCTTCGTAGCACAGCTCGACTTCTTTTTCGACCTGCTCCTTGATCTTGTCCATGGAGACGTGGCCGGGACCTTCGATCATGACCTGCACGTCGTGCTCCCAGGCCTTCTTGGTGAGCTCGCCTAAAGTTTTGAGTTCGGCGAACTGGGCTTCGTCGCTGGCGTCGGCCACGCAGCCGGGGCGGAGGCCGTCGCCGAGGGAGAAGCTGACGTCGTACTTCTTGAAAATCTTGACGATGTCGTCGAAACGCTCATACAAGAAATTCTGTTTGTGGTTGTAGGCCATCCACTGGGCGAGGATGGCGCCGCCGCGGCTGACGATGCCGGTGATGCGATTGGAAATCAGCGGCAGATACTGAATCAGCACGCCGGCGTGGATGGTCATGTAATCGACGCCTTGGGCGGCTTGCTCTTCGATCACTTCGAGCATTACTTCGGCGTTCAAGTCTTCGACGCGCTTCACGCGGGCGATGGCTTCGTAGATCGGCACGGTGCCGATGGGGACGGGCGAGTTGCGGAGGATAGCTTCGCGAATTTCGTGGATATTGCCGCCGGTGGAAAGATCCATCACCGTGTCGGCGCCATAGTGAACGGCAGTGTGCAGCTTCTTGAGTTCTTCGTTCACTTCCGACGTGACGGCCGAGTTGCCGATGTTGGCGTTGATCTTGCAAAGGCTGGCCACGCCGATCACCATGGGCTCAAGCTCAGGATGGTTGATGTTGGCGGGGATGATCATGCGTCCGCGGGCCACTTCGTCGCGGACGAGCTCGGGCGTCAACTTTTCTTTGTGGGCGATGAACGCCATTTCTTCAGTGATCACGCCCCGGCGCGCGTAGTGCATTTGCGAGAAGTTGCCGCCGCTGTTTTCTTTCTTGCGGCGAGCGATCCACTCTGCGCGCGGTTGAGGGACGTTGTAACCGTTGCTGCCATTGCCATTACCGTTGTCACTGATGGAAGTCATGATCGGAACCTCTTCTTCAATTAAATCCGATTATAACCGCGGAGCGGGGATTCATCTTCGAACAGGCGGGCCGCCGAGACTTTAAGCGCAGTTGGGCGAAAACGGCGTTCCAATCATGACTTCGGTAATTCAAGCGGCCCCTTTAACTACGAGCCTAACGAAAAGGCCCCACTTCTCGCAGAGGACGCGAGAAATGGGGCACCCGGCTACAGGGAATGGAATATCGGAAGGGCCACTGTAGCTCCGGCTGAACGAGCCTGATCGATGACCCGCATGACGTCCTGGAACGGTACTGCGTCGTTCGCTTCCACCTGCACGATTTGAGCAGGGCTGTGCACAAGTCCCTTGAACGTGCTTTCTAATTCCATCGAGGTTAAGCGCCGACCGTTTACGGTCAGTGTTGATCCCTCTGCGGGGCCGGATAAGCGAACCTGGATGGCTCCTTCGCTGCCCGCCGCTCCCAGAAGCACTGCAATTCCTTTTGGAGAAACCATGGTTCCAGGGGCGTGCGATCCAGGCTGTGAGGTCAGAAGCACTACGTCTTCGAAATTCGAGGAGCGCGCTGGTCCAAGCGCTGCTTTCACCGAAGCGAACGGCGCGCGAGCGTCAGCTTTGATGTAGAGCTTGGCCTCGCGGTTGCGAGGGTGGGTCTTCATCCAGTCAACCAGACTTTCGGGAGTCATCGGGTCGGCAGCCAAATATAGGCTGCCGTCCGCCGTGACCGTGACAACCCAGGCGTCGTTGTTATCCGCCTCAGGCATGGATGTGGCGCTGTTGCTGACCGCCATCTGCACGCTGATGCCGCGCTGCAGGGCTGGGGATTGCGCGACGGCCAACAGCACGGCAGCTGTCGTAAGGGTGGAAGCAAGTAGACACACGAATCGCAGGTAACTCATAGTGGTGCTCCTTTTCGACGTATCGATTTTGAATGGACCTCGGTTGAATGGATCGAGGTTGAATGGTTAAGGTTTGGCGCCGCCGAGGGACGCGGTGGCGAGGGTTCCGCCGAGGCCCATAGTTTCGACGGCGGACGAAGGCACGATGACCATCGCGCCTTTTTCTTTGACGGCCTCGTAGAGCATGTTCATGGCGCGCAGGTGCAGGGCCACGGGATTTTCGGCGTAGGCCGCTGCCGCCTGCACGAAGCTCTGGGAGATTTCGCTTTCGGCCTGGCCCAGGATGATGCGAGCCTGGCGCTCGCGCTGGGCTTGCGCCTGGCGCGACATGGCGTCTTCCAGACCGGCCGGAATTTTCACGTCGCGGATCTCGACCGATTGCACGGTGATGCCCCACGGATTCGTTTTCTCATCGAGAATGCGCTGCAGTTCCCGGCCCATCATTTCACGCTCGGTAATCATCTGCGCGAGTTCGTGGCGGCCGATCGACTCACGCAGCGCGGTTTGCGCGCTCATGTTGATGGCATCGATGAAGTCCTCGACTTCGAGAATGCATTTCTCGGCGTTCCACACCAGCCAGAAGACAATGGCGTCGACGTTGACGGGAACGGTGTCGCGGGTGAGCGTGGACTCAGCCGAGACGCTCGCGACGCGCACGCGCTGGTCCACGTAGGGGCTGAGCGTTTCGACGATGGGAATAATGTGGCACAGGCCGGGACCGCGCAAGCCGACATATCGGCCCAAGCGCAGCACGGCGACCTTTTCCCACTGACGCACGACTTTGATGGCGAACAGGAAGTAGAGGCCGACCAGTGCACCGACAACGGCCGGAGCGGGATTGTGAATTGCCCGGGTAATCGCGAGGCCGATCACGAGGCTGATTGCGAAGAGCAAGCGGGCGATGCCACTAACTTCGTTGATTCGAATTCTTGCCATAACGTCTATCTCCTTTGTGTGGGACGAGACTGCGCGGAAGCAGGCAACAAGTCGCGCAGACGATCGATCAAATCTTCCAGGGTGAACCCGGCGGCGCCTGCGCGGGCCGCGAATTCTCCGGCCATCTGGCCAAGCTGACGTTCACGTTCCGGGGAATTCTTTTCCAGCTTTTTGTTAGCAATGAATGTTCCCGTGCCTTGATGAGTTTCGAGCAAACCGCCGAGTTCCAGTTCGCGATAAGCGCGCATCACGGTGTTGGGATTAATGGCCAGGTCGACGGCGAGCTGGCGCACGGTGGGCAGTTGATCGCCGGCGCTCCACGAGCCGGAGGCGATGCCGCCGCGCACCTGGTCGATCAGCTGGCGGTAAACCGGGACGCCGCTGTGCAGGTCGATGGAGAACCGGGGCGGCGCGGAGTGGGTATTCCTTCCCATGCGTGTCAGTGTACTACACTGCTAGTACATTATGTCAAGTACTTTTTTCCTACGACAGAATGGCAGCCGCAGAAGAGGGTCGCGCAGAACCAGAAGGGTTGCAGAGGAGCCTAAGACATTGCAGAAAAAAACGGCCCGGCAATCTGCCGGGCCGCTTCGACCTAACGCGAAAAATGGAAGCTCTTACCAGTTATTCTGCCGGATCAGGCGTTCGACAATGCGGTGGGCCTCGTCGATGTGGTGGATGGCGCGATCGCGCAAGCCGCGGACGGAAGGATCGTCTTCCTCGCGAGCGATGTCGTTATGCGCCTTGTCAAGTAATTCCAGCGCGCGGTGAAAGCGGCCTCGGCGCTCCATGTGGGCGTCGACCGGCGGATGGTCATTCAAGTCTTTGCCATCATCAATCGCAGCGTGCTTGATTTCCCAGATGGCTTTGTCGATCTCTTCGATGGCGTGCTGTTCTTCGTTGTCCATGTGGTCGGTCGGCGCCAGTTGACCCAGGTGGGCGCGCGCATGCCGCAGGTCAGTGAGCGCATGCAGGTAAGCTGGATGCCTTCCGGGCTCGTCGGCGAAGGTGAGTGCGGTGCAAGCGGCGAGAAAAAACACGAGTACGGCGCAATGTCGTACAGTTTTCATAGTCTCCTCATTTTGCTTCTGGTTGTGGCCTTTCGGCGGAAATGTGCTTCGTAGTATTGAACCCGAGCGTGCAGTTTTTGACTCGGGCCAATTCTAGGTTGGCCACAATGACTTGGCAAAGGTTACTTTTGTACATGCCAGTGCTGAGCTGGGATCGTCCTTGACGAAGTTACTCGCGATCGGATTTCCTGACATCCCGTTGACGAGAAGATGACGATGAAATGACGCACGAATTGACGGGACGATGACAATCCCTCCGCGCGCGTCGCCTAGTCTCCACTTAGCTCGAGCACAACAGAATCGAGCCACCATCCCTGCGAACTGAAGCGATCCACCGACCGCAACCACATGCGGCCAAGCCGAGGCAGACCTGCGCCAGAGCGTCGCCCAAGAAAAAGGAGGACGACATGGACAAACTTTTCACTGTTGTACTGGCGATCACGGTATGCGCGGGGACGACCGCGCTGCTGGCCAACAGCGGGCGCTCTGCCCGGCAAGCACAAACGGCGGACGCGCAGATGGCGGCCGACGGGGCATTCCGCGATGGACTTTTCGTAGGCCGGTTCACCGCCGAGGGCGGACGGCCGCTGCGCCCGCCGATCGGGCGCTGGTCAAACGCACAAGACCGGGCGTCGTTCGCGGCCGGATATCGGCGTGGATATGACGATTTTCTTGCCGGCTCGACCGGTAGGGAGAGGTGAAGTGATGAATTCGAGAACGTTGGTTTCGATCTTTGTTCTTACTCTAGTGCTGTGCGTTGCGACGCCGCATGCGGTCAGAGCCGGCTCTCCCCTAACCTCCACGGGCGCTACAGTCCGTGGCAGTGTACGGTTCGAAGGCAAGGTTCCGGCCGCGAAGGCCATCAGTATGGCGGCCGATCCGGTTTGCGCCAAGCTGCATTCCTCGCCGGTCATGGCGCAGGAAGTCATGGCCGATGCAAAGGGCGATCTGCAGAACGTAATCGTGTTCGTGTCGGAGGGACTCGGCGACCGAACCTTTGACGCGCCCAGCCAGCCCGCGGTGGTCGAGCAGAAAGGATGTATGTACGAGCCGCATGTGCTGGCGGTGCGGGCCAATCAGACGCTGCAACTGGTGAACGACGATGCGACTTCGCACAACATTCATCCGCAGCCGGCTAATAATCGTGAGTGGAACAAGGCGGAGCCGCCGGGATCAAAGCTGGAAGAGGCGTTTGCGCGGGAGGAGATTGCGATTCCAGTGAAGTGCAATGTACATCCCTGGATGCGGGGCTATATTGCGGTGTTCAAGCATCCGTTCTTTGCGGTGACGGGCAAGGACGGAGCCTTCGACTTGAACAATCTGCCGCCGGGGACCTACACCATCAAGGCGTGGCACGAGAAGCTGGGCAGTTCGACCCAGACCGTGACCATTGGCGCGAACGAGACGAAGGAAATCAACTTCGTGTTCAAGGGGATGTAATACAGCCATCGGGCTGAAGCCCCTGTTTATTCTTTGGGGCCGACTGACGCGGCCCTAAAGGGCCGCTCTTCCACGAGACCGATTGACGCCAAGGGCCGCTCTTCCACGGTTGCTCGCTACGTTTGGTCGCTACGTCTGTCTATTACGAACTGTGCCCGTTTAGAAACAAGTCTGGCTCTACTTTGCGACTTTGAAGCCCTTGCGGCGTTGTTCGCTGTAGCGGTGCAGGGCGTCGAGGATGATGGGGTACGCTTCTCCCGGAGGACGTATCTCGTCGACCTCGACGGCTTTGCCTTCGAGCTGTTTGTAATCCTGAAAAAAGCGGCGCAGCATGAGCAGGCGGTGCGGCGGCATTTCCGAGGCCTGGCGGTAAGAATTGAATTCGGGATCTTCGGTGGCGACGGCGATGATTTTGTGGTCTTGCTTGCCGGCATCGATCATGGTCATCAGGCCGATGGTGCGGGCGTGGATGATGGTGAGCGGAACGACTGTTTCCTGGCAGAGAACCAACACGTCAAGCGGGTCGTCGTCTTCGGCGAGGGTCTGCGGAATGAAACCGTAGTTGGCCGGATAGTAGACGGCCGAATAGAGGATGCGGTCGAGGCGGATCAGTCCGCTGGATTTGTCGAGTTCATACTTCACGCTGGAACCGAAGGGAATTTCGACCACGCAGTCGAATTCGTGGGGAAGCTTGTCGCCGGGAGTTACGTCGTGCCAGGGATGAATCATAGGAAGACTTGGTGTGACACTTTTATTCTAGCGGATGGAGACAGATAACCTCGGGGGGGCCCGGACGAGGGCGTCCGGGGCTCCATTCTGAGGCGCGACCGCTCGCAGATACTGCGGCTTACCAGACGCGACAGCGGTTTTCGCGGACCATCGACTGGCCTGCTTTGCAACTGAAGGCTTTTTGGAATTCATCCATGTTCACCATCAATCCATTCACCCGGTACTTGCCCGGCGAGTGCGGATCGGTGATGGCCGAAACGCGCAGGTTCTCAGGGCGATCGTTCTCGCAGGCCCACTGCGCGTAGCCGACGAAGAAACGCTGCTCGGGTGAGAATCCGTCGCGTGACTCGAGCGTCATGTTCTTGGTCTGATCTTTCCAGGCCATCCAGGCAAGGATGAGGCCGCCGAGGTCGGCAATGTCTTCGCCTTCGGTGAGCTTGGAGTTGATTTTGACGTCGTCGACGACGGTGTATTGCGCGTACTGATCGACGATGCACTGGGCGCGGTCTGTGAAGTTCTTGGCATCGTCCTTGGTCCACCAGTCTTTCAGATTGCCGTGCGCGTCGAACTGGCGCCCCTCGTCGTCGAAGCCGTGAGTGAGTTCGTGGCCGACGGTCCCACCGGTGTTGCCGTAATTGGGAGCGTCGTCCATCTTCGGGTCATACAGCGGAGGCTGCAGTACGCCGGCGGGGAAGTTGATGTCGTTCATTTGCGGATCGAAGTAGGCGTTGACCGTGGGCGGAGTCATGCCCCACTCGCCGCGGTCCAGCGGTTTGCCGATTTTGTTCAAGTTGCGTTTCGACTCAAAAACCGTGGCCCGTTGCACATTGCCGACAAAGTCGCCGGGCTTGATGTCGACCGAGCTGTAGTCGCGCCATTTGTCGGGATATCCAATTTTGTTGACGATGGTGTGAAGTTTTTCGAGCGCCTGCTGGCGGGTGGCCGGGCTCATCCAGGCGAGAGTTTCAATGTCCTGTTGCATGGAGTGCTCGATCTGCCGGGCCATGAGGCTGGTTTTCTCTTTCAGTTCAGGGCTGAAAGCGCGGGCCACGAATTCCTGGCCGAGCGCCTCGCCGAGTTGCTGGTCAACCAGGGCGACGCAGCGTTTCCAGCGAGGGCGAAGCTGCGGAACGCCCCGCAATGTCTTGCTGAAGAAATTGAAGTTCTCGTTGACGAAATCGTCGGAAAGATACGGAGCGACCGCGTGCGCAGTGTGCCAGCGCAGGTAAGTCTTAACGTCCGCGAGGTTGAGCGTCTTGAACTGTTTGTCGAGTTCGGCGTAGAACGCCGGTTGATCGACGTTGAAGACATTCTGCGGGGCGAGCCCGACGCCGTTGATATAAACCGACCAGTCGAAATCGGGCGTCGTCGCCTGCAGGCCCTTGAAGTCGACTTTGTGAAAAAGCTTGTAAGGATCGCGGAGTTCCACGCGAGTCAGGGATGCCTTGGCGAGCACGGTTTCGATCTCCAGCACTTTGGCAGCTTCGGCCTTGGCGCGGTCGGGCTGGTCGCCGAGCAACTCGAACATTTTCTGCACATGCAGGACATACTTGTTGCGGATGTCGACCGACTTCTCGTCCGTGTTGGTGTAGTAATCGCGATCGGGCAGGCCGAGGCCGCCGGCTCCGGCGAAGGCGATCACATTCTGAGAGTTCTCGAAGTCCTGATTGGAGCTGAAGCTGAAGAAAAGACCTCCGGATTGCAGCGAGGTATGCAGACCCGCGAGCAGCGCGGGCAAATCTTTTGTGGATTGCAGGGCCGCGATCTGGTCGAGATAGGGCTGCAGCGGCTTGGCGCCGAGCCGGTTGACCGCGGCTTCGTCCATGCAGGCGCCGAAGTAGTCGCCGATTTTCTGCTGGTTGGCATTGCGACCGCTGGACTGCTTGGAGAGCTGGTCGAGAATGCCCCAGAGAAATTGCTGGTTGTCCTGATAGAGCTTGGCGTAGACGTCCCAGCGCGCCTGGTCGGCGGGGATGGGATTGTTCTTCATCCAGCCGCCGCAGGCGTACTGGTAGAAGTCGACGCACGGGTCGGCCGTCTTATCCATGGCAGTGACGTCGAGTCCGGGCGTGTAGGGGAAAGCGGTGAGCGGCTTTTCGGTTTGCGCTGACGCGGTCAGGACAGCGGCGAGGAGGAGGAACAACGGGAATAGAGTTTTCATGGATTTTTCCGACGAAGGGGAAGTGTAGCGGGAAGGAGTCAGCGGGGCAAGGCGGACGGGGATGAAATGCCTGGCATCCCGAATCGGCGACGAGGAGATCGACCGCGGCCGTTGAGCTTCGAATCTTGATTCTCGCCGCGCTGACGCGTAGAGTTTAATTGTGGGGGTTTTCCACTCGGGGCGCTTTGAGGGCGTGCGATTCTATGTCGATTCAGTCCAATATCTATCTTAAATTTGGCGGAGTGACGGCGGCCATTCTGCTGCTGCTCGGCTACCTGGCCTATAGCGGCGTACAGGACAGCAAGAGTTACTACGTCACGATTAAAGAGCTGCACAAGATGGGCGACGGCGCTTACTCGAAGCGTTTGCGAGTTGCGGGCAATGTCCAGCCGGGATCGATCCAGCGCGTGGGAACGCATGTGCAGTTCGTGCTGATGGAAGAAGATCAGACCCTACATGTGGACTATACCGGGACGGAAGCGCCGCCCGACACGTTCAAAGACGATTCCCAGGCCCTGGCCGACGGGCGATTCGATCGCGATGGCGTGTTTCATGCCAAGCAACTGCAGGCCAAGTGCGCGTCGAAGTATGCTCCGCAGCAGCCGGGCGCGCCGGCGAACGGGGCTCCATCCAGCGAACCGGCTAAGAGCGTGACGCAGGTGCAGCCCGCTGGCGCGAGCGGAGTTTCGAATTGAACGCATCTTTCTGACAGGCAGCGTTGTCATCCTTCTATGAAAACGGGCGTACCTGTCCACAGGTATTTTTGCGGCGATGCGGACAGGCTTCTATTCG
>Ga0209040_10000139_pt1 | contig 46987 bp, 40 predicted proteins | sample BogFormECP12_OM3_FD_188240 | JGI IMG/M metagenome (GOLD analysis project Ga0209040, IMG submission 188240) | Bog forest soil microbial communities from Calvert Island, British Columbia, Canada - ECP12_OM3 (SPAdes) (version 2) | ecosystem: Environmental > Aquatic > Freshwater > Wetlands > Bog ... | reverse complement strand
CCGTTGAGCCGGTATGCGGTCACCTCGCCGTCGGTCTCGACCGGGGTGGCTGTCGTCGTCATGGCGCCCAGGTCGCTGCCCGCCTCGGGCTCGGTGGCGCCGTAGGCGAACAGGATGCCCTCTTCGGCGATGCGCCCGAGCCATTCCTTGCGCTGCTCTGATGTCGCGCCGACCAGGATCGGGTCGGTACCGAGGAACGTCGCGAAGACCGAGGTCGCGACGCCGATATCGACGCGGGCGAGCCTTTCGCATACCCGGTAGGAGTCGAATGCGCCGCCGCCCAGGCCGCCGTACTCCTCGGGGATGAACACCAGGTGCACGCCAAGCTCGTCGCCGCACATCGCGCGGATGGTCTCTTCTGGACAGACGTCTTCGCGGTCGAGGTCGAGTCGGCGCTGGTCCGGGAGGGTCTCGGCGATGAAGTCGTCCAACGAGGACAGCATCATGTCCAGGCTGTCCGGGTCCAGCCCGACGTTCGTGGTCATTGCTTCCTCCCTTCCATGCCGACTCAGCCCATGCGCGTGGCGATTTCGTCAATCACGGCGGGGATCAGGGCATGCCGCCGGGTTCGTCGCAGTTGATCTTCCGCGCCGAGTGCAACCTCCAGACGGCGGTATCGCCTTGACGCCGCCCGAATAGTGACCGCGCCGGCGATCGGGTTGGACATGTCTAGTTGCATGTGCCCCGTGGCCTGATGGTCACGACCGCTCGGACCCACGCCCCGAGTGTGCCCCCTCTTAATGTGCGCCACGGAGGGTCTTTGGCCCTCGTTTGGCGAGCACAACAGCACTACATGTCGAACAGATAACCCGCGCCGCCACCCGTTGCCACCCGGCGCTGACGGCCTTACTGCCAGCGGCCCACGCGCAGCCACAACTTCCCTGGAGTTCCCTGGAGCACCGTGAAACGTCGTGGGCCTGGTTTCGCGGGCGGACGCTGGCCCACTGCGAGCCCCCAGTGTTCATTGCAGTGCGGGAGTTCCGCCCTAACTAGGAGTGCGCGTTCCAATAAGCTGCTGTCGTGATGTACACGCGGACACGCCGCCCATGACCGTGCTACCACTCCCGATCCCTAGCGTCGGCGTCGGAGCTATCACGGACCGGGTAGTCGTCTGATGCGGGTCATCGTTACTGGCGGTGACAGCGGCGTCGGCAAAGCGACCGCTGCGGCGCTGGCCGCCGCCGGTCACAGCGTGGTAATTGCTTGCCGGACGATCCCGAAGGCCGAGCAGGCCGCCGCAGAAATGGCGGGCGACGTCAAAGTGGGTCACCTCGATCTCGCCGAGCTGCCCAGTGTGCGAAAGTTCGCCGACTCCGTTAAAAGCGTTGACGTACTGGTTAACAACGCCGGCGTGCTAGGTCTGCCGCTGACCCGCACCACTGATGGTTTCGAGGCGCACATGGGCATCAATTACCTCGGCCATTTTGCCTTGACGTGCCTGCTCGGGGACAAGATCAAGGACCGGGTTGTCGCAGTGAGCAGCGCGGCGTACGTCTTCGGCCACATCCACCTCGATGATCTGAACTGGCACACCCGCGAGTACGCGATGTGGGCTGCTTATGCGGAGTCCAAGCTGGCCATCATGCTCTTCGTCAACGAGTTGGCGAGGCGAGGCATCCGAGCCTATGCGTGCGATCCCGGTGGCGCAGATACCAACATCGCCCGGTACAGCACCGGTGTGCTGCGCTGGTCGGCCGAGCACCGCGCGCTGCCGTTCCTGGCGCAGACCGCTGCCAGCGCGGCGCGGGCCAGCATCCAGGCGGTCACGACGGAGCTGCCCAGCGGAACCTATCTCGCACCCACATTCAAATTTCGTGGCAAGCCCAAGGTGACAACACCACGTAAGAAGGCCCGCGACGCAGCCATGGCGCGTCGGTTGTGGGACCTCTCCGCCGAGCTGACTGGCTGCAACTGGCAGGAGCGCCCGACTCCGGTGGGTCCCTAGCCGAGGAGACCTTCGGCCCTATCTGTCGCCACGGCTCTTCCTTTCGCACCTCAGGGCCAACGTCGGCCACTTTCCGGTGGGCTGACTGCCGACGACAGCGCGGCCGCCCCTGCTATCGTTGGCAAGCTATCGTTTCGTCGCGTACACCGAGGACAGGAACCGAGCGACCGCGTCAGCGGCGTAATGTGCGCGCGCCGAGCCCATGAAGTCAAAGCCGTGCTGCGCGTTTCGCAACTCCGCGTAAACGACGGGGGATTTCGAGACGGCGCGCAGCGCGGCGACGAACTCGCGCGCTTCGCCGACCGGGATGATCGAATCATCCCGGCCGTGCGCCACGAAAAACGGCGGCGCGTCAGGCCTCACCCGCCGGATCGGTGATGCGTCGACGTAGATGTCCTGGTGCTGGCGGAAGGGCTTCTTCACCACAAATTTCTCCAGGAACGCGATGAACTCCCGGCGGCCGTCTCCGTGGGTGCTGACCCAGTCGTAGCGGCCGTACATCGAGATAGCCGCCACCACCGACGTGTCGGAATCTTCGAATCCGGGCTGAAACCGCGGGTCGTCCGGGGTCAACGCGGCGAGTGCAGCCAGATGGCCGCCGGCTGAGCCACCGGTGATCGCGACGAAGTCGGGGTCGCCGCCGAACGATGCGATGTTCTCCTTCACCCATGCCAGTGCGCGCTTGACGTCGATGATGTGGTCAGGCCAGGTGTGCAGCGGGCTGACGCGGTAGTTCAGCGACACGCAGATCCAGCCGCGGTCGGCCAGGTGGCCCATCAGCGGGTAGGCCTGGGGGCGGCGCCAACCGATCACCCACCCGCCGCCCGGCACCTGCACCACCACAGGCGCTTTCCCGTCGCGCGGCAGGTCAACGCGGCGCCATACGTCGGCCAGGTTGGCCCGGCTGTAAGGTCCGTAGCGCACAACGGAGTCCTTCTCGACGTAGCGGCGGCGCATCAGTGTGGTATGCACCGCGCTGGGCCGCCTCTGGGAAGGTGTGACCGGAAGGGTCGCCAGTAAGTCGGTGTAATCAACGCCGAGTTCCTCGCCTAGCGCGTCGAGCCATTCTGGGCGTGAGGCCACGCCGCGCCGGTAAATCGCCGCCAGGATGGCCCAGCTCGCGGCGGTCAGGGCCAGCGCGGCCTGGCCGCGGCGACCGGTGAAGTCGCCGCGGCGTGCGCGGCGTACGGCGTCGATCATCGAGGCGGTCATGAACAGGTGGGGCACCTCGGTGGTACGCCAGCCGAACCAGAAAGCCAGGAAGGTGGCGTAGCCCTTGCGTCCGAGTGGCCGAAATGCGTTGAGCGCATGAACCAACTCGACTGCCGCACGCACGAGCGGGCGGCGCTGCCGCAGCCTCACCCTAGTTCCCATCGCCCCGGTACTGCTTGCAGCGTGTTGCGGACGTCTTTGCGGGTATTGCTGCGCCACAACTCGCGAAGGGGCGACGTGGCCCACGGGCCGCGAGTTCCCCCGCCGGAGTCAGGCATTCCCGTTGATCCACGCCATCGTGAAGCGGTGCGTCTCGGCGATATGCTCGGGCACCTTGCTGCCGATGTGGCTCTCGATCTTGCCGCCGATAAAAGGGACTCTGATCTCCACCGTCGTGGTGTACTCCAACCTTGAACCGTCTCGAGCCGGCGTTAGCAGAGCCTCGGTGAGCACCGATAGCGGCACGCCCGGCGCCGTAGTGCTGGTCTGGCCGCGAACCGGGCCACCTTCAACCGGAGTCCACTTCTCGTGGCGCACCATTTTCACATCGCCGCGGCGCAACTGGGTGACCATCTTGGGCAGCCGATCACCAAAAACGCTAAGCGTGGTGGCCACGGTCACGGTGCCGTCGCCCTCTACGATCGGCGAATCCGGGATGTCAGTGCCGACGTCGTATTGACCCAGCCGCGCCAGCCAATAATCCTCATCGCGCAACGCCGAATGAAATTGTTCGCATCCGAACGGGGATTCGGCTGACCAGCTGACTGTACGCGGCATAGCCGTCACGCTACCGCCTCGGCTGGCGCTCGAATCCCGCTGTGCTCAAGGTGCACGGGCGAGACGCGGTGGGCGCACCGAGTGTGCCTCAACCGGGCGGGGTTCGGTCGACGCAGTCAGCCCAGTATCGGGAAGCGGCGCTTGGCGGCCAGTTCGTCGAGCGCCTCTTGCATCACTTGACGCACATACTTGTCGACGCCATCGACGTCGGGATGATCATTGAACTCTCCGGCGATGTCGATAGGCGGGAGCAACTGGGTCACGATCTTGGTCGGCAACGGCACGTTAACCGATACCACGAAGTTGAGCCCGAACGGGAAACCGAAGGTGATCGGCATGACGTCGGTTCGGGTCACTTTGTGCCACAGCTTGTTCAACCGAAGTGCGTGCAGCAGCCGGGTGCCGCGAGACAGGTAAATCTCGTTCTCCTGGCCGCCGATGGACACCACCGGCAAGATTGGAACTCGAGCCGCGATGGCCGTGCGGGCGTATCCGGTGTGGCCGCCGAAGTCGATGACGTTCTCAGACCGGCTCGGCCGGTAGACGTCGTAGTCACCGCCTGGGAAGACGAGGACTAAGTGGCCGGCCGCCAGCGCCTTCTCGGCGTTGCCGGGGGCGGCGTGGATGACGCCGAGGCGCAGCAACAGGTCACCTTGCGGGCCGTGGAATATGGCGTCGTGGGCTAAGGAGTAGATCGGCCGGTCGTAACCGAACTTGTCGTAGAAGTCGACAACGAACACCTGCCAATCCATCGCGAATTCGCCGCCGGAGTGGTTCGACACGAGGAGACACCCCCCGGGCGGAATGTTCTCGAGGCCATGAACCTCTGAGCGGTAATACCGCTTAACGATCGGCCGGAGCAGACCAACCGCGATCTTGGTCATGCCAGGGTCCCATTTTGGGATTTCCACACCGTCGATGTCGGTCTCGCTCACGGCTACCCCTGTTCGCGGACTGCGGCTTGCCTGATGGTAGCGGGGCCAGGATCAGTTCACGTGGTTTTCTGCCCGGTAACTGTTCTCTACGGGTTAAGTGGTGCGGTTGGCCGCGCCAGGGCAGGCCAGCTCGACCGCGTTGGAACCGGGCCGGAAACCGGCCCAGCTCGCCCGGGGCTGATGTTCTGCCCGCGCCGGGGAGAGGGTTATCGGGAGAAATCGCGGCGACCTGAGAATTCAGCGCAATTCCGCGGCAACGCAGCATATATTTGGCCGATCGATGGGTTCGTTGGCGAGCGGAGGGGAGCGTGAAGACGCTGACACTCGGCGTTGCGCTCACGGTGGCTGCGGTCGCGGTCGCGCCGGTTGCCCGAGCCGAGTCGCTTGGCAACTACGAACTCCAGATCGAGGGCAGGTACGACTTCCACACCTGGGTGTGGGCTATGAGTCCATGCGGTGGCTCGCTCAAATCGCCTGAGGGATGTGTCCACGTGCTCGCTATAGCCAGACCCATAGCGAAGGCGTTCAACTACCAAGGGGATGTGTGGCTCGCCAATGGCCGGTACACATTGACCGTCGATGTTCCAGATGGTCTGCGCTGCGGTGACATCTACTATGGCCCCGTCATTCCCACGCACGACGTCTACTCATGGGATGCCGCGACGCTGGCTGGTTCCCTGGACTCCTCATTCGCAACGGGCTGCGATGGTGCGCCAGCCGGGACCTACACATACCCGTTCACGCTGTCGCGTTTGTAGGTCAGGGAGCGCAACGCAGAGCTCTCCCTCTGCCACGATATGAAGCGACAAGGAGGCCGTCATGCCGTCGCGGAAGCGTCCATCCGAGGCGCTCGCCGCCCACCACGGTGATGCCCCGCGGGAGGTCACCGATTCCGATGGCGGACAACCGTCCTCGGAGCCAACGGGCGAAGCGCCGGCTTCGCTCGAACAAGCGGGGCTGCGTCGCCCGCGATGGAAAGCCGTGGCTGTCGGCGCCGCCATCGTGCTCATTTGCGCATCGCTCGGGGCGAGTGGCTATATGGTTTGGCACCACCGGACCGTCTTGCGGGAACGACACCTCGCCGCAGAGTTCTCCGCCGCGGCCCGGCAAAGCGTCGTGACGCTGATGTCGGTTGATCCCGATAAGGCCAGGGAATACGTGCAGCGTGTCATCGACAACTCCACGGGTAATTTCAAGGAGGACTTGCAAGCGACCGCAGACGATTTGACCAGGACGATGGAGCAGTCAAAGGCCAGCACAAGGGTCAACGTCGATGCGGTGGCTGTCGAATCCATGACCGACGACTCGGCGGTTGTGCTTGTCGCAGCGAAATCCGATCTGACAGATTCTGAACACACAAAGCGGGATCCGGGGTCGTGGCGAATCAGCATCACCCTCAAGAGGGACGGCGGCCAACTGAAGATATCGAAAGTCGAGTTCGTCTAGTGACAGTCGACGACGATCCCGTTGACGACCCCGAGAACGTTTCGGTAGCTGGTGCTCGAACCGGTGCTGGGTCGACGGCGACGGTGTTATTCTCCAACCCTGAGGATGCTGCTACCACGACAAGGGTAATTGCAGGATGAACCTCGTCGACACCGGAGCGTTTTGAGGACCAGGTAATGCGCTCGGTCGGTGCGATAGCGGGGCCAACTCTGTTGGCTGCCGCCGTAGTCGGCGGCCTGGGCACAGCATCGTCAGCAACCGCAACCGATGATGGTGCCCTGAACGGGACATACCTGGCCACTTCGAACGGCGAGTGGGCCCAAACGAACGACAGCTATCACGACGAGGCGACCGTCAGGAGCACATGGACCATCACCTCGACGTGTACAACTCCGCAGGACTGCGCCGGACGGGTCACCAGCGACGCGGGGTGGAGCGCCGACCTGCGCAGGTCGAACGTAGAGTGGACCGTCAAGCGAGATATCCCGAACTGGGAGCCGTGTGCCGACGGCACCGCGTACACCGGGGCTCAGGTTTATAGATTCTATTCAGCGGATGCGAGCGGCGGCCAGACTTCTCTGGGCTCGACAACTTTGATCGGCGAGGACAAGACGACCGGCCCGAGCGGCGCCTGCGGCAGGAATCAGTGGCTTACCGTACGGATGCCGTTCAAGCTGGTCAAGATCGCGTGACGGGTTCAATTCCTCACGAACGTGGGCGCCACGCCTGCCCGATGCTCGGGGCTATTTGGCCAGCAGGTCCTGCCACGTCTTGGGCGGCCCCGACGTAACCAGGTTTGTCTGCCGATAGATTTGGCCGTCCGGACCGAAATACTGACCGGTGCGCGGGTCGTAGTGGGCGACGGTGACCGATGGTCCGGGTCCAGACCCGCCGACCTCGAACGAACTCGGAGCCGCCGGCGGCACGCCGCTTTGCATATCGGTCGGCGGCGGCGGACCGTTCGCCGGCGCCGGCGCCGGCGCCGGCGGTGGCGGGGGACCCGCGGCACCGTCCGGCGGTGGCGGCACGGTGGCCGTCGGCGGTGGAACACTTTCGGCGCTTCCGGGTGCTTCTGGCGCCGGAGGTGATCCCTGTGGTCCCGGCGGCGGGGGTGCTTGCGGCGCGGGAGGTGCGCCCAGCGGCGTCCCCGGCCCCGGAGGCGGTCCCATAGGCGTTCCTTCCACCGGGGCATATTCATGGTCACCAAAGGTGACGCGGTCGTCGGGCGGGATGCCCTGCGCGATGAGGTTCGGATCCAGCGGGTAGGGACCGAGCGCATGTTGCCTCATGGCCAACGGTTCGTACGGCTTGTCGCTTTCGCAGATTTGGACGGTCGGCGCACGCTTGCCGGGCTGCCCCATGCAGGGGTAGTTCCGCGCGCCGCGCACCACGACGGGTGAATCCTGCGGCAATTTGCAGTAGAGCCCGTCGGGCGTGTCGATCGTGGTGGTATCGGCCGGAGATCGCCACTGCGACGGCGGCAGGAAGCCGACCGAACACCCCGGCGGATCACCCAACGTGAGAGCGAACTCGCCGATGGGAAGACCGGTTGGGTTGCTGGTACTGGAATATGACTGAGTACTCGAAATAGACGGCGGTAACAGCATCAGTAGTTGCTCCAGCGACGCGTTGTAGGTCACGGCGACCTGGCCGATGGTGGTGAGGTTGGCGAGCAACACCGGCAGCGTGGGTTTGACCTGGTTGAGCAGACGCGAGACCTCTTGGGCGAACCCGGGCCCGGTTTGGAGCAAGGTACGCACCTGCGGGTCGTTCGTCACCAGCTGCCCGGTGACCCCGGCGAGGCTGCGGGCCCAGGTCCTGATCGCGTCGGTGGTCTGCTCTTGTGAGTCCAGAAGCGGCCCGAGGTCCTCGAAAAGGGTCCGGGTGCGACCGGCGACGGGTTTGAGGTCGCCGGAGACCGTGGCCGCCGAGTCGAGCAGCGACCCGAGGTCGTAGCCGGCCCCGTTGAAGCCCTTGAACGACTCATCGAGCAAGGCGCTGAGCTTGTCCTGCGGAATGCTGCCGATCAGCGCGCTGACCCGGTCCAGCATCGGCCCCACCGGTTGCGGGATGGTGGTGTCCCGCATGGCGATGACCGAGCCGTCGTGAAGGTAGGGCGGCGAGTCGGTGCGCGGCCTTAGATCCACGTACTGTTCGCCTACTGCGGAGACGCTGCGCACCTCCGCTTGTAGGTTCGCCGGGATCTTGGGCGACGTGCCAAGGGAGAGCGTCGCCTGCGCGTCGTTGGGCGTGAGCTTCAGCCTGGTGACCTCGCCGACCTGCACGCCCCGGTAGGTGACATTGCTGAACCGGTACAGGCCACCGGCGGCGGGCAGTTGCAATGTGACGGTCATCCGGCCGACGCCCAGCAGGGTCGGCACCTGCATGTAGACGAAGATCATCACGAGCACACCGATGGTCCCCACGATCGTGAAGATCGTCAGCTGGACCTTGACGAAACGCGTCAGCATCAGCCGCCCCCGGTGTCCAGTGGAGCCAGTGGCGGCAACGCGCCGGTCGGCGCAGCGCCCGCAGTGGGTGGCGGCGGCGTCGTAGCGGCAGGCGGCGCCCCGTCAGGCGGGGGACCGCCGGGCGGCGGGGGCGGCACGCCAACTGCGAGCGGATCGTAGGTGTACTGCTGATAAAACGGTTCCCCCGGCGCCGGCACCAGCGGCGCATGCAGTTGACCCCAGCGGGTGCCCAGGAAGAGTGTTCGCTTGAGTCGGGGAACCGTCAAATCGGCCACGGCGTACAGGTTCAGGTAGTCCCCTTTGACGCCTCGGTCGATCAGGTTCTGGCTGTAGGGGAACGGGGTAAGCGCGTACGCGATGGCGGTGTCGAGATCCGGTCCGACGTCTGCCAGCGCACGGATCGTCGGCTCCAGGTTCTGCAGGTTTTTTACCAGGTCGGCCTGGGTGTCGTTGACAAGCCCGGTGGCGGTGTCGCCGAAGACGCGCAGCTTGTCGAGTGCCTCCGTGATGCGTGGCCGCTCTCTGATCAGCACCTCCAGCGCGGGCGGTATCTTGCGCAGCGCCTGCGTGATGACGTCGCGCTGTGCGGCGAACGTGCCGGCCAGCCGGTTCAAGCCCTGGATGGAGGCGACGATGTTGTCGCGCTGTTGGTCCAGCGTGCCGACGAAGGTGTCCAGGCGAGTCAGCAGATCCCGGATCTGCCCTTCGCGCCCGGACAACGCGGCGTTGACGTTGTGGATGATGTCGCCGATCTGCGCGAGCCCGCCGGAATTGATCACGACCGACAGCAATGCCAGGGTCTGCTCCGTGGACGGGTAGGTCGACGACTGGTCCAGCGGGATCGTGGCACCAGGCTCGAGCCGCCCGCGCGGCGCCTCGCCGAGCGGGGGATTGAGCTGCACATGCATGGATCCCAGCAGACTGGTCTGCCCGACCGTGGCCACCGCGTTGGCCGGTACCACGACATCGGGCTTCACCGACACTTCAACGTCGGCGTGCCAGCCCTTCACCGTCATATTGCCGACGCTGCCGACTACGACGTCGTCGATCATCACCGGCGAATTCGACTCCAGCCTGACGACATTCGCGATCTCGACGTGGTAGATGCTCGCCCCCGGGCCGCGTCCCACCGCACCGGGCAGCGGTAGCGAGTTCAGGCCGTGAAAGGCGCATCCGGTCGCGGTCAGTATGACGCAGGAGCCGATGACCAGCAGCTCACGTGCTTTGACCCGGCCGGTCACGATGGCGGCCTTTCCGCCGGCAGCAGCATGTCCGGCAGGTTGGCCGCGGTAGGCACCGGTGCTCCCGGGTACAACGCCGGTGACGGAGACGCGGGCAAAGGTGCATACAGGCCGGGGGCCATCGGAGGCAGGCCCGCACCACCCCACCCCGGCGGCGGCGGCACATCGCCGTTCAGCCCGGTGTAAGCCGACACGGCAGGAGGAATCTCGGGTGGCCAAGGCTTCGGCCCCGCACTGCCGGGCGCCAGATTGGGCTCGGAGTACACGATGTCCTGCGGGTCCATCGACGGCATCAGGTACGGGCTGACCGGAAGCGGAACGTAATTGAAGTTGAGCAGCCGCAACGCGGGCCCGAGGTACTGCGCACACAGCTTCGCCGTTTCGGGCGCAGTGGCGTTTTCGACGGCGCCGATCGCCGAACACAGGAACTGCAGGGGACTCGAGAAGTTGTTGAACACGAACGCTCCCACGTCATCTCCCGTGTCGGCGTTGTAGAAATTGTAGTAGTTCGCAAACGCGTTCGCCGCAACGTGAAGTACGTTCTCGAGATCGATCTTGTGATCGGCCACGGTCTGTGTGACGTTGGCCAACCGCTGAATCGACTCGCTGGTCTGGTCGCGGCTTCCTGCGATGAACCGCTGAACCTCCCCAACCGCAACCGACAGATCCGTCAGCGCCGCGTCCAGATCGGACCTATTGTCGTTCAGCACGCTGGTGAGCGTGGCGAGCCGGTTTTGGAACTGCACGATCTGTTGGTTGCTGTCGCGAAGTGCCGTGACGAAGGTCTGCAGGTTTTTGATGATGTCGACAATGTTGCCGCTGCCGTCGGCCAGGATCCGGCCCACCCCGGACAGCTGGGCCAGTGTTTGCCTGAGCTTGTCGCCATTGCCCTGGAGCGCGTCGGCGGAGCTCTCGATGAACCGACCGACCGAACTGGTCGACACATTGCCGGTTGGTCCCAAATCCGTTGCCAGCCGGGCGAGTTGAGCTTTCACCTCATCCCACTCGACGGGCACCGCCGTACGCTCGACCGGAATCACCGCGCCGTCGCGCATCGTGGGGCCGCCCGACCGGTACGGCGTGAGCTGGACGTAGCGCGACGCGACGAGATTCTGAGCGACGATCACCGCTTTCGCATCGGCCGGAATCGGCACGTCGCGGTCCACTTTCATGGTCAGCTTGGCCTGAGTGCCCTCAGGCTGGATGGAAGCGATCCTGCCGGCCTTGATGCCGGAGACGCGCACGTCATCGCCGGGATAGATCGCGGTGGCGGTGGTGAAATAGGCGGTGATCGTCTTCGGCCGGAAAAACGTCTGGTGGACGACGAAGATCGCCGCCGCCACGATCAGGCCTGCCAAGACGACCGCCACGGCGGCCAGCAGTCGGTTGCGAGACATCATGGCTGGCCCCCTGGGTGGTCGAACCATGGACGGTCTCCGGGCTGCGGAATTCCGTTGTAGGGGAACGGGAGCTCTGCCCGTGGCCCGGCGTTGTCGGGTGGTTGCCCCGCGTTGACGCCCCTTCTGAACCCGAACGCATAATCCAGGAACGGCTGAAATAACTGCGCAGGCTGCAGATTCGGCACGTACGCCTGGTAGTACGGGCCGCTAGCCACCGTCTCGCCCTGGGTGCCCTCGAATTTCGCTAAGCGTGGCAGGAGCTTGCCGATATTGTCGCGGTTCTTTTCCAGCATCGCTATCACCGAATTCAGCTTCTCCAGCGTGGGTGCCAGCTTCTGTTCGTTGTCGGCCACCAACCCGGACAGCTGTTTGGCCAGCGCAGACGTGTTGGCCAGCAGCTGGACGATCGTGTACCGCCGGGCAGCCAGCACCCCGAGCAGATCGTTGGCGTTGAGGATCAGCGTGTTGACCTGCTGGCTGCGTTCCGACAGGATCCCCGTGACATCGCCGGCATTCTTGAGAAGATCGCGCAGTGGTTGGTTCCTGCTGTTGAGGGACCGCGATAACCGGGTCAGCCCATCAAAGGTCGGACCGAGTTGCGGTGCGATCTGATCGATGGTGGCCGACAGGGTGTCAAGGGACTGGTTGAGCGTTTGGGTATCGGTGCCGGCGACGTTCGTCGTGAGGTCGCTGAGCGCCTCGGTCAGCGAGTACGGGGACGATGTGCGCGAGAGCGGTATCACGTCGTTTGGGCGCAGTGTGCCCGTGCCCGCGGATTCCACGGTGAGTACCCGCTGGCCCAGTAGCGTCCCGGTGCGGATGTGCGCGGAACTGTCCGACCCGAGCTGAATCTTCGCACGGACGGTGAACGTTACCAGCGCATAACCGTTTTGCAGCGAAGTGTGCGACACGGTGCCGACTTTCATGCCCGAAATCGTCACGTCGTTTCCCACGGCGAGGCCGCCGGCTTCGTCGAACAGCGCCTGGTATCTGATCGCCGTCGCCAGCGACACCAGCCGGTCGGGCGATAGACCGACCAAAATGACGAGCACCGCCAGGACTACGCCGATGAATCCCGGTCGAACGAGGTTGGCTCCGCGGTATCTAAGCATCAGGGTTCCGCGCACCTCCCGCCCTCTTGCTTGGTCCAGGGAAAGACGACGGTCCGGCCCTGAAGATCGGTGGCCCGGAAGGATATTCCACAGACGTAGTAATTGATCCAGCTGCCGTACGAGCCGAGCCGGACGAGTTTCCGGAGGTTCTCCGGTGTCTTCTGCAGCTGAACGTCGATGCGATCCTTGTCCTGAACGAGCAGCGGCGCGATCCGATTCAGCTGGTCCACCGTGCCGGCCAGCGGCGGGCGGGCATTGGTCAACAGGTCCGCCAACGAGGCGGTCGCGTTGTTGAGGGAGTCGATCGCGGCGCCGATCGGATCGCGGTCGGCCGACAGCTGGGTGATAAGGCGCTCGAGGCGGTCGACCGTCTGCGAGAACTTATCTCCGTCCCGGGCGATCGTGGCCACCACCGTGTTGAGATTGTCGATCAGTTGCTCGACGACTTGGTTGTTGTCGGCCAAGGTGTTCGAGAACGACGATGTTCGCGACAACAGAGACTCCAGGGTGCCGCCTTCGCCCTGAAATATCTGCAGCAGCGACGAGGTGAGCGCATTCACGTCTTGCGGGTTCAGGCCCTGGATCACCGGTTTCAGTCCGCCCAGCAGCAGGTCGAGGTCCAGTGCCGGGGCCGTTCGGTCGACCGGGATCTGCGACCCGGCCGGCAACACCGTGGTCGATCCCGGACCGTCGACGAGTTCGAGATAGCGATCGCCGGTCAGGTTGAGGTAGCGCACCGCTGCTTTGGTGCCGGTGGTGAGCACGATGTCGCGGTCGGCGTCGAACTTCACCAGCACCGTCTTGTCCGGGCGCAGCGACAGGCTGTCGACCGTGCCCACCCGGATGCCGGCGACCCGCACCGTGTCTCCGCCCTTGAGGCGCGACACGTCGGCGAACACCGCCGAATATCCGTTGGTGGAACCGGTGCGGTACTGGCCGAAGATGAAGAACAGGAAGGTAGTCAACACCGCCATCACGACCCCGAAGGCCCCCAACTTGATGACCGTTCGCCGTGCGCCGGTCATCCTGGTTGCCCGATCTGTGCGCTGTTGCGTGGTGGCCCGGGGATCGGCCCGAACAGCCACTGCTTGAGGGCGTCGGAGTTGAGCAGAATGCCCTGGTTTCCGTACTGCGTGGGGTTGGCGCCCACGTCCATGACGACGAACGGCGGATGCGCCTCCATGGGCACCTTCGGAAGGTCCTGGCACTGCGGACCGCCCGTCGCCGCGACCTTCGGCAGGTCCCGCGGGTACCGATACCGGTCGATGCCCAGCGTGAAACTGACCGACACGACCACACCCGGCAACGGCAACGGCGGCGCCTTGGCCAGCGGCACAAGGCCGGCGAGCCCGCAGTTCAGCGCTTGGTTGTACCGGTTGGTGAGATCGGTCGTCGGTACCAGCAGATGCAGGACATCAGTCAGCGCCTGCCGGTTGGTTCCGAGCACGTCGTTACCGATGTCGGCCAGGCCGATGAGACTGACCAGCAACGCGTCGAGGTTGCGTTGCTCATCGACGATCGTCTGGCTCACCCGCGTCGCATTGGCGGCGGTTCGGATGAGGTCCGGCGCCGCATCGGCGTACGCGTTGAACACGTCGGGCGCCACGGCGAGGTCGTGGCTGAGCGCCGGAAGACTCGGGTCCACGGTGGCGAGAAAATCGTCCAGGTCACCGAGTGTCTGGCCGAGCCTGTGGCCACGGCCGTTCAGCGCCGTCGCGATCGCACCGAGGGTCTCATTCAGCTTTGCGGGGTCGATCTTCGACAGCACCGACGAGAGTTGCTCGAACACCGTGTTGATTTCGACGGTGACGTGTTGGGCGTCGAGCACCTGTCCGGCGTGTATCGGCTGCGGCGCGGGGTTGGCGGGAGGCATCAGCTGCACGTACTTGGCGCCGAACACCGTCGGCGATGTGATTTCCACGAGCACATTGGCGGGAATGAGGTGTAACTGGGACGGATCCATCGCCAGGTGGAGGGCGGCTTGCCCGTCGGGCAGCGCGTCGATCGAGGCGACCTTGCCCACCTCGACACCGCGCATCGTCACCCGGGCGTTTGTGTTCATCACCAGGCCGGCCCGCGGCGACAACACGGTCACCGGCGCGGTTGGGGTGAAACTGCCCCGGAACGCACCGACGGCAAGGGCGATTATTGCCGCGATCGTGATAATCGTCGCCAGACCCGCCAGCGCGGGCCCGATACCAGGTCTCATCGGCTCTCCCCCTAGCCCGACAGGTGGAAGTTGCCGTTGGTGCCGTAGACGACAAGCGAAATAAGCAAAGTTACCGAGACCACGACGACGAGTGAGGTCCGCACCGCATTGCCCACCGCGACACCGACGCCGGAGGGTCCGCCACTGGCGTAATAGCCGTGGTAGGTGTGCACCATCAGGACGGCCAGCGCCATCAATATGGCCTGCAGGAACGACCACAGCAAGTCGATCGGGTTCAAGAATGTCCGGAAGTAGTGGTCGTAGAGGCCGGCGGACTGCCCGAAGAGGATCACAGTCACACCTCGGCTGGCGACGAACGAGAGGATGACGGCGATCGCGTACAACGGCGTGATCGCGATCAGCCCGGCAACGATCCTGGTGCTGACCAAGAACTCAACGGAGCGGATAGCCATGGCTTCCAGCGCGTCGATCTCTTCGGCGATTCGCATGGCGCCGAGTTGTGCGGTCACGCCGGCTCCGAACGTGGCCGCCAAGCCGATTCCCGCGACCACGGGTGCCGAGATGCGGACGTTGATGAATGCCGCCAAGAACCCCGTCAACGCCTCGATGCCGATGTTGCCCAGCGAGCTATACCCTTGGACCGCCAGCGTGCCGCCCGCTGCCAGGGTCAAAAACCCAACGATCACCACCGTTCCGCCGATCATCGCCAAGGTGCCTGCACCCATGCTGATTTCGGCGACGAGCCGGGTGATCTCACTCCGAAAGTGAACGGCCGCGTATGGCACCCCACGAATCGCCCTGCCGAAAAAAATTGTTTGGTTGCCGGGTTTGCTCAGCGCGCGGATCGGCTTCTCGGCTTGCCGCGCAAGCCGCGGATAGACAGGTCGCAGCGTCACAGGATGCCCTTCCTCACTTGGCCGTCATCTTGATGCCGACGGCGGTGATAACCACGTTGACGACGAACAGCAACATGAACGCGTACACCACGGTTTCGTTCACGGCGTTGCCCACGGCCTTGGCGCCCCCGCCGGATATGATCAGGCCGCGGTAGCAGGCCACCAGGCCGGCGATCATGCCGAAGAATGCGGCTTTCACCCCGGAAATGATCAACTCAGGGATACCGGTCAAGAGGGTGATGCCCGCGACGAACGCGCCCGGGTTGACGTCTTGGACGAAGACCGAAAAGACGTAGCCGCCCACGACGCCGACAATGACCACCAGGCTGTTCAACAGCAGGGCTATCAGCGTGGATGCCAGCATGCGGGGAGTCACCAAACGCTGCACCGGATTGATGCCCAAAACCTCCATCGCATCGATCTCTTCGCGAATCGTGCGCGAACCCAGATCCGCGCACATCGCCGTGGCGCCTGCTCCCGCGATGACCAGGACCGTCACCAGCGGCCCAACCTGCGTGACCGCACCGAACGCCGCACCGGCACCGCTCAAGTCGGCAGCACCGAGCTCGCGCAGCAGGATGTTGAGCGTAAAGCTGACCAGCACCGTGAGTGGTATTGCGACCAGCAGCGTAGGAGCCATCGAGACTCGGGCCACGAACCACGACTGGTCCAGGAACTCGCGCCACTCAAACGGCCGGCGGAAGACGAACCTCAGCGCATCGAACGACATCAAGAACAATCCTCCGACGCCCTGCATCGGCCTGGACATGTCTCGCCCTGATATGAGACCCCGGGGCCAGCGGTCCGATTGTTTACTCGCCATTGGCCCCAGGTCCTTCCAGAATCGTCACCGCTGCCACCGCGGCCGCGCCACCGAGGTTGTGCGCCAAGCTGATTCGAGCGCCCTCGACCTGATTGCAGGCGCTGCCGCGCCGCTGTTCGAAGTCCGGCGGCGAACACCACTGCGGCCGAACCGTCGCTCTAGGCGCACAGTCGTAGCGGCCGAACGGGGCACTGTTATCGGCGCCTTGAGGAACTGGTCCATGGTGACCTCGTCTCGTTGGACCCGCAATTATTACTCATGGCCGTCTCTTTTCGGGCTCGAATGAGTAACCTTGATCTGGGACTCAAGATCTCACGGCCACTCGACGAAGGGTGCCCCTCCTGAAGCGTCGCGCCATCACCAGTAGCCGCGGTCGGACCCAGGGCGAATCTGACGACACCTCACGCGCAACGACTTACCGGCCCGCGCCGTGGGGCCAGTTCGTCCCGAATGTGCGTGGGAATGTTGCGCACCGTGATGGCCGCACGGCGTGGGGGTGGAACGTGCCGACGGTTCGGCTCAGAGGAACGAGCGCATGAAGCCGAGGATCTCGTCGACAGCGGCGAAGCCGCCGAGGTGGCTCTCGCCGGGGCGCAGGATGACCTCGACGTCGGGCAGGTAGGAGGCCGCGACCTTGGCGGCCTCGAAGGACACGAGAGGGTCGGCGTCGCCGTGCCACCACCGCACCGGCGCCTTCACGTCGGCCAGCCGGAAGCCCCAGTCCCGCCCGAACAGGCGGAGGTCGTCGACGAGGGCCTGGAAGCGGCCCCGGGAGGTGAGGGCGATGTCGTCGATGAACATCGCCTGGATCTCGTCGTCGGCGAAAACCCGTCGGTCGGCCTCGGGCATAATCCTGGACACGCCCCGGTAGGCCCAGTGTCCGAGCGGGACGATGGGCAGCAACCCCCCGGCCACCAGCGCCGCTAAGGGTCGGCGCAGGCCCGACAGCATCGGGGCGAAGCGGCGGGTCAGGTCGACGGGGCCGGCGCCGGTGGCGTCCGGGCCGACCGACGGCGTCACGCCGCCCACCACGGCCACGGCCGCGACGCGACCGGCGAGCGCGGACGTCCCGGCGCAGGACAGGGCGTAGGGGCCGCCGCCGGAGAGCCCGATGACGCCGACCCGCTCGGCGTCGAGGACGTCGGCCACCTGGGCGGCGTCGGCGGCCCAGTCGGCCACCGCGTTGTAGGGGTGCGGGTCGGACAGTCCCGACCCCGGCCGTTCCACCAGTACGACGCGCAGGCCGAGCTGCTCGGCGGCGCGGCGGCCGAGCAGCGGGTACTGGCGCCGCCCGCCGGGGGTGCCATGGAACCACAGCACCACCGGGCCGGAGGGGTCCCCGTACTCGGCGTAGCCGAGCCGGCGGCCACCTGTGAGATGGAAGCGCCCTTCGGCGCGCGGCTTTTCGATGCGGGGCACGCGGAAGGGGTGCCGCCAGGGGTTGTTCGGGCTCATTGGTCCTCAGGGGCTCCTTGTAGCCGGGGGGTTGAGCAACCCCCGGATTTTCCCCTCATTCTTTTCCCATTTTCTGCTTTGTTCGCTCAGGGCTGACGTTCTGCCCGCGCAGGGGAGGGAGGGGTACAGGGAGAAAACCGGGGCGACTTGAGAGTCAGCGCAATTCCGCGGCAACGCAGCATATATTTGGCCGATCGATGGGTCCGTTTGAGCCTGCGTCATTGCCTTCCATCATCCGGCGATCCGTCACCTTGCCATGGGCGCATTTCAAAGCGGTCGAGGTAACGATCGATGAAAGCCAGCGCCTCGGCGTGTCCGCGGGTGATGCCGAGGCCTCGTTCGAGCACCAGGTTGCGCGCGACACTCGCCACGATCATCGACATGACCACCGGGGGGAACGCCTGCACATCGACGCCGTGTGAGCGGAGCACCAACATCAGGGCGGCCTCCTCCAGGTCCCGGAAGCGCTCGGCGTAGGCGGCGATCTCACTGCGGATCGCCTTGCGGTGATTCGCCAGCGCCATGAACTCCATCCACAGTTGGGCTCCCTGGGCGCTGTTGAGCTGCCACAGTGCATGCAGCGGTTCGGTTTCACCCAGCGCACGACGCTGGCGTTGCAGGTTGGATTCCGCCCCGGCCTGAAACACGGCCAGGAACAGGTCGTCCATGGTCGGGAAGTAGTAGTGCACCAGCGCCGACTTGACCCCGGCCCTGGCCGCCACCCGTCTTGATGTCGCCCCGGCATAGCCCTCCTCAATCATGATTTGGGCAGTCGCCCGTATCAGCGCTAGTCGGGTTGTCGAGTCGCGTGTGCCCGACTTAGGAGACGTCATATCACCCCGTCCTGTTCAACATGCCTTAGGCACGCACTCATACGTCCAACGCGGTCCACTCTTGACCGGCCGCTGTACGACTGCTAGACATAGCGCCATACTAGTTGTTGAGCGTTCGCCCAAACCCTGCGATCACTTGTGCAAGAGATCTCAGGAGCTCCCGGCGCATTGAAAAAGGTTGAGAGGGGATGGGTTCACCGATGTTTTCGGCAATCCTGATCGAGAAGGGTGAGGAGGGTCAGGCGGTTGCCGTCACGAACCTGGACGAGGCACAGTTGCCGGACGGCGATGTCCTCGTCGACGTGGAATATTCCACCCTGAATTACAAGGACGGCCTCGCGATCACCGGCAAGTCACCTGTGGTTCGCACGTTTCCGATGGTGCCCGGGATCGACCTCGCGGGCGTCGTCATGGACAGTACGCACGCGGATTGGAACAAGGGCGACCGGGTCGTGCTCAACGGCTGGGGCGTGGGCGAAACCCATTGGGGCGGCCTCGCTCAACGGGCACGCGTCAACGGCGACTGGCTCGTGCCTCTGCCCGTCAATTTCACGACTCGGCAGGCGATGGCGATCGGAACCGCGGGCTATACAGCGAGCCTGTGCGTGGGCGCACTCCTCGACCAGGGTGTATCACCCGACCAGGGTGAGGTGCTCGTGACGGGGGCGACAGGCGGTGTCGGAAGCGTCGCGATCGCGCTGTTGGCCAGGGCAGGGTTCAAAGTGGCCGCCGCGACCGGCAAGCCGTCGGAGGCAGAGTATCTCCAGCGACTTGGCGCCGTCACGGTGTTGGACCGCGCCGGGTTTGCCCAGGCCGGCAAGCCCCTGCAGAAGGAACGCTGGGCGGGCGTTATCGACACCGTCGGCAGCCACACACTGGCGAACGCCTGTGGTCAGACACGCTATGGCGGCGCGGTCGCCGCGTGCGGCCTGGCCCAGGGCATGGATTTTCCGGCCTCGGTTGCTCCGTTCATTCTGCGCGGCGTTTCCCTGCTCGGCATCGACAGCGTGATGGCGCCTAAGGAGCGCCGCATGGCCGCCTGGACACGCCTGTCACGCGATCTGGATCTCCGCGCGCTCGACTTGATCGCCGAGGAGATCGCCCTGGGAGACGCGATCGCCGCGGCGGGTCAACTCCTGGACGGCAAGGTGCGCGGCCGCATCGTGGTCGACGTCAACCGCTGATCGGAGCACGAATGAGTAGGAAGTCCACCAAGGAAGAGGTCACCCGGCTCGATCTCTCCGACGTCGATCACCGCGTGGGCGAGCTGATCGGCGGCGGGCAGCTGTGGGATCCATGCAGCGGCTCCGACATCCGGCGGTGGGTGATGGCGATGGACTATCCCAACCCATTGCACTGGGACGAGCAGTTCGCGCGCGATTCCAAATTCGGCGGCATCGTCGCTCCGCAGTCCATTGCGGTGGCCCTGGACTACGGGCACGGCGCAGCGCCCGCGTGCGTGGGGCATATCCCCGACAGCCACTTGATCTTCGGCGGCGAGGAATGGTGGTTCTACGGCTGTCCCGTGCGGCCCGGCGATCAGCTGTTCCAGGAGCGACGCTTCCACGACTACAAAGTGGTGGAAACGAAATTCGCCGGGCCCACCATGTTTTCGCGCGGAGACACCACCCACACGAATCAACACGGCGCCCTCGTCGCTCGCGAGCGTTCGACCGCGATCCGCTATCTCTTCGCGGAGGCCAAGAAACGCGGCATGTTCGAAAGCCAGCTCGGCGATGTCAAACGCTGGACGGATACCGAGCTGGCCGGGATCGAGAAACTACGCCGTGACTGGCTCGAGTCCAATCGAATGGGCGTCTCACCGCATTTCGGGGAAATCAAGGTCGGCGACACGCTGCCGCGTCGGGTGATCGGCCCGCACACCATCGCCAGCTTCACCACCGAATACCGGGCGTTTCTTTTCAACATCTGGGGCACCTTCCACTGGGTTGCGCCGTCCGGAGTCGACGATCCCTGGATCTACCAGGATCCCGGCTGGGGGAAAGACTTCGCCTTCGACGAGGAGGACGCGAAGATCGATCCGCGCAAGCGCGACGGGCTCTATGTGGGCCCGTCCCGCGGCCATATCGATGCCGACAGGGCCAGTGAAGTCGGCATGGCGCGCGCCTACGGTTACGGCGCGACGATGGGCGCGTGGTGCACCGACTATCTCGCGTATTGGGCCGGCCACGACGGCATCGTGCGCCACTCCAAGGCAGACTTCCGCGGACCCGCCTTCGAGGGCGACGTGACATATTTCGACGCCGAAGTCATTGGCAAGGAGGCAGAGTCGACGTGGGGTGTGCCGCTCGTCCAGGTCAAGCTGCGACTCACCAACCAGGACGGCGAGAGGCTGGTGGACTGCACCGCCGAGGTCGAGCTGCCGCTGTAGTGCGCCGCGAAGCGACGGGCAGGTGAGCGATGGCGGCCGAGAGGAACCCTGATCACGAGCAAGGGATTTCGATCGTCTCGGGCCCTCCGCTCAACACGGAGCCCGGGCTCGGGGCGCTGACCCTCCCCGGGTTCCTGCGCGAGGTGACGGCGACGTACAGCGAACGCGAAGCGCTCGTGCTGCACGCTCCCGAAGGGGTGACGCGCTGGACGTACGCCGAGCTGTGGGAGCGCGCAATCGAAGTGGCGCGTGCGGTGCGGGCGTGCGGCGTGGCCAAGGACGGCCGAGTGGGCGTGTTGATGACGAACCGCCCCGAATGGATCGCGGCGGTGTTCGGCACAACGCTGGCCGGGGGCGTGGCAGTTACACTCAGCACCTTCTCGACACCGGCTGAGCTCGATTACCTGCTCCGGGCCTCCGGGGTTGGGGTGCTGTTGTTCGAGCGAAGGGTGCTGACAAAGGACTTCGCGGCCATTCTGACCGAGTTGGCGCCGGAAATCGCTGAGGCGGCACCCGGCGCGCTGCAATCGGCGAAGTATCCGTTCCTGTGCAGCTTCGCAACGATCGGGGAGGCTGCGCCCGGCATCGAGACCTGGGATGACTTCCTGGCCCGTGGTCACAATGAACCGCGCGAACTGGTCGAGGCGACGGCTGCGGCGGTGCATCCGAGTGATCCCGCCGTGCTGTTCTTCTCATCGGGCTCGACGAGTAGGCCGAAGGGCATCCTCAGCGCGCACCGCGGCGTCTGCATCCAACTGTGGCGCTTCCGGCGTATGTACCGATTTGGTCCCGAGGACAACGTCCGCTGTTGGTCAGCGAACGGCTTCTTCTGGTCCGGCAATTTCGCCATGTCGCTTGGTTCGACGCTTGCCGCCGGCGGTGCCCTCGTGCTGCAACCGACCTTCCACGCCGCCGAGGCGCTCGAGCTGATGGCTGCCGAGCGCGTGAACTTTCCGTTCGCGTGGCCGCACCAGTGGGCGCAGCTCGAAAGCGCACCCAATTGGAGTCGTGTGGATTTGAGCAGCATGCGGTTCGTGGATTTCAAGACACCCGTCGCGCGCCATCCCACGGTATCGACCAAATGGTTCGAGCCGGGCCACGCCTATGGCAACACGGAAACCTTCACGATCACGACGTGCTTCCCAGCCAATACACCACCCGAAATCCACGCGGACAGCAGCGGGGAGGCGCTGCCGGGTGTGACGCTCAAGATTGTGGATCCGCTCACGGGAGTGGTCGTTCCGCGCGGCGAGCGGGGCGAGATCTGCGTCAAAGGTCCCACGCTCATGCTCGGCTACATCGGCACGCCACTGGATGAGACGCTCGACGCCGACGGCTTTTTCCGCACCGGCGACGGCGGCTATCTCGACGACGCAGGGCGGCTGTTCTGGGAGGGCAGGCTCACAGACATCATCAAGACAGGTGGCGCGAACGTCTCGCCGCTGGAGGTCGATGAGGCGCTCGGCAACCATTCGGGCGTCAAGGTGACGCACACCGTCGGCGTACCGCACGAAACGCTCGGCGAAGTCGTCGTCGCCTGCGTCGTGCCACACGAAGGCATGAGCCTCGAAGCTGAGGAGATTCGGACATTCCTGCGGAAACGATTGGCGAGTTACAAGGTGCCGCGCCATGTGCTTTTCTTTCGCGAGGATGAACTCGTTCTGACGGGCAACGCAAAGATCAAATCCGGCGATCTTCGGCAGTTGGCCACCAAGCGGATGCAGGAGTAGCATCCACCAGCCGATTGCGCAGCTCGCGCTTCAGCACCTTGCCGTAGCTGTTCTTCGGCAACTCGTCGATGAACTCGTAGCGTTTGGGGCGTTTGAACCGGGCAATGCGTTGCAGCAGATGCTCGTCCAGCTCGTCCTCGTCGGCGGAGCCGACGACGAACGCGACCACCACCTCACCCCACTGCGCATCGGGCGCGCCCACGACGCAGGCCTCCGAGACACCCGGGTGCCCGAGCAACGCTTCCTCGACCTCACGGGGGTAGATGTTGCTGCCGCCGCTGATCACCACGTCCTTTGAGCGGTCCCGCAGCGTGAGGTAGCCACGCGCGTCGAACGACCCCATGTCGCCGGTGTACATCCAGCCGTTCTTGAAGGTGTCGGCGGTGGCGCCGGGGTTGTTCCAGTACCCCGACATGACGACATCGCCGCGGCAAACGATTTCACCGACCTCGCCAGTGTCCGCGCGACTGCCGTCGTCGCGCAGCACGGCGACCTCCATGCCCGAACGCGCATAGCCGACGGACCCGAGTATCGCGTCGTCGGCCAGTTCATGGTCGGCGCGCCGCAATCCGGTGATCGTCATGGGGGATTCGCCCTGGCCGTAGATCTGGGCGAACAGCGTGCCGAACGCCGCCATGGCCTTCTTGAGGCTTTCGACATACATTGGGCCGCCGCCGTAAATGATCGCACGCAAGTTGCGCGGCCGGCCGCGGCGGGTGTCAACCAGCCGCTGCACCATCGTCGGGGCTAGGAAGGCGCTGGCGCCTGGATGGTGCTCGCAGAGACCCAGGAATTCAACCGGATCGAATGCGCCTGATTCGGGCACCACCTGGCGGGCGCCGCGCAGCACGTACGGCGCGATGTACAGCCCCGAGCCGTGAGACATCGGAGCGCCGTGGATGAGGCTGCAGTCCTCGTCGGGGTTGTCGATGTCGGCCAGGTGGGCAACCGTCATTGCCGTCAGGTTGCGATGGGTGAGCATCGCGCCCTTCGACCGGCCGGTCGTCCCGCTGGTGTAGAACAACCAGGCCAGCGTCGACGGATCGGTGCACGGTGGAACTGCGGGTGCGACGGCGAGCCGGGATGCGTATCCCTCGGCGCCAGGCGTTTCGATCGGAACGCCGACGAGCGGGACGAGGTCGTCGGCGATCTTCTTGGACGCGAAGACCTGCGATGCACCGGCATCGTCGAGTATCTGTGCCATCTCCCGGGGATGCAGTTTGTAGTTGATCGGCACGGCGACACACTCGGCGGCCCAGATCGCGAACAGCAACTCGACGATCTCGGGGCGATTCCCGCTGGCGATCGCGACCCGCGCCCCCGAAGGGCACTGCTGCCGAATCGAAGCCGCGAGGCGCAGCGCACGCTCACGCAGCTGGGCCCACGTGCAGTACTGACGCTGCCCGTGGAAGACCGCGCCGCGATCGGCAAACCGCGCCGCGGCCTGGTCGAGGAAGCTGAACAGGTTCAACGGGCCGTCCACTCAGAATTCAGCGCGAAGTCCGACAGATACTTGGTGGAACTCCAGCCACCGTCGACCACAATCGTCTGCCCGTTGATGAAACTTCCGCCGGGCGAACACAGGAACGCCACGGTGCTCGCGATGTCGTCGACCGTGCCGAGGCGCTGATGCGGTGTCATCTCCACGTTGATCTTGCGAAAGCGCTCGTCCTGCAGGCGTTGCTCCACCATCGGCGTTCGCGTCACACCGGGAGCCACGGCGTTGCACCGTATTCCGTGTGCCCCGTACTGGCACGCGATGTGGGTGGTGAGCGCTGTCAGGCCGCCTTTTGCCGCACTGTACGCGCCGCCGCGAAGACCTCCCACCACCGCGAACGTTGACGTCATGTTGATGATCGCCGAGCCGGGTTTCATGTGCGGCAGCGCCTCGCGCGCCACACGGAACGGCGCGCGCAGCATCACGGCGAGGAAGTAATCCAGTGTCTCGTCGTCGGTCTCGTGAAGCGGCTTGGGACTGCCCACCCCAGCATTGTTGACCAGGAAGTCGATCTGACCCCATCGATCCACGGCGGTGCCGACGATTCGTTTCGGCGCGTCGTCATCGGTCAGATCGACGGCGAGCGTCGCAACGCGATCGGGATCGTCGATCGCTTTCTCCAACTCGGCGAGCCGGCCCACGTCCCGCCCCGTGCCGAGGACCGCCATTCCCATGTCCGCGAGCTTCGTCGCGCAACCGAAGCCGATACCACCGCTGGCCCCTGTCACAATCGCTACCTGCATGTCATCCGTCCGCCTTCATGAGTTCCGCTCGGATCTGATGCTTCAAGACTTTTCCGGCGTCGTTCTTCGGCAACGCATCCAAGATCACCACCTGCTCAGGCGCTTTGAATTTCGCAACACCTTGGTCCTCGAGAAACTCGCGCAACCCGGTGACGTCCGGAGCCCGCGAAGCGTTGGGCACGATGGCAGCGCACGCCCGCTCACCGGTACGGGCATCGGGCAGACCTACGACCGCCACCTCGGCGATGCCGGGATGGCCGACCAGGATGTCCTCGACTTCCTTCGGCGAGATGTTCTCGCCATTGCGGACGATGATGTCCTTGGCCCGGCCCGTCACCACGAGGTATTCGCCGTCAACCCAGCGACCGAGATCTCCGGTGCGGAAGTAACCTCGAGCGTCGAAGGATTCGGCCTCGTCTTCGGCATGCAGGTAGCCGATCAGCATCTGCGGCCCGCGGGCACAGATCTCGCCCACCCCTGAGGTGTCGGCCGCGTGCCCAACTAGTTTGATGTCGGCAATGCCGGCGCGACCATCCGTCTCCGCCGCGTGATCGGCGTCGCCGCGTCGCATCGCGCCCACGGTCGTGACAGGCACCTCTGTGGAGCCGTACACGCGGCTGACAACCGCCCGCTCGAAATAAGAGGTTGCGCTGCGGATCAACGACGGTGACACCGAGGCGCCGCCGCAGATGAACACCTTCAAGTCAGGCAGGTGCGTGCCCGCCCGCTCGGCGGAGGCGAGCAGCTGCTCCAGAAACGGCGTCGCTCCGGCCATGTGGGTGCACCGCTCCGCTGTCATCAGCTTGACGGCATCGTCTGCGTTCCACCGGTCCATCAGCACCGCAGTTGTGCCCAACAACAGCGGACACTCGAATGCATAGATCGACCCGCCGATGTGGGCGATCGGCGACGGCACCAGGAACCGGTCCTCGGGCTCGACACGCCAATACTCGCGAATCTGCCAGATGAGCGCATGGATCGAGTTATGGCTGTGCAGCACGCCTTTCGGATGGCCCGTCGTCCCCGACGTGTAGAGAATCATCCGCGCTGCGTCCGGATCCAGCACCGCCGGCAGTTGCTTCGCCGCCTGATGAGCCGAGAACAGCGACTCGTAGGCCGTGTGACCACCGGGTTCACCACGCAGCACAACGACTTCCGGTGGCGTATGCATTTGTGCCGTCACACGGCTGAGCATCGACGCATAGTCCTGCCGACCAAAGTGAGAGGGCACGAAGATCATCCGGCTCTGCGCATCATCGAGGATGAAACGCAGTTCACGATCCCGCAGCGAGGGCAGTATGGGATTCACCACCATGCCGGCGAATGTTGCCGCAAGGTAGATGACAGCGGCCTCGTGCCAGTTCGGCAGCATGAACGACACCACACTGCCTGGTGGCATGCGCGCCATGAGTGCCTGGGCCAGCGCCGTTCCCTGGCTGTTCAGCCGCTGGCAGTTCACGCGAATGTGGCCGTCGATCAATACCGTTCGCTGCGGCGTCAGCAGCGCGGCCTCACGCAGCGAGTCGGCCAGCGTCGTGCGGACCCACAATCCGCGCGTGTACGCGTCGGTTTCGCCGTCGGCATCGAGGCGGACCCTCACCCCGGGACCTGACCCTTGACCCGGCGCATGGTCATCGCGTGCCGGAAACGGGAGGACGGGTGGGTATTGATGGTGACCTGCGCAACCTCCCCATCAGACGTCTTGTACGTACGGTGCATCTCCAGTGCCGCGGTTCCCGACTCGATCGTGAGGCCGTCCGCCAACTCCCGGGAGATCAATACCGCGGATATCTCCTGATGCACCTCCACGATGCTCACCCCGAACAAGTCCTCAATGAGTGGGAAGATCGGGCCGGTGTGGCGCGGTAGAAGCCTGCCGACCGCCGCGAAGGCGCGGTTGATGTAGTACTCCGTTCGGCAGATCGGCGCCGAAGCGCCCGCGGCCTGCCGGTATCCCCGGACGGCCAGCCATTCCGTGCCGACCGCCAGCCCGGCCCGCGCGGCGAGGTCGTCGTCGACCGTCACCATGGCATTGGAATCGATGGTGAACTGTGCGCCGGCCGCAAAGGCTAACAGGTCGTTGATCGACATCACGTCCCGGGCGTATGAGTTCGCCGCCGGCCGGGAAACGACGAGCGTTCCCGCTCGCGGGCGTGACGAGACGAGGTTGTCGTCTCGCAGCCGGCGCAGAGCTTCCCGAACGGTGTAGCGGCTGACGGCAAATCGCTCACACAATTCGTGTTCGGTGGGCAGTTGCGAGCCGACGGGATACACGCCCTCGACAATCTCTTTCCGCAGGGTGCGCGCTATCTGAAGGTAGAGGTGATCGGCGGGGGTGACAGTCATTGCGAGCGGTCCTCGGGAGCTGCGTGCCGTCCGACCCGGTGGAACGCGAGAACACTGCCCTCGCCGTCGGCCGAAACGAACAGGGTGCCGTCCCACCCGACCGTGATGCCCGCGAATGGGCCCTGCGGCCCCGAGAACGGTGGCATCCCCTTCAGCGGCTTGGGAACCACACCGGGCGGGGGACCGACCGGCAACCCGGAGGCGATCCTGTTGCATACCCGGTTGTTCAGGTCGAACTGGACGAGTTCCCTGGCGCCGGCGTCGACGATGTAGAGCTGCCCGTCGGCCAGCGCAATCCCCTGGGGGCAGTGCAATTCGTCGACCACGGTCTCGACGTCCGATCCCGTCACCCGGACCACCCGCCCGGCTCCCGATTCGGCAACAAGCACGGCGCCGTCGGGGGCCGCCGCCAGGCCCACCGGGTCACGCAGGTCGGACGCCAGCACTTCGACATTGCCTGCGTTGACCGACAGCACTCGTCCGGTGCCGAGTTCGGCGACCACGGCTCCGCGCCGTGCGATCGCCACACCATAGAGCTGGTCGAAGCCGTCTGCCAGCAGTTCGCTTTCGCTAACGGCGGGTCGGTAGCGGGTGACTTGGCCACCGGACGTCGTCACCACGAACTCGCCGGCCCCGGCCGGCGCCAGGCCGCGCAGGAACCCGGGGTAGCCCGGAGAGAACAGCATGCCGACCGTCTGTAATGCCCCGTCCGACCGCACCACATAGAAATAGGTCCCGTCGGCGACGTAGAGATTCCCGTCGTCGCCGACCGCCAGATCCAGCGGCCAATTCAACCCGCCGGGCAAGACCGTTCGGGTTTCGCCGCCGCGCAAAATCTCGGTGATCTCGCCCGTGAAGTTGGAGACGAGCAGCCGATTGCCCGCAAAGGTGAGATTGTCCAGGCCAGGCGTGAGTTGGGCGACGACCATTCGCTGGCCGCTGCGCGGATCGATGCGCAGCACCTGTCCACTGGCCACCTGTGTGGAAACGATGAAGCCTTCCGAGTCGAACTTCACCGAGTCCGGTACACCCAGGTCGCCTGCGACGCGCTGCGGTTCACCGCCTTCGGGGTCGATCCGCCAGACCTCGTTCGCACCCATCACCGGGAAATACAGCTGGCCGTCGGGACCGACCTCCATGGCGTTGGGCGACGGGACGTTGTCCAGCAGCACGCGGGGAACGCCGCCGTTCAGGTCCATTTCGAGAAGGCGGCCGCCTTCGCGGCACTCGCCGATGAACAGCCGGCCACGGTGGAACGTGATGCCGTTCGCGGACGGGACGTCGTCGCGCAGCACGCGGGTCCGGCCGGCTGTATCCAGGACGCTGACCCGGCCGTCCATGACCTCGGTGGCGTACAGGTTGCCGTCCGGATCGAACGCGACGTCGTCGGGCGCGATGATGTCGCCGCCCTTGGGGCTCACGGTCTGCAGGCCCCCGGTTTCGAGATCCAGAGCGCTGATCTGACTGCCGGTGACCTGCGCCACGTACACCCGCCCGTCGGGACCGGTGCGCAGACCGTTGGCGCCGAACAACCGGCTGGGCCCGGTCACCCGTTGGAGCCGCCACCCTTCGGCGACCCCGGGCGGTTGCGCAGCCGTGTACCGGGCTTCTCGCAGCGGCGTGGTCATCGTCTTGCTGAAATCCTTCCGTCCGCCATTTCGCTGGACGTTACCAAGTGCTGCTAGTCCAGACAATAGTCGTCGAAGGCAGTCCTGGTGGCCTTGACGGCGCGATACCCGCTGCGGAATAGTGTTCTGCAATATGCAGAGCACCATATACTGTCCGGACAAAATAATATGACTGCCGGGGATCTCCTGAGGCTGACCGGCCGCGTGGTCGTCGTGTCGGGCGCCGGCGGCGGCGGCATCGGCACCACGGTGACCCGGATGGCGGCCGAGGCGGGAGCCACCGTCATCGCGGTCGGCCGCTCGAAGGAGAACCTCGACGAACACGTCGCTCCGCTGGCGCAGCAAGGTCTGTCGGTCGTACCAGTGGCCGCCGACGCGTCGACCGACGACGGGATCGGCGCGGTCATCGACCAGGCGCGGAACACCGACGGCGACCTGTACGGGCTCGTCAATGTCGCGGGGGGCGCGGCGCCGTCGACCTGGATGCCGTCGACCCGGGTAAGCAGGAACGACTGGCGTGAGCTGTTCGCGGCGAACCTGGAGACCACCTTCTTCATGAGCCAGGCCGTCGCCGCGGAGCTCAAGAACCAGGGCAAGCCCGGTTCGATCGTCTCGATCTCCTCGATCAGCGGCATGAACACCGCGCCGTTCCACATCGCTTACGGGACCGCGAAGGCCGCGGTCGCGGCGATGACTCGCACCATGGCGGTCGAACTGGCGCTGGACAATATCCGCGTGAACGCCGTGGCGCCGGGAGTCACCGAGACAGCCGCGTCGCGCACCTATGTCGACGACGACCCCGACCGCGATCGTCAAGCCATTGCGATGGGGCGGCGCGGGCGACCCGAGGAGCAGGCGGGCGTGATCCTCTTCTTGCTGTCCGACCTGGCGAGCTACCTCACCGGCCAGACTCTGCTGGTCGACGGCGGCCTCAGCCTGAAATGGAGCCATCTCGGCGCGGACAACACCTCACTGTTCCTCAAGGACGAAACATTCCGCGCAGCGATACAACGCTGGGACGAAACCTGATATGCGACCGATTCGGAAAGCGAGGATCCGATGACCGACATCGACAACCGTCCGGAAGCCCAGCCCGCAGAGGAACTTTCGGAGCCGGTGACGATCGGCGTGGCGGCCTACATCTCGGAGGACTATGCCCGCGCCGAGCGCGACAAGCTGTGGCGAAAAGTGTGGCAGCAGGTCGGTCGTGTCGAGGAGCTTGCCGAGGTGGGCAGTTACCACACCTATGACATCCTCGACGACTCGATCATCGTGGTGCGCACCGGGCCCAATGAATTCAAAGCCCACCACAACGTCTGCATGCATCGCGGCCGCCGGTTGATCGACACCCCCGAAGGCGCGAAGAACGCCTGCGGCCGAACAAGAAAGTCGTTCGTGTGCGGCTTCCACGGCTGGACCTACGGATTGGACGGCGCATGCACTCACATTCGTGAGCAGGACGACTGGCAGGGCGCACTGACCCCCGAGCGCACGCACCTCGCCCCTGTCAAGGTGGACACCTGGGGCGGCTGGCTGTGGATCAACATGGATCCCGACTGCGAGCCGCTGATGGACTACCTCTTCCCCGCGGCGAAGATCCTCGACCCCTTCGGCTTGGAGAACATGCGCTACAAGTGGCGCAAGTGGCTGCACTTCGACTGCAACTGGAAGGTCGCATTGGAGGCCTTCAACGAGACCTACCACGTCTATACGACCCACCCGGAGTTCAACAAGTTCGGTGAATTCAAGGGCTGGGCCAAGGCACAGGGCAAGCACAGCAACATCGGCTACGACGCTCCGGACGACCTGGAAGAGACCAAGTCGAAGATCCGGCTCGGCACCGGCGATCCGCGGATCTCGACCGCTGAGATGCAGGTCTACACGATGGAGGAGACCAACGCGACGACGACTCAGACGCTGGTGAACGCGGCGCTGCGGCTGGTCGACGAGTTGCCCGAAGACACCCCGGCCGACAAGGTCCTCGAGCACTGGCTGACATCCGCTCGTCGCGACGACGCCGCCCGCGGGGTGATCTGGCCGGCGATTCCGCCCGAGATCCTGGGGCAGAGCGGCACCGCGTGGCAGATCTTCCCGAATTTCCAGATCGGACAGGGGCTGACCAGCGCACTGTGCTACAGCGCCCGCCCCGACCCCAGCTACGACCCCAACAAGTGCATCTTCGAGGTCGCCGTGCTCGAACTGTTCCCGAAAGGTGAAGAGCCACAGACGGAATGGGTCTACACCCCGGCGGGCGACCCCAACTGGCGCTCGGTGCTGCCGCAGGACTTCTCCAACATGGCCGCGGTTCAGCAGGGCATGAAATCGGCTGGTTTTCCGGGCACCAAGCCCAACCCCTACAGGGAACGCAGCACCGTCAATCTTCATTACCAACTGTCGAAGTACATGGGTACCGGCGAACCACGTGAGCTTTGAGTAAGGAGACGGCACCGCATGACCGCGTTTGATGCATCCAACCCACCCTGCGGACCCACGCAGACACCCGACGACATCGATATCCCGGCGCTGCGGGAGAAGTATCGCCGGGAGCGCGCCAAGCGACTCCGTGAAGAGGGCTCGAAGCAGTACGTCGAGCTGTCGGATGACTTCGCCGGATACTACGAGACCGACCCGCACACGCCGGTAACGCCCCGCGATCCGATCTCCGAGGACATCGACGTGGCCGTTCTGGGTGGCGGCTTCGCGGGTCTGCTGTCCGCGGCCCACCTGAAGAAGGCCGGGGTCGACGATGTCCGGATCATCGAGCTCGGCGGGGATTTCGGCGGTGTCTGGTACTGGAACCGCTATCCCGGCATCCAATGCGACAACGAATCCTACTGCTACATACCACTGCTCGAAGAGCTCGACTTCATGCCGAGCAAGAAATTCGCCGACGGCGCGGAGATCTACGAACACTGCCGGCGCATCGGCAAGCATTTCGGCCTCTACGACGGGTCGATCTTCTCGACCCAGGTCCGGGCCCTGCGCTGGGACGAGGAAATCAAGCGGTGGCGGATCAGCACGAACCGCGACGATGACATCCGCGCCCGTTTCGTCGTCATGGGCTCGGGACCCTTCCACCGGCCAAAGCTGCCCGGCATCCCGGGGATCAGGGACTTCAAAGGCCACAGCTTCCACTCGTCGCGGTGGGATTACTCTTACACCGGCGGTGATGCCACCGGCGGGCTGGACAAGCTGGCCGACAAGCGGGTCGCCGTCGTCGGCACGGGCGCCACGGGTGTTCAGATCGCGCCTTTCCTGGGCCGGTATGCCAAGCACGTGTACGTGTTTCAGCGCACGCCGTCAACCGTCGACGAGCGTGGCAACAAGCCGACCGATCCCGAGTGGGTGAAATCGCTGAAGCCGGGATGGCAGAAAGAACGGCAGCGCAACTTCCACGCCTGGACATTCGAGGGCATGGCGCTGGGCCAGCCGGACCTGGTCTGTGACTTCTGGACCGAGCTCGGCCGCAACACGGCCGCCAGGGTGCTCGCCCTGGACGATCCCGCGTCGCTGTCTCCCGAGCAATTCATGGCGATACGCGAGGAAGAGGACTACAAGGTGATGGAGCGGTTGCGGCGCCGCGTCGACAGCACCGTCAAGGACCCGCAGACCGCCGAGGCGCTCAAGCCCTACTACCGATTCCTATGCAAGCGGCCCTGTTCGAACGACGATTATCTGACCACGTTCAACCGGCCGAATGTCACCCTGGTCGACGTCTCGTCATCGAAGGGCGTCGAACGGGCCACGGAGAAGGGACTTATCGCCGACGGTGCCGAGTACGAGGTCGACTGCATCATCTATGCCAGCGGCTTCGAGATCACGACTGAGATCAGCCGCCGCTATTCGATCGACTCGATCGTGGGCCGCGACGGGTTGTCGCTTTTCGACTACTGGCACGACGGCTACAAGACGTTCCACGGTATGACGAGCCGAGGGTTCCCGAACCAGTTCTTTACGGGCTTCACCCAGGTCGGTATCTCCGCAAACATCGCCTCCAACTACGAGCTGCAGGGTGAGCACATCGCCTACATCATCTCCGAAGCTTTGGCGCGGGGTGCCACCACGGTGGAGCCCAGCCTGGGGGCGCAGAACGAGTGGTGCAAGACGATCCGGGAAACCGCGGTCGACAACTCGGCGTTCGACCGCGAATGCACGCCCGGCTACTACAACAACGAAGGCGGTGGCGGGGGAGAAGGGATCCGGTCCCACCTGGGCGAGCCGTACGGGCCAGGCTTTTATGCCTTCGGCGATCTGTTGACGGTATGGCGGGACAAAGGTGATCTCAACGGCCTTGTGCTCGGAACCTGACGAGAGGCCGTGCAATGACACTCGCGATATTCGTTGCCCGAAACCGCGCGCCTTGCCACGCGGTCTCTGCTCAGTGGCAACCATGCCGGCGAAACATTCGCTTGAGCGCGGGAATCACCAATGGGTGAACTGAGATTCGATGATCGCGTCGCCGTCGTCACCGGCGCCGGAAGGGGGCTGGGCCGCAGCTACGCCCTGTTACTCGCCTCGCGCGGGGCGAAAGTTGTCGTCAATGATCCCGGCGGCGGCCTGACGGGGGAAGGTGTCGACGCCGGTCCTGCAGAAGAGGTAGTGGCGGAAATCCGGGCCGCTGGAGGCGCAGCCGTCCCGTGCACCGAGTCGGTGGCGACGCCAGCGGGTGGTGAGGCGATCATCCAGTCAGCCATCGACGCGTACGGCCGGATCGACATCCTCGTCCACAACGCCGGCAATGTCCGGCGTGGGTCGTTGAAAGACATGGCCTGTGACGACTTCGAAAACGTGCTCGACGTCCATCTTCGGGGCGGCTTCCATGTCGTACGAGCCGCCTTCCCCCTCATGTGCCGGGCACGGTACGGCCGGATCGTGCTGACTTCGTCCATTGGCGGGCTCTACGGAAATCGCGGCGTCGTGAACTACGCCGTCGCAAAGGCGGGCATCATCGGCCTGTCCAATGTCGTTGCGCTGGAAGGCGTTGCTGACGGCGTGAAGTGCAACGTCATCATCCCCGGGGCGGTGACCAGAATGGCGGAGGGCCTTGACACGTCGACGTATCCCCCGATGGGCGCTGAGCTGGTCGCGCCCGTGGTCGGCTGGCTTGCTCATGAAACCTGCTCGATCACCGGCGAGATGCTCGTCGCCATCGCCGGCCGGGTCGCCAAGGCCGTCGTTGCCGAAACACCTGGCATTTACCGGCCGTCATGGACGATCGAGGAGGTGGGCGAACAGATCGACGCGATCCGTGACACCGCCGGGCCGCTGGTCTTTCCGGTTGTTCCCGACGGCCATAACGAACACATCCGCTACAGCTTCGAAATGGCCAGAGGCGCAACCCAAAAAGGAGCACTTCATGGGTAGCAACGGGACTGGCCCGCTGAGCGGCGTGCGGGTCGTCGATCTCACCGCAATGGTGATGGGGCCGTACTGCACCCAGATCATGGCCGACATGGGCGCCGACGTGATCAAGATCGAGCCGCCCGAAGGCGACAACACCCGGTATATCTCAGTCGGCCCTGCGCCGGGGATGAGCGGCGTCTTCGTGAATGTGAACCGCGGCAAACGCAGCGTCGTTCTCGATCTGCGGTCCGAAGCCGGTAATACCGCGCTGCGCAGACTCATTGAAACCGCCGACGTCTTCATCCACTCGATGCGGTCCAAGGCGATCACCAAGCTCGGCTTCAGCTACGACGAGGTCGCCGCGATCAACCCGGCGATCATCTACACGAACTGCTACGGATACGGACGGCGTGGACCTGACCGAGACCGTCCCGCATACGACGACACCATCCAGGCCGAATGCGGATTACCGGCAGTGCAGGAACAGCTGACCGGCGAAGCGAACTATGTCGGCACGATCCTGGCCGACAAGGTCGCCGGATTGACGGCGCTCTACGCCACGATGATGGCGCTGTTCCACCGCGAGCGCACCGGCGAAGGGCAAGAAGTCGAGGTCAGCATGTTCGAAACCATGGCGTCATTCATCTTGGTCGAGCATGCCAACGGCGCCATGTTCGATCCTCCGCTCGGTCCGGCCGTCTATCCTCGGACGGTGGCCCCCAACCGCCGGCCTTACCGCACCAGCGACGGTTACATCGCCGCACTGATCTACAACGACAAGCACTGGTCGGCGTTCATCGACGCCGTGCGGCCGCCGTGGGCCAGCGACCTGTACGCCACACTCGAGCGGCGAGCACGCCAGATCGACACCGTGTATGGACTTGTGGCCCAAACGATGAAAGAGCGTACGACCGACGAATGGCTGGCGCTGTTCCGCGGGCTCGAGATACCCGCTGCCGCCATCAACACACCCGATGCGCTGTTCGACAATCCCCATTTGAATGCGGTTGGCCTGTTCGAGACCGTGCAAACGCCCCATGGCCCCGTGCGATTTCCTGGCGTTCCGACCTGGTTCTCCCGCACACCGGGCCGGGTCGCCGGCCCCGCCCCCGAGTTGGGTGCCGACACAGAAGGGGTGCTCGAGGAGCTTGGACTGACTGTCGCGGACGCCGAACCGGTGCTGGGCTCTGGATAGGAGCGATCGTGGATTTCGAGATGGGGGCAAAGGCAACGCAACTGCGCGGCGAGCTGCGGGAGTTGGTGCGCTCGCATGTGCCCGAGGGCTTTCTCGGAGCGTTCACGGATGATCCCGCCGATTTGGAAGTGGCACAGCGGTTCTGCCGGTTGCTTGCCGAGCGCGGCCTGCTGTGTCTGTCGTGGCCGAAGGAGTTCGGCGGCGGCGGAGCGTCGGTGTGGGAACAAACGGTCGTGCGCGAGGAGATGTGGGCGCACCACGAGCCGCGCGGCGCGCAATATATGGGAGTCAACTGGGTCGGGCCCACATTGATGCGCTATGGCACCCCCGACCAGCGGCGCAAGCACCTGCCGCTGATCGCGCGCGGCGAGGTGATCTGGTGCCAGGGCTTTTCCGAGCCGGAGGCCGGCTCGGATCTCGCGTCGTTGCGGACGGCGGCGCGACGCGACGGTGACGGCTGGCGGATCAGCGGGCAGAAGATCTGGACGTCCTACGCGACGATGGCGCAGTGGTGCTTCCTGCTCGCCCGAACCTCCAAGGGGGAGAAGAAACAACACGGCCTGACGATCTTCCTGGTGCCCATGGACGATCCGGCGATCCGGGTCAGGCCGATCCGAGCCATGTTGGGTCCGCATCACCTCAATGAGGTGTTCTTCGACGGCCTGAAGGTCACCGAGGCAGACGTTCTTGGCCAGGTGGACGGGGGCTGGTCGATAGTCGCCGACGTGCTGTCCTTCGAACGCGTCGGCATCGCGCGCTATGCCCGCTGTGAACGGTTGCTTTCCGCCGCGCCGGCCGTGCTCGGCGACCGGTGGGAAGATCTGCCCGCGGAACTGCGGGGACGGTGGGCCCGAATGCTGACGCACTGCCGGCGCGCGCGGCTGCTCGCCTACCGGGTGGTGGGGCTGCAGAGCGCGGGGCGGGTGCAACCGGCCGATGCGGCGGGCTACCGGATCGCCGTGACGAAGCTGGACCAGGACAGCGCGGAAGTGCTGATGGAGATCATCGCGGTGGTACCGCGCGGCGATGCGGAAACTGAGTATTTCCGTGCCGAAGTCGAAGATCACTGGCGCTATTCGCAGGCATCGACCGTCGCCTCGGGCAGCATTGAAATGCAACGCATCCTGCTGTCGCGGGCGCTGCTGGCGGCGTCATGATTCTCGAGCTGGGCGATGAAGCCAAAGAGTTCGGACGGGAGGCCCTTCGCGCGTTCGGGAGCGCCGGTGGCGATCAGTTGGCGCAGCAGGCCGGAGCCAAGCCCGACGCCCGTGAGGCGCTCGTCGCGCCGGTACTGGCCGGTCTGGGCGCCTGGGAGCTGGACACCCGCACCGATCCTGATGCCCTCGAGGCCGCCGCCGCATTGTGCCGCAGTGCGGGGTACTGGGCGCTGCCATACCCGGTGGCCGAGCGCCTGGCGCGGCCGACCGATCTCGACGTCGACGGCCTGATCGTGGTCGCGAACGGCACGCCCGAAGCTGCTGTCGCGGGCCTTGACAACCGCTGGGCCACAGTGAGCCTGGACGGTAGTCGCAGTAAGGTGGTTGGTAACTCCCCCACCGGGACGGCCTTCGTGGCCGCATTGACGCTGTCCGAGATCGACGACAACGGAGCCGGCGATGTCGCGCTCGGACTGGTGTTGCCGTGCTGGACCCTGCTGGGCATGCTCGATCGCGCCCTGGAACTGACCATCGCGCACGTGCGCCTGCGCAAGCAGTTCGGTCAGCCGCTCTCGTCGTTCCAGGGTGTCCAGTTCCAGTTGACCGATGCCGAAGTCGAGCGCAGCGGTGTTGACATGCTTGCGAAATACGCCCTGTGGAGTGTCGGGACCGCGCGCGACGATGCGCTCGACGATGCACTGGCGCTCCGGCTGGCCGCGATCGAGGCGGCCGAAGTCGTGTTCCGGGTGTGTCACCAATTACACGGTGCGGTCGGATTCTGTGACGAAACCACGCTGTCGTGGCTGTCGCGCTACAGCCAACCGCTGCGACGACTGCCGCTCGGGCTGTCGGCCACGCGGGACACGTTGACCCGCCAGGTGGGTCGACACGGGCTTACGGGACTCTTCGGATGAAATGCGACCTTCCCGACGAGCTGACCGTCGACGCCGACGGCCCGGTTCTCACGGTGACCCTGAACCGGTATTTGTCGCAAGTGCTCGGTGGGCCGCCGCAGCCAGGCTTCGCGGCGGAGCGAGTCATGATGCAGACGGAGGAGCATCGGCAAAGACTTCTTGAGTTCCAGACGAAGTCGAAACGGACATGACGTCGGCGGATGAGCTCGGACAGTTCCGTGCCACCGTGCGAGCCTGGTGCGAGGAGCATATTCCCGCGGACTGGCGTCACTCGCAAACCGGCGTCGGCGACGACACGTTCGTGAGTTTCCAGAAGTGGTGGTTCGCCGAGCTGCACAGGGCGGGATTCGCCGTTCCGCACTGGCCACGTGAATGGGGCGGCGGGATGACGGTCGCCGAGCAGATCGTCTTGTACCAGGAACTGGCCGCACACGATGCACCCCGGCTGGTGCTGGCCTTCGTCGGAATTCACCATGCCGCAGCGACACTGCTCGCCGCGGGTACCGAAGAGCAGCGTCGGCGACACCTCCCGGCGATCCTTGACGGCGAAATCTGGGTGCAGGGTTTCTCTGAGCCGGAGGCGGGGTCGGATTTGGCATCCTTGCGGACGTCAGCCCGCAAGGACGGCGACTCGTACATCGTCACCGGCCAGAAGCTCTGGGCGAGCGGCGGCATGCACGCCGACTGGTGCCTGCTGCTGGCCCGCACCGATCCGGATGCGCCTAAGCGCAAGGGCATTTCGTATTTCCTGCTCGACATGACAACACCGGGCGTCGACGTGCGGCCGATCCGTAATGCCATCGGCGACTCGCACTTCTGTGAGATCTTCCTCGATGACGTGGCGATCCCGGCGACGAACCTGGTCGGAGCGGTGAACCAGGGATGGCAGGTGGCTCAGGCAACGTTGGGCGCCGAGCGTGGCCTGACCATGCTTGAACTGGCGGAGCGCCTTGGCAATGCGGGGTTCCGGTGGCTGCTGCAATCGTGCGGTCGATCGCAGCGGGACGGACGACGCTTGATCGAGGATGCGATGGTGCAGGAGCGGTTGGCGCAGTTCGAGATCGAGATCAGCGGCCTGCGGGGGCTTTGTCGGAAATTGGCCGAAGACACCGATGCCGGCAAGGCCGGGCCGGCCGACGCCTCGATCGTGAAGCTGTACTACAGCGAGTTGCTGCAGAGAATGATGGATTTCGGCGCGCAGATCGGTGGACTTGCCGCTCACACCCAATTAACCAAACCGATGTCCAGCGGCTGGGAGTCCGGCGCGTGGGTGATCGACTTCATCTCCTCATGGGAATGGACGATTCCCGGCGGGGCCAGTGAGATCCAGCGCACCATCATCGGCGAGCGTGGCCTCGGCCTACCGCGAGAACCGGCGGCGATCTGATGGCGCAGGGGTACGAAGACATCCACGACGAACTCAGGTCCGTGGCGGGCGATGTGTTGACGAAGGATCGTCCCGCCGAGACCGAGATCGGGTGGTCCCTACTGACCCGCGCTGGATGGGTGGGGCTCGAGGCACCCGAAAACGTCGAGGGCGCGGGTGCAACGTTCCGAGAGGTGGCGGTCATCCTCGAGGAGATGGGTCGTGCCGCCACCCGAAGCTCCTATCTTGGGGGCGCCGTTCTGGGCGTCGGCACGCTGAATCAACTGGGGGCGAACGCTTGCCGGGACGATCTCCTCAAGGACGTGGTGACCGGAGCCGTGACGATTGCGGTGGCACTTGGCGCCGACGCCGACATCGGCGCGGTCGCGGTGCCGTTCACAATCGACGAGTCGGCAGGTGGTTTGCGCGTGCACGGCCGCGCCGATTTCGTGCCGGATGCCGACGCCGCGACGCGGATACTGCTCCTCGCCGACGAGCCGTCCGGAACACCGGTGATCGTCAGCGTCGCGGCGCAATCCCCCGGACTGACCATCACCCGAGAGCCGGTGCTCGATGAAACTCGTCGGTTCGCCGCCGTGATTGCCGACGGCGTAGCGATCGACGAATCGGCGGTGTGGCGGTTCGGCGGCGAACCGCGCGCGCATGTTCGTCGCCTGCTCGATCGGGCGGCGGTCGCCGTTGCCTGCGACAGCCTGGGGCTCAGCGAGGCGATGCTCTCCGCGACGGTGTCGTACGCGTCGACGCGTCATCAGTTCGGTCGGCCAATCGGTTCATTCCAGGCCGTCAAGCATGCCTGCGCCGACATGCTCGTGCAGATTTCGGTCTCCTGCCAGCTCGTCAGCGCCGCAGTCGAAGCCATCGCCGAAGACCGATCCGATGCCAATGTCGCTGCCGCGATGGCCAAGTCGTATGCCTGCAGCGCTGCGGTTGATGTCGTCGGCAAGGCCATGCAGTTACACGGCGGCATCGGATATACCTGGGAAAGCGGCATTCACGTGTATCTCAAACGCGCCGCGTTGAATCGTTCGATCTTCGGTTCGCCCGCGACGCACCGAAAACAACTCGCTCAACGGTACCTATCAGAATCAGGAGTTTGACATGGGCGTACCTGTTTACCAACGCATTCTGGAACTCTTCGAGGCCGAGGGCGTCAACACGCTCTTCGGTATCCCGGACCCGAATTTCGTCCACATGTTCCTGGAGGCGGAGAAGCGCGGCTGGACGGTGGTGGCGCCGCATCATGAGGAAAGCGCCGGCTTCATGGCAGAGGCGGCTTCGCGGATGACGGGCAAGCCGGGGCTGTGCATCGGCACGCTTGGCCCCGGCGTCGCCAACCTTGCCGGCGCGATGATGTGCGCCAAGGTCGAAAACTCGCCGATCATCTACCTCGGCGGCCAGCGGGCACGCATCACCGAACGGCGCGTGCGGCGCGGGCGCATTCAGTTCGTCCGCCAGGAAGCGCTGTTCGCGCCGTCGGTAAAGTACAGCGCGTCGATCGAATATGCCGATCAGACCGACGAAATCGTCCGGGAGGCAATCCGGCGCGCGATGTCGGGAACCCCGGGCCCCGCCTACATCGAGTACCCCGCGCATGTGCTCCTCGAAGAACTGGATGTGCCGGCGCCGGTCGAACCCAGCAGCTATCGTCTTGTCAACCAGGGTGCGGGCGCGCGGGAGATTGCCGAAGCGGCAACGCTGATCCGCGAGGCGAACAGTCCGATCCTGTTGGTCGGCCACGGCGTGCACACCTCGCGCACCGCAGACTCCGTCAAGGCGCTGGCTGAGCTGATGCAATGCCCAGTGATCCAAACATCGGGCGGCACGTCGTTCATCCCCGGGCTCCAGGAGCGCACCTTCCCGTACGGCTTCTCGTCCGCGGCCGTGGAAGCGGTCGTCACGTCGGACCTGTGCATCGCGCTGGGCACCGAACTCGGCGAGCCGGTCCACTATGGCAGGACCCGGCACTGGGCCGAGAACGACTCAACCCGCAAGTGGATCTATGTCGAACAGGACCCGGCGGCGATCGGTGTGAACCGGCCGGTCGACGTGGCGTTGGTGGGAGACCTGCGTGGTGTCGTGCCGCAACTCGTCGAAGCGCTCAAAGACAGTCCCCGTTCGCCCTCGGCTGATCTTGAACGCTGGATCAAGGAGGACGCCGACCAGCTGGCCCAATTGGCGGAGACAGCACCCAGCGGTACGGCGCGCGTCCATCCCGCCCGGTTCGTGGTGGAGGCGACCAAGGCGTTCCCCGCGGACGGCATCATGGTGCGCGACGGCGGCGCGACCGTCATCTTCCAGTGGACCTATTCTCAGGCGAAGCCGCGCGACGTCATCTGGAACCAAAACTTCGGCCACCTCGGCACGGGCTTGCCCTATGCAGTCGGTGCTTCCGTCGCCGACGGCGGCAAGCGGCCCGTCATGCTGCTGACGAGCGACTCGTCATTCCTGTTCCACATCGCCGAACTGGAGACCGCCGCGCGTCAGAAACTGCCGCTGGTGTGCGTCGTGGGCGTCGACCACCAGTGGGGACTCGAAGTCGGTGTCTATAAACGCACGTTCGGTGCAGGGTCTGCGGAAACCGGCGTGCACTGGAGCAACAATGTGCGCTTCGACAAGATCGCCGAGGGCCTCGGCTGCCATGGCGAATATGTCGAACGGGAAGAAGAGATCGGTCCGGCGATCAAGCGCGCCTACGCCAGCGGCAGGACCGCTGTCATCCATGTCTGCATCGATCCGAAAGCGAACTCGGAGGAAATGCCCAACTACGGCGAATTCAGGACCTGGTACGCCGAAGGCACACAGTAAGCGGAGGTTATGTGATGCGTGAATACCTCAAGATCTACATCGACGGCCGGTGGGTCGATCCGGTGGAGCCGAGAACTCTCGATGTCGAAAACCCAGCTACCGAACAGGTTTCCGGCAAGATCTCGCTGGGTTCGGCAGCGGACGTCGACAAGGCGGTCAAAGCGGCACGAAGGGCATTCGCGAGTTGGTCGCAGAGCGGCCGGGAGGAGCGCTTGGACCTGCTGCAGGCGATTCTTGCCGAATACGAGCGGCGCGCCGGTGACCTCGCCGAGGCGGTGACCGAGGAGATGGGCGCGCCGGCCTCGCTGGCGTCGGGCCCGCAGGTCGGCCTCGGCCTCGGCCACCTGTCGACGGCCATCGACGTGCTGAAGAATTTCAACTTCGAAGAACAGCACGGGGCAACGCTGGTGGTGAAGGAGCCGGTCGGCGTCTGCGCCCTGATCACGCCCTGGAACTGGCCGCTCAATCAGATCGCCGTGAAAGTCTTTCCGGCATTGGCGACCGGCTGCACCGTGGTCCTGAAGCCGTCGGAGCTCGCGCCGTACTCGGCCCAGATACTCACCGAGATCGTTCACGCCGCCGGCGCGCCGGCCGGCGTCTACAACCTCGTGTACGGCGACGGTCCGACCGTGGGCGTGACTCTTTCGACCCATCCCGACATCGACATGGTCTCCTTCACCGGTTCGACTCGAGCCGGCGTCGACATAGCGAAGAATGCCGCTCCCACCGTCAAGCGGGTGACGCAGGAGCTGGGCGGCAAGAGCGCGAACATCATCCTCGATGATTCGGATTTCGCCAAGAACGTCGGCGCCGGCGTGGCCACCATGATGAGCAATTCTGGTCAGAGCTGCAGCGCGCCGTCGCGCATGCTCGTGCCGAACAGCCGCGTCGACGAAGCTATCGCCGTCGCACGGGCGGCCGCCGAACAAGTGACTGTAGGAGATCCCAACGGGGAGGTCGCCATCGGGCCCGTGGTTTCGAAGGCACAGTTCGACAAGATCCAGCGCCTCATCCAGAAAGGCATCGACGAGGGCGCCACCCTGATCACGGGCGGCACCGGCCGGCCGGACGGACTGGAGACAGGCTATTACGTCAAGCCGACGGTCTTTGCCGACGTCACCAACGACATGATTATCGCCCGAGAGGAGATCTTCGGGCCGGTACTGTGCATGCTGGGTTATGACGACATCGATCAGGCCGTCGAGATAGCCAACGACAGCGAATATGGTCTGGCCGGCTATGTTGCGTCGGCCGACCTGGAAAAGGCACGTGCCGTGGCCCGCAGGATTCGCGCGGGCTGGGTGGCGATCAACGATGCCTTCGACTTCCACGCGCCATTCGGCGGCTATAAACGCAGCGGCAATGGCCGCGAGTGGAGCGAATTCGGCTTCCACGAATATCTGGAAATCAAGGGCATTCTCGGCTATGCACCCGACAGCGCCGTTCAATAGGCGTCGCTGCGGCTCGTCGAAAGCACAATCGTTCGGGCCTCTTAGCGCAGCGGCCTCAACGCGCCGTTTCCACAGCGATTGGCATCAACAGGCTGGTCGAGCTCAGGATTCACGGCGACAGAATCTACGCCCCAGTCGCGGCACATCAGCGCAACGCAGCGAGCACGAGAAAGGCACGGACATGAAACAGCAGTCGAAACTCGGCCCGTCGGTGGGCAGAGCATCTCAATCCCGCGACCCGGGGTCGTTGTGCCCGGCAACCGAGCGCTATGGGTTCCGGCCCGCACCGGGCGGACTGGCGCTGGTGCGAGAGTTTCTCAATACCAGGACCAGTGCCCAACACGGACCGGACCTGCTCGGCGACGGGGCTCGCGCCCAATCGTGGGCCGCACACGTCGCACCGGCTTGGTCGGCGCTGCGAGGGACAAACATCAGTCCACCCACGCTGACGAACCACGATGCGGCCAGACTCAGGGACTTACGCGATACCCTCGACGGCCTGCTCACCGGGCACGTGGTGGGGCAGCGCCACGTTGTCGGGGCCGTCGAGCTCGCGCTTGACGACCGCGGCGACATCTGCACGATGCCGACCGGCCACGGATGGCGCTGGTTTTCCAGTGCGATCTGGAGTGAGGTTCTGCTGAGTCAGCACGCCGGGACATGGCAGCGACTCAAACAATGTCGAAACCCAGCGTGCCGGTCAACCTTCTACGACCGCTCCTGGAACAACAGCGCAGTTTGGGACAACGCGAGGACATGCGGCCCGCAAATGACGAATCAAGGCGCCAATTTGCTCGGCATATAGCGCGCCGCCGGGGAGGCTTTCAGCCAGGCTGCAAAGCCGGCGCCGATTCAGGCCAGCCCTCACCGCATCACGAGTCAGGAAGGCGTAGTCTGTCAGCTTCGTAGCGAAACGGTGGACATCGGTCGAGATTGGAGCGTTGTGGCGGGGCCGGTCGTGTTGATCAACGTTTTTGAGGTGCCTGCCGCCGAGGCGGACGAGTTCATCCGGGCGTGGGGAAAAACCCGGGACTATCTGAAGCAATACCCGGGCCATCTCGACACAGCGCTACACCAGGCGATCGCGGACTCAGCCGACTTCCAGTTCGTCAACATCGCGCACTGGCGTAGCGCTGAGGAATTCAACGAGGCGATCGCGAGCGCGGGCTTTCAAGAAGCGGCGGCCGACCTGCGCTGGACCTTCCACCCGTCCCTCTACAACATCGTGCGTACCGCACACGCAGGGTGGGAGACCCTGTTGACCGCCTCCCCCGCGGTCAAAAGGGCGCTGGAGACCGCAAACCTGGTCCGCAACGAGGGATTCGGCGCCGCGGTGCGCAGCTCTATCGAGGAACTGGCGGACTGGGCCGAGGTCGAGCGGCCCGATCTGGCCCGGCTCACCTCGGATTGGGCGAAGGTCGCCGATCTGGCCCGGCACACCTCGGAGTGGGCCAAGGTCGAGCGGCCCGATCTGGCCCGGCTCACTTGGGACTGGGCCAAGGTCGCCGATCTGGCCCGGCTCACCCCGGACGGCAACGTGGTGATCCTGTTCTCCGACATCGAGGAGTCGACCGCGCTGAACGAGCGGATGGGTGACCGCGCGTGGGTGAAGCTGATCGAGCGACACGACAAACTGATCCGGAAGTTAGTCAACGATCACTCCGGTCACGTCGTCAAGAGCCAGGGTGACGGGTTCATGGTCGCCTTCGCGCACCCGGATGAGGCCGTGCGCTGCAGCATCGCCGTCCAGCGCGCGCTCAGTGGCGGCGTGAACCGCACGCGCAACGGGAACGTTCGCGTGCGCATTGGCATCCATATGGGCAAGTCCGTGCGCCGCGGTGAGGACCTGTTGGGGCGCAACGTCGCGATGGCCGCCCGCGTGGCGACCGAGGCCCATGGCGGCGAGATCCTGGTGAGCGAGTCGGTGCACGACGCCGTCGGTGACGACTTCGCGTTCGGAGCGGTTCGCGAAGTCGAGTTGAAGGGATTCAGCGGCACCCACCGCGTCTACCCGGTCGAGCTGGCGGCTGGCGGTTGGCCCGGGGCAGGCAGCGCACCCGGGGTCGGTGGGCCGGCGACGTCGTTGAGGGGGCCGGGCGCGGGCGGCCCATCGGCCGGCGGCGCCGCATCGGGACCGGGACACCCCAGCACGGGTTGTGGTGTCATTGATAGGTAAAACGGATTGCAGTCACTGCCGGAGGACGCGTCCGCCTGGGCCGCCAGGCCCACCGCGCACCCTCCGATGATGGCGCCGGCGAAGGCGATCCTGGCCACCTGGATCGCTGAAGTAATGAGGGCCGTGCGCTGCGGCTCAGTCATAAGTGGGTGCCGTTCTCTCCTGTATGGGCCGCTATCCCGGCTTGCGGCGAGCGTAGCGCGTCGTTCACGGTCACGTCGCCCCATGGGCCCGACTCAGGAGTCCGGCGGAATCGGCATCTGGTAGGCCGTGAAAGGCAGCCCGGACCATGTGACCGCTGCCGCCTGATACGTGTCATGTCCCACCTTGGCGGCGATTTGGTGTGCGATCGCCGCCGCCGCCGGGTCGGTGGGGTTCACACTGCACGTTTCCACGTCGACCGCGACGTTACGGGCAACGGTCAGCGCCCGCTGGCAGATCCAATCTACGTTGTCTGCCAGGGTTTTCGCCCCTGACAGGGTGCCGTCGGCCGTCAATGCCGGCTCGGCGTTCCAGGCCACGTCCTCGCCGGCTTCCCGCACAGTGAAGGGCTGCTCGGCGCAGGCCGGCCAGCTGCGTGTCGATGCGCTGAAAAAGTCCGCGGCCTCATGTGCGGAGCCGAAACCCACGACCGCCTCAACGGCCAGGTGCTCCGAGTGGGGGAGTGCGCCGGGTTCACTGAGCTGTTGAGCGCGAAGGGCGGTCCATCCGCTACCGGCATAGACCTTGCCCTGCGCGGGGCTCGATATTGCCAGGCAATCCTCGTCGCCGTCGTCGATCTCATCGCCCGACGGTGTGTCGGTGCTGTGGTCGATGGTCATGCCGGTGGCGCCCAGCGCGGCGTTGATCTCCGATGGGCTGAGCAGCAGTCCGTCGAGCGGGGTCATCGCGCCGCGAGACGGCGGTGCGGGGCTGCTCGCCACAGCGGCGGTGTCCACGCTTGAGGCCGCACCGCCGAAAGCGAGGAAGCAGACACCGACGGCGGCAGCGGCGAGCAGCCGATGGGTGCGCCCGTCATCGGGCCCCGGCAGAAAGCGCGGCGTTGCCGGCGGCAGGAAAGGTGCCACCGTTGATCCAACCGCGGCGGCGGCAGATCGCAGCGCTGCTGCTGCTCTTGGCGGCAGACGCCGGCTCATGGCTCCCATTGCGTTGCTGATCATATGGGCCGCGACTGGGCGCGTCCTGTTTCGCGGTTCGACGGTGATCTGACACACGCAGTTCCAGACAGGGACCATGCATCCATGACGAGCCCGGTGTTCCGGTACCCGGCCTGAACCCCCGGCAACACGTGGCGCTCAGGAACCGCGAGCCTCTTTCACCTTGTGCGGGAGCTGCAGTAGCCGCAACAGGGTCACCAGCGCCAACCCTCCCACCATGTTTCCGGCGATGGCCAGGGCGACCATCCCTCCCCAGTCGGCGTAGCCGAACGGCGCGCCGGCGACGAGAGCCGCGAAGCACACCAGCGATGCAACGATCGCGTGGTTGATGTGCCCGATCGACAGGATC
>Ga0209040_10000137_pt1 | contig 47049 bp, 41 predicted proteins | sample BogFormECP12_OM3_FD_188240 | JGI IMG/M metagenome (GOLD analysis project Ga0209040, IMG submission 188240) | Bog forest soil microbial communities from Calvert Island, British Columbia, Canada - ECP12_OM3 (SPAdes) (version 2) | ecosystem: Environmental > Aquatic > Freshwater > Wetlands > Bog ... | reverse complement strand
GACATCCTGCGCGCGATCGGAGCAGGCGCCAAGGGCTACATTCCTGAAGATGCCAGTCCGGCTGACCTTAGGCAGGCCATCCGCACCCTGCACAGCGGTTCAGTTTGGGCCCCCGGAAGAATCCTGGGCACTTTTATCGAGCGGGTCACAGCATCCACGCCGGCTCGTCAGGTGCCGCCGCGTAGCGGGCATGTGCTCAGCCACCGGCAGCGCCAGGTGCTGGGACTGCTGGCCGTCGGCAACTCCAACCGGGAAATCGCTCTCGAGTTGGGCCTCACCGAGCGCACCGTCAAGGCGCACGTTGCTGGGCTTCTACGCAAGATTGGCGCTCCTAATCGGATTGCGTTGTCGGTCCATCCCCTCACTCATACCCTGCTGGCGGTGGCGCGCTAGCTCCGGTTCGCAACACTCAACTCCGCGCGCCGACCACAGCGATCAGGGATTTCACCACGGAGATCACGGAGAACATTCCTTAGAAACAAAAGCTCCGTGCGCTCGGTGTGCTCCGTGGTGAATATCTCTTCGCAGCGCGATTCACAAGCACGTCGGCTGCCAACCTGCCACTTTTCGGCATGGTTACCATGGCCTAAATTTGTTACGAAAGTACAGTTACCGAACATGTACCTTCGTAACTTGCGTGAAGTTACCGCTCGTTCCATACTGCATTCACCTACCACAGAACCTGGGAGACAGGGCTGGATGAGGAAACGAGGGTCTCTTCTTCCAGCCCTTCGTTTTTCGAGTAAAACGAAACTGGCATATACCCCCGGCTGGTTATTCGGCGGTGTTCACGGCAGGACACTAAAGAGTAACCAGCCTCGCTATTTCTTCCGGCTCAAATTTGCATCTATCCGACGTAAGATGACACCAGTCGGCAATGCAGGCCGAGAGCACTGTGTTGATCGGAGTTGAGCCATGAAGAAAGTTGTAGTAACGACACTCATCGTAATCTCGATGGCCGTGTGCGCCGTCGCTTCCGACCGGAAGGGCGCGGCCCTGGATCGCGTTGAAACCTCCAGCACCATCCTCAACCAGATCATGTCCGCTCCTGACCGCGCGATTCCGGATGGAATCATGAACGGGGCCAAGTGCATCGCCATCGTGCCGTCCGATTTGAAGGCGAGCTTCATCATCGGCGCCAATTACGGCAAGGGCGTGGCCACCTGCCGTACCGAGCACGGCTGGAGCGCCCCGGTGTTTATCGTCATGAACGGCGGCAGCTTCGGTTTTCAGGCCGGAGGTCAGGCTACCGATCTAGTGCTGATCATTCGCACCGACCAGGGCATGCAGCATCTGCTGCAAAGCAGATTTAAGTTGGGCAGTGACGCCTCGGCTGCGGCCGGGCCGGTGGGACGCAATGCTCAAGCCGGGACCGACCTCACCATGCGCGCCCAGATTCTTACCTACTCGCGTGCGCGCGGGCTTTTTCTCGGCGTCTCCCTGGCGGGCGCGGTCATCCGCCAGGACGAGGCTGACACCCATGCCTTCTACGGCCAGACCTGGACCTTCCGTTCCCTGCTAAACGGAGAGGTCGCGGCCCCGAAAGACGCGCAACCGCTTCTGAATACGGTGGAGAAGTACGCTCCGACGCCCAAAGTTCGGGCTCAAGCTTCAGCGCCCGCGGCTGCTTCCGCGAGCAGCACTGTGACCCCTGCGGCAAGCGCAACACCGGTTGCGCCTGCGACTACCACGGCAACGCCACAACCGGCAGCAGCGCCGGCGGAAGTCGAAACTCCTGAGGCCGCGCCCGAGCCGGCAACCCAGCCGACGCCGGATGCAACTCCGAGCCCAGCTGCATCTACAGCCGCGACCCCTGAGCCGTCGAGTTCGTCGCTGGCGCCGAACAAAGGAAATCGCTAGAGGACAGTTTCTCAACCGATGAGCGGCCTACTTGGTGTGTCATCCTGAGCGAGGAGCACAGCGACGAGTCGAAGGACCCCTATTCCCGGTCTTGAGACTTGATGAGTTGTATAGAGGCCCTTCGACTCGCGGCAAAATCGGCCGCTCGCTCAGGGTGACACATTCAAACATCTTCCCTGTATTAGCTGCGGCCAACAATTGAATTATTCTCTGCCCTGTAAGATCGCCGCCATCACGCGAGGGCTGCGGCGTCCGTGCATGACGGCGACAACCCACAAGGGCTTTTCGTCCGGGGCGTAAGCAATCAAGTATTCGTGCACCAGAATGAAGCGCAGAGGCCGTAGCGTAAGATCTGGCCGTTTGTGGCCCTGACCTGGAAAGCGCACAAGAGCCGCTATGTCGGCCAGAATTTCCGCAATCATGCGGTCGGCAGCGTCGAGATTATCCGCGCAAATAAATTCCCAAATCTCGTCGAGGTCAAGGCGGGCTTCCGGATGAAAGGCGTATCCGGTCATGAACCGGGCGGCGTCCGGCGAGCGGCGGCACTCTTTTCGCGGAAGTAGGCGACAACCTTGTCGCCAGGAATGGGCTTCACCTTCCCACTTTTCAGCTCGTCATAGCGGTTGTTGAGCATTTCGCGCGTCTGCGCAAGTTCCTCGAAGTATCCCTCAATGACCTGCTGTACCAGCACGTCGGCAGTTCCGCTTCCGCTCTGGGCTGCGAGCTCATTGAGCTTTTTCTCCGTCTCAGGAGTGAAGTGTATTTCCATGTCCTTCAAGATAAGGGAAAGGCGGCGATCGAGCAACCGCGCGCGGCACCACTGCCCCGACCTTTCCGTGTTTGACCCCACTTTTTCGCGGTGCTACCGTCGAAGCTGGCTCCTCATGCGCTACAGATTGGAGTACATGCCGGTCGCGCTGCTGGTGCGTCTGATCGGCGCTTTGCCGCGCTCGCTGGCCCGGAGCGCCGGCGTTATCATCGCCGGAATTGTTTATCACCTGCACCGGCGGCTGCGGCGCGTGGGCAGGCGCAATCTGGAACTCGCCTTCCCGGAGAAATCACCCAAGGAACGGCACGCCATTCTGCGCGGGGTGTACGTCTCGCTCGGCCGTTTGCTGGGTGAAGTCTGCCTGTTTCCCCACTACACGGCAGCCGATGCGTCGCAGGTTGCGGTGTATCAGGGCTTCGAGAATTTCGAGGCTGCCAAGCAGCGCGGCAAAGGTGTGCTCTTCCTCACCGCCCACTTCGGAGGCTGGGAAATCGGCTCGTTCTTTCACTCTCTCATGGGACACCCCATGCAGATTGTGGTGCGGCCGCTCGACAATCCCTACGTTGACGGGCTGGTGACGCGCTATCGCGGACTGCATGGCAATACCTCGATCGGCAAGGACGAATTCGCCCGCGGCCTGCTCGCCGCCATGCGCGACAACGCCACCGTCGGCATCCTGATGGACACCAACATGACGCCGCCGCAGGGCGTCTTTGTCAACTTCTTCGGCATTCCTGCCTGTACCGCCAGCGGCCTGGCGCGGGTCGCGCTGCACACCGGCGCGGCGGTGGTTCCGGCGTTCACCATCTGGGACCCGGGGCTGCGCAAGTATCGGGTTGAGTTTGATCCGGCGCTGGAGTTGGTGCGCACCGGCAACGACGAAGCCGACGCCGTGGCCAACACTGCGGTCTTCACCAAGGTTATCGAAGGCTACGTGCGCCGCTATCCCGACCAGTGGCTCTGGGTGCATCGCCGCTGGAAGACGCGGCCCGCGGGTGAGCCGGGGCTGTATTAGTGGCCTGTGGATAGTGGTTAGTGGATAGAACTCGGCTCATCTCATAAGTCTGTCATCCCGAGCGAGCGGCGCGGGTAATATTGGCCGCGCCCTCATTTGGCGCGGACGCGGCGCGACTCGGAGGACCCCTATACTGCGAGACACGACGAGATTCGATTGTCATCACGAGCGTAGCGAGGGATCTGTTCTTGTGTCCTCCCGCAAAAAGCGCGCCTTGACCACCAGCCCCTGACCACTGCTATAACTCCCTCATGCCGCAAACCCTGCAAGCTCTAGCGGAGTTCACTGCCACTCGCCTGATCGGCGACGGCAACCTCGAAATCGCTCGCGTCGCCAGCATCGGCCAGGCACAGCCGGGCGACCTGATTTTCGTGCAAGAGGAAAAACATCTGGAGGAAGCTTTGTCTTCGGCGGCTAGCGCCGTTATTGCCGGTGAGTTCGCCGTCTCCTCTGCAACACGCAAGCCGATGCTGATCGCCAAGCATCCTCGGCTTGCCTTCGCAAGTGCCGGCGCCTTGCTGCATCCGCCGAAGACGTATCCGCCGGGCATTCACGACACTGCGGTCGTTCACGCTTCGGCACAGCTTGCGCTTACGGCGAGCATTGATGCTTATGCTGTGATCGAAGCCAACGCAGTCATCGGCGAGCGCTCCCATATCGGAGCCGGCTGTTACATCGGAGAAAGCGTGGTGATCGGCGATGATTGCGACCTCTATCCGCGCGTGGTCGTCTATCCCGGCACAACGCTGGGACGCCGCGTCGTGGTGCACGCCGGCACGGTACTCGGTTGCGATGGTTTCGGCTTCGTGCGCGACGAAGTGTATGGGAGGTATCAGAAGTTTCCCCAGATTGGGGAACTCGTGCTTGGCGACTACGTCGAGATTGGCGCCAACTGTACGATCGACCGCGGTGCGCTGGAGCAGACTATCATCGGGCCCGGCACTAAGCTTGACAACCTGGTACACATCGGCCACAACTGTAGTGTTGGGGCGAATGTCGTGATTGCCGCGCAGACCGGAGTCTCAGGCAGCGTCAAAATCGGCGATGATGTTGTCGTCGGTGGGCAGGTCGGCATCGGCGACCACGTCCGTGTTGAATCGGGCGTCATCCTCGGGTCGGGGAGCGGTGTACTGTCGAACAAAACGGTACGGGGTAAGGGGATCGTCTTCTGGGGCAGACCGGCGCGGCCGCTACGCGAATACCTGAAGGGATTGGCAGTCGTCGCCCGTTTGGCACGCAAAGCGAGTAGTGTCGGTTAGCTGTCTTCTTGGTGGCCCGAGCGAAAGACGCTGCCGGCAGAATCTATCTGTGAATAACTCACGCGCCAGCCGCAGTCCGTCAAGTGGGTTAACCTGGAGAAGGCGTCCTGCGTAGCTAATGAGTGGACACGTCACGCGCCAGCCGCGAAGCCGGCTGCGAAGTGAGCCCGGGGCGCAAGCCCCGGGGCAAAGTGCAAAGTTAACCCGAGCCGCGTAGCGGCGACAAGTCAAGAAAATGGCCATAATCGTCATTGGTGGACATTCTCGCAGCGTAGGCAAAACCAGCGTCGTCGCGGGCCTTATCGCTGCCCTGCCCGGACTGCACTGGACGGCGGTAAAGATAACGCAATACGGACACGGTATCTGTTCTGCTGACGGTGCGCCTTGCGACTGCGCCACTGACGATCACTCCTGGGCGGTGACGGAAGAGCGTGATCGCAGCGGCGACAGCGACAGTTCGCGATTCCTCGTCGCCGGAGCAACCCGGTCGCTGTGGGTGCGAACGCGCCAGGGAATGTTGGCGGAAGCCATGCCGCGCCTCCGGCACGAGTTGGCGACTGCGGAGAATGCCATCCTCGAGTCCAACTCGGTAATGCGTTTCCTTCGCCCCGATCTTTACATCACGGTGCTGGACGCAGCCACCTCAGACTTCAAGACCTCAGCGCAGGAATTCCTCGATCGCGCTGACGCTGTGGTCCTGCACGTAGGCAACGAGCAAGTGAGTTGGGCCAACATCTCGTTGAAGCCAGTCGCAGGCAAACCGACACTCCACATTCGCCCGCCGCAGTACGTTACGCCCGAGTTGGTTGAGTTTGTGAGCGGGAGAATCCACCACAGAGGGACGGAGAATAAAATAGCAACTAGCAACTAGAACTGGTTTCATAGATGCGCTTTGAAAGGGCACGGCTTCAGCCGTGCCGTTAAGGGGCCTGGTAAATCCAGGGCTTTAGCCCTGCGGGACTTATTGATTCCCTTTTTGAAGATACCGGTTCATCCCGTCCGATCCGTTACTTTTCTTGTCTTGAATTTCTCTGTGTCTCGGTGGTTAATTCACCTCGGATAGAATTATGCGTTGGAAGAGTCCCGCCCAATCCGGCCCTTTGAGGTGCTGTTCGATCGCGCTGAGCCGAGTCCCATCGCCGACCAAGCCTATGCGCCTTACGGCAACTTGGGCTTTCCTGCCCCGCCGAAGGGACGCCCGTGGATTTATTCCAACTTCGTTCAGTCGCTCGATGGCATTACTACGTTGCTGGGAAAGCAGGGCTCGGGCGGCGAGATCTCGCAGTCGCGCGAAGACCGCTGGCTGATGGACCTGCTGCGCGCTAACGCCGACGGCATCCTTACCGGCATGAACACGCTGCTGGAAGAGCAACGAAGTCGCGGACCGGGGAGCCGCGGGATCGTGTTTCAAGTCGCCGATGCGAAGCTGCGCGAGCTTCGCCAGCGATTGGGCAAGGGCCGCGAACGAAATGTCTTCGTCACCCGGGCAGCTAATCTCGATCTCTCGCGCTACAAAGTTTTCGACGGCGACGCAGTAGACGCGGCCGTGCTTACATCGCCGGCCGGAGCCGAGCGTCTGCGCGCGCAGGGCAGCCATACGCATGTCGCGATCGTTGCGGCGGGCGAGGGCGAGACGTTCGATCTGCCGCTGGCGATTCGAAAGCTGCGCGAAGAGCTTGGCGTGGAGTACTTGCTGTGCGAAGGCGGGCCAACGCTTTACGGCAGCCTGGCGCGCGCCGATCTGGTGGATGAGAAATTCATGACGGTCTCGCCTATCGAAGCCGGACAGATAGTGCCTCCGGAGCAGGAGCGTCTGCCAGCCGAGCGGAACATCTCGCCGCTGCTGCGCCCTACCGTTTTCGGCGGGCCGGGATTCACTCGCGACGACCTCACGCATTGGACTTGGCTGAGCAGCCGCAAGGCCGGCGATCACCAATTCAACCGCTATCGCAGAAAACGAAGCTAGCTGCGGCTCCGCCTCGGCATTTGCGGCGCAATCGCATAGTTCAACTGCACCAGCACGATGAGGGCGATGCTCCAGTAGGTGTTAAAGACGCAGAGCAACGCGCCCAACAGATACAGCGACTGGGCAATCATGATGCGACGCTTGATGGCGATGGTGACCTCCGGCAAAATGTCACTTTTCACCAGTCTCTCCGCAATGGCGCACACCCAGCTCAAGTACAGCATAGCGCCGAGCAGCAGCAGGTTGCCCCAGTAGGCGAGCAGGGCCATGCGGTAGCGCGGAAACTCGGCCAAGAGCATGGTGGAAAAGGGGGTCAGCGTAACTGCAAACAGAAAGGCGAGATGAATCCAGGAAAGGCTGCGGCTGGAGCGGACGAGGTGATTGAGCTGCGTCTGCTGGCCGATCCAGAAGATGCCCAGGGTCAGAAAGCTCATCAGGTACATCAGCAGCCGGGGAGAGAGCGCGATCAAGGCCTGCCATAAATCGTGCTCACGGTGAACCGACTCCCTGACCGGCAGGTGAAGATCCAGCACAAGGATAGTCAATGCAACCGCGAACACCCCGTCGCTCAGCGCAGCCAGGCGTTCCACGCTTTGGCCGGCAATGCGGTTGTACAAATCAGGCATGGAAAACGAGTCTAGCAGAGCCCTGGCGCAAGCAGGGCAAGGTCCTGGTGTCCCCTGCGGCGCCCGCGCGCACCAAGACCTTGCGCAAGGGTATTTCAGTTTTCAAAGATCGCAGTCAGGCTATGGGCACTGGGCCAGCCCGTTTTGTTTCTGTGGCTTAAGCCGGTTTTTTCACCATCGCGCGGGAGCTCGCCACGAGACGGTGAATTCAGGACTTCCGCCAGCCTAAGGTGTGCGAGCTCGGCACGCCAAGACTACGGAGTTCCATCCCACCGGCATACCGGCTGCCGATAGGAACCCGGCTAGACTTAGCCCAAAACAAAAAGAGCCGGAACAGGCATTCTGCCTTTCCGACTCTACTTAATTACATTATAGCACATTTAGCGGAATTTGTTCACTCGCTTTTTCGGAAATCTCGGTCCTTATTTTCAGTAGCTTAGGATGACATAGACACCTTTGTGGGGCTTGACAAGACTAGTGTTGCGAAATTCAACACCACCACTCAGATGGCGGGTCGTTGTTGCATTTCGCAACGATTTGGCAATCTCCTCCCGCCCCTGCGTCGAAAAGCCGGTCCTTCATAGGGTGGGGCATAATATAATGCCTCAATCCAGATTAATCCCCACCCTACCCCATGCTACCCCGCCCTATCAAGTTACACCACCGGGTTAGCGTCCACACTCCGGGCCGCGAACCTTGGGGTACGCCGCACCCGGCTTCAGACTGATACACTTAAGGAATGTCTGATTAAGTTGCCGCGGTAACATCCGGGGCTAAAGCCCCCTGACCATTATGAATGACTTAGACGCTGGCCTAAAGGCCAGCTCTACCACCAAGCTGACTTATTCAGCTTCATCAAATATCCCATCTAATCAAAAGAAGGTTCGGTGGGGCATCCAGTGATTTCCTTAGCGCTAGAATGTGGCACTAGTTGGGTCAGCCACCTTGTTGGGTTCCTGGTCCAGCGTCTTTAGCTCCCAGTCGCCTTCCTTAATCAAATTGCGTAGCCGGTCGGTCAGTCTCTTCACACCCACGGCGGAATGCGGTAAAGTTCGCATTTTCTTGTCCCGCTCGTCCAGATACGCATTGAGCCATGCGCTCTCTTTTTCCCGTGTGTCCAGGGGCGGCGAGACCAACTTACTGACAGCGTCCACAAGTCTCTGCGCACCGCCCGGGCCTATGTGGTACGCCGTTTCATAGAGAACGGCGGACCCTAACTTCGACGAGATTCCAAGCTGCGTGACGGCGTTGTTTGTCCAATCCTTCATCTGGGGCGTGCCAGCGTACTCGGGGTGTTGCCGCAAGAAAGCTGCATCAGGCACGGCTGTTCCCAGTTCTGACTGAGTCACAAGTTTCTGAGCCGCATCGAGTACCTCAAGAGTCGCACCTGCGCTGGCCTTTACCTCGGGAGAGCCCGACTGCTGGAGTTGCGTTAACACACTCCGCCCTGACTCATCTTTTTTCAGCGCAATCAGGCGGATGGCCAGCTTTTCATAGCCCAAGGCCACAAATGACGCGTATCCGAATTCCCGGTCTTCCGGTTTCTCCGAGACGAGCAACGACCGTAGCTTATCGAGCGCTTGGATCCTACTGAGTTGCAGCTGATGAAAATTGTAAAGGTGCGTGAAGATAGCCCCGACACCTGTAACGGCGAGACCAATTATCAAAGGCGTCAGGGCAGCCAGCTTGTCCCACACATCCTTAATCTTGTCTGGATCGCTCATCCGTTCTCTTCATTTGAGATTTCAGCTATGTCCCAGTGGATGCGAAGTGTATGCTTCTTGCCGGTCGAAAGCAACCCGGGTTTCCCAAACCAAATCGTGCGACCATGCAACGTCTGCCAACTGACCAACCAAACGAACAGAGCGCCAAAAATCATCGGTATATCTGCAATTGCCGTTCTGGAACCCAGTGGGTGGGTACTCGGCGGTTACGGTTTCACTCGTTCTATTAGTTTCCAACCCTCGTCGTCGAGGTGAGGCCCGCGTACTAGCTGTGCACCATCTCCTGGCAATTCCTTCCAATAGGTTTCAATATCGTGCGTGGTGACCCCGTCGTACACCCCTTCGACGTAGACAGGAAGCTTGTCGGGATAGCTGTCAAACTTGACTTTCCCGACTAATCGATAGGGAATTTTCAGACTAGATTGCCTCCACGTGACTTTGGCCTGCGCGCTCTTGTGTGGCGGCACGTTGATCTTCAGGGGAATTGTCACGCTTTGAGTTTCCGACGTGGTTTTGTTCCACTCAAGGGTTGTGGTGAATTCAACCGATGTTTCGATTTTCCCCTCGACGATATGCGGTAGTCCCGTTTCGAAAGTCGTTTTCGCGCCTATCTTCAAGGACGTCGCGATCTTCCAGGAGGTCGTGGTGGTCTTCTGGTAGGTAACGGAGAAATCTTGGTTTTGTGCCACGCTGGTACCGTTATGGCCTATCACGCTCTCGTTTACACCCGGTGGCCCCGGCGTGATCTTCGGCGGGGGCTCTAATATGTATTGAATGCTCTCCCACTCTGGATCGCTGTGGCCCTCCCCTGGCGAACCGAAGGAGACAATACCCCTAATATCGAGCCACCCGTCGTCGTAGAGCTCCAAGAATCGACCGTCTGGTCTCCTATTTTTATGAGTTTCTGGAGAACACCACATAGGGCCTTGCGGATTTTGGCGGTAGATACACAAGTTACCATCGGTTTGCATATAGATATGGTAGCCCGTCCCTCCCGCTGGCCCTTTATCGGGATAGAGACGCCACCTAGCAGTTTTCTCATAGCCCGGGAGCTTTGTCCTGAATGAATCGCCGCGATAGATGACGAAATTGCCATCGTCTTCCATCAGTGCATGGAAAAGGCCATTTCTCGATGTTAGGAACTGACCTGCGTACATGCGTTCCCCATTCTTCAAAATGGGCTCATTGTGTGCCATTTTCTTGCTTCTCCTTTCCATAATCCTAATCACCCCTTCGGGGGCTCTCTTACGGACTTCCATATACCGTTGCAGAGGCTGCTACCAAACTCTGCCGCCCCTACGGGACTCAGAGGAACCCTTACACCCTACCCAGCACTCCGCCTTCGGCTCCGTGCTGGGCTAGACGAAGCCGTCCCTTCGGGGCTCCCTTCTGACAAAGCGTGCCGGGGGTGAACTCCACCCCATTCGCAAAAACGAGAATGCGTGGGTCAGCCGGCACTGGGCTGTTTCATTTGGGCGGGGCCGGCGCCGCGCACTTACACTTTACCTGTTTCACTACGCCGGTCACCAGCCAGTCTCCAGCATCGGACTCCGGCGGGTAGGCATCCTGGATCGTCAACTTGTAGTTGTCAAACTCACATTCCTGCTGGCCCTGAGAGCAGCCTCTCAGGATGCGGCAGAACTCTGAGGCGCCTGCCTTTGCTTTTTTCTTCGCATCTTCGCCTGCAGACTTTTCAGTAGCGCCAAACCCAACAACGGCACCGGGCCACGCAAGTGAAATGCGGAGCCAGTAGCGAAAGTCCTCTAAAGTTTTGGCTGCCAGCAATGAGTCTTCTATTTCGTCTCGAGTGTGCCAACCGGAACACTCAACCTGGTTTGCGGGCATGGGGACGAACCTCCTTAGCCGGTATTCCCACTCTGTACCGAATGTCGGCCATTGTGCGCCCGTTCAGGTTGGGAAGCAAGCTATTCCCTCTTTATTCTTTACGCAAAGCGGACCGTCCACTGCCTCGTGCTGAGCTGAAGCCTCGATTCCTTTCCAGTCCGCCCCAAAAGGCGCTAGATCTCGATTCTTCGCTACCTGGCGACGAAGACCAGAAAGTAGTCCACGTGATCCTCCGCCTTCACCAAGTCATCGTGTTCCGCCAGCAAACGGTAGCCAGCCTGCCCGGCTTCGCGAATCACGACGTCCTTCTGCACCCCGTGGTCCTCGCCGTTTCCATTGCGATCAATGATGCCGACACGGGCGCCCGGCCGCAGCGAGCCGCGCAAATTGCGCAGTAGCGCCACAGGATTGGCGACCTCGTGGTAGGTCTTGAGCAGCAGCACCGCATCGATGCTGGCGGGCGGCAGCTCGGGATCGTCAGGCTTGCTCAGAATTGTCTTCACATTTTGGAGCTGTTCTTTCCTGGTGCGCTGATTGATGTAGTCGATGGCCTCGGGGTTGATATCCACGGCGTACACAGAGCCCGAGCTAGTTACCCGTTTGGCCGCCCTGACGGTAAACCATCCGGAGCCAGCGCCAATGTCAGCAACGTTGTTGCCGGGCGCGATAGCGAGCGCATCCATCACCTGATTGATGTGAAGCCGTTCGTCGCGGCCCGGCGTTTCGAAGATGGAGAGGTCGCCGCTATAAGGAGTGCTGGTCTTGCGCTGGGGCGCCGGGGGCGAGGACGTTTGTCCGGCTGCTATCAGGCAGGTTGCCAGCAACAGTACCGGGAGGAATTTGCGAGGCGTGAACCGCATGTGCGATTGGATGCAGTATTTCGCGGTTTGCACCAGAGTCAGGAACGAGCGGGACGTGGCGGACAGTTTGCCAGCATAGGGGTCCCCGCGGCTGCGCGTGCGCCCGTCATGCCGCAACAATTCTTTACATTTCGGCGGGCGCTCGGGACTCCCATCTCCTTGTCAACGTGTAATTTAACTTCTGTGGGTGTACAAAAGAGGTGCGCAACACCTTGCTCCATGTGGGGTTAATAAAAGTGTCAGTCACAGCAAAGTCCCAGGTTCTGCGATTGATGGCGCCTCCGGACGAAGAGTTCGGGTCCGGGGCGAGAGGAGCCTTACGATGAAAACACGGCGGCTGTTTGGATGCTTATTCGCAGCCCTGCTGTTGGTAGGAATTTCGGCGGGAAGCGTCCTGGCGCAGGACCAGGTAAACGTTCCCCAGCCTCAGCAATATCCGGATACCGCAAGCAATATACCCCCGCAGCAATATCCAGATGCCGGGAGTATGCCGCCTCCGCAGGACGCGACCGGGCAAAATGCGCAAGATCCTCCGGGACGTGTGGCGCGCCTGCAGTACACCTCGGGTGAAGTCTCGATGCAGCCCGGCGGTGTTAACGACTGGGTTGCGGCGGGCCTGAATCGGCCGCTCACCACTTCGGACCGGGTGTGGACGGACAAGAACGCGCGCGCCGAACTCAACGTTGGAGACGGCTTCCTACGCATGAATTCGGAGACCAGCCTGACCCTCACCAACATCAGTGACGGCACGGTGCAGGTTGAGCTGGACCAAGGCGTCCTTGAGGTCACGGTCAAACACCTGGAGAAGGGCGTGATCTACGAGATTGACACGCCGAACTTCGCCTTTACGGTGATGAAGACAGGCGTCTACGTTTTCAACGTTCTTCCCTACGGAGATCAAAGCTGGGTGACGGTCCGCAGCGGATACGGCGAGGCCACCGGCCAAGGTCCGGGGGTGAAGGTCAGCGCCGGACAGCAGGTCCGTTTCAGCAGCGACAAATCGCTACAGCATACCGCCCAGAGCGCGCCTGTCCCCGACGGATTCGAGGACTGGGCGCAAGTACGCGACAAGCGGCTGGCTAACTCCCTGTCCGCGAAGTACGTCTCGCCGGGCGTGATCGGCTATCAGGACCTCGACGGTTATGGAACGTGGCAGACCGTTCCCACCTACGGCAACATCTGGGTGCCGACGTCGGTGCCTGCCGGCTGGGCGCCGTATCGCTATGGACACTGGGCGTGGATCGCTCCCTGGGGATGGACCTGGGTGGATGATGCGCCATGGGGGTTCGCTCCCTTCCACTATGGCCGTTGGGTGTACTACAACAACTACTGGGGATGGGCTCCTGGTCCTCTCGGCTATTGGAATCCGTACTATGCTCCGGCGTTGGTCGGCTGGATCGGCGGACCCGGTTTCGGGGTTGGCTTCGGCTGGGGATGGGGCGGAGGCTGGGGCTTTGGCGTCAGCTTTGGCTGGTATCCACTGGGTTGGGGTGCCCCGTATTACCCGCACTACTGCGGATGGGGCCATGGCGGCTATTACCACGGCGGATACTACGGTGGTGGCTATTATCACGGTGGCGGCTACGTGAGCTCTGGTTACTTGCATAACGTCAACGTAACCAACACGCACATCACCAACATCAACAACGTTACCAATAACTACTATCACGGCAATTTAACGGGCATCGAGGGCAACCGCAACATAGCCGGAGCGGTGACGGCTGCGCCGAAATCTGCGTTTACGTCGGGAGCTGCCATCAACAAGGTGGGCGCGGTTGTGCCTAAGGCGAATCTGGGTAGCGGCCAGTTGATGCACAGCGCTGACGTGAATCCGACCCGGCAATCCGTTCTGGGCGGTAGCGCGGCGGCGCGGGCGGTACCACCTGCGTCGGCGACGGGCCGCAGTGTTGTGACCCACGCGACGCCTCCGCCAGGGCCCGCCCGCTTTGAGGCAGCACAGTCCGCGACGGCAAGAGGCGCCAGCGCGTCTTCGACGGCGGGCAATGCGAATGCAGCGCACACGCCTGGTGCAGGAACGAATGCGAATGCGGGCAATGGGACGCACAACAACGTAGCGCGTCCACCTTCTGCGGGCGGGACGACCGCCAACAATCAGGTGGCGCGGGCCAATGTTCCATCGAATCCAGCGACACACAGTGTGCCTCGTCCACCGGCCAGCAATGGCAGCTTGGCACGCGGCAATACCAGCACCATGAACAACCACGCCGCGACGAATGGCTCTGCGCAGGGACCGGCTGGAACGCCAGCGGCGCAAAACTCGACGGTGCACAGGCCGCCTGCGAACTATTCGTACCACGCTCCGGGTGGAACAACACCGCAGCAGTCGGCTCCGTCGCATCCAGCGGCCCCGTCACAGCATGCGGCCCCACAAGGGCAAGGTAACTCACACGGCAATGGCAGCTCGCACAGCAGTTCGAGTCCGAGCTCCAGGGCCTACGGCTCGGCGCCGCGGCCGCCTGCCAGTTACACCTATCACCCGGCCCCTGGGTACACGGGATCTTCGTCGTACGCGGCGGGCCGGTCGGGCACTAGCGTGTACGGCGGCAGCCGTAGCTCCTATCCGTCAAGCTCCTACTCTGGCGCCGGGCGGACTTATGGACAGAGTCCGACGTACATGACCCGCAACTACGGCGCATCCGGCTCCGCGCCCCACTACTCGGCTCCGTCGGCACCGCACTCTTCGGGCGGATCAAGTGGCGGAAGCTACCATGGCGGTGGAGGTGGCGGTGGCGGCTCGCACAGCGGTGGTGGCGGCGGACATCGGTAACGTATTGAAGCGCTGCAGTTGGGCGGCCTACGACGGGCCGCCCTTTTTCTGTGCGGTGCGACCGATTGTTGTGTGACGACTGAACATCACCAACAGTTCCAACGGCTTATAATCGGGGTGTGAGTGCTTTAACGCTAAAAAAGGTGGCCGAAGCGAACTTCCCCACGCGCTGGGGACGGTTTCGCATCTACGGCTTTGAGGGCGAGCCCGAAATGCCGCCGCAGGGTGTCTCGCCTGAGGAAGCTGCCCGGCTGGCGCGCGACGGCCAAGTGGAGCGCCGTAGAGAAGGCGTGGTGGCGCTGGTGATGGGCGATATTCACTCAGCAGCGCCGCTGGTGCGCATTCATTCGCAATGCCTCACCGGCGACGTGTTTGGGTCCATGCGCTGCGATTGCCGCCAGCAGCTCGAGCTGGCGCTTTCCATGATCTCCGACGCCGGCGCCGGCATCCTCATTTACGAGCAGCAAGAGGGGCGCGGCATCGGACTAATGGCGAAGCTCCAGGCCTACGAGCTCCAGGACCAGGGTTTCGACACGGTGGAGGCGAACGTCGAGCTTGGCTACGACAGCGACTATCGCGAGTACAAGCTGCCGTCCGAGGTGTTGCGGCAGTTGGGCGTGAAGCAGGTACGGCTCATCTCCAACAACCCCGACAAGGTTGCCGCCGTCGAAGCCGCCGGAATCAAGGTGGTGGAGAGGGTTTCAGCCGAAGTCGAACCTTACGAGCACTCCGAAGCCTACCTGCGCACCAAGAAAGAAAAAATGGGGCATTTGTTTACCGGGTGGTAGGCTTTTCTCTTCCGGCTAGCGGTTCGCCAGGGTGCGGATCTCCCCCAGGCCGAGCAGCCGCTCATCGGCGGTCGCCAAAGTCAAGTCAAGAACCTGGGCGGTCGCCGCTAATATCCGATCAGCCGGGTCTTGGTGAAGGGACAACTGTCTCGCGGCCAAAGCAATTTCGTGAGTCAGCGGAGCTTCGCGGGTGCCCGCAGTCGCACGTGCCAACCATTCCTTAAGGTCGCCGCTCAGGTGAATTCTTCCCTTGATATGTAAGGTCAGCGCTTCCCATGTGCTGATGGGAGAGAGCCAGAGTTCGTTTGCCTCGTTGCTCAGCTCCCGAAACAGCCGCCGGCCCAGCCGTTTCTGGTCGTAAACGGCCCACAACCAAATGTGGGTGTCCAGTAATAGCTTCAACCGCGCAGGGCCTCCCATTCATTCTCCTCGTTGGCCGGAGAGATGATGTCTCCCACAATCTCCATGGAATCCTTCATGGAGCCAATCCAGGCAGCCCGCCCCTGGACTAACACAGGCGGCAGAACATCGGCAATGGGTTTCCCGAACCGCGTCACTCGGATGGGTTTCTTTGTCTTCGAAACCTGCTCCAGCAGCGCCAGACACTTGGCTTTGAATTCCGAAATGGCTACTTCCTGCATGATTTATATCCTAGACCAGTATTGTAGACTATGGTCATACTAATGGTCAAGCTAAATAAGGCGCTGGCGTTTTCTCATGGGCAACGCTGCCTTTAGCTTACGACGCTCTCAGCTCCCGCTCCAATGCTTTCCGATTCCCCACTGGCAGGTTCTTCATCGCAGCCTTTGCCAGCGCAACGTACACCTTGCGCGCCTCAGGCACCTTCTTCAGCTCCTTAAGGTGCCTCCTCACCGTGGCGACATCGCCGCGAACGAGCGGACCGCTAAACGCTGCAGCGGCATCGTGCTCAAGGTAGTTCCGCAAGGTTTGTTCGAGCAGCGGAAGCATGACGCCTTTGATGTCCCCCGCCTTGATGCCCGCCGCCTTCGCTACCTGCTCGAGAGACGCCATCAGCGCGATAACAAGCGGCGAGGCAAAGCTGCCGAAAGCGTGGTACAGCACCTTGTTCTGCTTGTTGATGAAAAACGCGTATCCGCCTAGCCGTTCGACGATGTCCCTCGCTGCGCGGACAGCAACGGCATCGCCTTCGACAGCGAATGCGACCCCGGAAATGTTCGGCACCGAGCCGCGGACAAACGTCATCATGGGGTGAACGGACGCCACTCGCGCGCCTTTGGCCCGCAGAGGAGCCAGTTCGTCGCTGGTGAGCGCTCCGCTGGAGTGGAAGACGATTCTTCCCTTCCAGTCTTGCGTACCCGCGAGCTGGTGTGCGACTTGGGCGATAGAGTCGTCGGGCACGGCGATCCAGACGATATCGGTGTCGAGCGGTTGTTTGCCAAGTTCAACCGGTTGAGCCTTTGCTTTGCGTGCAAGGCCCTTGGAAGCCGCGCTGGACAAGGCTTTGGCGCGCACCGCGATGAACTTCACCGCATAGCCCGCAGACGGCAACGTCAGCGCAAGTGCGGTGCCCAGATTGCCTGCTCCGACAATACTGACTGTGCGGGCGTAAGGTGGGATCGATTTCTTTCGCACGGCAGGCAGAATAGCAGATCAGCCGGTCGCCGCCACGCGCGGCAACCACGCCCCTTGATAGATTGAGCGACGACGGTTCGGCAACTGCCTTTCGTGAAGAGGAACGTCTAAAGGAGCCCAGACAGCAATTCAGCCGTCGCCAAGTGCATTCTAAGTGAATCGATAGCTGCCTGAGTTCCCTGACTCAGCTGCAGGTTGCGCAAGTGCTCCAAATACCCATCCGCTTCCGTCCCCGTTCGTTGTTGCAATTGTAGCGAGAACTGTGCAGGCCCTTGGGCGGTGAACACGTCCTGCAAACGTTTCAGCTCTTTCCAAATAACTCTTCGACTCCAAAGTAGGTCCTTCGCATAAGTGACGTCGCCGAATGAGCTGCCATCGGCGAACTGAACCCAGCGCACGATGACCTCGCAAGCCGGAGGTCTGGAGGACTGGCTTACCGTAGCCTTGCTATCGAGGGTTGGGGGAACCGACGTAAATTGGATTTTATCGCCCGGTTTCACTAGCTCGGGGCCGAAGAATCCTTCATGCTCAAACGCCTCCTCTGCGTCGCGGCCATTTCTGTAATGCACTCGCAGAGTTTCCACGACTGCGACGATAGACTTCGCGGAGTTGTTCCGGGCTGTCCATTCCTCGGTGTGATGCATTACCGCCCCCGTACCCACCACCACTTCCGACACAGTCGCGACCCCGCTATTCCACAGTGGACTTCCGAAGGGTGAACTGTCGGAAATAGGAACGACCATGTCCCCGGCGATGCCGACAAAGGGGAAGCAAAGCAGACAGCCGATAGCGGCTAGCAATTTCATGTTATCCTCATACTCGAGCGCGCTGCGAACCAGACATTCGTCTCTAACTTAGACGAACTCCTTTCGATCCTTCCATTAGCACGTTCCGCAGCTACAGGCAGGCATAGACCTCGTTACGACATAGAAAAAATTGAAATTCTCGTCGCTAGGATCTGCCTCCGTGCAGGAAGGGTTCATCGTAAAATTGACGTTACAATGTAGGGTCTTCGTAATGATTCTGCAGCCGGTTCCGCAGCCCATGAGATAAGTATATTGGGCTACGGGTTCGTTATTTATTGCCGTCGTGCAGCTGTAAAACGCAGGGTCGAAGGTTTTCGCCAGCGAGTGTGTGCAGGAACCGGAGCTGTTGGACCAGTAACACGAAAGTTCGGAAGATGCGTCAATACAAACAGTAGGAGGCCAAACGAGCGGGATAATTTGGTCCTGCGCGACTGCATCGGGGTGGACAAATGCGCAAGTCACGAGCAGCAGAGCCGTCAGAAATATAGACCGCGGAACAGGGCTCACACTGCACCTCTTCTCACACGCCCCCACCGGGAATAAGGCGAGGAATAAGATCAGTATGGGGCCTAGGTGGACGCTGTCAAGTAAATTCGTTCCACGGTATAAGCTCATCCCTCGCGACAAACCTAATATTTGTGGTTAGGCTATGTCAGTAAAGAACCTTGCGAATCGCAAACCCGGAACGAGGAAGCAACGCCCGTGAAGAATCAAGTGAGGATTCTATCCTCGAAGACCGTCTTCCGGGGCAGGGTCTTCAGCGTTACCTCGGACTGCGTACAGGAGCCTGGGGGCGTCATTGTCCGGCGCGATATCGTGCGCCATGGCGGGTCGGTGGTCATCCTCGCAGTGGAGGGCGAATCGGCCGATCCGCGTGTGCTGCTGGAGCGGCAGTATCGCTACGCGGCCGGGAAGTTCCTATGGGAGTTACCGGCCGGGAGCCTCGATGCCGGCGAACGGCCGCTGAGGGGCGCCAAGCGCGAATTACTGGAGGAGACGGGATATCGCGCAAAGACTTGGTCGCGTGCTCTTTTCTTCTATCCCAGCCCCGGCTTTCTCGACGAAACCATGACGATTTATCTTGCCCGGGGACTGGCCCCCGGACCAGCCCATCCTGAAGCGGACGAATTCATTACGTGGAAGCTAACGCCATTGTCGCAGGTGCTGAAGATGATCCGGTCAGGAACAATTGAGGATGGGAAGACAATCGCGGGAGTGTTGTGGCTTGACGAATACCTCCGTCGCTGTAAACTTTGATTCTTCGCGACTCCGCAAAAGTGCCTGTTAGCCAAGAGTAAAAGCAGGATTTCGACACAACGGTAAGAGTAACTCGCACCCGCTAAACATGCGGCTGCAAGAGACCGCGTACTCGGTTGACATCCCGACAAAGTGGTAGCACACTGGAATGAAAGCAGTTCAACAGGGCATATTCCTGCCTCCTATAGTTTGCCAAGGAGAAGGAGAGTGTCGTTATCCAAACCTTGGCTTCTGGGCCCGACCTGATTGACGCAATTCACGACCAGCATCCTAGGGGTAGGATGCTGTGGGCTTTGCCCGGAGGAAGACGAACGTGAGACTGAAAGGGACCGTAAAGTGGTTCAACAATGCAAAGGGCTTTGGCTTTATCGGCCGTGAGGATGGTAGCCCGGATGTGTTCGTGCATTACAGCGCGATCAACAACGACGGTTATAAGAGCTTGCAGGAAGGCGACCAGGTCGAGTTTGAAATCGTGGACGGTCAGAAAGGTCCGCAAGCCGGCAACGTGACGAGAGTCCAGTAAGTTTCTTGCATTGCAGGAAGCCCAGTCCGCTTCGGTGGATTGGTTTTTCGCTCTACCAATTTAAGCCGCGCCATAGCTCCCTCCGCAACGAGCAAGCGGATCATCTGCCCCCGGCATACTCCGACGGACTCGATTACAATTCCGCTCGGGTGCTCTGCGTGGACAATAAAGCCATAGCCAACGTGTTCTACGAAACCGCCGATCTGATGGAGATCAACGGCGACGATTCCTTTCGCATCCGTTCCTATCGGCGCGCGGCGGAGGCCCTCGAAAGTACTGCTGACCAGGTTGCGGCGCTGCTCGACGAACCCAAGAGCCTGCTGGAGATTCCTGGCATTGGGAAAGGCATGGCCGCCAATATCCAGGAGCTTTGCCGCACCGGCAAGCTGGGCGTTCATCAGGAATTGCTGGAGAAATACCGGCCGTCGATGCTGGAGCTGCTGAAAATCCAAGGGCTCGGGCCCAAGACGATCGCGCTGCTGTGGAGCGCCTTCCAGGTGAGCGACGTTGAGGGCGTAGAGAAGCTGGCGCGCGAAGGCAAACTGCGCGAACTGCCACGAATGAGCGAGAAGAGCGAGCAGAAGATCCTGAAGGCGATCGAGAATTATCGGCGCATTACGGGACGCTTCCTGATCGAGGAAGCCGACCGCACGGCAGAGAAGTTGACTGCGCACCTGAAGCACATCAAGGGCATCGAGAAGATTACCCCGGCTGGCTCGCTGCGCCGGGGACGCGAAACCGTGGGCGACCTCGATATGCTCATCACCGGCCCATGCTGCGTGGACGACGCAATGCGCGCTGCGCTCATCGAAGAGATTCTGCGCTTCCCCGGTATTCAGGAAGTACTGGCCAAGGGCGCCAACAAGGTCAGCTTCAAGCTGCGCAGCGGCATGCAGGTGGACGTGCGCATGTTGCCGGCGGAATCCTACGGCGCAGCCCTGCAGTACTTTACCGGCTCCAAGAACCACAATGTCACGTTGCGCCAGCGCGCTTTGAAGATGGGGTACACGCTCAACGAATACGGCTTGTTTCGTCTCGACAATAACAAACGGGTGGCCGGCACGACGGAAGATGAAATCTACGGCAAGCTCAAGCTTGACACCATTCCTCCTGAGCTGCGCGAGAGCAGCGGCGAAATTGAGGCCGCCGCCGAGCACAAACTACCCAACCTGATTACCGCCAAAGACCTCCACGGCGAGGTGCACATGCACACCGTCGAAACCGACGGCAAGTGCACCATTGACGAGATGGCGGAAGCGGCGAAGGAGCGCGGCTACAAGTACATTGCGATCACCGACCATTCCAAGAACCTTGCCTTCGCCAACGGTCTCGATGACAAGCGAGCCGTGGAGCATATCGCGCACATTCGCGCAGTTAATGAGCAGACGAACGGTCTCACGGTCATGGCGGGGATCGAAGTGGACATCCTGGCCGATGGCGAGCTCGATCTTTCGGACTCGGTGCTGGAGCAGATGGACGTGGTGGTGGCCAGTGTGCACTCCGCGTTCAACCAGGAGCCGCAGGAAATGACCGACCGTCTATTGCGTGCGATCAGCAATAAGAACGTGTCGATACTGGGACATCCGACAGGACGGCTGCTGCTGCGTCGCGATGCCTATCCGTTCGATATGGAAGCGGTCTTGATGGCAGCACTGCAGAACAAAGTCGCGATGGAGCTGAATGCGTATCCTGATCGCTTGGACCTGAACGACACGCACTTGCGCATGGCGCGTGAGCGCGGAGTGAAGATTGTCATCAACACCGACGCGCACCACACCTCACACTTCGAGAAAATCAAATACGGGATTCTCCAGGCGCGGCGGGCATGGCTTACTCCGAAGGACGTTCTAAATACGCTGCCGGAGACGGAATTCCGGAGAGCCATGAAGCATGAGTACAGTGGATAGTGAATAGAATGTGACTATGGCTGACAACAAATCTCCGCGGAAGCCGCCGCCGCGCCAATACGACGCCGGGCACGTTCCTATCACGGAAGAGTTTGATAGTGCGAAACGCACGCTCCCAGCCGCCGCGCCGGTCGCCATCGCGCTGGTGGTGGTTGCCATCGTGATCGGTATCATCGCGTTTCTGTTTCGCGCGAAGCCCGCGGCACAAGGCGGAATCGACGCGGTTTACTTCAGCGAACCTGCCAGTATGACCAACGGCATGGTGTTGCTGCAGGTTACGCTGCACAATGTCAGCGGCAAGACACTTTACATCAAATCGATCACGGCCAATCTGAAGACCGAACAGGACCTCTCCGACAGCGCGGCGTCGCCAAGCGATTACGACCGCTACTTCATAGCGTATCCCGACCTGAAGGAACACAGCACGCAGCCGCTGGTAGTCGAAGCCAAGGTCGCGCCCGGTGCTGAGCAAAAAGGCTCGGTGTTGGTGTCGTTCGCTGTGACGAAGGAGCAGTTCGACGCGCGCAAAGACTTGAACGTAACTATCGAGCCGTACGACCAGAATGCGATCGTGCTGCGCGAAAAAGGCGCTCCTCTCAAGTAGCAGTTCCCCGCCCTCTGCAAAGAAGGAAGGGCCCATCGTCTTGGGCCCTTCAGCATAACGGACTCGCTCTACGCCTACGGCGTGACCGGCGTCGGGGCCGTCTTCGGCGTGCTCAGGTAGCCGCTGATGCTGTTCTTGTCGGCGCTGAAGACCACCACCTCGTAGAGCATGCGGTCGCGGCCGGTGTAGAACTGTAGCGGCTCCAGAAGATTGCGGTCCTTTTTCTCGATGGTGCGGTCGTCCGCAATCACGTTCATTGTGAACCTGCTCTTCTTGGGGTCCACCTTCTTGAGTTGCAGGCTGATCGTCGACACCGGCGTGCGGGCATTCTTCTGCAGCGTGAAGTCGTAGTAATTGCGCTCACCCTTGCGCTTCAACATTTCCAACTCACTGGAGTTGTGGGCGATCAATCCACTTTGTACGCCAAGGTCGCCCATGGCGTGCTCCAGCTTAGCATTGGTGGCCGCCAAATCGGTCTGGGTCTTCTGGATGTCGGTCTTGGCAGCGCCGACCTCGGTCCTAACGCCGCTAACCTCGGTGTTGACCGCCGCGATTTCCTTGCCCTGTTGGCTCTGTGCTGCCGCGAGTCTTGCCGCGGACGCCTTTTGCTGGCGCTCCAATTCGGCGGCACGCTGAGCTATTTCAGCCTTGGTCATGCCGACCTCCGAACTCAGCTCCTGCTTGAACTCCGAGGAAGTGGCATGGATACGGTTGTTGAGGTCAGCCTGAGCGGCCTCCTGCGCGGCCTCCATCGTCTGCTGCTTGTGCTCTACCGCCGTCAACCGGGTCCGGAGGTCGTAAAGCAGGTAAAGCGACGCGATGACGTATATCGCTGCAATTGCCAGCAACACGTAATTCAGAATTGCACTCTGCCCGGAGGAATATCGAGCCGGAGGAGGGGCGGCCTCTTCAATAGGACTGCTCTGAGGTTGTTCAAATAACATCTAATACATCCTTTCTACTATTAATTCTGGGGTCTCGGCAAAGCCCTGTCAATCATGTTGGGCGCGCCGGGGCTTGCAGTACTTGACAAACAAGATTAGACGTATTCCTGATTATTACGTTTCCAGCGTTCACAAATTGCTGGGCAAGGACAGCACAATCGGACGATTGCAAAACGCTCTACTACAATCAAGTTATGAAGACATGGGATGTTGTCCTCGTGGGCGGAGGAGTGATTGGGCTCTCGCTGGCGTGGCGCCTGCGGCGCAACGGCGCCAGCGTACTTGTGGTCGAGAAGAGCGAGCCCGCGCGGGAAGCCACTTACGCCGCTGGAGGCATGATCGCGCACTGCGATCCCAACAATCCGCCTGCCTTGGCCAACATGATTGCGGCCAGCGCCCGCATGTACCCCGAATTTGTGCGCGAGCTGCGAGATGAGGCCTTCGAGTCGCCCGACCTCCGTGATGCTGGGACAATTGCTTTCGTCGAAGCGGAGCAGACGCCGAACTGCCCCGGCGCTCGCGCCCTCGAGGATGCCGAACTTTCCACAATCGAGCCGCCCATAGCGCTTCGCGGGCCGGCATATCTGCTTCCGGAACGCAGTATCGATCCGCGAAAACTGGGCAGCGCGCTGGAAAAAGCAGCGAGGAACCGGGGCGCCGACTTTGCGACCGGATCGGCTGTGACCGAAGTCGCCCTTCTGGGTGGTCGCGCGACCGGAGTCCGCACAGCGAAGTCGTTTTATGCCGCGGGCGCGGTAGTGAACTGTGCCGGCGCATGGGCGGCGCAGATCAAGCCCTTGGGTGCTCCGACGCGGCCTGTCAAAGGGCAGATGCTCTGCGTCGTGCCCGCCCATCCCACCCAAGCAAAAGAGGCTTGGGTGGGGCACCCGCAGGAAACCCATCATTCCGGCCCGCTTATTCAGCACACGATTCGTACGCCCGACGTGTACATCATCCCGCGTAGTGACGGGCGCATCCTTTTGGGAGCGACACTGGAAGAAGCTGGCTTCGATAAACGGGTGAACCCTGATGTTGTGCAACGTTTGCATCGTGCGGCAGAGAAGGTCGTGCCCGAGATTGGTCACATGCGTATTCACGATGCCTGGGCCGGCTTGCGCCCCGGCACGCCCGATGGCCTTCCCATCCTTGGCGCGACCGCGATGTCTGGATACTTCGTTGCGACCGGACATTATCGCGATGGCATCCTGCTGGCGCCGATTACTGCGACGCTCATGACGGAAGTGCTTGCTAGCCAGCCCACCGAGTTCGATCTCGCGCCCTTCGCGCCGCAGCGCTTTGGCTGACCATTCGTGCTTCAACTCAGGTACCGCAAGAACGCTTTTTGCTGGTTGTCGAAGCCCGGGAACACGGTGTTCAAATTGGCATTGCTGAGGTGGCGAGAGACCGCTTCCCCGAGCACGCGCCGGAAATCTGTGGTCAGTGCGAGGTCGCGGCCTTCGTTGAGCTGCGAAGGATCGAGGCCGGGCCAACGCCCGTACACGCGTCCGCCCCGCACCGGTCCGCCGAGCACAAACATGACGTTGGCGTGGCCGTGGTCGGTGCCGCGGTTGCCGTTCTCGCGGGCCGTGCGTCCGAACTCGGACATGGTCACGATCACGGTGTCTTCGGCAAGCGGGCCGAGGTCGGTCCAGAAGGCGGCGATCGACTGGGAGAAATCGCGAAGTACGTTGGCGAGCTGACCCTCCACGGCGCCCTCGTTGACGTGGTGGTCCCATCCCCCGATGTCGGTGAACGCGATTTGCACACCGAGGTTCGCCTTGATGAGTTGCGCGGTTTGCCGCAGCGCATCGCCGAAACGCCCCTTCGGATAGTTTGCACCCGGAGCTGGCGTGTAGTGTTGCGGGTCAGTCGACTTCAGCATCTTGACAGCTTCAAAAGTCTCGCGCCCAGTGCCGTGGAGTACGCTGTCGACAGACTGCGCGTACATTGCTTCGAAGGTGTTGCCGAGTGGAGCCGCGGCGGGACTGCCACCGGCAATGCCAAACCCATTTACGTTGCTGACGGCGACGGCAGGCGCCTTACCCGCAAGAATGCGGGGCAGCGAGGTGCCCAGGGCAACGGCGCGGAAGGGGCTGTCGCCAGCAGGCTCCGACTGCAAAGTGCGATTAAGCCAGCCATCGCTAGTGTTCTTCACGCCGGGGGTACCCGATTCCATATAGTCCTGCGCGTCGAAGTGCGAACGCGTGGTGTCAGGCGAGCCTGCGGCGTGAACGATGGCAAGGTGTCCCTGGTCCCACAGCGGTTTGAATGACGCGAGCGAAGGGTGCAGACCGAAGAAGCCGTTGAGGTCAATTACCCGTTGCCGGGGAATGTTGATGCTGGGGCGCATTGCGTAATACGAGGCCTCGCCGTGCGGCACAACAATGTTCAGGCCGTCGGCTGCGCCGCGTTGGAAGATGACCACCAGCCGCTTGCCATTAGAGCCGGCTTCGGCCGCTCCCCATGCTGCCCGCGTAAGAAAAGAAGGAATCGCCGCCGTGCCGACCACGGCCATCGCACCGCCCTTCAAGAATGTCCGTCGCGTGATGCTCATTGCTGCCTTCACTTCCGTTGAAATTCCGGCGATCCAAGCAACAACCCAGCGATTACGTTGACATTCACGGGCTGCGCCGGGTCCTCGAACTGCGCCATCGCCTGCGGGTCAACGATGCGCTCTTCGATCGTCTGATGCGTCTGCTTGGAGATGTCGCCCGGAACCAGTGTCTGTTCCAGTTTGAGTTGCACCTGATATGGATCGGCGTCGCTGACGGGCGCTCCATTAAGTAGCTGCGAAAGGTTGAAGGTGGTTCCCGGCAAGCGATTGGTCGCAAGCGCGAGCCCAAAGTTCATGCGATCAAGCAGTGCTGCGGAGTTCACCCAGACGTCGGCCTTGGTCGAGTAGCCGATGGGTGGTTGGCTTCCATACAGCGGCATGCCCATCTTGTTTAGCGTGCCCAGCAACGGTTGCGGATCGATGATTTCGACCTGCATGGCGCGCAACGACGAGACCACGAATTCAAACGGGGTCTTTACTCGTGCGCGATAAGCCGCCGGCGCCCAGAACTCAGACGAGTGGAACATTGTTTCCAACACCGCGCGAATGTCGCCGTCGGTCTTCATGTATGTTTTTGACATCGCATCGATCAGCGCTTGCGGAGGGTCGTCGGAGACAAACCGCTGCGCGAGTTCTGTCGAAAGGAAGCGCGCAGTAGAAGGATGATGCGCGAGAATCCCCAGCACCTGCCTTCCCTCGTTCTCGCCGCCCTCTTTGATTTTGTGCCCGAGGACAACCTTTTCGCCCGGCTCATGCAGGCGCGGCTTATAGATAAAGCCGCCACCCCGGTTGGGCTCGTCGATGGTCCATCCGGTAAACACGCGTGCAACCTGGGTCACATCCTGCTGCGTGTAGCCGCCATTGACGCCGAGCGTGTGCAACTCCATAAGCTCGCGCGCATAGTTCTCGTTCAGACCGTGGCGCTGTTTTTGTTGATTGTTCCGGGCATTCGGTTGCTGCGGTTGCGGAGGATGCGGTACGGGATACATGATACCGCGCCGTGCAAACGGACCGTTCATGCCCGCATTCGGTCCGTGCGCAGGAACTCCCCGGGCGGCTTCGGAGTCCGGTCCTTCGCTCTGCCAGTTGTCCAGATAGAACAGCATGGCGGGACTCTGCGCCGTGGCGACCAGCAAGTCTTTGAATTTGCCAAGCACGTGCGGGCGGATGACGTCACGCTCGTAGGCGGTCACCAGATAGTGGTCCGCGCCTTTGCCGATAAATACGTTGAAATGGTTGAACCAGAAATCGGTCAGGACTTCTTCGAGCTGGCGATCGCTGTAAACCGCACGCAGCAACTTGCCGGACTGCACTTCGTTGTTGATTACACCTGGAGGGTTATTGAGCGCCAGTACGGTCTCGCGTTGCTGCGGAGACAGGCCCGCCAGTAAGGCCTGGCGCTTCTCAAACGAGATGCCCTGCGTCAAGTCACGTTGCTGCGCAACCGGCAGCGCCAGGATGCGCTTCATGCGGGCATCGGGCGGCAGCAGAGCCAGATCGTCCACCAGCGCGTGCGCATCGCGACGGTCCTGCCGGCGCTGCTCGACAGCGACCGGTTGCATCGAAGCCTGCGGGCTGGAGGGCGTGCCGGGCGATGGGGAAGCGTGTGCCGGCGTAGCGGCCGTATCTGTCGCATTTTGCTTCTGATCTTCCTTCTGCTGGACGCGGTCGATGGCCGCAGTATAGATGGCATGACGATAAGGATCCGTCGGCATCGGCAGCTTCCCATCCATGACCGCCTTCGCGACGGGGTTAGGGGGGAACTCGAACAGCATTTCGCGGCTGCTCATTGCGAGCGTCCGGTAGCTGGCCAGGCGCGCCTGCATGGCGCTGTTGTCGATTCTCTCGGGATGCAGTTGCAGATCAATCCAGTTATTCACGCCCATCGCTAGTACAGTCTCAACGTCGCCCGGGCGCGGGCCGAACGTCAGACGGTCGAGCGCATGTAGCGCCTGCTTCTGCTGGTCGACGGCGTTAGTGTTCTTGTTTTTCTTGGATGCGTAGAGGCCGGCCGCAACCAGGAGCACAATCGCCGGCACCGACGCCCAGCGCAGCCACGGTCTGTAACGGCTGTTTTCTCTGCTTTTGTAATGGGAATGATCCATAGAGTGTCTATTAACAGTCCACTATGTTTAAACCTGATTGGGGACGAAAGTTGCTGATTATCTTTCCAGACAACGATTAGGTTAGCGGCTTATTGAGGGTCTTCGCTGCCTGGGCATAGTGCTCGAAGGTTTCAGAATCAAACAGCACGAAGCGCACTTCGCGAACGTGTGTCGCTTCTGTTAGTGCTTCCGCCGCGCTGCTCAGGGCAATGGCAGACGCTTGATCGGCAGGATATCCATAAGCCCCCGTTGAGATCGCAGGAAACGCAATGGACGCGAGATGCAGATCGTCTGCGATGCGAATGCATTCCTGATGGCAGCTTGCCAGCGTGTCGGCTTCGCCGCTAGCGCCGCCGCTCCAGAACGGGCCGACCGTATGAATTACATATTTTGCACTCAGCCGCCCGGCGGGCGTGGCGACCGCCTGTCCCGCTGGCAGCCGCCCGATACGCGTAACGACCTGCTTGCAGGCTTCGAGAATTGCGGGACCGCCGGCGTGATGAATAGCGCCATCCACGCCGCCACCACCCAGCAATGAGGAGTTGGCGGCATTCACGATGGCGTCGGCCTGCTCGCGAGTGATGTCACCCGGACCCGTGATCACCAAGGTTCGGTCACCCAGTGCAACTCGCAGGAGCTTGGCAGAGGTGTGCATGCTAGCTGTCAGCGCGCGTCGAGCAGTCGAATCGTCTCCAACACCACGTCTCCGCTGATTGCCAGCGACTGCGGACTCACCTTATCGATCGTGTCTTGTACGGTGTGGTGATAGACGTTGTTATATCCGTAATCCAAATCGATGATGTCCACCGCGGGAACGCCGATCTTCAGCAACGGCAAATGGTCGTCATCAACGGCCGCGGGGAACGCGTAGAAATGTGACTGGTAACCGAGATTGGTTGCCGCTTGAAAAACGAGCTCGCTGAGCCAGGGAGTCGAGTTAGTTTCTTTCTGGATGTCGAGGTCGGCGTCGCCGATCATGTCCACCAGGATGAAGGCCTTGAGTTTTTTTGCAGTACCGTCTTGCTGCCATTTCTGCGCGAGATGCCTGGTGCCGTAGAGGCTGTCGGTCGCAGTCCAGTTTACGAATGCCTCCTCACCATCGGTCCACACCAGCCAGACGGTATAACCGTCGCGCTCCTTGCCGCGAAACTGGTCCGCCAGAGCCAGCAATAATGCGGTGGACGAGCCGCCGTCGTTCGCGCCGACATACGCTTTGGGCAAAGGATAGTTCGTGTCATAGTGTCCGGCGACGATAATGATTCCGTCTTTGCGCCCCGGGAACTTGGCAATGATGTTGTCGATTGGGAATTTGCCAACCGGAGTCTGCGCGGTGAACTTGTCCTGCTCGACGTCAACGCCTTTGAGCTTCGAGAGGATGTATTGCTCCACCTTCGCGTGACCTGGACTGCCAACCGGACGCGAGCCAATCGCGACCACTTCCTTCACGTACTGCATGACATGATTGCCGTTGATGTCCGGCTTCGGAGCGGCGCTGTCGGAAGCAGTCGGGACGGGAGTTGGCGTCGCGGGAGCACTGTTGGCAGCGGTTTGCTTCATCTCGGGCGACGAAGCAGAAGCAGTCTGTTGCTGCGGTTTGCTGCAGGATGCAAGAGATACTGCAAACGTGATTAGCAGTAACAATGCCGGATTCTTGAGAAGCTTCATGCTGAGGTCATTGTAAATCGCGAGACTTGAATCACCACAGAAACCCCGAGGCACAGAGAAACTGGATTTAAAACAAAACGACCGCCCCTCAGAGCGGCCGTTCCAAACTCATGGTGAAAGTCCGGCAATTTATCCCGCCACTTCCTCCAACTGCTTCTGGTCGATGTCGAAATTCGAGTACACGTGCTCGACATCGTCTGAATCTTCCAGCGCTTCCAGCAGGCGGATCATGGTGCCCGCCTGGTGCCCCTCGAGCTTGGTGTAGTTCTGCGGAACCATGCCGATCTCGGCGACATCGGGCTTGATGCCTGCGGCCTTCACCGCCTCCAAGACCTTTTCGTAAACCGCAGGATCGGTCAGGATCTCCCAACTTTCACCGTCGTCCTTCAAGTCGTCGGCGCCCGCCTCGAGAACAATATTCATAAGGTCGTCTTCCTTGGCCGCCGATTTGGGGATGAGGATGTCACCCTTCTTGTGGAACATCCAGGCGACCGAGCCGGCTTCGCCCATGTTACCGCCATTCTTCGAGAAGGCATGGCGCAGCTCGCTAACCGTGCGGTTGCGATTGTCGGTGGAAACTTCGACCAGAATCGCAACTCCGCCAGGACCATAGCCCTCGAAGGTAATTTCTTCGTAGGAGACACCGGGCAGCTCGCCGGTGCCGCGCTGGATGGCGCGTTTGATGTTGTCCGCCGGCATGTTCTCGGCCTTGGCCGCAGCTACCGCGCCGCGAAGCCGGGGATTCTTATCCGGATCGCCCCCGCTCTTGGCAGCGATGGTGATTTCTTTGATGAGCCGGGTGAAAATCTTGCCGCGCTTGGCGTCCAGCGCGCCTTTCTTATGCTTAATGGTTGCCCATTTTGAATGGCCTGACATGGAGAAACCTCGGATCTCGAATGGCTAGAATGAATAGCGACCGATGCCTCGTCGTTCCGTAGCGGCAGTCAAGAAGCCCCTTCTCGAGGCGCAGAAACGCGACGGGCAACCAAAATTATAGCACTGTAGTTCAAGGCCCCAAGTTCAGGCACTCAGATCGCGAAACGCCCTTCGATGCCGCTCCTATCCGAAGAAAACGATGTCCGACAACGCGTTACCTCTCCCCCACCACTTCTTTAGAATCATCACTTTACAAACTTTTTCCCGGTATCGTATTGAGCCCCAATAGCTTACAGGCATCTTCTTTTATTGCAATACTTTACAGGCTAGATTTTCACTCATTCCAGTTTCATCCCTAAGGCGCAGCGCAATATTGTCAGGCAGCGATTTCCACTCAACGACTTCGCCCCCAACGACAAATTCCTAGCCCCTAATTGTCAAAGAACCCGCATTCCGCGCCCTGAGGCGGGTAAGGACACTGCTCCTCGCGGGCCTGCAACTCTTACGGTAAACTCATTCCCCGGTTTGTCAAGATTACGAAGGTACACGTTCGGTAACTGTACTTTCGTAACCTTTTCGGGCGGGAGTAACCGCAGGCGTAAAGCTAGCAGTTAAGCCCGCCCAGATCGCAGGTCACCTGCCTAACAGCCTACTTCGACTTCCCAACCAGCTCGGCGGTTTGCTTCTGATAGCGCCGCTGGATTTCTTCCGGCGACACATCTTCGATGTGGGTCCCGATCCACCACTGGTTTCCCTGAGAATCTTCGACGCCGCTACTGCGGTCGCCGTAGGCCTCGTTCGTCGGTTCTCGCAGGGACTTTCCGCCCGCTGCTACGGCGCGTTTGTAAACGGCGTCGCAGTCCTCCACATACAGGTAAAAACCGGCCTGTCTGGGTGTCCACTGCTCACGGGCTTGACCGATCATGATCATCGAGTTGCCGAGACGCACTTCGGCATGACCAACGTGGCCTTTATCATCCGTGTGCCGATACTGCTCCTCTGCGCCAAAGGCCTTTGTCAGAAAATCAATCTGCGCTCCCGCGTCCGCAACCGTCAGGTACGGCGTGACACTGTGATATCCATCAGGAACTGGTTTCACTGCCATGATTTGTCTCCTCACCAAATTGAATTACCGTTGCCGGTATTGTGCCTCATTCTGGCACTTTGTTGGAGACTCGTATTGTAAAAATTTGACCTACTCGTCCATTGGAACGTGGTTCAGATGCTGGGTGCGCTGAAGCAGATAGGTTGTCGGCGTGATTCCGGCGAAGGCCTGAAAGTCGTGGATGAAGTGTGCCTGATCGTAGTAGCCGCAGTCGAACGCCAGGCCGGTCCAGTCCACTTCCGCAGCGGCGTGAACCGTCTGCACCACCTTCTGAAAGCGGCTGACCCGGAAGAACAACTTGGGCGTCAGCCCAACCTGTTGGTCGAATAGCTGTATGAAGCGGCGCTGGCTGAAGCCTGCTTTGTCCACGACTCGCGCCACCGATTGCAGTTGGGGTCCGCGCAATTGTTGAATGCCGAAGCTGACCGCGGGATGGCGCTCGAGCGGCTTGGCAAGGTGTTGCAGCAGGCAAGCTTCGAGGACGCGGAACCTTCCCGCCGGAGTTGGACTTGCGAGCAGCCGCTCACGCAGCTCAGACGCTGCCGCTCCCCACAGAGCATCCAGCGCAACCGATTCGTCGGCCAATTCGCTGAGAGGTAGCCGGAAGAACGGGAACGCGCCACCCGGCCGAAAGTGGACGCCCATGGTCGCCACCTGGTCTCGCGTGTCGATGACGAAGTACTGCGAACGCGGGCCGGATACAAGGCAGCCCGGCGCGGTCCCGCAGAGACGGTAGTCAGCGCGGTCGTAGAGATAAATGCGGTCCTGATGAAGGTTGATGACCAACTCGACGGTTGCATCCGGCAGCAGACGCTCCATCTGGTGAGCGGGCGCGGCGCCTTGCGAGAGCCAGAACTTATCAACGAAATCCGCCAGCGGCGGCAGCGGAATGTAACTCAGGAACTGCATTGATCGCCTGTATCGTGGCCTTCCATAGTCCTATGATGTTGCCATCGGGGTCGGAGAAGCAGGAAAACTGGCCCGGCGGGCGTTTGGATGCTCGAGAACTGCTTTACAGTATTTCCATGCACTTATTTATCAATGGCGATGGCAAGGAGTTTGCTGCGCCTTTATCGCTGGCAGAGTTGATCGAGCAACTGGGAATGAAAAGTGACCGCGTTGCCGTGGAACTCAATCGCGAGATTGTCGCGCGAGCGCAGTGGATTGAGACCCAGCTCAAGGACGGCGACCGGCTGGAGATTGTGCACTTCGTTGGCGGAGGCTAAAGCGGTTCCGGAGTTGCTGTGTCCGGGTAGAGCGGACCTTGAGGTCCGCGTCCAGCGCCATTTCTTGGAAGATGGGCTTTAGCCCCGGAGGCACCTCGGTTTTGGCCCCTTGTGGCGGTGTCATTCTCGCAACCATGTACCTCAGGGCCTAAAGGCCTTTGGAAGGATAGGGATATGACGCGGCGCTGAAGCGCCGCTCTACCCGAGCTCGCAGGGTACGGCAACTCTGTAATCGCTTTAAGCCCGGTGCTTCCTTTGGCATACAGTCGCTATGGAACTGCTATCCGACGAAGCTCGACGCCAATACCTATAGCTTGTTCAGCCCGTCGAGGGCTGCAACTTTGAACGCCTCCGCCAATGTGGGATAGTTGAAGACGGTGTCGCGGAAGTACTCGATGGTACCTCCGAGTGCGAGTACCGCCTGCCCAATGTGTACGATCTCCGCCGCCCGGTCCCCAATAATGTGCACCCCAAGAAGCTTCAAGCTTGAAGGATCGAAAATCAGTTTCAGAAATCCCTGGTCGTCCCCCAGCATCTGCCCCTTGGCCAGCTCAGCGTAGCGGGCAATACCGATCTCGTAAGGAATCTTGTCGCGCGTGAGCTGTTCTTCCGTCGCGCCCACCATGGAAATTTCGGGAATGGTATAGACGCCATACGGAATCAGGTTGGGCGGGATGTTGCCGGGCACTCCGAAGATATGGCAACTGGCCAGTCTTCCCTGCTCCATCGAGGTGCTGGCCAGGGCAGGAAAGCCGATGACATCACCGGCAGCGTAGATGTGCGGGATGGCGGTCTGGAAGTTTTCATCCACGATCAACTTGCCGCGGCCGTCGGGCACCAAGCCGATGGCTTCCAGATTGAGCTGGTCGCTGTTGGCCTGCCGACCAACCGCGTACAGCAAGGCTGATCCCTGGACCTTTTTTCCGCTCTCCAGCAGGGCAAAGACGCGGTCGCGGTCCGCGTCGAAGCCCACAGACACAACCTTTTCGCCCAGGCGAAAGACCGTGCCAAGCTGTCGCAACTGAAAGCACAGGCTCTCGACGATCTCGCGATCGACAAAATCGAGCAGCGTGGGGCGCTGGTCCAGCAGTGTGACCTTAACGCCAAGCGCAGCAAACATCGAGGCATATTCCAGTCCGATGATCCCGGCGCCGACCACAATCAGTTCGCGCGGCAACTCCTGCAAATCATGCACCTGGTCAGAATCGAAGATGCGTTTGCCGTCAATCGGAATCTCCGCGTCATGCGCGGGGCGGGTGCCGCAAGCGATGACGAAATTGTTCCCACGCAGCAAAGTGAAGCCGTCATCGCTGGAGACTTCCATGCTGTGCGCGTCGAGGAAGCGCGCGTTGCCCTCAAAAACCGTCACCCGGTTGCGGCGCAACTGGGCCTTGATCACTTCGATCTCACGCGCCATCACGGCGTCGGAGCGGAAGATCAAGTCCTGCATGGAAATCTGGTCTTTGAGCGCATAGCCGCGCCCGTAAAACGCCCGCTGCCGCAACCCGCTAAGATAAAGAATGGCCTCGCGAAAGGTCTTGCTGGGAATCGTACCGGTATGCACGCAGACGCCACCGATGGTCCGCTTGCGCTCGATGACGGCGACTTTCTTGCGCAGCTTGGCAGCACAGATCGCCGCTTTTTGTCCGGCGGGTCCGCTGCCCACCACAATGAGGTCATAGACATTGTTGGCGCCCGCCTCAGCGGGACGCGGGCTTACCATCGGCTGATCAGGTGTAAGGGTTGCCATAGGAATGCGAACACGAAACTATCACCGATGCGCTGGGAATGGAAGCGGGTTGGACACGAACGTTGCGGGATTCGCGGATTTCTGCCGGGAAATTCATCGCGCATTTACATTGGAAGACGCGATCCCAACTCGATCAGCTCACTGGGCCTACCCGAGTGCGCCCTAAGCGCTCCGGGCCGCGATTCGCTATTGGTATAGATTGCCGGTCAAGTCGGGAATTCCGCCGCCCCGGACGGTGGCGCTCCACTCATCCAGCTTGCCGCGGTCCATCTTCCAGAAATTCTTGCACAGCGCGAAGTACTGCAATACCACGTCCGACTGACCCTTCTCGATCAGTTCCTTTGCAAGGGACATATTGGGCCCGAAGCTATTGAGCTGCGGCGAACCTGGCGTGGCGCCTGCCGCTAGCAGGTACTGACCCGCCTGCACGAGGTTGCCTTGTTGCACCGCAACGCGACCCAGTACGAAGTTCCCATAATAGATGGCGTTTCCGTAATTCCAATCCTTGGGATACTGCGGCGCCATCTGGAGGAGCTGCTGCGAATAGGCTTCCGACTTGTTGATATCGCCGGCGTTGAACGCCCGCTTCGCGAGGTCAGGAAGTTTGTAGAAAAGCTCCTTCCCGCTCAAACCTGTGGTCTTCTTTTCCAGAGCCGCCAATTGCTCCTGCGGCGTGGCGGGGGCCATGCCGAGCCGAGCCAGAATGGGGCGGAGATTCGCAGCTGCGGGCTCGATTTGCTGCGGATCTGAACTTGAGACGGCTTTTTCAAGCTGATTGCAAGCCTGGTCAGCAGCAGTGTGGTCATCATTGGCTGGAACCTCCGCGTTGGGCCGGAACCGTGCCCGCGCGCTCAAGCTTTGCCGGATGACGCTGCAAGACTGAAGAGACGCCTTAACATCGTCGTTGCTGGCGACCTGACCGTGGACCATTTCGACCAGCAGCATCACGAAGCACGAATAAAAGAGGACGCGTCGATGGCGCATCAGCCACCTCAATCGCTTGTTAGACGTCGCACCCGCCCAAACAGTTTACACCGGTTCCGGACGCCCACGGAGAAATTGGTGCTTGTCGGAGCACCCGCGCCACATACAAAGAAACTCGTGCTCCACACCGCTGGCTGCGGTCTAAGTCATGACAAACAGTCTCGCTCACCTGCGATATACTTTCCTGTTTGTCCATCTGCATTGGGTCTACCAGGAAGGAGTACTGTTCTTATGGCTTCCACAGCCGTGTCATCCGCAGTTTCTTATGCCCGTGAAAATCAAAAGCGTTTCGTCGAGGAGCTGAAAGATCTGCTCCGCATTCCCAGTGTCAGCACCGCTGAGGAGCACAAAGACGATGTTCGTAAGGCCGCCGAGGTGGTGGCTGACGACCTAAAGCGTACTGGCTTCGAGCATGTCGAAATCATTCCAACCAAGGGCCATCCACTGGTTTATGCCGACTGGCTGCATGCCGCCGGCAAGCCGACCGCCCTGTGCTACGCGCATTACGATGTCCAGCCGGCCGAGCCGCTGGACGAGTGGCTCACTCCGCCGTTTGAACCTACCGAGCGCAACCAGAACATCTACGCGCGTGGCGCCGTGGACGACAAGGGCCAGCTCTGGATGCAACTTAAAGCGTTCGAGTCTCTCTTCAAGGCCGGCAACGGCACGTTGCCCATCAACCTCCGCGTGCTGATCGAGGGCGAAGAAGAGGTGGGCGGCGAGAGCATCGAGGAATACGTGCTGAAGAACGCCACCACCGGCAAGCTGAAGGCGGACTTTGCGCTGGTCACGGACACCGAGTTGTTCGCGCCGGACATGCCCACGTTGTGCGTCGGACTGCGCGGGCTGGTCTACACCGAGATCGAAGCCCAGGGCGCGAAAACTGATCTACACTCCGGCGTTTACGGCGGCGCCGCGCCGAATCCGCTGTTCGCGCTGGTGGAAATCATCAGCAAGCTGAAGGATGCCGATGGGAAGATCCTGATCCCCGGCTTCTATGACGATGTACAGAAACCAACTGACGACGAGTTGAAGGCCTGGGCCAGCCTGCCCTTCGATGAAGAGGAGTATCGCAAGGCCGAGGTCGGCTCAACTGTGCTGACGGGCGAGCCGGGATACTCGGTGCTCTATCGCACCTGGGCGCGTCCCACGCTTGAGGTACACGGCATGCCCGGCGGCTTCACCGCCCCCGGCGCCAAAACCGTGATTCCGGCGCGCGCGTCGGCGAAGGTTTCCATGCGCCTGGTGCCCAACCAGAATCCGGACGACATCCTCAAGAAATACACCGACTACGTGAAGAAGCTGACGCCCAAGGGCATCCAGATCAACATCAAGGTCCACAGTAAGGGCCCGGCTTGTGTCGTCAACACCGATAACAAATACGCGCGCGCGTCGGTGGAAGCCATGCATGAGGTCTTCGGGAAAGACACTGTGTACATCCGCTCGGGCGGCTCGATTCCCATCGTGACTCAGTTCGACAAGGACCTGAAGATTCCCAGCATCATGATGGGCATGGGCCTGCCGGACGACAACTTGCACGCGCCGAACGAGAAGTTTCACATACCCAACTTCTATCGCGGGATCGAGTCGATCATCCGCTTCTTCCAGATCTTGGGGGACGGAAAGTAACAGCAAAGAACTGGCAACTGGCAGCGGAGGGCGCAAGCTCTTCGCTGCATGTTTCACGGTTCTGAAACGCCTGTCGGCATCCTGCCTGAGAATCGCTCACTAGATACCCTTCAGATACTCCCAACCTTTTGCGCTTGAACCAGATACCCGGCCTGGCCTAAACTCTTACTTGCTCTCGTGATTCTCTCTTCCTCGAAGTCTTTCCTCACCCAAAGATTTGCGAGTTTGCTACATGTGCGGTGCAATATGCTGTGGTATTCGCAAATTGGACACAAAATATAGGGTTTTAACTCTTGACCCTTCCCGGTTTCGACAGTAAAGTTGGTTTGATCGGGACGCCTCATGGGCGCTCCCAGGAGTAAGCGTTGCTCAAACTGAAGAAGCTGCAAATTCTCGGATTCAAATCGTTCTGTGACCGCACCGACCTTCGCTTCCAAGGCGATGGCATTGCCGCCATTGTCGGGCCTAACGGCTGCGGCAAGTCGAACATCTCGGACGCCATCTCGTGGGTGCTGGGTGAGCAGTCAGCGCGCACGCTCCGCGGCGTCAACATGCAGGACGTCATCTTTGTGGGTACGCGCGAGCGCAAGCCCATGGGCATGGCCGAGGTGTCGCTCACGCTTGTCGATCCGGAGGTGTACGGGGATGTCAGCGAACCTGAGGTCGATATTCAGGATGACATGCCGCATATTGATGAAGAATGGGACGAGTCCGCCCGTCGCGCCGCCAGTGCCGAAGAGGCCGAACGCTACGCAGAGGAGATTCGGCCCGGACAGACGGAGGAAGAAGAGACGGCTGCTGCCGAGAATGCAGCGGTGAATAGCTCTGCCCTGCCCCACGTAGTACTCAAGATTCGTCGCCGCAAATTCAAGCGCACATTCAAGGCCGGAGAGATTGTCGTCACCCGGCGGTTGTTTCGTTCGGGCGAGAGCGAATATCTGCTGAACGGCAAGCTGTGCCGGCTACGCGATATTCAGGACATCTTCATGGGCACCGGGCTTGGCCCCGAGTCATACGCCATCATCGAGCAGGGTCGCATCGGTCAAATCCTGAGCAGCAAGCCGACCGATCGCCGCGCCATCATCGAAGAAGCCGCGGGCATCACCAAGTTCAAAACGCGCAAGCGCCTGGCAGAGGCGCGCCTGGAAGACGCCAAGCTGAACCTGGCGCGCATCAATGACATCTTCGACGAAGTCACGCGCCAGATGAACTCGCTGAGACGCCAGGCGTCGAAGGCCGAGCGCTACGGCAAGCTGCGCGATGAGATGCGTGCCAAGCTGCGTGTCGTCCTGGCCAGCAAGTTCGCTCAACTCGATGCCGAGGCCTCCTGGTTAGAGACGCAACTCGCGGAAGTAGGCGAGGAGTTGCGCGCCAAGGGCGAGGCGGTGCAGCAGATGGAGGCCGAGCACGGCGAACGCACCCAGCGCGGCTACGCCATCGAGCGCGAATCGCAGGAGAACCGCGAGAAGCTAAATACCCTGGCGTTGGAGATTGACCGGGCCGCGGCGCGCCGTCATACCAATGAGGAACGCTGTGCTGAATTGGATGCCCGCTCCGCCGGAGCGCAAGCGGAAATCGCCAATACAGAAGAGCAGTCTGCGCGCTTGCAACAGGAGGCGGATGCAAACCGTGCCACGTTGGAGTCGGCCAACGCAGACGCTGCCAGTGCGCAGCAGGAGTTGCAACGGCGGCAAGAGGAAGCTTCTGTGGCTTCGGCATTGCTGGCGGATGTCGAGCGTCAGCAGGAACAGCGTCGCGATGCGATTCTTCAGGCAGTCTCGGCGGCGTCTGCTGTGCGGAACCGCATTACGCAGGCAGAAGAACGCATCGGTGCGCTCGACCGCGAAGCCCACCGCCTACAAGATGAAACGGCCTCAGCCTTGCAGCAAATCGAAAGCTTCGGGGGTCAACAGGGCCAGCTTGGATTGGAGTTCGAATCAGCTTCGCAGCGAGTGAATGCGCTCACCGCGCAGATCTCTGAAGGCCGCGAAACCTTGGAACGGAAGCGCGCTGCTGAAACCGAAGCTAAGCAGCGCATGGATTCTCTGCGTGGCGAATACGCCAGTGCGATGGGCAAGAAAGGTTCGCTGGAGGCGGTCATTACGGAGCACGGCTACGCCACTGAGTCGGTGCGGAAACTGTTCACCTCCGGCGCGATGCGAGATGGTCTCGCCCCCGTGGGCGTGCTGGCCGACTTTCTGGAAGTGGACGACCGCTACGAGCACGTGGTGGACGACTTCCTGCGCGATGAGCTGAACTACATCGTGGTGAAGTCATGGGACGCGGCCGACGAAGGCCTGCGCCTGTTGCGCAGCGATGTTGACGGACGCGCCACCTTCCTCGTGCATCCGGAAGACTCGCAGGCAAAGTTTTCTTTTCTCTTCGACGAGGCGTCGCACCAGGTTTCGCATGGCGACAGTGTCGTTCCGCTGAAGAACTGCATCCGCGTGCTCAACGGATTCGGCAAGTCCCTGGAGGTGGTCCTGCCCAAGCTGGGCAACGGCTATATCGTGCCCGACCAGGCTGCCGGCCGCAATCTGGCGTTGGAAAATCCCGACGCGTTTTTCCTCTCACAGTCCGGCGAGTGCTTCCACAATGTGACCGTCACCGGTGGCAAGCAGCGCAGCCAGGGACCGCTCTCGATGAAGCGCGAATTGCGCGAAGTGCTCCACATGATGGGCGAGTTGGAGCGCGTAATGGCGGAGAAGGAGACTGCCCTCGCCGCTCTTAGCCGCGACATTCAAGAGCTGACGGGCTTGCTGCAACGGCTGGAGGACGATAAGCGCGAGTCCGAGCGGCAGGCAATGACGTCCGGCCACACGCTTCGCCAACTGGAATCTGAGATGGCGCGCGTGCGTGAACGGCTCGCGACGTATGAGCAGGAATTGCGTCGCATCGCGGAGGAGCGTGGCGAGCGCGAGAGTTTCATCGCCGGGCAAACCGGCGAGCTGTCGGCGCAGGAAGAAAAACAGCGCGCCCTCGAAGCGGAGATGCAGGACGCACAAAGCAGCCTTGAGTCGCTCCGCCTGCGTCGCGATGAGGCGGCGCAACTGGCCAGTGAAGTTCGCGCCCAGGTTGCAACATTGGAAGAACGGCGCCGCGGCGCGGCCATTGCGGTGCAGCGTATTGAAGCCATGGTTGCCCAGGTTTCGGCGCATCTTGCCAAGCTGAAAGCACAACTGGCTTCAGCCGCGGCCGAAAAACAGCAACGGGAGGCAGAGAACCTTTGCCTGGCCGAACAAGCGATCGCTTGGACGACCGAGCGCGAGTCGGCCCAGACGCGCGACCGCGAACTACAAGAGGAATTGCAGGCAGTCCGCGTTCGCATCACGGAATTGGAAGAGACGCTGAAGTCAGCTCGCGAGTCCCTCGATGCGGCGCGTGACCGCCGTGGCGAACTCTCGGCTGCGCAGGCCAGAGTGCAGTCGGATGTGCAGCATACGAGCGAGGCCTGCCTCCAGGAGCTGGGTCTGAAGGGCGAAGAGCTTATGGGCGACGAGTCGGTGACGCTCGTCTCGTCGCAAGAGCTTGCCGGCGAAGATGAGGCGTATCGCGAGATGCGAACGCGGCTCGACAGCATGGGTCCAGTGAACATGATGGCGCTGGAAGAGTACAAGGAAACCGCGCAACGTCATGAGTTCCTGGAGACGCAGCGGCTCGACTTGCTGCAGTCCATCGAGAACACCCAGAACACCATTAAGGAGATTGAGACCATTTCGCGGCAGAAGTTCGAAGAGGCGTTCGCCATCATCAACGAAAACTTCAGCCACACATTCAGCAAACTGTTCGGCGGCGGGCAGGCCTTCATGCGGCTTACCGATCAGGAGAATTCCGCAGAAAGCGGCATCGACGTGGTGGCGTCACCGCCGGGCAAGAAACTGCAGAATGTGCTGCTCCTCTCAGGCGGCGAGAAAGCGCTCACCGCGCTCGCGTTGCTGGTCGGCATCTTCCAATATCAGCCCAGCCCATTCTGCATTCTGGACGAGGTGGACGCGCCGCTGGACGAAGCCAACATCGGCCGCTTCACCGAACTGGTGCGCGAAATGAGCTCGCAAACGCAGTTCATCATCATCACGCATAGCAAGAAGACGATGGGCATGGCCCCAGTCCTCTACGGCGTCACAATGCAGGAGCCGGGAGTGTCGAAGCTGGTGTCCGTACGTTTCCACGAAGAACCCGCGCGGCGGGCTGCGGTGCCGGCATAAATCGCGGCACACATACCGTGGGAAAGGAAAAGGGAGCCGAAAGGCTCCCTTTCGCGTTACTTGCTCTGCTGCTACTTCCCGGAAGCAGTCGTCATATTCGAATCAAACGTGATGGCGGTATTGCTGTTACTGAAATCCATCTCGCTGACTGTGGGGAGGCTGCCCGCATCATTTCGCAGCACGACCTGATCGTGCTCTGGCCTGCGGGAAAGCTGTTTTAGCTCACCGTTGGCGGTTGCCACCGTCTTGCTGCCCTTCATCACTTTGACCAGGCAGGTAGATCCATTGGCGTCGTATCTCACGGTGTACTCACCGGCGGGAATGGTTGTGCCGTTGAGTTGTGCATCGCGCAAAAGGGTCAGGGTTTCAGATTTGGAGCCTGCGAAAGCGCTAATCGACAGGGTTACTGCGAAGACGAACAAAGCCACATGGGCCAGCGTACGAGTCATTACATTCTCCTTCACCCGTTGTGGCGGCCCACTCGACAGAAAAAAGCTTGCGTTTTCCGCCAAGTCGCATAGAATGTCGCTCCGGGGCCAAACAGCAACAGGGACCTTCCAAAGCCTCCCTTGAAATTGTCTCGCCTGGGCCGCCAAACCGCTGGCGAAACATTCTGTTTGGCCCCGATAATTCTGAGGCGTCCGCTCATGGAGCGAGCGATCCCACCTCACCTCCGGTCCTTCACTTATAGTACGTCTGACGCGACACCAAAGTTCACGATGTTGGAAACTTTGGCGCGTCGGAATTTGGACGCGGCGTGCGTTGCGATGTAAGCGCAGACTGCACCATTTGCGGTTGATTGCGACTCGCATTTGAAAACAATGCACGCGTCGCCGCAGCGAATGCATTCATCCCAGCTATTCGCTTAACAGAGCGTTTCCAGGCTGGAGAGAGCGCGCTAGAGCGGGTTCCCAATTGGTGTATCCGCGAAGCTCGGGTAGAGCGGCACTTCAGCGCCGCGTCAACGCCGGTTTTTTTATTAGTGGGGCTGAATCTTGGGCGGCAGGCTAGACGCGGACCTGAAGGTCCGCTCTACCGGACACACCTACTCGGGAACCGCGCTAATTCCATCCCATGCGCTGGCGCAATGAGGTGATGTGCGCTGTATGGTGGGCAGAGTGCCAGGAATACATGGCGAGCATCTGGTCGAGAGTGAGGACGCCGCGCTCCGGATGGACGAGCGTGCGCTCAAAGTCCGACGGCTGCATAAAGCGAACCACATCGACCCAACGCGAATGCAATGCAGCCAGCAATTCAAGCGAAATATCGACCGGCGTTATGGCGACGTCGGGCAGCCTGGCCCACGCTGCTTCGTCGTAGGGCTTGATAGTCGGATTGTCTTCCGTGAGCGCCAGCTTGAAGCGCACGTAGGCGTTCATATGGCTCTCGGGCACATGATGCACAACCTGGCGCACCGTCCAGCCTTCCGGACGATAGGGCGTGTCAAGCTGCTCGGCACTCAATCCCCGGACCGCAGCGCGCATGTCCGACGGGAGCTTAGCGAGCACATCCAGGTAATGCAACCGGCGCTTTGCCATCTGCTCTTCGTTTCCGGGAGGAATCCATTCGAACTCGCCGATGGGATACCGTAAATCAGGCATACTCTGCGCGCCTCGCTTGTGACATTTTAATCCAAGGTGCGCACCGAGTCTGCGGGGCGCAATTGCAGCGTGCAAGGTCCGGCGGCGGTTTGCGGTTTTTCTGTCACAGAAACGGTTGCGGACTTTGACGCTGTCTTAACACTTTTTGTCAGGCCGACCGCCGGGCTTGTCCCGCAGCTTACAACGCCCCGGCGAGGCATACGCGCCGTTGAGCCTGGCGGAAACTTCATTCCGGTCGGGGCACTCTGCAAGAACTGCGAGAATCCTTTAATCGCGTCATCGCCTTTGATAAATTTCACCTGCTCAACCTTGGACGGAGAGATGAGCAGATTAAACTCGGCTGTACCCTGGTCTAACTGGTTAAGCGGAACCCTGCGCTGCTGTCTCAGTTCGCGACGGCCCTGCTCCACCATTTGATCTACACCTTTGGTCACGCCGAGCGCAGTCAGCCGCGCCCGCGCTTCGTCGCTGGGGGTCTCATCGGCCAGCGCGAGAACGTAGTAATGGATGGCTTTTTCACGATCACCACGCTTCTCATAGACTTCCGCCAAATGTTCGCCCATATTCCCGCTTCCGCTCGCCAGCCACGCTGCGGCAATGTACTGTTCCGCAAGGTCGAGGTTCCCGCGTTTGAATTCGACCCAACCCTTGGTGTCCCAGATGTTGTAAAGGAAGCTTGCCGTTCCCAAGTCCTGATACCGCAGTTTGTCGAGGCTGAGGTCGTGCAGTTGCGTCTCCACCGAGCTAATCGCCGCATCCGCATACTGGTCGGCGCGTTCCAGTTGGACATTCTGTTCCGCCAACGAGAAGGCGATGTTGTTCCAGGTGACAGGCACGGGAGCCAGGCTGACGGCCTTTTCAAACGCCGCCATTCCCTTCTCCGTCTGGTTGGTTGCGATGTAGCTTTGGCCTAATGAAATCTGGAGCAAAGCATTCTGCGGCTGGATTGAGACTGCCTTCTCCAACTCCGGTACGGCGTCCGCAAATTTTTTCTGCTTGACATAAACCCCGCCCAGGCCGGCATGCGCGAACGGGTCGAGAGGGTTGATCTCAACCTGTTTCTGGAACTGTTTGATGGCGTCGTCGTATTTCAGCTCCGCCTCGTAAGCCAGTCCAAGATTGTTGTAGGCGAATTCGTCGTAGGGATTCATCTCAATCTGCTTCTTGAAGGCAGCAATCGCCTGCTCGTTCTGGTTAAGTCCGAGATAAGCGCGACCCAGGCTGTTCCATGCCGACTTGTGCTTCGGCTCCTCCTGCACCACACGCTGGAACAGATCGACAGCCAGGCGCAGATTGTTGTTTTTGAGCGCCTGGATACCCGACTCGTTCAAATCTGCGACGGATTGCTTGCCACCTATTCCCGCGGTGCCGGGGGTCTTATTCACCAAAACGATGTCTTGCGCTTGATCAGCCTCAACCGCGTGGTGAAACGCAGCAAAGTCTTGGCGGCGCTCGTAGGGTAGCGCGCGCGAGAGTACTTTCAGATTGCGAACGGAGGTGAGTTGGTCGCCCTCGACTTTGTAGCTGGAATGATACACCGCGTAATCACGCCGGATGTCCACTCCCAATGGCGCCTGTAAAGTGAAGGTGTCCGGAACCTTCAAGCGAACTTCAACCTCGAGGTCCGTCGGCGCCCCCAGCCCAATCATCTTTTCCGGATTTTTCTCCCCCTCATCCAGGCCCGGGTCTCCCCCCAGGTTCATCTGCATGAAGGGCAACTTGATCTTCGATTCCCGCGCCGACCAATCGAAGAAGTTGCTGACCGTGGCGTCGAGACTCATGGTCAGAGGATTGTCGGTATCGCTGGGATCGCTGACTTGAAGATTACTGATCTCCGCCCCCTTCATTCCCGTGCGCTGTAGCATATTGACGAACAGATCGTTCCAATGATTGGCGGGCATCTGGCGCAGGGCGAAGCGGAAGGCAACTTCGCGATCGCCTCGCACCGCGGCGGAGATCTGCGTGGTCAGCTTGCCGGTTTCGTTCAGCGAGGCATTCACGTGAGTGCGATCGTAAGCCTGGAAAGGAAAGTCTGCTGGAGTCCGTACCAGGCCTGACTTTCCGGCTTGCGAAATGAGGAGCCCCTGTTTGTCACGGGTCCCGAGCATCAACATGCGAAACGGCAGCACACCGCTGGTGCTGTCGAGCCAGATGTCCTGGTCGCCGACCGGCACGCGCGTAATCACGTGATCGAATTGCGAAGGCGACGGCACATCCGGATCGAGTTTGCGCTCAACTCCGATGAGTACCGACGAGGACTCCATTCCTTGTGACTGCAGCAAAGCGGCCAGCAACGTGTTCTTGTCCTTGCAATCGCCATACCCGTTGGCCAGCACCTCGTTTGCCGCGTGCGGTTGGATGCGCCCCAATCCAAACGACAAACTGACATAGCGAATGTTTCGCGAGACGTAGTCATACAGGGCCTTGACCTTTTCCATGTCGTTGGTCTTGCCCCGAACCAGCTCCGCAGCCTTGGCCTTCACGGCATCGTCGGGTTGGCGTCGCGAACGCTCAAGAAATGCATACCAGGCCCCGACATCATCCCAGTTCTGAAAGGTCGTCAGTTGCACCGATGGCGTCTGGTCCGCGTCTTTGTGAGGCTTTTGCTCCTTGCCGCTCGCCAGGTGAGAATGCGTCCAGCGATAGATGCGCCGGTCACCTTCTTCGGTTACTTTGGGATCGTAGCCAGGCTTGGTCTTCAGGATTACGTGCCGTGCCTTGGGAACGTTGATTTCCAGTTCCTGATCCAGGACCAAGCCCTGCTCAGAGAAGTTGAAGTTGATCCAGAATTGATTGGGCGCCAGGGGATTCACGATGGTGCGCACCACCTTGTACTCCAACACATCCCCGGGGCGCAATGAAGGAACGCTGACATGCTTCTCGTGATAATCGGTATAGACCGGAGCATTGGGGGTAGTCAGGTCCTGTACGGCGGACTCCTGCGCATTGACGATTGCGCCGTCAGGTTTGCGGACGCGGACATAGACAATGTCCAGCTTGTCGCTCAGTGCGCTGAATCCGATCTTGAGCTGCCCCAGGGACTGCACACCGCTCTCGCTGATCACTCTAATCTGTACGTCGAGTTGCTCGCTGCCGGTACCGTCATTCTCGTACCGCGACGACTGGCGATAGTGCTCGACGACGTAGGGTTCCTGCGAATAATCAGGCGCAGTCGGAGCCTGTGCCGCTCCGCTCTGGCTGGCGGTAGCGGCTCCAGATTGCTGAGTATTCTTGGCCGCAGCACTTTGCGCCGTGCTGTTAGGCGATGTCGATTGCGCCTTCAGGAGGGTGAGGGTTAAGAAAAGGAGAACAAGTCCGGTGAGAACTTTATACATAAGAGACGGGAGTATCTTTCCATCCTACGCGAGCAGAGGGGAGAACTCCACCCTCCGAGGATGAACCACTATTCGTTGCGCAGGGCGACGATAGGATCGACCTTGGTTGCCCGCCGGGCGGGAAAGTATGACGCTGTGATTGCCACGAGTGTGAGCAGGAGGGCCACGAAAGCGAAGACCATCCAGGCGCTGTAGTTCAGACCATAGAGCAGACTGGCCATCACTTGTATCAATGCCAGTCCAAAAACGAGTCCAATGCCGACTCCCACCACCGCAGCCAGGACTCCTTGCCGCAGCACCAGTCGCAGGATGTCCTCCCGTTGCGCACCCAACGCCAACCGAATGCCGATTTCGCGCGTGCGCTGCAGCACCGTGTATGAGATGAGGCCATAGAGGCCGATCATCGCAAGAACCAGGGCGAGCGCACCGAACCCCCCGATCAGGTAAAAGGGATAGCGTCGCAGGAAGACCGCGGGCGAGCGATTGACCACTTGCTCCATCGACTGCGGTTGGATGATCGCCAGTTGCGGGTCGAGATCGCGAAGCGCGCCGCGAACAGGGCCCAGGAGTCTCGCCGGATCACCTGCAGTGCGGACCACATAGCTCAGATATGCTGTGTATCCGGAACTCTGATCAACCGGAAAATACATGACCGGCGGAGGCGGCGCGGCCAAGCTGTCCTCGGCGACATCGCCGATGATGCCGACGACTTGACGAAATGGTTCGTCAACAGAAAACGTCATGCGCACCCGCTTCCCGATGGCGTCCTCGCCGCGCTCCACGTAACGCCTCACCCACGCCTGATTTACAATGGCGACCTTCGGAGCATCTGTGGTGTCGGCCGTGGTGAGCAGGCGCC
>Ga0209040_10000135_pt1 | contig 47147 bp, 44 predicted proteins | sample BogFormECP12_OM3_FD_188240 | JGI IMG/M metagenome (GOLD analysis project Ga0209040, IMG submission 188240) | Bog forest soil microbial communities from Calvert Island, British Columbia, Canada - ECP12_OM3 (SPAdes) (version 2) | ecosystem: Environmental > Aquatic > Freshwater > Wetlands > Bog ... | reverse complement strand
CTCGATCCGCAGCGAATAGGCCTCGATGGGCGTGCGCGAGTGGGGCGCCGGGCGCAGCCGCACGACGTGCGGATACACCTGGACCAACCGGTCAAAGGTGTAGCCGGTGCGGTGCTCCAGCGCGACCTTGATACTCATAACCGCTGATCACATCACAAGAGCCACACCGCCGCATGGCGTGGAAGTTAGCCTCATGTTTCAACGATGTATCAAACCCAGGGTTGTTCGCCACAAGGCCGCTGTTGCGTCGGCTGCTAAGTAGGCTGGTTTTTCGCTTACCTGTCAAGGCTCATGATCAGCGCGCCGGGTCGTGCAGCATCCCGTCGATGAGCCGGTGCAGTACTTGCCTGGTCTCGCGGCGCATTCGTTTCGGATCGTCGGCCGTGGCGATCACCATGGCCGCTTCATCGAGCGCCCCGATCAGCACGTGGGCCAGCGGTCGCGTCGGCTGGCGCGCCAGTTGGCCCGCCCTGATCGCCTCGGTGAGCAATTGTTCGGTCATGCCCAGGCTGTACCGCTGGGCGACGTCGCGGAAAGCGGCCCAGCCGAGCACACTGGGCGCATCCAGCAGGATCAGCTGACGCACCTCCGGATCTGCGGAGACCTCGAGCCATGCGTCGACGGCGGCCTGGATCGCGTCGGCGGGTGTCTTGGCTCCCGACGAGACCACCACGGTGGCCATCCGGGCCATCACGTCCTGTTCCACCGCCTCGACCACCTCGCGGAATAGCGCTGCCTTGTCGGCGAATTGGTGATACATCGCCCCCCGGGTGACGCCCGCTTCTTTGGCGATCTCCGGCGTTCCCACCTCCGCATAACCCCGTAGGCCCCACAGCCTGCGGGCAGCGGAGATCAGCGCATCGCGGGTAGCCGCGGAGCGCTCCTCCTGAGTGCGTCTCTTGATTTCCATACAACCTGTTGGTAACTTACAGACAGACAGTCTGTTTGTAAACGTACTCGAATTGGAGTTATCAATGCCGACGATCGACATTAACGCTGGAACCATCCATTACGAAGCAACCGGACCCGAAAACGGCAGGCCCGTCGTGTTCGTGCACGGGTACATGATGGGCGGTGAATTGTGGCGCCAGGTCAGCGAACGACTTGCCGGTCTGGGCCTGCGCTGCATCGCCCCCACCTGGCCGCTCGGCGCGCATCCTGAGCCGCTGCGTCCCGGCGCCGACCGAACCATCGCCGGCGTCGCCGGCATGGTCGCCGACACCCTTGCCGCGCTCGACCTCGAGGATGTGGTGCTGGTCGGCAACGACACCGGCGGTGTCGTCACGCAACTCGTCGCGGTGCACCATCCCGAGCGGCTTGGCGCACTTGTGCTTACGAGTTGCGATGCGTTCGAACACTTTCCGCCGCCGATCCTCAAGCCGCTGATCCTGGCGGCCAAGTCGAAGATGCTGTTCCGCACCGGAGTCCAGGCGGTGCGGGCGCCGGCCGCGCGCAAGCGCGCGTTCGACGGCCTGGCGCACCGCAACATCGACGACCTCACCGAGATCTGGGTGCGCCCAGTGGTCTCGGATCCGGCGATCGCCGAAGACCTGCGCCAGTTCACGCTCTCGTTGCGCACCGAGGTGACCACGGGCGTCGCCGCCCGGCTCCCAGAGTTCGACAAGCCCGCGCTCATCGCGTGGTCGGCCGACGACACGTTCTTCGAGCTCGGGGATGGCGAACGATTGGCCGCGATCATCCCGAACGCCCGCCTCGAGGTGATCGAGGGTGCGCGGACGTTCTCGATGGTGGACCGGCCGGACCGGCTGGCCGATCTGCTGTCGACGATCGCGGTGCGCGCCTAGCCCGCTCGCCTTCGGCTCGGACAAGGGCGTCCGTCAGCGTAGGACGGTGCCGCCATCGATATTGATGACCTGGCCGTTGATCCACGCGCCCTCGTCGGAGATGAGGAACGCGACCAGCGATGCGATGTCGTCGGGGGCGCCGACGCGGGGGCCGCGGATCCGTCGCAGGGCGGCAGCTTCCAGGTCGGGCCACTGAGGTACCGCGCGGATCGCCTCGGTGGCGGTGAATCCGGGCGCGACGGCGTTACAGCGGATGCCGTCCTTGCCCCACCGGGCAGCGACGTGCCGGGTAAGTGCACCGATGCCGGCCTTGGCGGTCGCGTACGCCGGCCTGGCAGGTTCACCCTGGAATGCGGCCGCCGACGACATGTTAACGATGGCACCGCCGCCTCGTGAAAGGATCTGTGGGATCGCATATTTCATGCACGCGACGTACCCGCGCAAATTCACCGCCATCACTCGGTCCCAAAGATCAAAGTCGATGTCGACGACGTCGGTGTCCGCGCGCACAGCGCCCATGTCCGCACCGACGTTGAAGATGGCGTCCACACCCCCGTAGGTGGCGGCGACGAACTCGATGAGTCCGGCGACCGAATTGGGGTCAGCGAGATCGAACGTTTTGGCAACGGCGTGACCGCCGGCGCCGACGATGGCTTGGGCGGTCTGCCGGGCTTGCTCGGCCGCGACGTCCCCGACCACCACAAAGCACCCTTCCTCACCCAGGCGCTTGGCGGTGGCGGCCCCGATACCGGTGGCTGCGCCGGCCACGACGACGATCCTTCCGGGCAATCCGCGCAGTCCCACGCGATGACCTGCCTTTCCTAATCGAGCGTCATTCACACAGGACGCATCACCGTCCGATATTGTCATTCGCGCCCGTCCTGCGGCACCCGCTCGGCGTTCCGCGGATGCCGGGCCACCCACCCATCCGCGGGCGCCACAATCGACGCCGCCGAGGCGTAGAGGTGGTTGCTTTCGCGATATAGCGTTGCCGCCATGTCAAACGTGACGCCGCCGTTGCAAGGCCGACGGATCCTGGTCACCGGCGCAGCGACCGGTATCGGTGCGGCCGCCGTCCGGGTCCTCACCGAGGCAGGCGCCGAGATCGCGGCCACGTACCATCAGACCCTGCCACCGGACAATCTGGCGGCCACCTGGCTGCAGTGCGATGCCCGCGATCCCGACGCCGTCTCGGCGATGGTGCAACAAGCCGTCGAGCACCTCGGCGGGCTCGACGTGTTGGTCAACGCCGCGGGGTTACGGCAGGCCGGGATACCAGGATTCATCAGCGCCGACGACATCTCGTTCCTGTTGGACACCAACATCAAGGCGACCATCCTCACCAATCAGGCGGCGCACGCCGTGATGAAGGGCCAAGGCGACAAAGGCGGCAGGATCATCAACTTCGGCTCCTCCGAAGCCGTTGTGGGCAGCCCGATCTCGGCTGTCTACGCCGCTACCAAGGGAGCCGTGCAGGCGTGGACGCGATCCGCCGCCCGCGCCTGGGCTGCCGACAATGTCACCGTCAACGCGCTGGCGCCGGCGGTGCAGACACCCGGCGCCGACCGATTGCGGGCGTTCCTCGGTCCGGAGGCCGCAGCCCTCATCGACCAGCAGATGAAAATGATGATTCCGCTCGGCGGGGCGCTCGGAGATCCCGCGCGAGATGTCGGGCCAATACTGGTTTTTCTGGCCGGATCTGGTTCGGGCTTCATTACCGGGCAGCTGCTCGCGGTGGACGGTGGCTTGATCATGGTGGGCGGTTAAAACGCGTTCATGCGTGATCTCGGCATCGAGTTCATCAGTGTGTTCGGGCTGCCCCCGGTCGACTTCCCCATGGATGACATCACGATCGAACACTGGCCCGTTCGCTGACACAACATGGCGACCGGTGGCCTTCGGCGCAAAGCGCCCATAGAGTCGGACATGGCGGCATGCCGCACCCGATTAGGCGCGGCTCTTCGGCTTGACGACTAGCAGGGCCCCCGTGCTCGATCAGGGCTCGGCGGCCCGGCCGAAGTGCAGCTCCTCGGCGACCGCGCCGAAGTACCGGAGAATACCGCAGCGTAAGACTTTTCATTTATCAATCAACGGGAAATAAGTATTTCCCAATATCAAGTGGTGTCGTTACCGTCGAATGCATGCCAGCACGCAATGATGTCGTGATCTGCGAACCGCTGCGCACCCCAGTGGGGCGCATGGGCGGCGTTCTCGCCCGGCTCTCGGCCGCCGAACTCGCGACCGCGCTGCTGCAGGAACTCGTGCGCCAGACCGGGCTGGGCGAAGGAGACGTTGACGACGTCATCCTGGGCAACAGCTACGCCAACGGCGAGTCGCCGGCGATCGGCCGTGTAGCCGCCCTCGACGCAGGACTGGGCACCAGTGTGCCGGGCCTACAGATCGACCGCCGCTGCGGCTCGGGGCTGCAGGCCGTGTTGTACGCCGCGGCGCAGATCGCCACGGGCGCCGCCGACCTCGTCGTGGCCGGCGGCGCGGAGTCGATGTCGAACGTCGAGCATTACGCCCTCGGCCTGCGCACCGGCATCAAGCAGGGCGGCATCGCGCTCATGGACCGACTCGACCGCGCCCGCGAAACCGCCGGCGGCGCCTGCTACCCGGTGCCCGGCGGCATGATCGAGACGGCGGAGAACCTCCGCAAGGCCTACAGCATCTCCCGCGAGGAGCAGGACCAGCTCGCGGTGCGTTCCCACCACCGCGCCGTCGCCGCTCACGAGGCCGGGAAATTTGTCGACGAGCTGGTCCCGGTCACGGTTCCCGGCACCCGCGGCGCACCCGGCACCCCCAGCGTTACCGTCGACCGCGACGAACACCCTCGAGCCGACACCTCCGTCGAGAGCCTCGCGGCGCTGCGCCCGATCCGGGTCAGGGTCGATCCCGAGTCGACCGTCACCGCCGGCAACGCCTCGGGCCAGAACGACGGTGCCGCAATGTGCGTCGTCACCACCCGCGCCGGCGCCGAGAAACGCGGTCTCGTCCCGCTGCTTGCGCTGCGCTCGTGGGCGGTCACCGGCTGCGATCCGGAGGTCATGGGTGTCGGCCCCGTCGGCGCGACGGCAGCTGCCCTCGGCCGGGCCGGCCTCACCCTCGAAGAGATCGATCTCATCGAGCTGAACGAGGCCTTCGCCGCCCAGGTTCTCGCCGTCCTGCGCGAATGGAAGGTCGACCCGCTCGACGATCGACTCAACCCCAACGGCTCCGGCATTTCCCTGGGCCACCCCATCGGCGCAACCGGCGCCCGCATCCTCGCCACCGCCGCGTACGAGGCCAGGCGGCGCGAGGCGCGGTATGTCCTCGAGACGATGTGCATCGGCGGCGGCCAGGGAATCGCCACCGTGTTTGAGGCCGTCCGATGAGCGCGGTGGCGGTCGACGCCGTCGTCACCGGCCCCGCTGACGCTCCGGTCGTCGTCCTCTCCAATTCCCTCGGAGCCACGTACCAGATGTGGAACCCGCAGGTCGCCGCGCTCGAGGAACGGTTCCGGGTCGTTCGCTACAACACCCGGGGCCACGGCGGCTCCCCCGTCCCGGACGGCCCGTACTCGATCGACGACCTGGCCGACGACCTGGTCGCCCTGCTCGACCGGCTGGGCGTCGGGCGGGCTCATCTCGTCGGGTTGTCGCTCGGCGGCATGACGGCTCTGCGGGTGGCGGCCCGTGACGCCGAGCGGGTCGACCGACTCGCCGTGCTGTGCACCGGCGCCCAATTGCCGCCCGCCTCCGGCTGGACCGACCGCGCCACGACGGTGCGGTCCGGCGGCAGCGGCGCGGTTGCCACCGCCGTGGTCGAGCGCTGGTTCACTGCGAAGTACCTGTCGGCCCACCCCGAGGTCAGGCAGGCCGCCGAGGCTATGGTCACCGCCACCCCCGCCCAGGGCTACGCCGCCTGCTGCGAGGCGATCGCCGCCCTCGACCTGCGCGACGAGCTCGCGTCCATCACCGCGCCGACCCTGGCAATCGCCGGAGCCGACGACCCGGCAACGCCGCCGCCCAAGCTCGAGGAGATCGCCACCGGCGTGAAAAACGGCAAGCTCCTCGTCGTTGCACGGGCTGCCCACCTCGCCAACGCCGAGCAGCCCGGCATCATCACCCCCGCCCTCATCGAGCACCTGGAGAAGTCATGACCCTGGACAAGCTGGTCGGGACCGCCGCTGCGGCCGTCGCCGACATCCCGGACGGCGCCAGCCTGGCCGTTGGCGGCTTCGGTCTCGCCGGCATCCCGTGGATTCTCATCGAGGCACTCTTGGAGCAAGGCGCCTCGGACCTCACCATCGTGTCCAACAACTGCGGCGTCGACGGCGCTGGACTGGGCCTGCTGCTGGAGGCCCGCCGGATCAGCCGCGTCACCGCCTCCTACGTGGGCGAAAACAAGGAGTTCGCGCGGCAGTTCCGCGCGGGCGAGCTGACAGTGGAGCTCACCCCGCAAGGCACCCTCGCCGAACGGCTGCGCGCCGGCGGCAGCGGCATCGGCGCCTTCTTCACCCCGACCGGCGTCGGCACGCTGGTCGCCGAGGGCGGGCTGCCGTGGCGCTTCGAACCCGACGGCAGCGTCGCCGTGGCCTCGCCACCGAAGGAAGTCCGAACCTTCCACGGCCGCGAAATGGTCCTCGAGGAGTCCATCGTCACCGACTACGCGCTCATCCGCGCGGCCATTGCCGACAAAGCCGGCAACTGCCGCTTCCATGCCGGCGCGCGCAACTTCAATCCGCCGGTGGCGATGTCCGGGCGGATCACCATCGTGGAGGCCGAGCAGGTCGTCGAGGTCGGCGAACTCGACCCGGACGCGATCCACCTGCCCGGCATCTTCGTCAAGAGGATCGTCGCGCTGACGCCCGAGCAGGCCTCCCGCAAGGACATCGAAAAGCGCACCACCCGGCCCCGGCCCGACGATGAACCCCGGCCCGACGATGAACAGGGAGCGACACGATGAGTTGGACACGCGACGAGATGGCCGCGCGCGCCGCCCAGGAGCTGCACGCCGGCGACTACGTCAACCTCGGTATCGGCCTGCCCACACTGATCCCGGCCCATCTGCCCGAGGGCTCCGACATCATGCTGCACGCCGAGAACGGCATCCTCGGGGTCGGTCCCTTCCCCTACGAGGACGAGGTCGATCCCGACCTGATCAACGCCGGCAAACAGACCGTCACGGTAGTCCCCGGGGCGTCCTACTTCGACTCGGCGACCAGTTTCGCCATGGTCCGCGGGGGCCACGTCGACGTCACCGTGCTGGGCGGCATGCAGGTCGCGATGAACGGTGACCTCGCCAACTGGGTGGTCCCCGGCGCGCTGGTCAAGGGCATGGGTGGGGCAATGGACCTGGTCAGCGGCGTCGAGCGGGTGATCGTCCTCATGGAGCACGTGACCAAGTCCGGTGACGCCAGGCTGGTTACCGCCTGCGACCTGCCGCTGACCGGACGCGGCATGGTCAGCAGAGTCATCACCGATCTCGGCGTGCTGGACGTGGCGGGCACCGGTTTCGAGGTCATCGAGCTGGCGCCGGGCGTGGAATACGCCGACCTGGTCGCGAAAACGGCCGCGCCCGTGGTGGACCGGCGTTAGTGCCGCGCCGCCACGAGCTCGGAGCGTGAACGCAGGCCGAGCTTGGCGTAGATGCGGGTGAGGTGGTACTGCACGGTCTTCGGTGAGACGTAGAGCTCGGCCGCGACCTCTCGGTTCGACAGGCCTTGCGCGACCAGCGCGGAGACCGCCTCCTCCTGCGGAGTCAGGTCGACCTGACCCCGGGGCCCGCGCATCGGGTGCAGGCCACCGGCTTTGAGTTCACGTTCACACCGTTCGACGTATGTTCGGGCGCCAAGCGACAGGTAAACATCACGCGCCGTGCCGATCACGGCATCCGCCGCACGTCGTTTCCCGGCCCTGCGCAGCGTTTGCCCGTAGGCGAAGTTGATTCGGGCGAGGTCGTAGCGCAGCGGCATTCCGTCGAGCAGCTCGAGCGCTTCGTCGAAAGCCTTTCTGGCGCCGGGAAGGTCCCCTGTCGCGCCAAGTAGTCTCCCCCTGGCGCTGCCGAGCCGGGCCATGGCGGAGCGATGTCCGCGAGCCCGGGCGCGGTCCTCGTGTGGGCGCAGGAACTCGTCGGCGGCGGCGAAGTGGCCATCGATGACCAGCGCGTTGGCCAGCACGTCAGCCCACGGCCAAAAGCCCGGTTCGTGCAGCGCCGTGCCGTAGGACCTGCGGTTGAGTGGATCCAGCACCCGGCGCACCTTCGAATAGTCGGCCTCGGCCTCGGCGATGTGCGCGCGCGCCAGCAGCGTGGGAATCTGCATGATCTCGTAGTCCTGCGTGACGGCATCCGCCGCCCGCACGGTCGCCGCGGCGTCTTCCCAGCTGCCGCGCAGCGCGTGCACCTGGGCGGCGGTCCACGCCAGCAGCGGCGTCGCCAACACGATGCCGCTGGATGCGGCCAGTGCCCGGCCTTGCTCCACGCTGTGCAGCGCCTGGTCCCAGTCGCCGGTGAGGAACTGCACCCGGGCCAGCCAGCCCAGCGCCCACAGCGAGATCCGGACCGAGCCTCCCAGCTGGGCCATGGCGATGGCGCCCTCCAGGCTGCTTCGGGCGCCGTCGATGTCGTCCAGGCTCAACTGGAGCCAGCCATGGCCCATGGCGACCCGCTGGGCCTGGGCGCCGTGGCGGACGCGGGTGGTCAGGCCGCTGTACGCCGCGGATGCCTCGACCGTATGGCCTGCCGCGGCAAGCCCCAGCCCGCGGATCGCCGCCGCCTCGATCCCGGCGGGGGAGTCATCCCCCGCAAGCGCGAGGGCTCGGTCGGCCCATTCGACGAGCTCCTCGCCGCGGCAGCGTGCCAGCGAGTGCAGGACGTAGCGCTGGGCGATGAGGGCGGCGGTCTCAGGGGCACGCTCGGCGTTGACGATGTCCCAGGCGCGGCGCAGCCGAACCTCCGCTTCGGCCGCCCGGCCGCGGACAATCGCGAGATAGGCCAGGACGGCGTTACGCAGCGGCGTCTCGCGCAGGCTTTCGACGGCGGGGACGAGTGCGGCCGCGCCCATGCAGTCGCCGGCCGCTACCAGGGCATCGACGGAATGGGTGAGCCGGTCGTCTCGCTGCAGTGGGTCGGAGGTGAGCCGGCTGGCATCGCGAAACAGACTCGCCGCCTCCGCCCATGCCCCTTCCGCGCCGCGCTCGCGAGCCAGCCGGTCGACGTCGTCGGCGAGGGCGGGGTCTGGGCTGACGCTTGACGCGACCCGGTGGCCGAACCGGCGGACGGGGTCGGCGATGATCTCCGCTGCGCGACGATGCGCGGCGCAGGCGGCGCGCACCCCCATGAGATCGATCACGGCGGCCTGGATGAGCGGATCACGCAGGCGGGGTTGCAAGTTCGACCAATCCACGAGCAACCCCGCCGCGGCTGCCTCGTCGATCGCCGCCAGCGGGTCGTCGAGCCCGGCCAGCTGCGCGGCGTCGCCGAGAGATTCGTCGCTACCGAGGATGGCGAGCGCCTCGACCAAAGCACGGGCCTCGGGCCCGCACCGAGTCAGTTGGAGGTCGACCTGGGCCACGACGTGGGAGGGCGCCGGCAGCCGGGCGTCTCGCCGGGACCATGTAGCGGCCGGCAGCTCATCGAGCAGGGTCAGCACGTCGCGCGGATTGCCGCGGGTGTGCCGAGTGAGAATCTCGGCCATCGCCGGGTGCAGGACCCGGCCACGGTGCGCGGCGAGCTCGGCCACCGCCGCGGCGTCGAGCCCCTCCAGCCGCAGCTCCTCCGAAACGAGGTCCCCGAGGTCCCTGACCTGACCCGTCGTCGTCGCGAGCACCATTAGCACCGGCATGTCACGGTGCTGCCGCAGAGCCGTGGTCAGCGCGTGCTGGGAGAGCAGGTCGGTGTGCTCAGCGTCGTCGATCACGACGATGGTCGGCTGCTCAGCCGCGGCGCGCTGGAGGATCTGCTCCACGAACTGAGTGGCCGCCGCAGCGGGCTCGGCGGGTACGTCGTCTTGAAGAAGCTGACGCAGTACTGCCCCCGGCGTCCCGGACTCCCAGGCCGCCCCCTGCGCCCACAACGCCGTGCCGGCGTGCTGCTCAACCAGCCGGCGCAGCAAGGCGCTTTTGCCGATGCCGGGCCTGCCGACGACAGCCAGGAAGGCGCTGCCGCGGGTCGCGGTCGCGGCAGCGCGCTGTGCCAGCTCGGCCAATTCCTGGTCGCGCCCGACGCATCTGGCGGCCACGATGATCACCATCACATGCTAGCCGCGAAGTGGGTGTTAGCCCTGGTCACCACCGGCAACCGGCAGCACTGTGCCGGTGATGTAGGAGGCCTCGTCGGAGGCGAGGAAGCAGATCGCGGCCGCCTGCTCGTCAAGAGTCCCGTAGCGCTTCATCAGCGACGACCCGATGGTCTGGTCGATGTGATCCTGGAACCAGGCGCGCTCGGCGTCGGTGGCCGGCTCTGGAGTGCCCCGGGAGATCCGCCGCGGTGGTGCCTGCGTCCCCCCCGGAGCAGTGGCCACCACACGGATCCCGGCATCGGCGTACTCCAGCGCGAGCGAGGCGGTGATCGCGTTGATGCCGCCTTTGGCGGCCGAGTACGGGATCCGGCGAATACCCCGCGTTGCCGCCGACGACACATTCACGATGACGCCCTGGCCGCGTTGCACCATCGGCGGCAGCGCCGCGCGGCAGGCGTAGAGCGTCGTCATCAACGAGCGGTCGACCTCGGCGCGGATCTCGGCGTCGGTGAACTCGGTGAACGGCTTGAAGTTGATCGCACCGCCGACGTTGTTGATCAGCACGTCGATCCTGCCGAACCTGGTCAGCGCCTTCTGGACCAGGCCATGGGCACCTTCGGCCTGCTCGAGGTCGACGGTGACGGCCAGGGCTTGCTGCCCACCGCTGGTGAGTTCGGCGGCCAGTTCGGCGACTAGCTCGGAGCGATCGGCCAGCACGAGCATGCCGCCTTCGGCGCCGATGCGGCGGGCGGTGCGCTCGCCGATCCCCTGGGCCGCGCCCGTGACGAGCACGACCTTGCCGGCGAATCGACCGGGTGTGACGAACCGCGGCCGCCGCGCGGCGAGCGCGTCAGCCATGGCACGCCGCATGGTTTGTTTGGACCGGTCGGCGTGGGCGATGATGAGCGCGCGTGCGGCATCGCGGTCACCGGCCGCAAAGGCGTCGACGATGTCCATATGATCCTGGGCGCACAGCGGGTGGCACCAGGTGGCGTTGCTTAGCGCCTCGGTCATCCGGCCCTTCACCCCGAGGGCCTGGTAGGCCTGCAGCAGGTGCTGATTGCCGGTCAGCGTGAACAAATAGTCGTGGAACGCCGCGTTGGTTTCGGTGTATTGCGCCGCGTCGACGAATCGGTCGCCGGCGACATAGGGCAGGGTCGCCTCCGCCAGCAATCGGTAGCCGGTCAGCTGCTGGTTGCTCAGTCGGCCCAGGGTGAGTTCGAGCGCGCCGAGCTCGAGGGCCTCGCGGGCTGCGAACAGCGCATCGGACTCGTGGATCTCCGGGTGGTCCTCGCCGATCTGGTAGCCGTCGTCGGCGACCGTCGTTATCGGTGAGGCGATCGGCGTGACCGCCGCGGCCGGGGCGGTCGGAGGCGCCGAGACGGCCGGGAACATCTCCTGTCCGATGACGGACCGCGCCCCAGTCGCGATGGTCACTCCGGCTTCGGCGTCAAGTGGGGCGACGGCACCAGCGTCCGGGGTGCCCGGGGCGACGAGCTGGCCGACGATCCGGCGGGCGAGGTCACCTTCCGGACTCACCGGCACCGATTCGGGCAAACTGTCGATCTCGGCGGCGGGCAACATGACCTGGCCGGTCACAGCGCGGGCGTCGGACGGCAGCAGTTCCTCCAGCTGCGCTGGCGCAACCGGCTCGGAGACCGCCGCCGCTGTGTCTTCTTTGGCATCTTTGGTAGAGGCGGGCACGGCGAGCGCGAACTTCTCGTAATACAACCCGGCCGGTTCGACGCCTGCCGCGCCGACGTACCCGCGTACGGCCTCGACCATCGGCGGCGGTCCGCACAGATAGATCGCGACATCACCGCCGTAGAGGTGCGCCGGCGAAATCAGGCTGGTCACATAGGCTTTCTCGGGGCCCTTGTTGACCGCGGTGCTGGCCGGGTCGACGACGCAGTGGTCCCAGCCGAAGCCGGGCAGCCCGGCCGTGATGTCGGCCAGCACGTCGAGCGCCACCAGGTCTTCGTCGGTGTTGACGCCGTAGATGACGTGGCCCCTGCGGCGGCTGCCCCCGGCGCGCAGCGTGCGCAGCATCGACAGGATCGGCGCCAGCCCGGTGCCGCCCGCGAGCATCAGCAGCGGCTGGTCGGACTCGCGCAGGAAGAACGACCCGTGCGGGCCGGTGAAGGTGATGGTGTCACCTACCGCGGCTCGCTCGGTCAAGTAGGTCGACATCACGCCGCCCGGGGTGATCTTGATCAGGAACGTGAGTCGCTCTTCGTGCGGTGCGTTGCTGAATGAGTAGGACCGCGTGACTGTCTCAGTGGGGCTGGCGTCGGGCACGGCGATGTTGACGTACTGACCCGGCAGGAACGTCAGCTCTGCCCGGTTGGGGATGTCGATCGCGATCCGCACCGTGGTGGACGAGAGTTGCGACAGCTCCACCACAGTGCCCGTGTAGCTGGCGGCCTGGGTCTTGGCGACCTCGGACGTGCTGCGGATCTGCAGGACGAGATCCGAGCGTGGCTTCATGACGCAGGGCAGGCAGTTGCCGGCAGCGGCCTCGTCGTCGGAGAGCGCGTCAGGCAGGTAGCTGCCGCCGTCGTAGGTCCCCGACTCGCAGAACGCCTTGCATGTGCCGCAGACGCCGTCGAGGCAGTCGACCGGGATGTTGATGCGCTGACGGTAGGACGCGCCGGCGACCGTCTGGTCGTCCCGGCAGGTGACGAAGCGGGTGACCCCGTCCTCGAACCTGAGCGCCACCTGGTGGGTGGGCGCCTGGGATGTGGTGTCGCTGTGCGTTTCTGCCTGCGGTGTGACGGTCATGCGGGGCTCCTCAGATGTGGTAGACGTCCACCACGTGGTCGATGTAGTCGTTCTTGAGCACCACCGTCTTGCGCCGGATGAGGGGCTGGTCACCGGAGAAGTCGATCGTGTAGAACGACGTCCCGTAGTAAGGGTCGACGGTGTCGTAGCGGAAGTACATCGTGTGCCAGTTGAAGCGCAGGTCTACCACGTCGCCGCGACGCTCGATGACCTCGACGTTGCTGATGTTGTGGCTGGTCCGCGGGTCGGGCATCGACGTGGCCGAGGAGCGCTCGGTGCGGATCCGGAAGACCCGGTCGGCCAGCCCACCTTTGTTGGGGTAGTACATCAGCGAGATGTCACGCTGCGGGTCCTCGACCAACCGATCGTCGACGTCCCAGGAAGGCATCCAGAAAACGACGTCGTCGGCGTAGCATTCCAGCCACTTCTCGAATTCACGGTCGTCGAGATAGCGGGCCTCGCGGTAGAGGAACTGCTCGATTGTGTTCTGGGTGATCGGTTTGCCGCCGGACTGGGTGACCGGCGTGTTATCGGTGACGCTCATAATCAGCACTCCCTTCCGGTCGCGCCGGCGGCCCTGCTTGCTTTCTCCTTTTGCACAGCGGCGCGCATCGTTTCCAGCCAGTAGTTGTCTTGGACAACGAAAAGTCCCTCGTCCTCGGCCTCCATCCCTGACGAGACGACGCCGTGCATGCCGAGCGACTCGGCGATCGGGTCGGGACCGGGCACCCAGTGCCCGGCGCCGCGGCTGACGTCGTTCCACGGGGCGGCCTCGGCGCGGAAGGTCTGTTGGCAGGAGCGGAACTCCTCCAGGTCGTCGGGGGTGGCCATCCCGGTGGCGTTGAAGAAGTCCTCGTATTGGCGGATCCGGTTCGCCCGGGCCTCGGGGCTTTCACCCTTGGGGGCGATGCAGTAGATGGTGATGTCGGTCCGGTCGGGTGCGATCGGACGGATGTGCCGGATCTGCGTCGAGAACTGGTCCATCAGGTAGACGTTGGGGTACAGGCACAGGTTGCGTGAGCCGGTGACCATGAAATCGCCCTTGGACTTGCCGAACGTCTCCTTCAGGCGCTCGACCTGGCCCCACAGCGGCCGGTCCTGCGGATTGGCTGCCCAGGTCCACAGGCACATGTGGCCGTGCGGGAACGCCCAGTAGCCGCCGCCCGACTTGGCCCAGCTGCCGGCGTCCAGCACCTTGGTCTGGTAGGCGGACTCGCCGGTGCTGCGCCGGGAGGTGGTGGCGGCGTAATTCCAGTGCACCGAGGTGACGTGGTAGCCGTCGGCGCCGTTCTCGATCTGAACCTTCCAGTTGCCGTGCAGGGTGTAGGTGGAGGTCCCTCGCAATACCTCCAGTCCCTCGGGCGACTGGTCGACGAGCAGGTCGATGACTTTGGTCGCGTCACCCAGATACTCCGCAAGCGATGCCACGTCGGGGTTGAGGCTGCCGAACAGGAACCCGCGGTAGCTGTCGAAGCGGGCGACCTTCGTCAGGTTGTGCGATCCGTTCGTGTCGAACGCCGGCGGGTAGTCAGCCCCTTCAGGCTTTTTCACCTTCAGCAGGGTGCCGTCGTTGCGGAACGTCCACCCATGGAACGGGCAGGTGAACGTCATCCGGTTGTCGGTCTTGCGGCGGCAGAGCACCGCGCCACGGTGGGCGCAGGCGTTGATCAGGCAGTGCAGCTCGCCGTCCTTGTCCCGGGTGATCACGACCGGGCTGCGACCGATGTACGTGGTGAAGTAGTCACCGGGGTTAGGTACCTGGCTTTCATGGGCCAGGTAGACCCAGTTGCCCTCGAAGATGTACTTCATCTCCAGCTCGAAGATCTCCGGGTCGGTGAAAATCCGACGGTTGACTCGGTAGTTGCCGGCGTCCTTGTCGTCGATCACCGCGTCGGCGAGGACGGCCTCGAGGTGGTCCAGGGTGTCGGTGTTCGGTGCGGTCATGTGTGCCTCCAACGGTGGTTTCCTCAACCCTCGCACCGCGTGTTACCGCTCACACCAGGCAAATAGCTAGTCCTAACCTGGGGTCAGATTCATCGAGCAAGTCAATCAATATCCGCAGAATTGGTCTTTGTTATATATGGATGTCTGCCATACGGTCGGTTCGTGGCGCTAACGCTGACCGCTCGGCGTTGAGATCGACCCGGACAAGCTGGCCCGCTACCGCGCCGACCGATAAAACCCGAGGAGACAAGCAATGACCGCCTTCGACACCCCGGCCGAGCAAGCCAGCGCCGCCGCTTCGGGCGCCTCGGCCACCGCGCGGTTCGTCACCGACAAGGCAGCGTTCGCCGCCGTCAAAGACACCCCGCCCGAGCGGGTCGACCTGCTGGCCCGCGAGGTTCTTGACGCCATCCACGCCACCATCCGCCGCCACCAGGTCAGCTACGCCGAGTACAACGCGCTCAAAACCTGGCTGATCCAGGTCGGCGAAGACGGCGAATGGCCGCTGTTCCTCGACGTGTGGGTCGAACACGTCATCGAAGACGTCGCCACCGCCGCGCGCCACGGCAACAAGGGCAGCATCGAAGGCCCCTACTACGTGCCCAACTCCCCCGAGCTCGGCGCGGTGGCCACCATCCCCATGCGCGACGACGAACAAGGCACCCCGCTGAGGTTCACCGGCACCATCACCTCCACCGACGGCCACCCGCTGGCCGGCAAGGTCGAGCTCTGGCACGCCGACGCCCAGGGCTACTACTCCCAATACGCGCCCGGCATCCCACCCTGGAACCTACGCGGCAGCTTCTCCACCGGCCCCGACGGCACATTCACCATCACCACCATCCGCCCGGCGCCCTACCAGATCCCCACCGACGGCGCCTGCGGCAAACTGATCACCGCCGCCGGCTGGCACGCCTGGCGCCCCGCGCACCTGCACGTCAAAGTGTCCGCACCCGGCCACCAGCTGCTGACCGCCCAGCTCTACTTCCCCGGCGACCCCCACAACACCGACGACGTCGCCACCGCCGTCAAACCCCAACTCATCCTCAACCCCATCCCCCAACCCGACGGCACCACCACCGTGGTTTACAACTTCGTCCTCGACCCGGTCCAGGACTGACCATGCTGTTCCACGTACGCATGCACGTCCACCTCCCCCACGACCTGGACCCCACCACCCGCGCCGAGACCATCGCCCGCGAAAAGGACTACTCCCAACAGCTGCAACGAGCCGGCAAATGGCCCCACATCTGGCGGATCGTCGGCGAGTACGCCAACGTCTCGATCTTCGACGTCGAGTCCAACGAGGAACTGCATGCCCTGCTCTCCGGGTTACCGTTGTTCCCTTACATGGACGTCCACGTCACGCCGCTGGCTACGCACCCCTCCGACATTAGAGCGTAGCCGGAACGGCCGGTCCCTCACCGGCATCTGGCGGTGCGATTAACTCGGCGATCGCCGTTTCGTACCGGACGTAGATGTGTAGCGCCCACGCATCCGATGCCTCGGATGACCTTGTGAACGTGGCTAATTCACGCACCTGGTCCTCGATCTCGGCGAATCCGAGAGCCAGCTCGTGAAATGCACCGACGACGGGCAGTCAGACGCGCCCGCTGGGCGGCCAGCGCAGTGGTGACCGATCGAGCCAATGGGCATTCATGCCCTCGGCGACGGCATCTTCCTGGGAGTTGAAGTAGCTGAAGACGGTTGCTCCGGCCGATTTCGGCCGCATCGGCGATGCGGGCCATCGTTGCCCCCGCCAGACCAACACTGGCCACTAACAGGGCGGCCGCCGCGATGCGCCGACGCATCGCCGTGCGCCTGCGTTCGGTGAGCGACCAGCAACAGACATTCGCACACTATTACGCGAATCGGCACCCAGGGGGCGAGACATCGTCTAACCATGAGGCTATGACTCAAACCCAGGCGCTGGATTCGTCCGATCAAGTCGCGCCCAAGTCCAGTGCCGCCTGGCAGTTCTATCAGAAGATGCTCGCCGACGTCACCACGATCGTGACCGAAGACGCCGAATCCGAACGGGAACTCATCGAAGGGCTGCGGGTCATCGCCCGAGTGTCATCGCTGTGCTCGCAGCTGTCGGTCGAGGCCGACCCCGACCGGCCATCGTTCTTCGATATGTGCTCCCCGACCAGGATGATCGGTGGTCCCAATCCCGACGGCAATTACTACCTGGCGATGATCCGCGGTGACCGCCGCTACCGCATCACCGGCACCCGCGGCACCAGTGCCTACCTCGGATTTCAGATCCTCGCCGGCACCGGCCTGACTCCGCGGCGGATGGCCAATTACGTCAGCGACGTCGACTTGGCGTTGTGCGACGGCGAATTCGCGCTGGTGCTCTCGGCGGACGAACCTGCCGATCTCGCCGGCGCGCAGTGGGTGAAGATTCCCGACGATGCATCCTCGGTCGTCGTCCGGGAGTACATCGGCGAGCGCGCGTGCGAAGAGTTGGCCACCATGTGGATCGGGGCCCTCGACCCCGACCCCGTGGCGCCGCTGGCCGACAGCGAGCTCGCCGACCAATTCACGGCGATGGCGTGGTCGCTGATGAAGCTCGCCACGCTGCACCGCACCATCAAGCCCGAGCTCCTGGACAACGCGAACACACTGCTGACGGCAGAGGCCGCCGATCTGGGTGCGGCGGACACCACCCCGGACAACCTCTACATGATGGGCACCTTCCGGCTCGACCCGGACCAGGCGCTGGTGCTCGACATCGACCCACCAGACACCCGGTATTGGAACGTCACGCTGGAAAACATCTGGCACGAGTGCCTGGAGCCGCGCCGTCGCCACAGCTCGGTGACCAATCTTGGGGTGCAGCCAGACGCAGACGGGCGGGTGCGCATCGCGATCTCCGCGGAGGACCTCGGATTCGGCCATTGGCTCGACACCGGTGGCCGACATCGCGGATTCGTGGTCCTGCGCTGGCTGGACAACCCCGACCCGCCCGACGTCACGGTGTCGGTGCGCCAGCGTGCGGGGCAGGCGTGACGCTGCAGGCGCGATTCGCAGCGGAAGGTCTCATCGCCACCGCCTGCGCTGAGGCGGGAAGCGACGACTTCGGTGACGCTTCTGGTTACCAGGGCTGGCGCCTCGGGCTGCACCATCTGACCGAAGGACTGATCAATGAGGCGCGGCTATCGGTCATCGGTGTCGAGATCGCCTACCTCGACATCATGCGCGCCCTGAAGAACCGGCTCGGTGTCATCGCGTGGCGCAAGCAGCACCCCGAGATCGCCCGCGAGCCAATCACCCAGCCGATCGTGATCGTCGGCCAGCCCCGCACCGGAACCACGATCCTCTACGACTTGCTCGCCCAGGATCCGGACCTGCGCGCGCCGCTGACCTGGGAGGTCGACGCGCCCTGTCCGGTCCCGCAGCCCGAGACCTACCACAACGATCCGCGCATCGCCCAGACGCAGGCCATCATCGAACTCTCCGAGCAGATCATTCCCGGGTTCCTGGCATTCCACCCGATGGGCGCTCTGGTGGGGCAGGAGTGCGTCCGCATCACGGCCAGCGAGTTCACCAGCATGATCTTTTCGGTGCAGTACCGCCTACCGAGCTACTACCGCTGGCTGCTGTATGAGGCCGACCACGCCGGCGCCTACCGTTTTCACCGGATCTTCCTGCAGCATCTGCAGTCTGGCGTTCCCGGGCAATGGCTGTTGAAATCGCCGGCGCATCTGTGGCACCTCGATGCCCTGCTCGCCGAATACCCCGACGCGTTGATCGTGCAGACGCACCGCGATCCGCTCAACGTCATCTCGTCGATCGCCGCGCTCACCCACCACCTACGACGGATGGGCAGCGACGAATCGAACATCGCGGAGTGCGCGGCCCAGTCCTATGAAGAGATCGTCGTCGGCCTCGACCGCGGGATGGCGCTGCGCGACAGCGGCGTCGTGCCCGCCGGCCGGGTGATCGACGTGCAGTTCGTCGACTTCATGAACGATCCCTGGACCACGATCAGCGGCATCTATGACAAGCTGGGCCGCGAGCTACGACCCGACACCGCGCAAAAGATGCGTGACTTCCTGGCCGCCCATCCCGCAGACGGCGGACGCGGCCGCTACACCTGGTCGGATACCGGCCTGGACGCCGGTGAGGTTCGAGAGCGGGTGCGCGCTTATCAGGACCGCTACGCGGTCCCGGCCGAGCAGCTGCGTTAACCGACCCACAACGCACACCAATTGTCCTTCGAATCGGGGCCGAAGCGAATTAGACTCCCCGCTTGTGACGACCGCGTCGAACCCCTGGGGCGACGAATGGGGGAAACTCTCGCGTCACCCACAGATGCGAGACCAGTTTGTTGGCCGCAGGCGGGCGCGGCGGCTCTGCCGGAGCTTCGCGCGGGTGGGCGTCGAAACCGCGCCGGAGCGCCTTCAACAGATGCTCGCGGGCGCGCCCGCGGCAGACGACGAAGTAACGGATGTCAACTTCGCTCTGATCGCGACGCGGATACAGCGTGACGAGCGCAACGCGAAGTTAGGGCGCCTGCAGCGCCGCGGCACCCGGTTCCTCATTTTTGTTGGATTGCTACTCGTCACGTTGAACTTCCTTTGTTGCATCGCCTACCTCTTGGTCAGCCTGACCCAACAGGCGTAGGCAACATGCCGCTGCCCAGCGTGGTCGTAGTCGGCCACCGCGCGGGCAGGAAGGGGCATTCAACGATGCTTGATTCGAGACAAAGGCGAGCCTGGCGGGTATTTGGCCGCAGCTTCGCCGCGGAGCACGTGGAGCTCGCGCACAACGGCGCCGATGCCGTCGCCCAAGACGGCACTGGGCAACCGGGATTGAAAGGACGGATGGCGGCGCATGGCTTCCATGCGTTCCCGTACACGCCGCTCGGCGGCGGGCCAAGCGGGATGTGATTGAAGGGAAATCACTGTCGCGTTACGTGCGCTCGCCATATTCGTGGATACCTCTCGAAGAAAAGCCTTAAACCCCTCAGCTACACATCGTCGTGTTGTGCGTATCGGGCGACCACGTACTTCTTTGGGCTACAGCTTGCGGGGCAAACCTGTGCAAGATGACCAGAATTAACCAAGAAGTTGCTGAGAGCCCTGAATATCCGCCCTACCCCGGCAGGCCATTATTGGGCATCCGGCGGCGCATCTGTCCCTTCGACCGTCGCACTCGCTTGACGGGATCCCGGATTGTGCCGCTGGCGATCTCGTCGCGCAACTGCTGAATGTTCGATATCTCCGCGTACAAGCCGCGGATCGAATAGTCGAGGACGGCGAAGGAAAAACGCTGGTCAGGATCGTCGATGATGCCGAGTTCGCGCGACCGCTGCCGCGACCACAGCGCCTCGTCCAGCCGAGCCCGGGTCGCCTCCAGATGCCGATCCAACGTGTCAACGATGTGTTCTGGATCCTCGCCGCGGGCAAGCCAGGTCCTCAGGATGACGGGATGCTTGATGACGACCTGATCCTGGCCCGGAAAGTGTTGCACCCACCGACGCAGGGCATCGAGCCCAGACTCCGTGGTCTCGTACAACGTGATGGCACGCTTGCCGGATTGCGCACCGATCTCGCTGACCATCCCACGCGCCAGCAATCTGTTCAATTCGCGTCGCACGTGACTGACCGACGGCGACCAGTAGAAGTGGCCGACCGACAGTTCGGCGCGCGTCTTGATCTCACCGGCGGTGAGTCGCTCGTCGTTGGCCGCCAGCACGCCCAGGACGAGGTAGGCGGTTACCGGCAGGCCGCTGCTGGTGCGTCGCGGGCTCACGACCCCTACCCCTGGGCGGTGAAGTACGGGAGCGTCAGGTCCGGATCAACGGCATGGAATTCCACCCGCACGCGCATGCCGATCGCCAGGTCCTCGGGCGCCACACCCACAATGTTGGTCAGTATCTGATAACCCTCGTCCAACGTGACGATCGCCGGCGCGTAGGGCGGTTCGAATTCCGGTGTTACCGGCCGGTAGACCACCGTCCAGCTGTATACCTCGCCGACACCGCCGCTTTGCGTCCAGCGCAACTCTGCCGAAAGACATTGGCGGCAATGCTCGGTCGGCGGGAAATTCGACCGGCCGCAAGCCGCGCAATGTTGATAGCGCAGCTCCCCCGATCGACATCCCTGCCAGAACGGAACGCTGAGGAGGCTACAGGCATGCGGAACGGGTCCAGTCTGGGGTTGCAAAGAAGTCACAGCGGTTCGCCTCCCAGAATCAGCAGTGTGGTGAATAAGGCTCCCGCCCCCCCGTTGCTGCACAACGCAATATGCGCATCCGGCACCTGCAGGGCGCCTGCCTCACCGCGCAATTGCTGAACGGCGCGAATGGCGCGCTGCATCATCTGCGGGTTCGCACCCGCGTGGCTAAAGGACATGGTTCCTCCGTCGGTGGTGACCGGATGGCTGCCGTCGATGGCGATGTGACCATCGGCGACGAATGGTCCGCCCTCGCCCTCGCCGCAGAATCCAAAAGCCTCCAGCTGACGAATGATCTCGAACGAGAACGGATCGTAGAGTTCCAGCACATCGATATCGGCAGGCCGCAGTCCGGCGTGGCGGAACGCACGCTCTGCCGCCCGCCTGCCCACGACACCATTGACGTAGTGGCCGTGATCGCGCCGGCCGGCGAGGTCCCACGCGGGTGGGTGCTGATATGACGGACCGTGAAAATCCGCGCCGCTGCCCAACACGTAGATCGGCCGGCTTGCGGCTTCCCTTTTGTCCGAGACCTTCTCCACGTTCGCCACCACCAGCGCGCACCCGCCCTCGGAGGTGGTGGCGCAATCGAGGAGATGAAACGGATCAGCGATCGGCCGGGACGCGGTGATGTCCTCCGGGCTGAACGGCCCGCGTTGGTAGTAAACGGCTTCGGGGTTTCGCGATCCGTTGTTGCGGATGGTGGCCGCGACGATGGACAGTTGTTCGCGCGTCGTGCCATAGACGTGCATGTGACGGCGAGCGATGAGCGCGAACTCAGCGGTGGTGAACATTCCCCACGGCGCGACGAATTCGTTCTCGGGCCGGGTCCACGGCGCCGTGGCCTCGTGATCGCGGTATTCACCCGCTTGAGCGGCGACGAGCACCACCACATCGGCCATACTGTGCTCGATCGCCATGACCGCCTCGGTGATCATGCCGACCCCAAAGCCCAACCCCTGCCACGCCGGGCCGATACACAGGTCGTAGATCAGGGTCGTGGACTGCGGGCCGGCGCTGATCCCGTCCACGTCGTCGAGGCTCAAACCGGCGTCGGCGAGCGCGCCATGAATGGCCTTGAGCGCCAGGCCCCGTGAGGTTTCGCCGTCGAGGCGGCGTCCCTGCCGGGTGTTGTGCACCCCGACGATGGCGGCAGTTCTAGTTTTCATCCGCAACCACCCCTAGATACGTGCCCACGACGTCGTATGGTCGCCCATCGCGAACGATGCGGCCGATCGTTTTGGTTCGAGCATCGACATGCGCCGCCCCCGGATCGACGACGTCGATCCGAACATCGACGGGCCGCGCGCTTTGCGGGTCGGTGATCTCAACGACCATCGCCACCGCGCGTTCGCGCTCGTCCCACTCGACACCGGTGATCCGGTGCCGAGCGGTCAGCTCCATCACCAGGGAGTCCCGGCGCACCAGGAAGCGGACCGGTGCGCACAGCTCACCGGCGCGCGGCGGCACACACAGCGTGACTGACTTGTGTTGTGTCACAAGCCCGCCGGTCGTGTGCTGATGGTCCCCGCCTTTTGCAGATCGGCCAGATCCGGTTCGCTGCGCCTCAGAACGCCGGTGAGCACTTCGCCCGTGTGCTGGCCGTACAACGGCGCCACCCGGCGAATCCAGCGCCGTGACTTCCCGACGAACGCGAACGGCATCCCGGTGCACAGGAACGAGCCGGCAACGGGATGATCGATCGCTTCCCAGAACCCCCGAGCAATCAGTTGCGGGTCGCTCAGCAGCGACGCGGGCGCCGCGACCGGCGCCGCGGCCACCCCGCCGGCGCGCAGCGTGTTGACCGCTTCGGCCACCGAGCGCCGTGTCGTCCAGTCCGAGATCAGCTTGTCGATTTCGTCGGCACGCTCTCGCCACGCGGCTTCGGTGGCTCCCAGCTCGGGCAGGTCCATAAGGCTCGCCAACGACCTGCGGGCGGGGTCATCCATCGCGGCCAGCGCTACCCACGCGTCGTCGCCCCGACACCGGTACACCCCCTGGGGACTCGCGCCGGGACCCCGATTTCCGTCTCGGCGCATCTCGATTCCGTTGCGCGAGTATTCGACGAGCATTTCGGCCGCCACGTTCAGCGCCGACTCCACCATCGTCGATTCGACGTGCAGGCCGATCCCGTCCCGGTCCCGGACCACCAGCGCCGCAACAGCAGCGAACGCGGCGTGCAGCCCCGCCATCGGGTCGCACACGCCGCGCGGAATGATCGGCGGGCCGTCGGAATGCCCTGTCATCCACGCCATTCCTGTCACCTGCTCCATCGTCTGCGCGAAGCCGACGCGGTCGCGCCACGGACCGTCGAGGCCAAACGCCGGCATCCGGACCATGACCGCGCGCGGGTGGGCGGCCGCCACGGCGTCCCAGTCGAGACCGAAGTTCCCCATCACCCTCGGCGAGAAGTTCTCGATGACGAGATCGCTTGCCGCGATCAATTCCAGGGCAATGTCACGTCCGGCTTGAGTACTGAGTTCGACACTGACACCGCGCTTGTTGTTGTTGCTGCACAAGAACACTGGGCCCCACTCCCACCACTGGTCGGAGCCGGGTGAGCGGCCGCCCGAGAACCTCATGCCGTCCGGCCGACGAACGCCCTCGACTTTGATCACATCCGCGCCCAAGGCGCCGAGGAGCTGGGTCACCACCGGCCCCGCCCAGAACGCGGTCAAGTCGGTCACCCGTATGTCTGATAACGGCAGTACGGCGGCGTCGACAGAGTGCTGTCGCTGCGGCCGCGGCGGCCAGTCAATGCGGCCGTCGTCGGCTCCGAGCCGCGGGGGCCGTCCGGGCGGCCTTGTCACCATCGCGTCGCTGCGATACGGCACCCGCGGCTGCATCACCCCCAGCTCCGACTCGACGAACACTCCTCGTTGCATGAAGTGATCGACCAGTGGCAGCGTGGCGGGAGTTGCGATGGGGGCGACCGGAATTCGGAACGCCACCGCAAGATCGACGATATCTTGCGTGCTGCGGGTCCCCGTCCACTGTGTGACCATGCCGAGGAATTCATCGCGGCGCGCGATGCGCCCGGGCATCGAGGCCAGCTCGGCGTCGTCGACCAGGTCGGCGCGATCGATCATCACCAGAAAGTCTTGGAATTGCTGCGCGGTGATGGTGCAGAAGCCGACCATCCCGTCGGCCGTGGGCACGATCGACGGCAGTTCCAGACTGCGTTGCTGCAGAACGGAATCCACACCCAGCACACTGGCCGATATGGTGGACAGGCTCATCGCGATCACCATCGCCTCGTAGGTTGAGACGTCGATGATCTCGCCGTGGCCGCCACGGCGGGCGTGCCGGGCCGCGGCGGCGGCGACCGCTGCGGCGAACGTGCCCGCCAACCACTCACCGAGCCGGCCGCCCGCCTGGACAGGTTCGTCATCCGGCCAGCCGCGGCCGGCGATCGATCCGCACAGCGCCTGCAAAATGAATTCGTTTGCGGCGAGACGGTCTTCGACGTAGGGTCCCGTCGTTCCGAATGGCGTCACGGCCACGACGACGGCCGACGGACCGGTGTGCGCTGTGATGCCGTCGAGCGTCCAGCCGTCGGTCAGGTCGGTGAGCACGACGTCCGCACCGGCCAGCAGCGCCGTGATCTCCGCCTCCTCGCGGTGCGTCACCGACTTCTTGCCCGCGGCCAGGTAACCGAACAATGCCCCGGCCGGTCCGCCGGCCGACCATATGCGCAACGAGTCACCTTGCGGTGATTCGACTTTCACGACATCGGCACCGGCGTCGGCGAACATCTTGCCGCAGTATGACGCCGCTATCCCGTTCGACAACTCCAGCACACGCCAGTCCGTGAACGGCGCTCGGGCATGGCGTACCACGCTCAGTTGCCCAGTGTGGTGGCGCGCCCGTCGATGCCGATGGCCTCGACCGTCGGCGGCGCCTGTCCCTGTGCCAGTGCCTGCAGGCCGGCTTGCGTCATTCGGGTCCAGGTGTCGAGATCACGCTGACTGGCGTGGTGGCCGACATAGGTGACCACGTCCACGTCGGTGGCCTGGGCGCGGAGGTAGCCCGCTCGGGCGTGCTCCTTTGGGATGTAGCGGAATGGATCGAATGAGTATGCGGCCATGGCGTTTTCGTGGGTGATCTTGTTGATGACCGAGTCGTCGAGGTGGCCCATGGTCTCCATGACGTCCTCGGGCGCGAACGGCCAATTGCTGTCGGAATGCGGGAAGTCGGACTCCCAGCACAACATGTTTTCGTTGAACCAGTCCATGTTCTGCACGCCGACTTTGTCGCTGATGAAGCACGTGTAGAAGTGCCGCTTGAACACATCGGTCGGTCCGCTGTAGCCGGGCGGGAATTTCGCGAGCGTCCAGCCCGAGTGCCGGTTGTAGACATGCCCAGCGCGCCAGAGGAAATACGGTATCCAGCCGACGTCGCCCTCGGTGAGCGAGAACTTGAGCTGCGGGAAGTCGGCGTAGAACTCGGCCCAGATCAGCTCGGTGAAGGTGAACATGCTCATCATCGAGGACGCCGTCATCATCGCGCTGGGCGGCGCGTCCGTCGACACCTGCGGAGATCGCGAGGCGGAGCCGACATGGGTGCACAGCACCGTGTCGTTCTCGCAGACGGCCTCGAATAGCGGATACCAATGCTTGGTGTGGATGCTGGGCATCTCCAACGCTTCTGGATTCTCTGAGAACGTCACCGCGTGGCAACCCTTGGCTGCGAGGCGCTTGACTTCCTTGGCCGCTTCGGTCACGTCGAACAGCGGCAGGATTCCGCACGGGATGAACCGCCCCGGGTACGCCGCGCACCACTCGTCGACGTGCCAGTCGTTGTAGGACTTGATCATCACTAGGTTGACGTCGCGATCGGGGCCCTGGTTGAGGACCTGGCCCGAGAAGCCGGTGAAGTTCGGGAAGTTCAAACCCGCCAGCTGGCCGCCGGCGTTCATGTCGCGAATCCGCTCATCGACGTTGAAGCATCCGGGGCGCATCTCGTCGTAGCTGCAGGCATCGACGTTGTACATCTCGCGGGGTTTGCCTGCCACAGCATTGAGGCCCATATTCCGCCCGCGAATCTGGCCGTAGTACCACTGCTGGACGCCATCGGGTTCTAGGACCACCCGGGGGGCGAGGTCCTTGTACCCGGTGGGGACATGCGCGTCGAACATGTCCGCCGGCTCGGCGATGTGATCGTCCACGCTGATCAGGATCAGATCGTCCTTGTTCATGCTGCACTCCTGGCAAGATCCAACGTGGATACGATGACTAGTAGACAATGATCTCAGTCACAGTGTCAACGGAAGCTGTTGGGCCCTCATGCGAAGCTAAAGTCCCTTTTCACAACGGTAGTACGTAGCCAAGCGCTGGTCGGGCAACCATGAGATGGCCCCGATTACTACTGACTATTAGTCCGCTTAGTTTTCGGCCGGGCCGCCGCGCGGGATTGCGGGATGGCGCACTGTGGGTCGTCGTCGCGTGCCACCATGAGGCATGGCCGGGCCCGATGGTGATGCAGTGAGCACGAACAGAGCTGTGCGGCCCACCCACGCTGATGTGGCCCGATTGGCCAGCGTGTCGACCGCGACGGTCAGTTACGTCCTCAACAACGCCGAGGGCCACAGAATCTCCGCACAAACCCGAGAGGCGGTCTACCACGCCGCGAAGCTATTGGGTTATCGACCCAACCTTGCCGCGCGCAATCTCGCCCGCGGCAAGAGCGGTGTGGTTCTGTACGTGGTACCGCACGTGGCGGTGGGCGAGATGCCGATGCAGGCCGGCAGTCGGATGACCACAGAACTGGCCCGCCAAGGTTTGCTTCAGGTACAGATCTTCGAGACCGAGGAGGACCAGCACGTAGTCGATGCGATCGAGGGCATCGACCCGATCGCGGTCACCAGTCTGTTCCCGCTCAGCTACGCCGCTTCTGGCGCAGTGCAGGCAGCGGGCATACCGCACATCGAGATCGGGACGCTGCCCGGACTCGGATGCCCGCACCTCTCGGTCGGCGAAATGCGCGTCGAACACCTCGTCTCGCGTGGTCATCGACAGATCGCGTTCGCCTACACCGGGATCGCCAAATGGCGCACCCTGGGCGACTACTGGTTCGAGGGTGTCTCGCGGGCGGCGCGATTCCATGACCTCCCGCCCATCCGCATCGGCGAGGTCACCGTGGACAACGCCGCGGATATGGTGACCGGCTGGGTACGCGACGGCGTGACCGCCGTATGCGCGCAAAGCGACGAGATAGCCTGCCTCGTCCTGTACGGCATTCACCAAGCGCGACTGAGCTGTCCACGCGACCTGGCGGTGATCGGCGTCGACGCCAGCCCCATGGGCGTCGTGAGCACACCCCCATTGACCACGGTGCAATTCGACCCCAACGCGGTCGCCGACGTCGCGGTCGCCGCCCTTTTTGAACGATTGGGACACCAAGCCCCACCGTCTCGCGAGCTAACCGATATCGCCCGCCTCATTGTGCGCTCCTCGACCTAGCGATTAAGCGGTTGCTGGACAGGTCCGCCTGCTTTTTCCGCGTGCTGGACATCGCATGGTTAAGCGCATAACCTTCCTAACGGCGATCCATCCGTGGCGAGGAGGCACACCAATGACGGTGCAGGCTGTATTAGACGACATCCGTGAACGACCCGGCACCGGTGAGGTGATCGCGGTTGTCGATCCCGCCACCGAAGAGCAGATCACCGAATTCAAAGACTGCGGAAAGGAAGCCGTCAACGACGCGGTCGCGCGCGCGAAGGCATCCTTCGAATCGGGTGTCTGGCGGGATATGCCTCCCAGCGAGCGGGCCAAGGTGCTGTGGCGTGTCGGCGAGCTGATTGACCAGAACGCGGAGGTTCTGGCCGAGCTTGAATCGCTCAACGCCGGCATGACCCCGCTGCAAGCGCAGGGAACGGTGTCCGTCGGCTCTGAGTTCTTCCGTTACTACGCCGGCTGGTGCACCAAGATCGAGGGCATCGCGGCCGACGTGCACACCGGCGGTCTCACGGGCATCGACTCGCACCAGCACGCCTACACCCTCAAAGAGCCCTACGGCGTGGTGGGACTGATCTTCCCGTGGAACGGGCCGGTCTTCAATTTCTGCTGCAAGCTTGCGCCTTCGCTCGCGGCCGGCTGCAGCAGTGTCGTCAAGCCGGCCGAGGAGACCCCGCTGTCGGCGTTGGTGTTGGACAACATCCTCGCCGAGGCCGGAGTGCCCGACGGGGTGGCGAACCTGCTGGTCGGCTACGGTCACACGGCGGGGGCGGCGATCACCGCGCACCCTGACGTCGAGAAGGTCGCCTTCACCGGCTCGACCGAAGTCGGCAGAGCAATCGTTGCTGCGTCCGGCGTAAGCAACCTGAAGAAAGTGACGCTGGAACTCGGCGGCAAGTCGCCGGTGGTGGTGTTCGATGACGCCAACCTGAAGGCGGCCATCCCCATGGCGGCCTTCGGCACCTTCATTCACTCCGGCCAGGCGTGTGTCTGCGGATCGCGCATCTTCGTGCAGCGCGGTGTCTACGACGAGTTCGTGGAGGGCCTGGCGAAAGTCGCGAACGGATTGCAGCTCGGCGGCCCCAAGGACGAGGGCACCATGATCGGCCCGCTGATCAGCCAGAAGCAGCTCACCCGCGTCCTGGGCTACCTCGACCAGGGCAAGTCCGATGGCGCCGAAGTCGTCACCGGCGGACACCGGCTGGACCGAAAGGGCTACTTCGTCCACCCGACCGTGCTCACCAACGTCGCCTCCACGAGCAGGCTGTTCCAGGAGGAGATCTTCGGGCCCGTGGTCGCTGTCATCCCGTTCGACGACGAGGACGAAGCGGTCGCCCTGGCCAACGACAGCACCTACGGATTGGCCGCCACCGCGTGGACCCGAGACCTGGCCCGCGCACACCGCATAGCCAAGCGGTTGAAGGCCGGAACCGTGGGGCTGAACTGCCAGATGCAGTTCGACCACTCCATGCCTTTTGGCGGGTACAAGCAATCGGGTTGGGGCTACGAGTCCGGCAAAGCGGGCCTGGAGACCTACCTGCAAACGAAAATCGTTTGGGCGCAGATGTAACCGAGTCTCGCTGCCCGAATTCCACTGAACCGCACGCGATCTGATACCCATGCGGTCTCGGGCACGCCCACGGCTCGGGTAGAGCTACGCACGCAAGACAGGTAGAACTACCCAGGCTGGGATGCGTGCCCATCGCCGATGCTTTTCGGGTGAAATCGCAGATCTCCTTCCCCAGCCCCACCGAACTGGCCGACCGCACCCCGGCCGACCGAGACCGAAACGCGGCAACCACACGTAGGCACCACCGGCCGAGTACGGATGGCCGCGTCCCACCGACGAAAATGCACGTGAGCGGGTGATACAGAAAGCCATCGACATCGTGGACGTTGCGTCTAGCTTCAAGGCGTAGGCGGCACGAGGAGCGTGTCGCCGTACCAATGACAAAGTAGCAAGGCCAGTTCGACATCGAACCGATCGTCGGTGATCGGTCTGCCCCGCCTTGCCAGGGCACGCCCCACTCTGTACTTCACCGTGTTGAAATGCAGGTCGAGTTGCTCGGCGGCAAGCGTGTAGCTCGCGCCGCCGTCGAGAAACACGCGAAGTGTCCCCCGCAGCCGCGCATCGCTTTCGGTGTCCGCGGCTAGACCTCCAAGCACCTCGGCAACCCAGACACGGGCTTCCTCGATTTTCCCGCAAACCAGCGCCGCGGCCGCGAGCCCAGGATCGCCATCAGCGACAACAGTCGGCTTCGCGCCCTTGCGCGCTAGAGCAACTGATTGGACCGCGACTGCTTGAGCATGCGATCGGCGAAATCCTTTGACACCAGCGACAGGTGAACCGATCGCCACGCTCGGCGAATCCCGATGCTGGAGTGAGAACTCCCGTACCGTTGCGACAATCCCGTCAGGGGCGATGGGGAAGGGTAGCCACGCCCACCCAGTCGAGCGATCGGTGGCGATGAACAATGGAGCCGCGCCTGCCTGTACGGCTTCTCCCAGCTCTCGCACGAACCGCTGTATTCGGGCCAATTCGTCCGCTTCACCAGTGCCAGCTGGATACCACACAACCAGCGCGACATGATGCGACCTCAGCGGATAACAAATCGCGGTGATGGCCGAATCGATGTCGACTGACTGACGTCCGGCCAGCACTTCTCGAACACGCAAGGCGCGTACGCTGTTTCGGGTTTCCAGCCAGCGCTCGCGTTCCTCTTCATAGACCTCGACCACCTGCTGAGACATCCAGTCGACGTACGCGAAGAGTGTCTCCGTGATCGTTTCCACGATGGTGGCTCGTGCATGCGGCGAGACGTCGATCCCCTGCAGCTCGCCGAATGCCAGATGCGTAAAACTACGCTGCCCCAGTCTGTAGATGCGGACCAAAACATTGACCGGAAGACCGTGCTGGGCGATTCGACGCGCTTGCTCGAGCGCCGCTGTGGGCGCTCGGACGCATTCGACCGGCGTGTCGTGGCCCAGCGCATACAGAGCGGTCGTCACGTTGCCCTCGATGCCCGCATCGAGCAGAGGGATCTGTGCTTCATCGCGCAACTCGGGGATGTCATCGCGAAGCGACGCCGAGATCGCCGTCACCAACTCGGGCAGCCGATCCCCTAGGCGGGCCGCGAGTTCCGTGATCCCTCGGCGAACCTCGATGTCGCTCTGGCTATCCGGAGCACTCACGAGGCTAGATCGGGCCGGCGCCCGTTCGCGCAGGCTTCGCTGAGTTGGCATTGCTCGTCCCCCGCTTACATGATGGCTGGTGTTGCGAACCAAAAGCCAAGAATCACCGCTGCCACCACCGCGGGCCAGGCCTCGAAGGCGGCCCGCACCGGAGGTGGTGCCTGCCGTAACTCCATGAAGTCCAACATCACGTACCGAACCTTCACCGCCGCGATCAGAAAGATCCCGACCACCGCAACGGCAGGGCTGAATAGATCTTTGGACAATCCCCACGTCGTAATGCAGGTCAAAGCCATGAGGCCCAACCACACCCAGGTGACCCGCTCACGCAATACCGACATCAGGCCGCCTTCATCAGGTAGAGCAGGGGGAACAGCACGATCCACAACAGGTCGACGAGGTGCCAGAACGACGCCACGGATTCCGGCACCGCCCGGTGCGAACTGCTGAAGGCACCACTCCGCGATCGAACCCACAAAAAGGCCAACAAGCTGGTGCCCACCAGAACGTGGGCCAGGTGGATCCCGGTCAGCGTGAAGTACCACATGTAGAAGGGGTTGGTGCCCGGCGTGAGGCCGTGAGCGAACTTCTGAAAATACTCAATCGACTTGGACCCCACGAACATCAATCCGGTGACCACGCCACCGAGCAGGTAGCGGGGCACTCGCTCGATGAAGTCACGCTTGAGCGCCTGGATGGCAAGAGCGACCGACCAGGAGCTGGTCAGTAGGATCAGGGTGTCGATGCCGCCCAGAGTCGTGTTGAGCGTGTGCCGGGAGGCCTCGAACAGGGCCGGGTTCTTGAGCCGATCCTGCATGTACGTCAGGAACAGGATCGCGAAGATGACTGAGTCCGCGCCGATGAAGACCCAGACGCCATCCACACCGGGAAGACGCCTGGGCTGCACGCGGTCAGTGGTAACGACCCCCACACAACTAAGCGTTGACAAGCCCGGCGGCCTCGTCCTCGGCCTTGATCCGGTCGACAGCCTTGATGATGAAGTAGGACAGCGAAGGGATCCAGAAGAACCAGGTGAAGAACGCGATCCAGAAGCTGATCACGCCGTTGAAGGCCAGCGGCCCGGTCGTCACAAACGGAATCGCGCTCACTGCGAAGAACGACGCGAAAGTGACCCAGCCCCACCAGCTTACGGCGTTCGGGACCAGCTTCTTATCCCGCTTGTCCCGCATGAACACGATGGAACATGCGGCGATCTGCATTGACGTGACGAAGTACGCCAAGTCGAACAGGAGCCAGCCCATCCAATAGAGCATGTGCATGATTTCGGGAGGTAGGTTGTTGACCTCGTGTGCAGCGGTGAGCCAAATCGCCAAAGTCACCATGACGGGCGCACAGGTAATCGTGCCACCCATCATTTCGAGCTTGGACAACAGACCGCCGGGACCCTCGATGCGTTCCATGACCCGGGCGACCGCGACGCTGAAGGACATGTAGAAGGCGGTCATGGTGACGCAGATGCTCAACGCAATCAACAGCGGAAGCCTGAACTCTTGGAAGTGCGCCTTGACCTCGTCCGGCGTCGCGCTGGCCGGGAATGGCGGCATGTTGCGAGCGACCAGCCCCCAGAGGCCGAAGACCGCGGCCAGAAAGACCGGGCCGGTCCAGGCCAGGATCTTCCATGTCTTGTAATCGGTCGGGTACGGCGACAAACCACGCGCCGGGGTGACGATGGTGGGTTCGGCATGCGTTGCCATCGAATCTGCTCCCTTGATAACGGTGTACGAGGCACATCGACGATCCAAGACCGCACGATGTTTCTCGGGCATCTTCATCGTGGCCGACGCGGCCCATCGCGCGCTTCACCCGAATGAGCGCCTTTTGCTCACCTGTTCGGGGCACGTCGCGGAAATGCCCTTTACGAACCGGGCTCAAAACCCAGCCCCGTGGACCTCGTGGCCGGGCTTTTCGGCCGCAAGCCCGCGGTACGCGCCTTCGCGGGTTGCGCCGTGATTGATCACGGCGTCGACTTCGCGGGCGATCGGCATGGAAAAGCCGTAGCTGGTGGCGAACTCCATGATGACACTGGCTGCTCTAACGCCCTCAGCGACCTGATTCATCGACGCGATGATCTCGTCGATCGGCCTGCCCGCGCCGAGCTGCTCGCCGACATGCCGGTTGCGACTGCGCTGGCTGGTGCACGTGACGATGAGATCGCCCATGCCGGCCAACCCGGCGAAGGTCTCGCGGTGCCCGCCGGCCGCTTCGCCGAGCTTGGACATCTCGCGCACCGCGCGGGTCATCACCATGGCGCGGGTGTTCTCGCCGATACCGAGTGAGTAGCCCATGGCCGACGGCAATGGCGTAGACGTTCTTCAGTGCGCCCGCCATTTCCACGCCGACTACATCGTCGGTGGTGTATGTGCGAAATCGCCTGGTACGAAACAACTGTGCGAGATTAGCGGCTAGATGTTGGCCGGGCATTGCCAGCACCGCCGCGGCCGCGTAGCCCTCGGCCACCTCGCGGGCGATGTTCGGCCCAGCCAGGATGCCGGCCGGATGGCCGGGTAGTACTTCGTCGACAATCTGGCTCATCCGCATGTTGGTGCCCTGCTCAAGGCCCTTGACCAGCGACACCACCGGCACCCACGGGCGCAGCTCCCTGGCTAGTTCGGTCAGCACCTTGCGGAAGCCGTGCGACGGCACACCCATGACGACGACGTCGGCTCGATTAGCCGCCTCGGAGAAGTCGGTGGCGGTGGTTTTCGTTGATGTCGTTCGCCGTGACTCCTGAACGCACCCACTGCAACGTGGGTCTGCGGCGCGCGCAGATGGACGCGATCGTGGTGCCCCAGGAGCCACCCCCGAGGACGACGACGATCGGTTGGCGCTGGGCAGAACTCATGCCGATCACCCCCGGCCGAGCGGGGTGCCGTTGGACTCGACAGATCTGCGGTGCGCTTAGTTGGTGTCTCCACTCGAGCGTCCGCCTTCCTGCCCTCGGTGGCGCGCCTTCGACCCACTCGCGGCCGGGGCCCGGCGCGCGGGCACTGTATTACCTACGGCATCGCCATCCTCGCCGAAGCTGCCGTCGCACACCTCCCCCCGAGAGCGCATTTTGCTCTCCTCTTCGGGGCACCCCCCACACGACGCCCACTGCGCTCAGCCGGATGTCGGATCGCAAGGGCGGCTAAGCGCAATCCGCTACTTCCATCGCCCAACTCTCATAGCGTATGGTCAGACCTAAAGTACCATTTTATTGTCGGCCGTTTACAAGCTTGGGCCGACCCACGCCCCCGCAGTGGCAGGAGCAACCCGAATGCACTTAGAGCTTTCCGACGAACAACACCTGTTCACCACCTCGCTGCGCGACTGGTTGGGCGAACGCGCAGCCTCGTCATCGGTCCGCGGTTGGCTGGACACCGGCGATCCCAGCGCCTTCGAACGGCTCTTCGTCGGCGAAGGTTGGGCCGGGGTCGGCTTCGCCGAGGACCTCGGCGGCCAGGGCGGCGGGCTACTGGAACTGGCGCTCACCGCAAGGGAGCTGGGGCGCGCGGCGGCACCGTCGGCCAGCTGGCTGCAGTCGGCGATCGTCGTCGTGGGGCTGGCCGACGAGCCGGCGTTGGTGCGCGCTGCATCGGAGTCCGGTGACGTGACGGCGTTGGCGGTCCGGGCCGACCGCATCCCGGCGACGGTAACGTCGGTGCAGAGCTGCGCAGGTCGACTGCGCGGGCGGATACCGTGCGTATTGGGTGCTACTCGGTCGCGGCGGTTGCTGGTGCCCGTAGCCGATGGCGAGGCCACGTCGCTGTGGCTGGTGGACGGCGCCGACGGCGGAATCGGGGTCCACCCCCGGCCGCTGCTAGACCGTTCGCGCGATGTCGCCGACGTCGTCTTTGATGACGTCGCGGCACGCCGGCTCGAGATCGACGCCACCGCTGTGCTCGGCGAAATTGCCACCAGGGCAGCGATTCTCGTCGCAGCCGACGCGTTGGGCGCAGCGGAGCGGATGCTCCAGCTGGCCGTCGACTACAGCAAGCAGCGCCAGCAGTTCGGCCGGCCGATCGGCTCGTTTCAGGCGGTCAAACACGCCGCCGCTCAGATGCTGGTCACCATAGAGTCCTCGATATCGATCGTCTGCTACGCGGCACAGTCGGCCGAGGAGGGTTTGCCTGAGTGCGCGACCCATGCGGCGATCGCCAAGGCGCAAGTCACCCGCGGCAGCGCCGAAATCGCCGACATCGCATTAACTCTGCACGGCGCCGTCGGCTACACCTGGGAGCACGATCTGCAGCTGTTCTACAAGCGGGCCAAACTCGACCGGGTCCTGTTCGGCACACCGACGGCGTGGAACGACCGCATCGCAGACGTTCTGCCGCTACTTCCGGCCACGGCATGACCGCATAAAGGTGACTGGCGCCTCAACAAGCGGCCTTCCTTTTTGGTCTGTCCATTAGTATCATTAACGCTTAGGCCGATTTCCAACCGTCGTCGAGCGGAGAACGCTGTGGACTTCCAATTGAGCGAGGATCAGCAGACGATCCGCGCTGCGGTCGCTGAACTGGCGGGCAAGTTCGACGACCACTACTGGCTGACCAAGGATCAGCAGCACGAGTTTCCGGCAGAGTTCTATGACGCGTTCGCCGCGGGCGGCTGGCTCGGCATCACCACGCCGGAGGAATATGGCGGCCACGGGTTCGGCATCACCGAAGCGTCGATCCTGCTGGAAGAAGTCGCGGCCAGCGGCGCCGGGATGAATGGCGCCAGCTCGATGCACCTTTCGATATTCGGCATGCATCCGGTGATCGTGCACGGCTCCGAGGAGCTCAAGGCCCGCACGCTGCCCCGCATCGTCACCGGTGATCTGCACGTGTGCTTCGGTGTCACCGAGCCTGGCGCGGGACTGGACACCACGAAGATCACCACCTTCGCTCGGCGCGACGGCGATCACTATGTCGTCAATGGCCGCAAGGTGTGGATCTCTAAGGCGCTGGAATCGGAAAAGGTGCTGCTATTGACGCGCACGACGAAGTTCGAGGATGTCGCACGCAAGACCGATGGCCTCAGCCTCTTTTTGACCGACCTGGACCGCAGCAAGATCGACATTCGCCCGATCCCCAAGATGGGCCGAAACGCGGTCTCCTCCAATGAACTGTTCATAGACGGCCTCGAGATCCCCATCGAGGATCGCGTCGGCGAAGAAGGCCAGGGTTTCCGCTACATCCTCGACGGTCTGAACCCCGAGCGTTGCCTCGTCGCGGCCGAAGCGCTGGGCATCGGGCGCGCAGCATTGCGCGCGGCAGTACGGTACGGCAACGAGCGCGAGGTGTTCGGCCGGCCGATCGGAATGAACCAGGGGCTGCAGTTTCCGCTGGCCGACTCGTTGGCCAGGCTGGACGCCGCCGAGCTCGTGCTGCGAAAGGCCACCTGGCTCTACGACAACGGCAAACCCTGTGCGCGCGAAGCCAATACGGCCAAATACCTGTGTGCGGACGCGGCGTTCGACGCAGCCGACCGTGCACTGCAAACACATGGCGGCATGGGGTACTCCGAGGAATACCACGTCGCCCGCTACTTCCGGGAAGCCAGGCTGACCCGCATCGCCCCTATCAGCCAGGAGATGGTGCTCAATTACCTGGGAGAGCACGTGCTGGGCCTGCCGAGGAGCTACTGATGACGCAGCAGCGTGACGTCTTCCGGCTCGACGGGCGCTCGGCGCTGGTGACCGGTGCGGGCAGCGGTCTCGGCGAGGCCATCGCCCGCGCCTTCTCCGCAGCTGGGGCAGCTGTGCTAGTGACCGATATCGACAAGGACGCCGCGGTGGCCACCGCGGAATCGATCAGCGCCGCCGGCGGTATCGCGCAGCCGTTCGTCCTTGACGTGCGTGATGCCGCGACCGCGACCGAAGCCACTGCGGCAGCGGCCGAGCTGGGCGGGGGTGCACTGCACATCCTGGTCAACAATGCCGGCGCCATCGCGCCCGCGATGTTCCCGGATCTGTCGGAGGAGAACTTCCGCCGCATCGTCGACATCCACCTCGTGGGCAGCTTCGTGTGCAGCCAGGCGGCACTGGGACACCTGCCGACCGACGGCACCGGCCGCATCATCAACGTCACCTCCGCGGCCGGCCTCACCGGAACCATCGGGCAGGCCAACTACGGGGCGGCCAAGGCTGGCATCATCGGCCTGACGAAGTCGCTGGCCCGCGAGCTGGCGCGCCAATCCATCACCGTCAACGCCGTTGCGCCGCTGGCCGCCACCGCGATGACCGAGAACATCCGCAGCAACGAAAAGCTGGCCGCCAAGACGCTGGCCCGAATCCCCTTGGGGCGCTGGGCTTTCCCTGACGAGATCGCGCCGACGTTCGTCTTTCTGGCCTCGGACGCCGCGTCCTACATCACCGGCCAGGTGCTGCCGGTCGACGGCGGGACGGTGATCTGATGCGCCACAACATAACCGGGCCATTCGCTGCGACTGGCCGCGAGGTTTACATCGCCGAGGTCGTGCGCACCCCGACCGGAAAGTCGCATCCCGAGCGCGGGTGGTACCGCGATATCCACCCCAACACGATGCTCGCCGCCTGTTACACCGAGCTGATCAGGCGCACGGGAATCGAGCCCGCGGTGGTCGAAGATCTAGTGATCGGCTGCACCGCCCCGTTCGGTGAACAGTCGCGCAACATTGCCCGCAACGCCTGGCTGCAGGCTGGCTATCCGCCCGAGGTACCTGCGACCACGCTCGACCGGCGCTGCGGTTCGGCGCAGACCGCGGTGGAAATGGGCGCAGCCTTGGTGGCCTCGGGCACTCACGACGTCCTGATCGCCGGCGGTGTAGAGCACATGGGCCATGTCCCAATCGACTCTCCCGGCAAGATCTCCGAACTGTACGGGGATCCGTGGCCGGCCGAGCTGCGCGACCGCTACAGCTTTGTGCACCAGGGTGAAAGCGCCGAGCTTATCGCCGACCGCTGGCAGTTGGACCGCGAGGAGATGGATGCCTTCGCCGCGCGGTCACACCAGAACGCCGCCAAGGCCATCGCTGACGGTCGGTTCGCCGACGAGATGGTGCCGATCACGCTCGACGGCCAGCTCCGCTCCGCCGACCAATGCGTGCGCCCGGAGACCACGGTGGAGACGCTGGCCAATCTCAAGCCGGTGTTCCGCAAGGAGGGTGGGCGAATCACCGCTGGGTCGTCGTCGCCGATCAGCGACGGTGCCGCCGCCGTGCTGCTGTGCTCCACCGACGCCGCGCATCGGCTGGGATTACGGCCGCGCGCCCAGGTCGTCGACCAGACCACCGTCGGCGTCGATCCCATTATCATGCTCACCGGGCCGATTCCCGCGACCCGGAAGTTGTTGCAGCGCAACAACCTCAGCATCGACGACATCGATCTGTTCGAGGTCAACGAGGCGTTCTCGTCGGTGGTGCTGGCATGGCAGCGCGAGCTACTTCCAAACACCGATCGGGTCAACGTCAACGGCGGAGCCATCGCGCTGGGTCACGCGGTGGGCGCCACCGGCGCCCGGTTGCTGGCCACATTGGTCGCCGAACTCGAACGCCGCGAGGCCGACCTCGGCCTGGTGACGATGTGCTGCGGCGGGGGTCTTGGGACGGGAACCTTGATCCAACGGGTACCGACGTGATCGATTTCAGACAATTCCTGTCCCGAGGTGACGGTGTCTGGTGGGGTCAGGCCGCCGCCGAGCCGCGTCCGTTGGTCGACGCGCTGATCTTGCAGAGTCCCCGGATCGGTCCGATCCGCACGTTCACCGGGCTGAGCTGGAATGACCAGCTCGCCATCACGATGCCCGGCCGGATGTCGATGGTGTCCTATGGCGGCCTCGGCGAGCTTCGGGAGCTGAGCCGGTCCGGACGCCTGGACGTGGTGCCGTGCCACTATTCGGCGCTACCGCGCATGTTCGCCGAACGCCGGCTGCCGTGTGACGTCGGCCTGATGCAGGTGTCCGCGCCCGACGAAAACGGGACGTGCTCTTTGGGTATCGGTGTCGACTACGTCGCCGATGCGATGCGGCACACGCCGGTACTAATCGCCGAGATCAACCAAAGAATGCCGGCCACGCTTGGCACCCAACGGATTCCGCTCGACCGGTTCGCGGCGACCATCACCACCGACCGCCCGCTGGCCGAAGATCCGACCCGCGCACCCGGTGCTACCGAGCAGCGCATCGCCGCCCACGTCGCCGAACTCGTCGACGACGGCGACACCGTGCAGTTGGGAGTCGGCTCACTGGGCGCCGCGGTGCTCGATGCGCTGGCCGAACACGAGGATTTGGGATTTCACACGGGCATGGTCACCGACGGACTGCTGCGGCTCGTCGACAAAGGTGTGGTGACCGGCAGCCGCAAGGAGATCGACCCCGGGCTGATCGTCGCCGGCACCGCGCTCGGTTCGGCCGAGCTGTACAACCGGGTTTCCGAGCTGCCCGCCAGGTTCTTGCCGACCAGCTACACGCATAGCCCGCAAGTACTTTCGCAGCTGCACTCGCTGGTGTCGGTGAACTTCGCCGTGGAAGTCGACCTGACCGGGCAGGTCGGCGCCGAGGTCAGCCGCGGCGTATATGTCGGCGCTGTCGGCGGCCAGGTGGACTTCACCCGAGCCGCCGCACTGACCGGCAAACGGTCGATTATCGCGTTGCGGGCCACATCGGGCGGTCAGTCCACGATCAAATCCTCGCTCGACGGCGGGGTCGTCACCACCGCGCGCTCCGACGTCGACACCGTCGTCACCGAACACGGAGTCGCGCATCTGCGCGGCTGCAGCCTAAGAGAACGAGCGCGACGACTGGTCGCAATCGCCGCCCCCGAGTTCCGCGATCAGCTCGACCGTGAAAGGACCACACTATGAGCGGATTACCTGCGCATGTCGATATCCGTGAGGTCGGCCCGCGCGACGGATTCCAGAACGAACCGGAAACCATCGCCACATCCGACAAGATCGACCTGATCAACCGGCTGGCCCGAACCGGCCTGCGCCGCATCGAGGTCGCCAGTTTCGTCCGTCCCGACGTCATCCCCCAGCTATCCGACGGCGTCGAGGTGCTGCACGGCATCGACGTGCCCGAGCACGTGTCGCTGATGGTGCTGGTACCCAACAGCAAAGGACTCGATAACGCACTCAAGGTGAGCGAGACCTTCTCCGAGGTTGCGATCTTCGTCAGCGCGTCGGAGACACATAACAAGAAGAACGTAAATCGAAGCGTCGCCGAGTCCATGGCCGACAATGAGGTCATCGCCAAGCGCATCGTCGCCGAGGATCTGCGCTGCGCCGCCGTCATCGCCACGTCCTACGGCTGTCCGTTCGAGGGCAAGGTGCCAATGAAGCGGGTGCTCGACATCGCCGAGCAGTTCGCGGCTGCAGGAGCCAGCGAGGTCGGGTTCGGCGACACCACCGGAATGGCCAACCCCTCCTATGTCGGCGAGTTCTTCGCTGCCGCCATCGAACGGTTGCCCGGTGTCGAGGTCACCGCCCACTTCCACAACACCCGCGGCCAGGGACTGGCCAACTCATACGCCGCACTGCAGGCCGGGTGCACCAGCTTCGAGTCCAGCTTCGGCGAACTCGGCGGCTGCCCCGTGCCGGCAGGATCTACCGGAAACATTGCCTCCGAAGATCTGATCAGCATGTTCGAGGAGATGGGCGTATCCACCGGGGTATCGCTGCCGGCCTTGATCGATGCCGCCCTCGCCGCTGAACGCGTGCTTGGCCGCAAGCTGACCAGCCACTCCATCGTCGCCGGTCCGATCGACTGGACACCAAACCCGAACGCCCCGTCCTGCCACTAGACGTACAACCAATCATTACAAGGAGAGACAGACATGACCAACCGTGTCGCATTCGTCACCGGCGGAGCCCAAGGCATCGGCCAGGGCATCTCGGAGACCCTGGGAGCCAACGGGTTTCGGGTCGCGGTCGCCGACCTGAACCTGGAGGCTGCAGAAGCCACCGCGAAACGCATTGCCGCTGCCGGCGGGGAAGCCATCGCTGTCCACGTCGACGTCACCGACACAGCATCGGTGCGCAGCGCCGTCAATACTGTTGCGGCTGAGCTTGGGGACATCGAGATCGTGGTCAACAACGCCGGCTGGGACGACTTCATGCCATTTCTGAAAACCTCAGAGGATTTCTGGGACAAGATCATTGACATCAACTTCAAGGGCGCGCTGCGCGTTATCCACGCCGTCGTGCCCGGCATGGTGGAACGGGGTTTCGGTCGGGTGATCAACATCGGATCGGACGCAGGCCGAGTCGGCTCATCGTTGGAAGCGGTCTACTCCGGGGCCAAAGGCGGCATCATCGCGTTCACGAAGACGCTGGCCCGGGAGGTGGCGACCAAAGGGGTGACCGCGAACACCGTCTGTCCGGGCCCCACCGACACACCTGCGCTGCGGAAGTTCGCCGACAGCTCGGGGCAGGACGCCGACAAGGTGATCGGCGGCATGACCCGCTCCGTACCGATGAAACGCTTGGGCCAGCCGTCGGACATCGCCGCTGCCGTCGCCTTCTTCGCATCGGATGCCGCTGAGTACATCACCGGCCAGACGTTGTCCGTCAGCGGCGGACTCACCATGGCCTGACCCAATCACCGAATTATCAAAGGAGATCCCCGTGGCGCAACCACAAGGCCGTGCAGCTGTGACCTGGAACCGGGACGGGGCCATCGTCGAGATCGTGCTCGACAGGCCGCCGGCCAATGCGCTTGGGCTAGAGATCATCAGCGGCTTCCACACCGCGATGGACTACGCCCAAGCTGTCGAAGCCAAGGTCTTAGTGGTGGCTTCTGCGGTGGACGGCTTCTTCGCGGCCGGCGCCGACATCAAACACATGTCTGCGATCGACCCGGCGTCGTTTCGAGAGTACGGCGACGCGCTGCGCGGCGCGCTGGAGCGTCTCGCCGCCCTGCCCCTGGTTTCCGTGGCCGCCGTCGACGGTCTTGCACTGGGCGGCGGTCTCGAGTTGGCGATGGCGTGCACGTTGCGTGTCGGCGCTGCCCGGGCGCGGCTGGGTCTCCCCGAAGTCAAACTGGGCCTGATCCCCGGCGCCGGGGGTACCCAGCGACTGCCCCGTCTCATCGGACGCGGCCGAGCACTGGACCTCATGCTCACCGGGCGCCAAATCGAGGCCGACGAGGCGTTCTGGATCGGGCTGATCGACCGGTTTGCCGAACCGAACACCACCGCCCGGGCCACGGCATGGCGACTGGCCTGCGAGTTGGCCTCGGCCTCGACACCCGCCCAACTGGCCGTGGTCCGCACCGTCGACGCGGCCTACGACCGCCCGCTACCTGACGGCCTGCGCTTCGAAGTCGAGCAGGTCCAGGACTTATTCGAGCGGGGCGAGGCGGTCGAGGGACTCCGCGCGTTCATCGAAAAGCGCACACCCGAATTCGCCTGAGCAAACGATTGGAGTGGGTGTCATGATCGATCTCGAACGGCCTTATCAGACATTGCTTCTCGGGTCCCCCGTTGACGGTGTGGTCCAGGTGACCCTGAACCGACCCGACCGGTTCAACGCGATGACGGTGACCATGTTCGACGAGCTGGAATCGGTGGCGCGTGCGGTCGGCGACGACCGGGACGTTCGGGTGGTGATCGTGACCGGCGCCGGCAAGGCGTTTTGCGCGGGCTACGACCTCGACGAGGCCGAGGAACTGGCCTCGTTGTCGGCGTTGGGCATGCTGGATCGTCAGGAGCGCGCCGCCCGGGCGCTCAGCGCGGTGCGCGCGGTCCCGGTTCCGGTGATCGCAGCGGTCAACGGCGCCGCCGCCGGCGGCGGCATGTCGCTCACCCTGATGGCGGATATCCGGCTCGGATCGCCTGCGGCGAAGTTCAATGCCGCGTTCGTGCGGATCGGACTGTCCGCCGGCGACCTGGGTGCCTCCTGGCTACTACCGCGCCTGATCGGTCCGTCCGCGGCCGCCGAGATGGGTTTCACCGGGCGCATTGTCGAGGCCGAGGAGGCCGAACGGCTCGGCCTGCTCAACAGGGTGACCGGTGACGATGACCTGCTCGACCAAACATTGGCCCTGGCGGGTCAGATCTGCGCCAACTCCCCCGGCGGCATCCGAATGTCCAAACGGGCCCTGCAGGCCAATATGGAAGTTGCCTCCTTCGCGGCGGCACTCGAGCTGGAAAACCGCGGGCAGGCACTACTTACGCGCTGCGATGACATGACTGAGGCGCTGGAAGCCTTCAAAGCCAAACGCGCACCGATCTTTTCCGGGCGGTGAGCATGAGCACCGCTACCACACGATGGAATCGGGTGTCGCGACGCCCGCTGACCGATGTCCTCGACGAGCTGCGTACCGCACGCACCCTGGCCTTCGACGAGCATCGTCGCGGCATCGTCGTGATGTCAGTGAACCGCCCACACCGCGCAAATTCGCAAACAGTCGAGATGTTCGGCGAAATCGCTTGGGCTACAGCCACCTTACGTAATGCGCCGCTGCGGGCGTTGATCATCACCGGGGCGGGAGGAAAGGCGTTCTGCACCGGCTTCGACCTCGATGAGGTCGATGTTCTCACCCGGATGTCAGTGTCGGACTTCACGGATCTCGTTGAGACGGCCGCGTCTGGGTCCACCGGGTTGCGCGCTCTGCCGTACCCGGCGATCGCCGCGGTGAGCGGCCCCGCTGCCGGTGGCGGTCTGTCACTGGCACTGGCCGCCGACATCCGGATCGCCGACAACACCGCCAGTTTCAGCGCCGGCTTCGTGCGGGTTGGGCTGTCCATCGGAGAGCTCGGCACCTCGTGGAATTTGGTCCGGCTGATCGGACCCGGCCGGACCGCCGAATTGGCATTCACCGGGCGCACCGTGCGGGCCGCCGAGGCATTACGGATCGGACTGGCCGACCGCCTCACCGAGACGGGCAGCGCGCTCGAAGCAGCGATCGAGTTAGCCGAAACGATCGCGGAAAACTCCGACGACAGCATGAGATCCACCAAGAACGCGTTGGTGCGCAACCTGGAAAACAACTCGTTTCGGTCCGCGCTGGAGGTGGATAACCGCGGCCAAGCACTAGCGCTGCAGGTGCCGACGACACGCAGCGCGCTGGTGAGCCTACAGGGGCAGGCGCGGTGACCCGCGCCGGCGACGATGCAGAGCGAAGCGATGAGGAGGAGCGGCGCTTATGACCACCGCCGGGGAGCTGCGCGACGGGCTCGGCCCCACCGACGACCTCCGGCATCGGCCGGTGGCCGGGGAGAGAACGCGTGACAGTCTGTTCTGGGAGTTGATCATGCCCGAGGAAGAACTCGGCGTGCAGCTCTACCTCTATCTGACCGGCAGCGGAAAGGCCGGCTACAACGTCTGCGTTTGGGGCCCGGAAGCGCAGCCGTTGGCGCTGCACCTCCATCAAGGGCGGGTACCGGACCACGCCGACCTCGACGAATTCTCATTTGATGGACTTACTCTTGCACAGCCCGAGTTACGCAAGTCCTGCCTGCTGACCTACGACCGCAACGGCGTGCGAATGGAGTTCGCGTTCAACGGCATTCACGAGGCATTCAGCTACCACTGCAATCTGGACGGCCTGCCGTCGTGGTTCGCGGTGAACCGGATCGAGCAAACGGGTCGGGTGCGCGGCGGGCTGGAAGTCGCGGGCCGCCGCATCGAGTGGGACAGAATGGGACACCGCGACCATTCCTGGGGGGTGCGCGACTGGGGCGTGCCGCAGCATTGGAAGTGGTTCGTCGCCTATACCGAATCGGGCCGGGCGCTCAATGGATGGATATGGATCGCCAAGGGCGAGTGGGGTTTCGCCGGTTACGTCGTCCGGGACGGGGTCACCTACCCGGTCAGTCACATCGACCACCACGCCGAATACGGTGAACAGATGCGCCAGCGTCGGCTGCGCGCGACCCTGACCGACATCACCGGTGCGCGAACCGAGCTGGAGCTCGATGTCTTCGGGGTGATCGAGTTGCCTACGCACGATAGGTTGCAGACGGTGATCCGCGAAGGCGCCTGCCGAGCCCTCATCGACGGCGAACAAGGTGCCGGGCAGTTCGAGACGCATTGGCAGGGAAGCTATCTGGATTACCTATCGACACAGGACAGCTGATGTGGTCATGGTCTGAGGGCGAGCTCCAACAGTTGGGGCGCTTCCTGGCCGACCATGGACTGTGCGGCCCAGCCATAACCGCGCAGGCCATCGGCGATGGGCATTCCAACCTGACGTTCCTGGTGTCGGACGGGGAGTCGCGCATGGTCGTCCGCCGACCACCACCGCCGCCGCTGCCTCCGGGCGCCCATGACGTGCTGCGGGAAGCGCAGCTCCTGGCCGCGCTCGAGAAGACCGACGTCCCCACTCCGCGAGTGCGCGCCATCGCGGCAGCCGGAGAACTCCTCGAAGTCCCGGTCTTCGTGATGGACTTCATCGATGGGGCCGTCATCACCGAATCGACGCCCGCGCCGGACGACGACAAACAGCTGCGCAGGCGCATCGGGGAATCGCTGGTGGACACTCTCGCCGCACTGCACAAGGTGGCTTGGCGTGAGGTTGGGCTCGGCAATTTTGGCAAGCCCGAAGGGTTCAACGCCCGGCAGTTGCGGCGGATGCGGTCGCTTATCGCTTTGGACGGAACCGTGCCGTGCGCCTTCGCTGCGCTGGACGACTGGCTGCACGCGCATCTGCCGCCTGCATCCGGAACCGCCATTGTTCACAACGACTTTCGCATCGGCAACATGATCGTCGACGTCGGAACGGGTTGCGTCGCCGCAGTTCTTGACTGGGAGCTCGCCACCATAGGCGATCCGCTGGCCGACCTGGGATACCTGCTCACGTCGTACCCGATGCCGGGCGAGCCGCTGGTTCCGACATCGGCGATGGGCACCGCGGTGCTCGAGCCTGGCTATCCCGGACGCACGGACCTGATCGACCGATACGCGGACCGAACCGGAGCCGATGTGTCGGGGGTCAATTGGTATGCCACGCTGGCGATGTACAAACTTGCCGCGCTCTACGAGTACAGCCGCAGGCGGTTCGAAAGCGGCGTCGGCGACTCCTACTACGCCGATCCCGGGTTGGTGAACTCATTCCTGGCTGCCGGCGAACGGCTGGCCGCCGAAGGCTCAGCGCTCACGTGATTTACGTTGACACTTGGTCGCTTCTCGTCGGCGCGTTGTCACTCTGTCGGAGGAGAAAATCCGCTTATTGGGGGACGCGCACTGGCGAGCTATCCCATACCCTGACCGCGTGCCACCTATCGATCACGAATTGAACCTCACCACACAGGCGATTCTGACGGACGTCAGCTGGGGGCTGACCGCATTGCTACTCGTGATCGCGATCCGGATGGGTGTGCGCGAGCGGACGCCGTTCTATGCGCTCATGGTGCTGGGGGCCTTGGTTGGCGCATTCGCCGAGCCGCTTTACGACGTGGCGATGATGCTGTACTTCTACTCCACACCAGGCATGTGGACGCATTTCACCGCGTTTGACATCCCGCAGCCGGTTTGGACGCACAGCGGTTATGTGGTGCTGTATGCCGCCCCGGGTGTCTATATCGCTCGCCAGATCGCCCGCGGCTTAATGACCCGCCACACGCTGTACGTCTGGGCCGGCATCACGCTGCTTGAATCGGCCACATTCGAGATCGTCGGCATCAACGGCGGCCTCTACAGTTACTGGGGGCCACACGTGTTCCGGATCTTCCAGTACCCGTTGGTAATTGGCGTGCTCGAAGCCGCTCAGGTGATCTGCTTCGCGGTGGCGGCATCGCAGCTGCGCGCCCGCTGCACCGGTCAGTGGCAGCTGCTGGGCCTCTTCGTGCTGTTCCCATGCACGTTTTTCATGGCCAACTTCGGCGTGGGCTGGCCCACCATCATCGCCGTGCACCTCAAGCACACCTCGACGCCGGTGGTCGCAGCCGCAGCTGTGCTGGGCATCTGCTTCGCGGTGGTACTGGTGCGAGCTGCCGCGTCGTTCCTGCTGCCACGATCAGCCGCCGCTGCGGAGGCTGGTGCGAGCAGCCTGGGTAAGGGAGTCCAGCCGGTCCTCGGCGAAGCCGGTGTTGTGGAACAGCGCTGACCTATTGCGGCGGCATGGCGGGCGGCGGGTATACGCCGCGCAGGATCCACGCCCACCAGTCGACGGCGTACTCGACCTCGTCGCTGGCGTCGTAGTCGGGGCTGGGGTCAATCGGAACGTTCTCCGGCAGGGCCACCGGAGACGGAGGCCCGGTTTGCGGTCCCCTCGGTGGTGTCTGGGGTGGTCGATCAGGCTTCCCGTAAACGGCCACCACGACGGTGCGATCCAGGCTGTTTTCCGACCACACCCCGATTTGGGTGTTGGCGCAGTTGGACATGACGGCGAAATAGGCGGGGTTGTAATACCACTGGTTGATCAGCTCAATACCGCTGATGGCCAACGCTGGGTTGATCGCTACCGTTTCCGCCACTTGACCACGGAAGCCGGCTGCGTTGGCGCGGTCTTGTGGGGTGGACCCGTCTGAGCCGATATCACCGTCGAGGTTGCGGTGGTTCAGCACATCCCGGGTGTGCCACTCGGCGGCGAGTCGCAGTTGCGGGTTGATCTTGACGTCGTTGGTGCAGCCTGCCTGATGCTGCATGGTGTAAACGTTG